>Ga0114129_10007655_pt1 | contig 15375 bp, 13 predicted proteins | sample RhiMetdeltSRZDD1_FD_80071 | JGI IMG/M metagenome (GOLD analysis project Ga0114129, IMG submission 80071) | Populus rhizosphere microbial communities from Tennessee, USA - Rhizosphere MetaG P. deltoides SRZDD1 (version 2) (version 2) | ecosystem: Host-associated > Plants > Roots > Rhizosphere >...
AGCCGAGCTTCATCGCCTCGATCGCGAGATGCAGTTCGTGTTCCGTAGCTCCCAGGTCGAGCCCGTCGAGGATGTTCAGCGCCAGGAGCGCGGCGATCCCCTGCCCGTTGGGCGGCAGCTCCCATACCTCGTGCCCGCGGTAGTTCGCCGACAGCGGCTCGACCCAGGTCGACGAGTGCGCCGCGAGATCGTCGGCGGTGAGCAGGCCACTGGTCTGCTTCGCGAACGCGGCCAACGCCTGGGCGATACCGCCGTGGTAGAACTCCTCGGCCTTCGAGTCCGCGATCAGTCGCAGTGTCCGCGCCGCGCCGGGATTGCGGAACCGCTGACCGGCCCGGGGCGCGCGACCATCGTCCACTGTATACACTCGTGACCATTCGGCGATGCCGGGCTCCGCCAACTCGTGGTACCGGTCGACGGCCCGCTGCCAACCGCGGGCCACCATCGGCGAGACCGGGTAGCCGTGTTCGGCGTACGCGATAGCGTCGGTGAACAGATCGGCGAACGGCAGCGCGCCGAACCGGGCATGCAGGTCCCGCCAGCCGGCCGGGGCACCGGGCACGGTCACCGGCAGCCAGCCGGCCGCGGGCATCACCCGGGCGGCGGTCCCCTGCGCTCCCCCGTGGACCGCGGTCGGCGGCTCGGCCCGCTGGAGCACTTCGGCCAGGGTGAGCGCGGCCGGCGACCGGCCGGAGCCATTCAACCCGTGCAACCGGGATCCGTCCCACACGATCGCGAACAGGTCACCGCCGATGTCGTTGGACCCGGGCTGTACGACGGTCAGCGCGATGGCGGTAGCGACGGCCGCGTCGACGGCGTTGCCACCACGGCGCAGAACCGCGAGCCCGGCGCTGGCCGCGAGCGGCTGGCTGGTCGCGACGACACCGCGAGGGTAGAAGACGGGCTTGCGATCGGTACCGGCTGAAGGGTGGCCCACCCGCTCATTTGACCTTGCTCAGCGCCGCCTGTCCACTCGAGCCGCCGGACCGGGCCACGCGGATGCCACCAGGCAGGTGTACCGGGCCCTGACCCCGCCACGCTGTGACCAGAGCCTCGAGGGCTTCGATGTGTGTGAATGCGAGGTCCGTGCCGGGCGCACCGCATTCCAGGGCCCAAGCGTGCAGGACCCGGGTACGCAGGGCGGATGGCAATTCGCGTAGTGCGGCCACGCGTAGCCCGCCGTCGGGTGCTCGTGCATCGACAAGTGCAGATGCCGCGAGCGCATCGAGGTACTTCGCATCGGTCGCGAGTAGCCGCGCCGTGCGGGCGAGGTTGTCCACGACGTCGTCGCCGAGCGCTCCGGTGAGCGCCGGCAGCGCGGTCGTCCGTACCCGCGCCCGGGCGTACGCCGGGTCCGCGTTGTGCGGGTCGGTCCAGGCCTCCAGGTTGAGGGCCGCACACGCGTCGGCGGTCTGCGTCCGGGATACGTCAAGCAGCGGGCGCAGCAGCGCCACCCCGGCCACGTCCCGGCGCTCCGGCATTCCGGCCAGCCCGCGCGGTCCGGCCCCCCGGGCCAGGGCCAGCATGACGGTCTCGGCCTGGTCGTCCCGGGTATGTCCGAGTAGGACCGCCGGTGCCCCGTGCGCGTGGGCGGCGGCTACGAGTGCGGCGTACCGCGCGGTTCTGGCGGCCGCCTCCGGCCCGCCCTCGCCTCCGGTCTCCACAGTGGACACGTCGACCGGGTCGAAGCCGGCCTGCCGGGCCCACTCGGCAACCGCGGCGGCCCGCTCGGCGGAACCCGGCTGCAACTGGTGGTCGACGGTGACCAGACCGGGCAGCAGGCCGAGCCGGGGGGCCACGAAGGCGGTCGCCGCCGCGAGCGCCAGCGAGTCCGCCCCGCCGGAGCAGGCGACGAGCACGCGCGTGCCGTCCCCGTACCCGGACAGGATCTTCTTGACCGCGGTGCGGACGGCGGCGACCGACGGGTCGAGCACGCCCACCGACTCAGGCCGTCCCTCCGTGCACGCGGGTCACCCACGCGTCCGGGTCGCTCAGCTCGGACACCCGCGGCAGGGTCAGCGGCGACTCCCAGATCGCGTTGAAGCCCTCCATGCCGACGCGTTCGACGATGCCGTGAACGAACTTGCGGCCCTCGGCGTACTGCCGCATCTTCACGTCGATGCCGAGCACCTTGCGCAGCGCCTTCTCCAGCGGGTTGGCGCCCTCGCGGCGGCGGTTGAAGTTGGCCCGGATCTCCTCGACGCTCGGGATCACCTCCGGACCCACGCCGTCCATCACGAACTCGGCGTGGCCCTCGAGCAGGGTCATCACCGCGGTCAACCGGTCGAGTACCGCCTTCTGGCCGGGCGTCTGCACGATGTCCAGCACGCTCGCCCGGCTATCGGGGTTGCGCACCGCGTCGGAGAGCGCGGCGATGCCGCGACGGACCCGATCGATGAAGTGATCGCCGACGTGCGAGGCGTCCACGAACGCCTGAACCTCGCCGAGGAAGTGGCCGCGCAGCCACGGCACCGCGGTGAACTGCGTGCGGTGGGTGACCTCGTGCAGGCAAACCCACAGCCGGAAGTCGGCCGGGTCGGCGCGCAGCTTGCGTTCGGCCTCGACGATGTTCGGCGCGACCAGCAGGAGCTGACCGGGATCGGACGAGAAGACCTCGTACTGGCCGAGCACCTTGCCGGACAGGTACGCCAGCACCGTGCCGGCCTGGACACCGGTGAGCCGGGAGCCGACGGCCTCGACGAGCTGGCCGGGCTGCCGGTCGCCGGTGAGCCGGTCGACGAGCGGTGTGATGACCTGCTTCAGACCGTCGATGTTGACCGCGGCCCAGTCGCGGCGATCCACCACCCGTACGGCCGGATGGGTCACCTGCGACTCGAGGCCGGTGAAGTCGAGGACGTGGCCGGCCGCCTCGTCGGTACGCCGTTTGAGGTCCGCGACGACCTCGGCGGCCTCGTCGTAGGTCACTTTCGGGCCGGTCTTGCCGAGAGCGCCGGCCGTCGCGGCGGCCAGGTCCCAGTCCACGAACTGCGCCATGGTCCGACCGTACCCGCCCCGCGCCCCTATAACCCCGTTGCGAGCGCGGACGCGGCCCGATCCAGGGCCTCCTGGGCCGCGGTACCGCCGCTGGCGGACACGGCGTCGGCCAGAAACGCGAACGTGAGCAGGCGGCCGTCCCGGGTCACCGCGATGCCGGAGATCCCGGAGACCCCGCGCAGGGTGCCGGTCTTCGCCCGCACGATGCCGGCCGCGGGGTCGGGGCTCGGGCTGCGGTACCGCTCCCGCAGCGTCCCGGAGTAGCCGGCCACCGGCAGGCCCGCGAACAGGCCGTGCAGATCCGGCCGGTCCGGCCGCGTCGCGAGCGCGAGCAGGTCCGTGAGCAGCGAGGGCGTCACCCGATCGGTACGGGACAGGCCGCTGCCATCGGCGATGACGGCCTCCGCCGCGGGCAGGCCCAGTTCACCCAGCACGGTCCGCATCGCCACCGAGGCTCCGGCGTACGACCCCGGCTGGGACTTCGCCAGCGCCACGTGCCGGGCGAGCGACTCGGCGATCACGTTGTCGCTGTCCAGCAGCATCATCTCGACCAGCCGGTGCAGCGCCGGAGACTCGACGCGGCCGAGTTCCCTGCCGGGTTCGGCGCTCGGTGTCGGCGTCGCCGTCGCCGTCGTCTCGGGCTTTGGCGGGGCCTTGCCCTTGACGACCGCCGTCGCGGGCAGGCCGAGTGCCTTGGCGAAGGCTCGGGCGGCCGCGAGGTCCGGCTGGGTGTACCGCTGAGCGCCCTTGACGATCTTCGGATTGATCCGGGCGCCGTCGGTCATCAACGCGGTGATCGGGCTGACGAACCCGCCCGTGGGGATGTCGTCGTCCCACCCCGGGCCGTAGACCGGACCGCTGAACAGGGACGAGTCGAAAATCACCTTCGTCGGCGCGGTACCGCCGAGCGCCTGCCGGACCTGCTTGGCCAGCTCGTCGAGGCGTGCCGCGCCCGGATAGGTACCGGTCGCGCCGGCCGCCAGGGTCGGGTCCCCGCCGCCGACGAGCACCACTTCACCCGGCTTGGCACCGGCTACCGCGATGGTCGGGATGCGGTAACCCGAACCGCGAGCTGTGAGCACCGTCACCGCGGTCAGCAACTTGATCGTGGACGCGGGAGTCGTCGCGGCGTCTGGATCCTTGGCGTAGAGCGAACTGCCGGTCGCCGCGTCCACGACCGACGCGGTGACGTGACTGCCGAGTCTCTGGTCGCGCAGCAGCGGGTCGAGAACGGCCGCGACCTCGGCGGCGCTGGGCAGGGGCGCGTCCGCCGACGCGGCGTCCAGCACCGGCGACGGCGGTCCGGCGCTCGGCTCGGCACCCGCCGATGGGCTCGCGGTCGCGAGGTCGAGCCAGTCCCCGATCGGGCCTGGGCGCACCACCACGAGGGCGGCCAGGGTGAGTACGAGCACGAGGCCGACGACGGTCGCGACGACCAGCCCGGTACGGCGCCGTGGCTTCTGTGGTCCCGGGTACTGGGGCTGATATGGCTGCTGGTACGGCTGGTAGTTGGGGTAGGCGGGTGGGATGGGTTGGGTGTTTTCGGGGTCTTGCCAGTAGCCGCCGCCCCCGTACGGTGAACCGTGCCCCCCCACTTGCCGCCTCCGCCCGCTGTCACTGCTCCGCCTAGGCGAGACTAGACAACATGCATTTCGACGTCACGGTCGAGATCCCGAAAGGGCATCGCAACAAGTACGAAATGGATCATGAAACCGGCCGGATCCGGCTCGACCGGACGCTCTTCACCGCGACGCAGTACCCGGCCGACTACGGCTTCGTCGAGGACACCCTCGGGGAGGACGGTGATCCACTCGACGCCCTCGTACTCGTCCAGGAACCCACGTTTCCCGGCTGCCTGATCCTGTGCCGGGCGATCGGCATGTTCCGGATGCGGGACGAGAAGGGCGGCGACGACAAGGTGCTCTGCGTACCGGCCCGCGATCCCCGGCTGGCGCACCTGCAGGACATCGGGGACATCGCCAAGTTCGACCAGCTGGAGATCCAGCACTTCTTCGAGGTGTACAAGGATCTCGAGCCCGGGGCGAGTGTCGAGGGCGCTACGTGGGTCGGCCGCGCCGAGGCCGAGGCCGAGATCGAAGAGTCCCGCCGCCGCCATCACAGCCGTCCGGTGTGAGGAGCGCCGCGGCGACGGTGTCGACGTACCAGCGCTGGAAGCGCTCGTGCGGCCAGCGGCGTTGGCGCACGAGCCAGTCGTAGTTGCGCACGTCCATCGCCAGCCACAGCACGTCCGCCGCGGTGTCGACGGTGTGCTCCGGCCGCAGCTGACCGGTCGAGGCGAGGTCGGCGGCGAACATCGTCATGCCAGTGCGGCGATCGTCGAGGTTCTTGCGCCAGATCGCCGCGGCCTCGGGATCGGCGGTCGCGGCGGCGGCCAGGGCGAGCATCACCTGGGCCTGCCGGACGTGGATGTCGACGAGGTGCCGGGCGTAGCGGTCGAGCATCGCCCGAGCGTCGGTCAGTGCTCGGATCTCGGCGACGAACGGACGGTCGGGCAGCGCCACGGGCTCGTCGTCGCCGGCCACTGTGACGTCGACCAGCGCCGAGAGCAGCGCCTGCTTGCTGCCGAAGACCTTGTACACCGTCTGGATCGCGACCCCCGCCTCGGCCGCGATGGCGGTCAGCGGGGTCGCCGCGTAGCCGGGCTCGACGAACAGGGCCGCGGCCGCGGCCAGGATCGCCCGGCGCGTCTGCCGGGCCTGCTCCTGTCGATGTGTCGACTCGTACCGCCTCTTGACAGCCACCGCATGAGTGTAGTGCTCTATTGGTTAGAGCTTACCTCTACCGAAGGAGCGGGAGATGTCGGCCAACGCAGACGCACAGCAGGGCGCTCGAGTGATCTTCATACCGCCACCGCTGTACTACGCCGCCGGTCTGGCCGCCGGCATGGCGATCGACGCCGCGGTCGCGCTCCCGCTCGGTGGGCGTCCCGCCACTACGGTCGCCGGGACGGTGGTCGCCGCCGTCGGGCTGGCGTTGGCCTTCGCCGGCGTCGCCGCCGTGATCCGGCACCGCACCACGATCGTGCCCCACCACCCGGTCGCCACCCTGCTCACCGGCGGCGTCTACCGGCTGTCTCGCAACCCGATGTACACCGGTCTGGCGATCGCCTACCTCGGTCTGGCGCTGCTGTTCGGTTCCTGGTGGCCGCTGATGCTGTGGCCGCTCGTGATCGTCGCCGTGCGCCACCTGGTCATCCGCCCCGAAGAGCAGTACCTCACCCAGCGCTTCGGCCAGACCTACACCGACTACCGGTCCCGCGTGCGCCGGTGGCTCTAGCCACCCGGCGCCCCATCAACCAGGAGAGATCATGAGTATCGAGGCATTCACCCGGCTCTTCGACGAAGTCTTCACCAAGGGCCACCTGGACGCGGCCGACCAACTCGTCGCGGCGGAGATCATCGAGCATCAGTTCGCCCCGGACGGCAGCCCCGGTCGAACCGTCACCCGAGACCAGTTCAAGGGATTCGTGCAAATGCTGCGGGCCGGCATCCCGGATCTGCACTACACCATCGAAGACGCGGCCCAGGTCGGCGACAAGGTGTGGCTGCGGGTCCGGGCCCGCGGGACCGACAGCGGCACCGGGCAGTTCGGCCACCCACCGACTGGCAAGCCGATCAGCATCGACGTGATCGACATCGCCCGGTTCGCGGACGGGCAGATGGTCGAGCACTGGGGCGTCCCCGACCGGATGAGCGTCCTGCGGCAACTGGGCCACCACCCCTGAGCCAAGCGTGCCGGCTACCCCAGCTGGTCGCGGCGGCGGGTCAGGTAGGCGATCTCGGCGGTGTTGCCCGCCAGCTCGATGGCTTTGTCGTAGGCCGCGCGTGACTGGTGGCTGCGGCCCAGCCGGCGCAGCAGGTCGGCGCGGGTCGCATGGTAGGCGTGATAGCCGGCCAACTTGTCTTCGAGGCGGTCGACGGCCGCCAGTGCCACCTCCGGGCCGTCGAGCTCGGCGACCGCGACGGCCCGGTTGAGGGCGATGATCGGCGAGGGGTCGAGGCGGACGAGCTGGTCGTACAGGGCGACGATCTGCGACCAGTCGGTGTCGCGTACGTCGTGGGCGGAGGTGTGCACGGCGTTGATCGCGGCGAGGATCTGGTAACGACCCGGAGCGATCCCGGTGGCCAGGCGCTCGCGTACCAGCCGATGACCCTCGGCGACCAGCGCCGCGTCCCAGGCCCCGCGGTCCTGCTCGTCGAGGGTGACCAGTTCTCCGCTTGCCGAGACCCGGGCGGTGCGGCGGGCCTCGGTGAGGAGCATCAGAGCCAGCAGCCCGGCCACCTCACCGTCCTCCGGCATGAGGGCCCGGATGAGGCGAGTGAGCCGGATCGCCTCGGCGGTCAGGTCGTGACGTATGGGATCCGTGTCGGGGCCGGTCGCCAGGTAGCCCTCGTTGTAGACGAGGAACAGGACGGCGAGTACGCCGGAGACGCGTCCCGGGAGATCCTCCGCGGACGGCACCCGATAAGGGATGCGAGCCGCCTTGATCTTGGCCTTCGCGCGGGTGATCCGCTGCCCCATGGCGGCCTCTTGCACGAGGAAGGCACTGGCGATCTCGGACACGGTCAGACCGCCGACCATGCGCAACGTCAGCGCTACGCGGGTCTCCATCGCGAGCGCCGGGTGACAGCAGGTGAAGATCAGCCGGAGCCGATCGTCGTCGATGGCACCGAGAGGCTCGGGCGGGTCGTCGTCGTACAACATCTGAGCCTCCTTCTGCTTGTCGCCGCGCTTGTTCTCGCGCCGGATCCGGTCGATGGCCTTGCGGCTGGCGGTGGTGGTCAACCAGGCGCCGGGGTTGGGAGGTACGCCGTCGGCCGGCCACCGCTCGACGGCGGTGGCGAACGCCTCGGCCGCCGCCTCCTCGGCGATGTCGAGGTCACCGAAACGCTGGGTCAGAGCGGCGACCACCCGGGCCCACTCCTCGCGGTGGGCCTGGGTGATCGCCTCGCGGACGTCGATCACGCTCACAGGAACGGCCGCACCTCGACCTTCCGATTGCAGGCCCTCGACCCCTCGGCGGCGAGCACGAGCGCCACGTCGAGGTCGGGGGCTTCGATGATCCAGAAGCCGGCGAGGTACTCCTTCGTCTCCACAAAGGGCCCGTCGGTGAACAGCGCCTCCCCACCCCGGTTGTCGATGACGGTGGCCGAGCTGGGCGAGGCGAGGCCACCGGCGAAGACCCAGTGACCCTCGGCCTCGAGCCGTTCGTTGAACGCGTCGATGGCAGTCATCTCGTCCGGTGTGGCGAGGCCGTCCGTATCGAAGATCACGGAAACCAAGTATTGCATTTGAAGATCAACTCCTGTCAGTCGGTGGCGTACTGCGGGCGCCCGGCAGGCCGGTAGACCTGCAGGGTTATGCCCTTCGAGAAGGCTCGCGACTCGACGAGTTCGAGCGCCATATCCGGGCCGGTGTCGGGGAACAGTCGCGTGCCCTCGCCGACGACGACCGGGACGATGAGGAGATTCATCTCGTCGACGAGGTCGTTCTCGAGCAGCCACCGGATCAGGGCGCCGCTGCCGTGCACCTGCAGCTCACCGCCCGGCTTGGCCTTCAGCTCGCGGATAGCCGCCGCGAGGTCACCGGAGAGGACGGTCGTGTCCGCCCAGCGCGGTTCGGTGAGCGTGTTCGATGCGACGTACTTGGGTCGCGTGTTCAAGGCATCCGCGATGGGGCCGCTGCCCGGATCCATCACGCCCCAGTAGCTGGCGAAGAGCTCGTAGGTGCGCCGGCCAAACAGGAACGCGTCGGCGCGCTGGTAGACCTCGTTGACGAACGTCATGCTCGTGCCGCCGAACAGCGGCCTGGCCCATCCGCCGCGCTCGAATCCGGGGTCGAGGTCCGGATTCCGCCCGCCGTTTCCCTGCATCACGCCGTCGACGGAGACCTGCGTCGTGGTCGTCAGTTTCATGATCGCGGTTCCCTTCATGGGTCGCCCCTCGTGGGCGGCCTCTCACCCCTACTACGAACACCTCCGGCCCGATCCGACACCGCCTTCCAGGATGTCTCAGATGAGGTCGCGGACGCGGGCGTACAGGTCGAGGACCGCGCACGCCAGCGGGACTACCGATACCACCAGCAGGGTGTCGACGATGTCGACGGCTCGGCCGAGGTACGGCGACGGCAGGCGGACGGCGTACCGGGCGCTCGCGACGACCACACCCAGCCCGAGAGTGACGAGTGCCGCCACCGCAGGAGCGCCGGCCAGCGTGGAGACGGCCAGGACGGCGAGGCCGGCGGTACCGGCGCCGAGCAGGGGGACCCGGTGGGCAACGGTCACGAACTGGCGTGCCCGCAGCAGCAGGCTCGACGCGCAGACCAGAGCCAGTAGGCGGCCCTGCGTACCGCCGGCGGCTACGAGGACGATGACCGCGAGGAGTGCCGCCACGGCGTGGCCGAGAAGCATGCCCGACAGCAGAGACTCGGTACGCCGAACCGCCGAGGACACGTGCGCCGGTCCACCGACGACCTCTGGCGGCACCGGTAGCCGGCCGATGCGGATCGCCAGCCAGGGCAGCGCGCCGATCCCGCAGACGAGTACCGACAGCGTCACGGCAGCGGCCCCGGTGACCGGCAAGTGGAACGTGAGCAGCGCGCCGGCCGCGCTCGTCACGCCGACGGTCACCCCGGCCGCGAACAGTCGGGTGGCCGCGGGGACGCCGACACCGCCCACGACCGCGACGAGCACGAGGGCCGTCGAACCGACCAGCACCTGCGGCTCGCCGAGCCAGCCGTGCTGTCGAGCCGGGTCGGCGAACCACAGGGCACCACCGGCAAAGGCGTACGGCAGCGCGTAGCCGCCGAGGACCGCGCCGACGGCCGGTTCGCCGTACCCACGGAATGCGACGGTGCCGGCGAGGGTGAGCAGCGTCGCGGCGCCGAGCCCGACGGTGGCCGCGACTGTCCATGGTGGACCGCTCGTCATCAGCGTGCCGACGCCGACGGTCAGCGTCACGGCCGCCACGATCAGCCCGGCGGTACGGGTCGCGCCCGCGCTCCAGTCCCGGCCGTAGCCGCGAGCGGCAGCGGCGACAGCTTCGACGACATCGTCGTATTCCGGCTCGGGCCAGTGCACGCGGGCGGGCACCAGGTGCAGGACCTCGCCGTCGCGGACGCCCGAGTCGTGCAGGCAGGCGTCACCGGCCAGCGCCTCGCCCTCGGCGCGGCGCAGCAGCCAACCACCGTGTCGTTCGCCGCTGTCCGGCGCATCCTCACCGGCGTGCCGGAGGAGGTCGGGAAGCAGCTCGGCGATGGGCACGTGCTCGGGGACCACCAGGTCCACGCGCCGCCCGGACGCATCGATCGTGACGCGCGCCAGTTCAACCATCGAAAACCCCCGTGTTCGACGGGGACTTCATACCACGACAAAGTCGATAGCATCGACCGCCGTGGGTACGGTCGTCGTCAAGCGCGGCCCGAGACGTGCGGCACCGGAGATTCCGAGCGGAGAGCTGCCGATCGAGCCGCCACCGGAGATTCCGCAGGCGGCCGGTGGCCGGTGGACGCAACTGCTCCTGGTGCTGCCGTTGTTGACGGGTACGTTGGCGACCGCCCTGATGTTCGCCGGGCACGGGGAGGGCGGCCGATTCTCGTACGTCGTCGGCGCGATGTTCGGCGTCTCCTCGCTGTCGATGCTCGCGCTGTCGTGGGGCAGCCACTCGGGTACGCCGAAGAAGGCGGAGACGATGCGGGCGCGCCGGGACTACCTGCGGCACCTGGCCGTACTGCGTCGGCGGGTGCGGCAGACCGTGCGACGGCAACGGCAGGGCATGTGGTACCGGCATCCGGATCCGCACCAACTCTGGTCCACTGTGGCCAGTCACCGGCTCTGGGAGCGACGACCCGGCGACTCGGACTTCGCGGTGGTCCGCGTCGGGACCGGACCGCAGACCCTCGCCACCACGCTGCAGCCGCCGGTGACCCGAACCACCGACGACCTCGATCCGATGACGGCCGACGCGTTGCGGCGCTTCCTCGACGCGTACTCCGTCGTGCCGGATCTGCCGGTAGCCCTGTCGCTGCGTGGGTTCTCGAGGATTCATCTGGCCGGCGGCGAACCCGCTGCCGGTCTGGCGAGGGCCATCGTGGCGCAGCTTGCCGTCTTCCACGCGCCCGACGACATCCTGATCGTGTGCTGCGTCGACGCCGAGCGTCGAGCCGCGTGGGAGTGGACGAAGTGGTTGCCGCACGCGCTGCATCCCGGGCGGCACGACGCGATCGGACCGCGGCGGCTCGTCGCGACCAGCGCGGTCGAGCTCGAAGAACTGATCGGTGACGTACTGACGGGCCGACCGAGACCGCACATCGTGGTCATTGTGGACGGTGCCGACCTCCACGATGGCATCGACGGTGTGACCCTGATCGACCTGCGCAGCGCGCCGCCCCGGCTGGTAGACCGGGACACGGCGGTGCTCGAGGTGACCGGTACCGACGAACTCCTGCTCACCACACTGGACGAACGGGCCGTGGTCGGTACGGCCGACGCACTGTCTACTGTGGATGTAGAAGCGCTAGCCCGTCGGCTGGCACCGCTGAGGACCAAGGCGGTCGAGAGCCAACTCGCCGACAGCGCTGGACCGGAGGAGCTGCTCGGCATCGGCGACCCGTACGGCTACGACGTCGTACACGGTTGGGCTCCGCGAGGCGGTCGCGACCAGCTCAGCGTGACGATCGGGGTGGGCGTGGACGGCCGACCGGTGCGGCTCGACCTCAAGGAGTCCGCACAGGACGGCATGGGTCCGCATGGCCTGCTCATCGGTGCCACCGGCTCCGGCAAGTCCGAACTGCTGCGCACGATCGTGCTGGGGCTCGCGGCCACGCACTCGCCCGAGGCGCTCAACGTCGTCCTCGTCGACTTCAAGGGCGGCGCGACGTTCGCGTCGCTCGACCGGCTACCGCACACCGCCGCGCTCATCACGAACCTGGCCGAGGAGCTGCCGCTCGTCGACCGGATGACCGACGCGCTGAACGGCGAGCTGGTACGCCGGCAGGAGCTGCTGCGGCGGACCGGCAAGGCGTCGATCCGCGACTACGACCGCGCTCGGCTGACAGGAGCCGATCTGCCGCCGCTGCCGGTACTGCTGATCGTCTGCGACGAGTTCACCGAGCTGCTGTCGGCCAAGCCGGACTTCATCGAGTTGTTCGTCCAAATCGGACGGTTGGGTCGGTCGCTCGGCGTACACCTGTTGCTGGCGAGCCAACGGCTGGACGAGGGGCGGCTGCGCGGTCTGGAGACACACCTGTCGTACCGCATCGGACTGCGGACGTTCTCCGCCCTGGAGTCGCGGGCGGTGCTGGGCGTGCCGGACGCATACGAGCTGCCGCGCAGTCCCGGACACGGCTACCTGCGCTACGGCACCGAGCCGCTCGTGCGGTTCCGCGCGGCGTACGTCTCGGGACCGTACCGAAGGTCCACAGTGGAGACTGTCGGCGTACGGCCGTACCGGACAGAGCTGTCCCAGTCCCCGACGCCGGTGCAGGAAGACGGCAGCCTGCTCGGCATCATGGTCGACCGGTTGGCCGGGCATGGTCCGCCGGCGCATCAGGTGTGGCTACCGCCGTTGGCCGCCGCACCGGTCATGACCGACCTGCTCGGCCCGATCCGGCGGGATTCCGAGCGCGGCTTGTCCGTTGCGGATCCCGACCTGCACGGCGCGCTCACGGTTCCGGTCGGTATCGTCGACAAGCCCTTCGAGCAACGCCGGGACGTGCTCTGGCTACGGCTGGCCGGGTCGGCCGGCCATGTAGCGGTCGTCGGCGGACCACGGAGCGGAAAGTCCACTGTGGTCGGTACGCTGATCACCGCTCTGGCGCTCACTCATACGCCGGCCGAAGCCCAGTTCTACTGCCTCGACTTCGGCGGCGGGGTCCTCGCCCCGCTGACGGGCCTGCCGCACGTGAGCGGGGTGGCGGGCCGGCAGGACACCGCGGCGGTACGGCGTACCGTCGGAGAAGTCCTGACCCTGCTCGCCGACCGCGAACGTTCCGCCAAGGTCCGGACACAGGTGTTCCTCGTCATCGACGGCTGGCCGACGCTGCGCGGCGAGTACGAGGACCTGGAGGCCGTCGTCACGGACGTGGCCCACCGCGGTCTGTCGTACGGCGTCCACGTGATCGCGACCGCGTCCCGGTGGACGGACTTCCGCCCGCCGATCCGCGACCTGTTCGGATCCAGGCTGGAGCTGCGCCTCGGCGATCCCACCGACTCGATGGTCTCGCGCCAGGTCGCGCTGAACGTGCCGGAGCGCACTCCCGGCCGCGGCATCACGGCCGACGGTCTGCACTTCCTGACGGCGGTTGCGCAGGCCGATATCCCCACCAGAGCCGCGGCCGCGTGGACCGGTCCAACCGCACCCGAGGTGCGCCTGCTGCCAACCGAACTGCCGTACACAATGATCGAGGAGGCCGACGGGCTGCCGATCGGCATCGCCGAGTCGGACCTCCGCCCGGTCGGTCTCGAGCTGACCGCGGATCCGCATTTCCTGCTGTTCGGTGACGCCGAAGCGGGCAAGTCGAGCTTCCTGCGCGCGCTGGCCACGACGATCAGCCGGCGGTACCGGCCCGAGCAGGCCCGCATCGTCCTGGTCGATTACCGGCGCAGCCTGCTCGGCAGCGTCGAAGGCGACCATCTCATCGGCTACGGCACCGCCGCCGCCCAGACCCAGGAACTGATCGAGTCGGTGGCCGGCTACCTGGAACGCCGCCTGCCTGGGCCGGATGTCACGCCCGACCAGCTACGGGACCGGTCGTGGTGGACCGGACCGAGATGCTTCGTCCTCGTCGACGACTACGACATCGTGGCGACCGGGCCGACCAATCCGCTGCTGCCGCTGCTGGACTACCTGGCGCAGGCTCGCGACATCGGGCTGCACCTCGTGCTCACCCGGCGGTGCGGAGGTGCTGGCCGGGCGATGTACGAGCCGATCGTCCAGCGCCTGCGCGAACTGTCGTCACCCGGACTTGTCATGTCCGGCGACCCGGACGAAGGAACGTTGCTGGGCGCGGTGCGCCCGCAACCACTGCCAGCAGGGCGAGGATGGCTGGTCAGCCGGCGGGAAGGTGCCCGATTGATTCAACTTGCCTACCTTCCAGCCTGGTAGGGAATCAGCCGAACGTACGCCCCGCTGCCAGCCGACGTACGTGAGAATGGGCGACGTTATGTCCGAGGGAGGTATGGGCCGCCGGCGCGCCGCCACGCGGGTGACCGCGGCGGCGCTGGCTGTACTCGTAGCGGCAGCCGGTGCCGTGCTCGGCACGCCCGGTACCGCGATTGCCGATCCGGTCGACGCCCAGTGGCAGCTCGCGGCGCTGCAGGCGGAGACGGCCTGGGCCGAGTCGGTCGGCGCCGGGGTGATCGTGGCCGTCGTGGACTCGGGCGTCGACGCCAGCCATCCGGACCTCGTCGGGCAGGTCCTGCCCGGCGTCGACCTCGTGGACGGCTCCACCGACGGCCGGACCGACCCGGTCGGGCACGGCACGTCCGTGGCAGCCCTCATCGCCGGCCGGGCGGACGGCCGCGGCGTCGTCGGACTGGCGCCCGACGCCAAGATTCTTCCGGTACGGGTACTCGACAGCGACAACAGGTACGACGACGCGCTCGTGGTCGCCCGTGGGGTGCTGTGGGCGGTCGATCACGGCGCCAAGGTCATCAACTTGTCGCTCGGCGGGGCGAACTACAGCCCGGCGCTTGCCGACGCGCTCGACTACGCGTTCGCCCGGGACGTGGTCGTCGTGGCGTGTACCGGCAACGTGCTACCGGGCGGTCCGGCCGAGGTCTGGTACCCCGCGCGGGAGCCGGGTGTGGTGGCCGTCGTCGGTCTCGCCCACACCCCCAACGATGATCTACTGTGGAGCAACTCGATCACCGGCCGGCAGACGGTCCTCGCCGCTCCAGGCGCCGACCTGCGCAGCGCCCGCCCGGCCGGTGGGCATTGGCGGGTCCAGGGCACCAGCTTCGCCGCCCCGTTGGTGAGCGCGACCGCGGCTCTCGTCCGGTCGAAGTGGCCGGGGATGTCCGCGGCGAACGTTGTACAGCGGTTGACCCGGACGGCCCGGGATCTGGGTCCGGTCGGGCGCGACGACCGGTACGGCTTCGGCGCCGTCGACCCCGTGTCCGCCCTGCGCACGACCGTCGCCGAGGTCCGGACGAACCCGCTCGACACCGGCGCGCCGCCGCCCGGCGTCGCCCACTTCGGTGCCGCACACCAACCGCAGGTACGCACGGCGACCATCCCGACGAAGCCGCCTGCCCACGAGCGCATCGACCGCGGCCGCACGCTGGTTCAATAAGCGAAGCGGAGCGCCGCGGCGTCTGGACTGAGGAGCGCAGCGACGAGGGAAGGCGGCGCACAAGGCGCG
>Ga0114129_10007656_pt1 | contig 15374 bp, 16 predicted proteins | sample RhiMetdeltSRZDD1_FD_80071 | JGI IMG/M metagenome (GOLD analysis project Ga0114129, IMG submission 80071) | Populus rhizosphere microbial communities from Tennessee, USA - Rhizosphere MetaG P. deltoides SRZDD1 (version 2) (version 2) | ecosystem: Host-associated > Plants > Roots > Rhizosphere >...
ATGCGAGGATGTGCGCCTCGCCTTGCGACAACGCGTGATCACGCAGATCGGCGAGGTAGAGCCCGATTCGGTGCGTCGCCCGGTGAATCGGAGGAACCAGTCGCAGCGGCATTGGTGGACTAGTACGTGAGAATCAGGTTCTTGTCCAGCAACCGCGGATAGGCGCCGACGATCGCCTCGCAATCGGCGCCCGGCATGACGGCGCGCGCCGCAGCCATCTGATACATCCAGAATTCTGTCGTCGACTGCGAATACTTCCGGGCCTGGCCCACCGACGCCGCAAAGCGATTGAGCGTCGACGCCATCCGCTCGACTGCCGCGTCCACGGACGGCGATTCGTTCAAGTAGACGAGCGCGACGCGGAGATGATCCGCGTGGTGGAACCCCTCGTTCGGCACCTCGCCGCGCTCGAGTGCTCGCGCGAGCTCCGCATCGGTCACATTGTTACGATATCGTACTATTCGATATCGGTCAATTAGAACGCGCGTGGGCCTTTGTTGTCGTGGGCGGGAGCGTGGTCGAGGTTCGCGACGCGGAGGCCGGTTTCGTAAATCAACTGCGTAATGCGCGTCATCTTCTCGAATTCGATCTTCGACACCTCGTCGGTGTTGGCGTGGTAATCGGGATGGAGACCGGTCGTGAAAAAGATGATCGGCACGCCCTTCGCGGCGTAGCTGTAATGATCGCTCCGGTAGTACAGCTGCTCGAGATCCGTCGGATCGTTGAAGTCGTAGTCGAGTGCCAGCGGCTTCGGCAGATCCTCGTTCGCCGCCTTATTGAGGTTGTGGAGCTCCGTGCTGATGCGGTCCGAACCGACAAGATAGACCGTGTTCGATTCGCTGGGTTTGTCGTCGCGATTGCGGCCAATCATGTCGATGTTGAGCTGAGCGACGATTCGATCCATCGGCACCGTCGGGTAGTCGGCGAAGTACCGCGACCCCAGCAGGCCGCGCTCTTCGCCCGCGTGCCAGACGAAGAGCAGCGATCGTTTGGGCCGCGGCCCGGTCGCGAACGTCTTGGCCAGCGCCATCAGCGCAACGGTGCCCGACCCGTCGTCGTCCGCGCCGTTCCAGATCCGATCCTCCTCGGCGCCTTTCGTCACGCGGCCTCGCGCACCCGTCCGTCGCGGACCGCTGTCGTCGCGTGTGACCTCGCCTTCCGCATATCCGACGTGATCGTAATGCGCGCCGAACGCAACAAAGGTGTTCTTGAGCTGCGGATCAGTACCCTCGACGATCGCGACGACGTTGTGCGTCAACTGCGTCCGAACCACCTGATAATCGGCGTCGATATCGAACGTGATCTTCACGCCGTCGAGACGGAACGACGGCAGCGGCTCCTGCGCCGCCGCCTTCCGCTTCAGCACGTCGTAGCTTTCGGGCGCGCGGCTGAATAGAAACTCGAAGAAGCGGTCGGCCGCACTGACGGTTGGCGGCAACGGCGTATCCAGCCGCTGGACTGTCGTGAAATCTACGGCGGGAATCGCCGCACCGCCGCGACCTTGCCCGCCCGAGGCGGACGGTTGATCCGGCGCACCCGACCTGCCCGGCGCACTCGACTCACCCGACTCACCCGACCTATCTGCCGCACCAGCCCTGCCCGCCCCACCTGCCCTACCTGAAACAAACGGCCCGATCGCCGCCGCCGCACCGAGCTGCTCCGTCGCGTAGCGGTTGCGACCGGTCAAGACGCGGCGGTACTTCGTTTGATCGAGCCCCTTCGGACCGTACGCGCCGAGCCAGATCACGGCGGCACCCTTCACGTCCTTCGATCGATAGTCCGTGTGGCCCGCACCGGGCGCATCGAGACCGTAGCCGGCGAACTCCACGCGATCCACCGTGAAGCGGCGCTTGCCGCCCATGTTCTTCGGCAGCGTAATACCGTCGCCGTCGGCGAACGTGCGCGTTTCTCCGTTGACGTCGACCGTAATGCGGGCGCGGCTCGTGGTTCTGACACCCAGCACGTGCACCGACTGCAGATATCCCCCGCGATCGCCGCCGGGCTTTACGCCCCAACTGCGGAGATGGTTCTCGATGTAAGCTGCTGCCAGGCCCATGCCTGCGGAGTACACTTCGCGTCCCTGAAGCTCATCGGAAGCGATATACGACAGCCACTCCTTCAAATCCTGGCTCTTGATCAACCCGATTCCGCCGCCGGCGGCGGCCGCGACCGACACGGCGCCCGCGACGAATACTGCGGTCCAGACGCTCGCCTTGGAACGGTGTGGCATATGGCTACTATAGCCCCCGCTTGCACGGCGGCGGGACTTCAGGTAAGGTTTTTCGACTGATTCCGGCTTGCCAGCGTGTGCGCCGTCTACCTGCGCGCTTTCCCGCCCTACTTCTTCCCAGCATAGGAGAGAGTTGATTGGCCGTCCGTTTGTTCGTTGGTAATCTCAACTACAGCACCACCGAAGCCGATTTGCGTTCGTACTTCGGTACCGTGGCGCCACCGTCGCAAGTGGTTCTTCCCGTCGATCGCGAAACGGGACGGCCGCGTGGTTTTGCGTTCGTCGAATTTCTCGATCGCGCCCACGCCGAGCAGGCCATTCAACAGTTCAACGGGCAGGTCTTCAACGGACGGCCGCTCGCGGTGAGCGAAGCGCGCGCGCGCGAAGATCGCGGACCGGGTGGTCCACGGCCGGGCGGTTACTCGGGTCCGCGCCCGGGCGGCTTTGCGCCTCGTTCGCCGGGCTCGTTCGGCGGGCCGCGGCCTTTCGATCCGGGCGGGCCTCCTTCGATGCCGCAGCGCAACCGGAATTTCGGACCGGATGCGAAGCCTCAACGCGGTGGGAGCGCAAAGAACAAGGGGAAGAAGAACGAGGACAAACCGCGCGGTCCCATCCCGATGAAGCAGACCGGACGCTCGTTCAGCCTCGACGACGTCGACGCTCCGGACGAGCCGCTACCGGATATCGACGACGTCGCCACGAGCAAGCCGCACGACGACCGCGACGACGACGAATAAGCCTGTCGCTATCGGGTCCGCGTCACCATGAGCGCGACGCCGCCTTCCGGAAGCGCCACCGGCGTGAACGCCCAATAGTCCGACGCATGGTGAACCACCGTGCGACCGGCAATCGCTCCGACCGCGGCACCAAACACGACATCACTGAGGTAGTGCCGATTGTCGTGGAGACGCGACGCGGCCACATACGACGCAATCGTGTAGCCGAGAATACTCTTCCGCCATCCGAGGTGGCGCTCGATCACTGTCGCGGATGCGAACGTGATGGCCGCGTGCCCTGACGGAAACGAGTGACGGTTGCTGTTGTCGGGGCGTGTGCGCTGCGTCGCAAACTTGAGCGGCTGCACGAGCGCCTCGGTGAGAATCTGCGCCTGCAACAAGTCCATCCCCAGGTGCGACACCTTCGGCTGGTCGAATATGCGTCCGAACGCGTAGGTGCCCAAGGAGAGCGCAACCTGCTCCGGGGTGTTCCCGAGGTATTTGCCCGGTGCGAACGCTTTGTTGACGCCATCGTAATGGCTTCGCAATCGCGCGTTGAAGTCCTGGTCCGCCGGATGCACCGACGCCGCGAGTCCGGCGCCTATCGCGGTCAGATACAAGTTTTGTTTCGCCGGGAGATGCTTCACGTCCTCGACAAGGTTCTCCATGAGCGCGCGGATGCCCGTATGCGGCGGCGTCGGTGGCTCTTTTGCTTCCGCCTTCTGCTCCTGTGGGTCGGGGGGCTTCTGCTCCGGCTGAACAGCCGGTTGGTCCACCAACGCCAGAGCTAGGAGAAGATGTGCTGCAAACATGGTGCAACGCAGTCCAAGAAGGGTGCCAGTACAATGCGCTCAGCCATTCTGCTTCCGATTCGGCTGAGATACGAGTCTGGCAATGACGATCTGGGACGAGATACTAGCGCGTATCCGAGACGGAATGCCTGCGGAAGACTTTCGACGCTGGTTCAGCGAAACGGCGTACGCAAGCGATTCAGGCGATCAGATCACGGTATGGGTCCCGACCGAGTCGATTCGCCGGCAGATGACGTTACGGTATCAGGACTCCATCGACGTGGCCCTGACAGCGCTCGGCCGACCCGGCACGCACGTCAGGTTCGTCGTCACCGGCATCGGCGACGACGACGAGGACGAGTGACGTCACTTCGTGTACTTGTCGTTGTCGTACACATGCGTGATGGTGCGCGGCCCGCGACCATTGCCTCCTGAGCCCGGCGCACGCCCCCCTTCCATGTGCACGACGACGCGAAGCTGATGTGACTCGGCATCAGCGCTGAACGTCTGCGTGGCCTTCCCTGCCGGGCCGAGTCCGCCGATCTCGATCGTGAGCTTGTCGCCCTCCCATTTCGTCTTCCGCTCGATGCCGGTATTGTCGTCCTTGATCTTTTTGCCGTCTGGCGACAGCCGCGTCGTGCGACCGTCGGCGGACGTGATCACGATCATCGATTCGGTTTCGACAATCGTCAGATGATTCGACGGATCGGTGAGGTCGCGGATCGCTTCGCGCATGCGCGCCATGTCCTCGGGGTTCACACTCGCCCCGCGCCCCATTCCGCCTCCTCGTCCGCCGGCTCGGCCACCGCCGAAGCCTCCGCCGCCGCGACGCCCTCCCCCGCCGAAACCGCGTCCCCCATCTCCTCGCCTGCCGCGGTCGCTGTCACCTTGATCGCCGCGCACAGGTTGGTCGCTGAGATCGCTGTTCAGCGTCCAGGCGCCGACGATGGCATGGCTCGGAGTAGACGGCGCGAGGCCAGCCGCGCCGACGTTGACGATCAACAACGCGCCGACTGCGACTGAGCTGACTGTTGAAAAGGTGCGCATCGACTTCGGATTATCCCAGGCCCGCGGCAGCCGGGAATGAAAAGACTGTGACACTGCGTCGCGTAGGGATTAGCGATTGGGGTTTGGGATTAGGATTTTGCAAGGGCCGTTGGAAGGTAGTTCATCCCCACGCCCTACTCCCTTGACTTGGCATCACAGTCTCTACTGGCGCGTAGCTGTCGGAATTGTGGCCTTCCTCGCCGCAATGCTGGTCGTGCAGGCGATGTTGTTCGTCTGGGCGATGTCGCAGTTCGGTCGGACGCTGCCAGGGCAGTCGCCGGGCCGGCTCGGTATGACGGTGGCGCTCGACCTCGCGAACCTGCTTGAGCGCGATCCGCAGACCGATCTCACCCAGTACGTTCGCGACCAGTATGCCAAGTACGAGCATCCGTTCTTCGTCATGATGGTTGATGGACGGCTCATCACGAGCGGCAGCCAGCGGTTTCCCGAGCCGCTCCTGCAAATGGCGAGAGCGCGGCTCCAGCGGCCCGAAGGATTCCCGATGGGACGACCGCCGCGCGGCGACATGCGACCGTTCGATGGACCTCGCTTCGACCGCGACCCGTACGGACCTCCATTCGCTCGACCCTCACCCATCATCGTCGGTCGCCGGCTGGTGGGTGTGGTGGTCGTGCCGCCGCAGCCGCCGTTCGGCTTTCTCCTCGGCCGCTACGCGCCTCTCTTGGCGTTGGTGGCCGCTGTCGTCTTGATTGTCGGCACAGTGCTGACGTCCGTCCTGATCTTCGGCCCGGCGCGCCGGCGTCTTCGCGAGGTGGAAACGGCGGCGCGCCGGTTCGGCGCCGGCGACCTCACTGCGCGCGCGCCCGAGCGGGGCGCCGACGAAATAGCGGCTGTCGCGAGCGCGTTCAACGCCATGGCTGCGGACCTCTCCGCCCGCGCGACGGCTCTGGCCGAGTCCGATCGTGTGCGCCGCCAGCTACTGGCGGACGTGTCGCACGAGCTGACCACGCCCGTGACAGCGATGCGCGGCTACCTCGAAACGCTGACGATGTCGGAGCTGACGCTCGATGACGCGACGCGCGCCCGCTATCTGAGGATCATCGGTGACGAGACCGGGCGGCTCGAGCGGCTCATCGGCGACCTCCTGGATCTGGCAAGGCTCGAGGGCGGAGGCGGTACATTCAGGAGCTCGCCCGTCTTCGTCGCCGACCTGTTCGAGCGCGCCGTCGCACGGCACGAGCGCGCCTGCCAAGAGGCTGGCGTGACGCTCCAGACGTCAATCGCGAGCGGCGCCGAAGTGGTAATGGGCGACCAGGACCGTCTGGAGCAGGCGCTGCAGAACCTGTCAGCGAACGCGATTCGTTATGCCCCCTCGGGAACAGCCGTCAAGCTGTCCGCCCGAGCTCTGTCCCAGACGTCAGAGACGGAGGTGGCCGGCAGGGACGGAGGTGCCCGGGAGGGACGGCGGTCGGTCGTCCTGTCGGTCGAAGACGAAGGGCCGGGTATCCCGGCGGAGCATCTGCCACACGTCTTCGACCGGTTCTACAAGGCAGACGCAGCCCGGGCCGGGGTGTCTGGCGGCAGTGGACTTGGGTTGTCGATCGTAAAGGCGATTGTCGAACGGCAGGGTGGACGTTTGACGGTCGCCAGCCGTCCGGGCCGCACAGTCTTTGAAATCACCGTGCCGCAGCCGTCACCGGCCGACTGAGGGGCTGTCTCTAGGCGGCAGACTTCGTCTGCTTCTCCGGCTCCTGCAGGGCGTCTTTGATCCGCTCACGCAGATACGCCACGGGCTCGGGTTGACGGGCGATGAACGCCTGCCATTCGGCTTCCGACAGGGTGATGGAGATCACGCGTTCGCGCTCGTTGCTCATGCGGTCAAGAATACGCAAGCGGCGACGTTCGTCGAAAATAGAATGATCTGATGCTATCCATCTGATACATGCATGGATCAGCCGTTGACCGCCTGACGCCGGCCCGGGAGCACCAGCCGGAGCTTCCCGCGTACCGCGTCGAAGGCGGTCAAGAGCTCGTGGATCATGCGCGGCACCCGGTTGGCGCGCGCGTACACCCACCCGGTCTCCCGTACGAGCTCGTGTCCCTCGATCCGGGCGCAGAAGAACTGCCCGGCCCGCACCTCGCGCGCCACCGCCTGATAAGGGACGATCCCGATCCCCATGCCCGTTTTCACCATTGCCTTGATGATTTCCACGTTTTCGGTGTCCATCACGATCGTCGGCTCGATCTTTTCGGTCGCAAAGAACTGATCGATCACTTTCCGGGTCGCCGAACCGACCTCGAACAGGACGAACGGCTGCCCGTCGAGATCGCGGGGCGCCACTTTCCGCCGCCGCGCCAAGGGATGCGTCGGCGTCGTCACCAGGAGCAGCTCTTCGCGGAGAACCGGAACGGTCACCAGGTCCGACTCGACGACCGGCAGCGTCAGCAGCCCGGCGTCGACGCGCCCGCCGCGGATTTCCTGCACCGACCGGCCCGCGGTCGCCACAGTCAGTCGAACATCGAGTTGCGGATGCACGCGGCGGAGGTGCTTCAAGAGCGGGGGGAAGACGTACAAGCACACGGTCATTCCGCCCGAAAGCCGCAGGGTCCCGCGCAGATCACGCGTGCGGTCCGTGATGGCGCCGACCGTTTCGCGGACGTCGAGAAATACGCGTTGACCGAGTTGGACGAGGCTCTCCGCTGCCGGCGTCATCCGAACCTGCCGCCCCACGCGGAGGAAAAGCGGCTCGCCCAGCTCCTCTTCGAGCAGCAGGATCTGCCGGCTGATGGCGGACTGCGACACGTGCAGCTTGCGGCCGCATGCCGTGAACGACCCGGTCTCGGCTATTGCCTGGAGGATTTCGAGCTGTCGCAGGTCCATAAGGCTAGGACTGGGGCCCTACGCATGTTTTCTGAAGGAGACCCCTTTCGCCTCCGGACCCAACAGGACGACGACGAACCCGACGATGAAGACCACAGACACGAGCCCACCCATCGCCTGCGTGTAGGTGAAGCGCTCGCCAAGCGCCGCCTCGACGTATGGAATGCTCGCGGCAAACATCACGCCGAGCTGGTACGCGAACCCGGGGAAGAAGCCGCGCAGATGATTCGGGGACAGCTCGTTGACGTGGGCCGGCACAATGCCCCACGCGCCCTGGACGAAGAACTGCATCAGGAAGACGCCGACGAGAATGCGCCATGCGCTGTGGCCGGCAATCCAGAAGGGAACCATGACGAGGCCGAAGACCATCGCCGTCATCATCGCCCTGCGCCGGCCGGTGCGATCCGAGTAATAGCCGAATACGAGGCCGCCCAGGATCGCGCCGATGCCCGACAGCATCGTCACGTCGGCGATGCGTGCCTTGGAATAGCCGATCGTGCCGAGCAGCGTCGGATACATATCCTGCGTCCCGTGCGACATGAAGCTCATCATCGTCATGAAGATGACGAGGTAGACGAAGCGGCTCCAGTATTTCGGCAGCGAGCGGCGATAGGTCACCCAGTCCGTCTTGTGCTCGTGCCACGCGTCCGATTCCTTCACCTTCGCGCGGATGAACAACGACAGCAGCGCGGGCAAGCCGCCGAGAAAGAACATCAAGCGCCAGCCGTTGCCGGGGTACAAGGAATCGAAATAGGGATACAGAAGACGGAACGCGACCGCGGACAGCAGGTTTCCGAGCGCGTATCCCTCCTGCAGCAATCCGGACAGCAGACCTCGGAGCCGCGGCGACGCCGACTCGAGCGCGAGCGACGCGCCGACGCCCCACTCGCCGCCCATGCCGATGCCGAACAACACGCGCAGGAGCAGGAACGCGACGTAGTTCGGCGCGAGCCCCGATAGCACCGACACCACGGCGTAGAACACGACGTTGATCATCAGCGGCAGGCGGCGGCCGAGCCGATCGGCCATGATGCCGAAGATCACGGCGCCGATCGGCCGCGCCGCCAGCGCAACGGTCAGCGTCAACGCAATATCGGGCCGCGTCCGTCCGAACGATTTCGCGATGTCGTCGATGACGAGCGTGAGGATGAAAAAGTCGAACGCGTCGAGCGTCCAGCCGAGGAAACCGGCGAGCACGGCGTTCCTCTGATTCGCCCGCTCCGCTTTCGTCATCGTGTGGGTAGACACCGCCGTGGCCATTTGCCGGCGAGGATACTACACGACGACATTCAACGCAGAACTCGCTAGGGCCTTGCGTGTTCAGCGATTTCTGCGCTCGACGTACGTGACGCGAGGGCGAGGTGCGCTGCGCCCGCAACGAAGAAGCCGACGAACCACGCGTAGTCGTAGAGCGGCTTGAAGGCGGGAATGAAGATCCCGGCCCACGCGAGGGCGCAGCCGAGCAACGTCGCGGCAATGGCGCCGCCATTCCATCCACGGTAGGCGCCGTCGGGCAGGTAGAGATCCTCGAGCTTCAGGTGGCGGCGGCGGACGATCCAGTAGTCGGCGACGAGCACTCCCGCAATCGCGCCGAGCCCGCCCGAGTAGCCAAGCAGCCATGTGTAGATGTACCCGGAGGGATCGGCCAGCAGCTTCCACGGCTGGATCAGGATGCCGAGAATCCCGGTGATGAGGCCGCCCGTCTTGAAGCTGATGAACCTCGGAAACGCATTCGCAAAGTCGTTCGCGGGTGACACGACGTTTGCGGCGATGTTCACGGCGATCGTCGCCACGACGACGGTGAACATCGACATCGCGACGACGATAGGCGAGGGGAATTTGCCGACCAGCACGACCGGATCCCAGATCGACTCGCCGTAAATGATCGCCGTCGCGCTGGTGATGACCACGCCCATCGCGGCAAACACCGACATCGTCGTCGGCAGCGCGACAACCTGGCCGACGATCTGCTCGCGCTGGCTCCGGCCGAAGCGCGTGAAGTCGGGCATGTTCAGAGAGAGCGTCGCCCAGAAGCCGATCATGGCAGTAAGCGAGGGGACGAACACCGGCCAGAACTCGGCGAGCGTCCGGAATTTTCCGGGCTGAGAAAGAAGCGGTCCGAGGCCATTGGCCGTCGTGATCGCCCACCAGACGAGGATGCCGGTCATGACGAGCACGAACGGCGCCGCCCAGTTCTCCACTTCGCGGACGAGATCCATGCCCCGGTAGATGATGAAGACGTTCAGGCCCCAGAACAGCAGGAACGACACCCACTCGGTCGTCGTATGCCCGCCGAAGCCACGGCCAAGCAGCGTCGGCCACCCGGGCACGATTGTCCTGAAGAACGTATGCAGCGCTTCCCCGCCGATCCACGCCTGTATGCCGAACCAGCCGCAGGCCACGAGCGCACGCATCAGCGCGGGAACGTTGGAACCGAGCGTGCCGTACGCAGCGCGTGCAAACACCGGAAACGGGATGCCGTACTTCGTCCCCGGATGCGAGTTCAACAGAATCGGGACGAGCACGATGGTGTTGCCGAGCAGGATGGTGAAGAGGGCCTGCTTCCAGTTCATGCCGGACGCCATCAAGCCGGACGCCAACATGTAGGTCGGAATGCAGTGCGCCATGCTGATCCACAGAGCGGCGTAGTTGTACGTGGTCCAGGTCCGGCGACGGATCGGGACCGGCGCGAGGTCGTGGTTGTAGAGCGGACTCGCCTCGACGCCGCGGGTGTCCACCAGCTCGACGCGGCCGTCCGGAAGCTGGCGCTCGTTGGCAACCGTCATAGAATCCCCAGCACTATACCGGAGGTCCCATGCGCACGGCCCTTGGCGCGGCATGCTTGATATCGTGCTCTCTGGCGACAGCCGCGCCCGCGCAAACGCGCGCGCCGAAAGTGGGACATTCGCGGCGCGTATTCGTCAATGTCACGGACCGCAGCGGGGTGCCGGTCTTGGATCTGAGCGAGGCGGATTTCGAGATCACCGAAAGCGCCCGCAAGCGGCCGATCCTCTCGAGCGGCCTGGCGAAGGACCCGATGCGCGTCGCGCTGTTCGTCGACACAAGCGACGGCACGGCCAACGCGATCACGCAGATACGCAACGGTCTGACCGCGTTCCTCGACGCGCTGCCCCAAGACGCCGAAGTGATGGTGGTGAGCACCGGCCGTCAGGTTCGCGTGCGCCTGCAGCCGACGACCGATCGGAAGAAGGCGCTGGATCTCGCGAAGGGGCTGTTTTCGGAGGGCGGCGCCACGCCGCTTCGCGACGCGCTCCTCGAAATCGACGATCGGTTTTTTCGAAAGACCGAGAGCCGTTGGCCGGTATTCGTCATCATCACGGGCGACAGCGCCGAGAGCAGCGCACCAGCAAATGAGACGAAGTTCAACAGGTGGCTGAACGAGCTGCCCGCGCGCGGCATCTCTGCGCACGCGTTCGCGCTGAAGTATCGAGGCGGCGGGATTCCCGACCTCGTGGCGCAACACGTCGTGCAGACCGCCGGAGGACGCTATGAATTCATGAACACGAGCAACGCCCTTCCCGACAAGCTCAAGGCCCTCGGCGGGCAGCTCGCGTACGACGCGAACGAGATGAGCCGCTGGTACGAACTGGAGTTCGAGACCAATACCGACGGGTCGTCTCCGGTGGAAGTCGGGGTGGCGCGAAGCGGGGTCGGCATCCGCGTGTCGTATCGCCGCCTCTCACAATAGCGGCGGCCCGCCATCCGTCCCTCCCGGCTATACTGCCCGCGTCATGGCCGACACTTCCATCCCGGAGGCCGCCCTCACCACGTTTCTCGATGCGCTCGACCAGGGGAACCTGCGGGTCGCGGCGCAGTTTCCCGGCGACTCACCGGAACGGCAGCCAGTGCACACCGTGTACGGCGGCGCACACTTGTTCAAGGCGGACGCCTCCCAAAAGCTGGGAGCGCTCGCGCTGCGCTCGCTGCAGGAGCACGCACCCGACGCGGCCGCTTTCGCGGCCGCCGTCGGCCTCGACGATGCGCTCGCCAATCGCGTCTACCTGCGCGTCATCGACAAACTGACGCGGGAGCCCGTCGAGGATTTTCGGATCGACTTCGAGGACGGCTTCGGCAATCGGCCGGACGAAGAGGAGGATCGCGTCGCCAGAGGAGCCGCCGATGAAGTCGCACACGCGCTCGCGGCCGGCACGCTGCCGCCCTCGATCGGCATCCGGATCAAGCCGCTGACCGAAGACTTGAAGCGCCGGAGCCTGCGCACGTTCGACCTGTTCCTCACCATGCTTCTCGACCGGACCAACGGCACCGTGCCGCACAGCTTCGTCGTGACTCTTCCCAAGGTGACATCGCCCGAACAGGTCGCGGCGCTTGCTTCCGCGTGCGAGGCATTCGAGTACTGGCGTGAGCTGCCGGCAGGCACGTTGCGGTTCGAGCTGATGGTCGAGACCACGCAGTCGATTTTCGCGGCCGATGGCACCGTCGCGTTGCCGCGACTCGTCGAGGAAGGCCGTGGACGCATCGTGGCTGCCCATTTCGGCACCTACGACTACACGGCCGCGTGCAACATCACCGCGGCCCACCAGCACATGCTGCATCCTGTGTGCGACTTCGCGAAACACGTCATGCAAGTGGCTCTCGCGGGCACCGGCGTCTGGCTCTCGGACGGAGCCACCAACGTGATGCCGATCGGCTCGCGCGAAGTGGTCCACCGCGCCTGGCGGTTGCACTACGAGCACGTGCGGCACTCGCTCGTGACCGGGTTCTATCAAGGCTGGGATCTCCACCCGGCCCAGCTGCCAACCCGCTACGCCGCCGTGTATTCGTTCTTCCTCGAGGGACTGGATGCTGCGTCGGATCGCCTCCGGAACTTCGTGCAGAAGGCGGCGCAGGCAACACTCATCGGCGACGTCTTCGACGACGCGGCGACGGGACAGGGTCTGCTGAACTACTTCCTGCGCGCGATGAACTGCGGCGCGATTACAGAGCACGAAGCAGTCGAGAAGAGCGGCCTGACGCTCGAGGAACTGCGAAGCAAATCGTTCATGAGAATCCTGAAACGTCGTGCGGGAGTCGTCTAACGAAGGAGGATCAGATGGGCCGCATCAATATGGGTCGGGTCATCATCGGCGGGCTCTTAGCCGGACTCGTCATCAACATCAGCGAGTTCGTGCTCAACATGTTCGTCGTCGCCGCTGACATGGAAGCGGCGATGAAAGCGATGAACCTGCCGCCGCTCGGACCTTCTCAAGTCGGGTGCTTCGTGGTGCTCAGCTTTCTCCTCGGGATCGCCGCGGTGTGGCTGTACGCCGCGATCCGTCCGCGTTTCGGCCCCGGCGTCGCGACGGCCACCTACGCCGCCCTCGCCATCTGGTTCCTGTCGTATGCCTATCCGACGGCTTTCCTGTACGTGATCAAGGTCTTCCCGCGGAACGTCATGGTCATCAGCGTGATCTGGGGACTTCCGGAGATCGTCATCGCGACGATCGCGGGGGCGTGGGCGTATACCGAGACTTAAATCGCATTGCGGATTGCGGATTGCGGATTATGTCGCGACTGGTTCCGCATATCCCTCCGCTTCGTATCCGCCGCGATAGTCCTTTTCGTCGGGCCTCCGGATCTTCGATTGCGAGACGACGCGGTCGCGCCGGAGGCCGATGAAATCCTTGACGCCCGTCCAGCCGCGGTCGGCGTGCGTCTCGATGAAGCGCGCGAGGCCGGCATTCAACTGTCTGATGACGTTCGGTCCAACCGCGTGATCGAGCATCGCCGCGGTGCACACCTGCACCGTGCCGCATCCGAGCAGGAAGTAATTCATCGCGTGCTCGAACGTCGAGATGCCGCCGATTCCCGAAAAGCTCTTGTCGGGGAACGCCTGCGTGAGCTGCGACATTTTCGCCAGCGACAGCGGAAGGATAGCCGGACCGCCAAGCCCTCCCGTCGACACGAAGCCATCGACCTGCACCTCGAATTCGAGCGCGTCGGCATCGATCAGCGGGAGCGACGTGAACGTATTGGACGAAACGATCGCATCGGCGCCGCCGAGAAATGCGCCGCGTGCCTCGACGACGATGTCGGTGGTGGATGGCGTGAGCTTGGCCCAGACCGGGATCTTCGCAACTTCCTTCACCACCTTCGCGACGATCGAGACGAGCTCCTTGTCCTTGCCGACGTTCGATCCCATGTCCGGCCGGTCCATGTGAGGGCACGACAGGTTGAGCTCGAGCGCGTCACAACCTTGCTCCTGGCACGCGACAGCCAGCTCCTGCCAATGCCGGAGCTCGGTGTCGTTGCCCGACCCGGCCATGATCGACGCCACCAGCACATGTCGCGGATACCCCTTCTTGATGCGTCCCAGCCGCGGCACCCACCAGTCGAGCGTCTTGTCCGAGATGAGCTCCCAGTTCCACGACGAGTGCAGCGCCGCACCCGGACGCTTTTTCATCGACAAATGACCCGAGTCGGCATCGGCTCGGAGAAACTTTGTCTTTGGTCCGACGACGTTCACAACGGGATGAAGTCCGATGGTTTTCGTCACGACGCCACCCCACCCCGCGTCGAAGGCGCGCACGATGTTCGATTCGGATTCGGTCGGCGGCGCCGACGACAGGAGAAACGGGTTCTGAAATTTGACGCCGGTGAATGTCGTCGAAAGGTCCCCAGCCATGGTGTCTCCCAGCCTTTTAAGTGTCACGCCTGACGGTTGCTTCTATCAAGCCGAACGGCTGGTCGGTGGCCACGAAGATCTCGTTCGGATTGTCCAGGCCGAATGGCCGCAGATCGACGAGCAGGTGATGCCGATTTGGCATCGTCAGGGTGATATCGACGATCTCGACGCACGCCGACAGCGCTGCCTCGGCCATCGCATACAACGTGTGCTGCACCGAGCGACTGTCGTGGGCGGCGAAGGTGTCGACGAGCGCCGCGCGAATCCGCTCGCGTGTATCGAACGCAGCTGAGCCGGTGCGGTATGTCCACGACGCGGTGACGGAGGTGGCAAGAATGCGATCCTCGGTCTCGGGCAACGTCGTGTACTCGTCGCGGGGGAAACCTGAGAATGCCGAATCCTTTGTCTTCAGGACCACGAGGTTGCTCAGCCCGGAGACAATCGACGATCCGCGCGCGTCGCGGGTGACGACGGCCGTCCACACCTCGCCCCCTGGCTGAACGAACGCGTGCGGCGACGCGCCAAGCCGCGTCCAACGGTGCTCCACGACACTGACTGTCGCGCGCGTCACAGCCGCCTTGGCCACGAAGTGATCCGCCAGACGGCTCGCAAACGTCTCCACATGCGCAACCGGATCCTGCCGCGCCAGCGCGTACACGGTGTTCTTCATCGTGTCTGTCGCGATGCAGGCGCGGTTGTCGCCGTCGATGTAGACCGACTCGAAGCCCCCTTCGAGCTGAAGATCGATCGTCAGATCCGCGATCTCATGGGCGGCGTTGTGTGGAGGGCGGCGAACCTTCACGAGGCGCACATGCGACTTGCCGTACCGGTTCCAGGACAGCTGAGCCATCAGCGTAACCTCTCCACCTTGTCTTCCTCCGTGTCCTCCGCGGTGGCGAGGTTATGTTCCACGGTACGTGCTGTACCCGAAGGGGCTCAGCAGCAGCGGCACGTGATAGTGCTGTTCGGTGTCGCGCACGTTGAACGTAATCTTTGCCTCGGGGAAAAAAGGCACGGCGATGCCCTGGTCGCGGTGATAGGTCCCTGTGTCGAATGTCAGACGATACGTGCCTGGCGCAAGCTCGCGCTCGTCGGTCAGCGTCGA
>Ga0114129_10007658_pt1 | contig 15369 bp, 14 predicted proteins | sample RhiMetdeltSRZDD1_FD_80071 | JGI IMG/M metagenome (GOLD analysis project Ga0114129, IMG submission 80071) | Populus rhizosphere microbial communities from Tennessee, USA - Rhizosphere MetaG P. deltoides SRZDD1 (version 2) (version 2) | ecosystem: Host-associated > Plants > Roots > Rhizosphere >...
CGGGGGCGACGATGAAGTGGTCATCGGAGGCGTGCGCCGCGCCGAGCTCCTCGAGCGTCAGTTCGATCGACTCGCTGCAATCGCGCTGGCCGCAGGAGCAGAGGTACTCGCTCGTATCGTCGCTCTCCGTCAGTCCGCGCGCCTCGAGATCGGAGCTCTTCTCGGCGATCCGCTCGTTCACCTCGCGCAGGACGACCTCGTTCTCGACGATGCGCTCGGCGGCCTCGGACATGGACGATCAAGTCTACAGAGGTACCCGCCGATTAACCCGCTCCAAACTGCCTCTGTCAACGATCCTTGACCGCCCGCTGAGTCTTCAGAGAACGGCTGCGGTCTCGTGCTCCGACAGCGCCTCGTTGAGCGCCCGCCGCTCGTCCTCGAGCCGGGAGAAGCACTCGGCGAGACGGCGCTCCCCGGCCGGCGTCAACCGGATCTCGCTCACCCGTCCGTCGCGCTGCGACTGCGTCGCCCTCACCAGGCCGGCCTGCTCCGCCCGGCTGACGAGCTCGGTCACGGTGCTCTGGGCGAGGTAGAGCCGCTTGCAAAGCGCGCCGACCGTCGTGTGCTCGCTCCCGTCGGGCGCTCCCTTGATGAGCAGAAGCAGGAGGTACTGGCGGGGAGTGAGCCCGCTCTCGCGCGCGGCGACTTCGGTCGCGCGGAAGAAGTGCCGAAGCGCGACTCGGAACGAGGCGACGCGGATTGCGTCCTCGACAGTTGGGGCCTTTTCCGCCAGAAATCGCACTGTATCGCCATCCGATCCGGCCTACAATGGACCGTGGACGTCCTTCAGGTTCCGTCGCTCGTCGCAGGCCTTCCGAAAGAACGGGTCCACCTCCTCGACAACCTCGGTCGGATCCGGCGCGAGATCGGGCCGCTCACGCCCGAGCTGGCGGACGCACTCGCCGACGCGATGAACCTCCGGCACGGCGACGTGCACGAGGTCGTCTCCTTCTATTCGTACCTCCGCGTGCCTCTCGAGACGCCCCGTGTCTGCACAGGCCCGATATGCGACTGCAGCGGTGCCCGGGTCCGCGCGGGCGAGCTCGAGGTGGCATGCCTCGGGCACTGCGATCACGCGCCGGTGCGGCTGGAGGGAGAGGCGATCGCCGGCGGCATCACGCACAGCACGAACGGGTTCCTGGTCGAGCCGGACGTGGTTCGGCCGGTGCCCGATGTCTCGCCGGCCCAGCTGACCGAGCTGCTGCGTGCCTCCGGCCTAACCGGGATGGGTGGCGCGGGCTTTCCCGCGTGGCGGAAATGGGAGGCCGTGCTCGCCGAGCCTGCGCCGCGAGTCGTGATCGTCAACGCTGACGAGGGCGAGCCCGGCACGTTCAAGGACCGTTACCTGATGGAGCTGCGACCGCACCTCGTGCTCGAGGGCGTCGAGCTCGCTCTGCGCTTCTGCGCGACGGAGGAGGCGTACGTCTATCTGCGCGAGGAGTACGCGACCTCGCGTGCCCGGCTGCAGGCGGCGGCGGACGAACGTGGGCTCGAGCTGGAGATCGTGATCGGAGCGGGGTCGTACGTGTGTGGGGAGGAGACCGCCATGCTGGAGTCGATGGAGGGGCGGCGGGGAATGCCGCGCCTGCGTCCTCCCTATCCCGCCCAGGCCGGCTACCTCGGCCGGCCGACGCTGATCTCGAACGTGGAGACGCTCGCGCAGGTCGCCCGGATCGTCCGCGGTGAGTGGACGCCGGCGCGTCTCTGGTCGGTCTCCGGCGCCGTCGCGCATCCGGGCTGCTACGAGGCGCCGCTCGACGTAACCGCACGTGAGCTGATCGACGGCTACGCAGGCGGCTCAACCGAGGAGATCGGAGCGATCGTCCCGGGCGGCGCGGCCGGCGGCATTCTCCCGCCCGCCGCCGTCGACGTTCCGCTGACCCGGGAGGCGCTGGCGCAATGGGGCTGCGGCCCCGGCTCGGCCGGCTTCCAGGTCTTTCCAGCGAGCTATCCCGTGGAGCGCCTGCTCGCCGAGACGATGCGCTTCTTCGCCGAGGAGTCCTGCCAGAAATGCACGCCGTGCCGCATCGGCAACCGAGCTCTCCAGCATGTGTTCGAAGGGACGCTGTCTATGACGCAGGAGACAATGGACAAGTGGCTGGAGGCGCTCGAGCAGACCTCGATCTGCGGGCTCGGACAGGCCTCGCCGATCCCGGTCCGCAGCGCGCTCAGACACTGGCCCGCGGAGGTCGCGCACTAATGGTCGAGCTGACCGTCGACGGGCGCATCATCCAGGCGAACGAGGGCGAGCTCCTCGTCCATGCCCTTGCCCGGAACGACATCTTCGTCCCGACCCTCTGTCACGACGCCAAGCTCGACCCGTACGGGGGCTGCCGCGTCTGCGTCGTTGAGCTCAAGGGCGCGCCGCGTCCGGTGCCCGCCTGCGCGACGCGCGCGGCGGCCGGAATGGCGGTCTCGACCAACGGCCGCGCGGAGAGGCTCCGCCGGACACTCACGGAGATGCTCCTGACCGAGCACCTGAACCCGAGCCCCGGCGGCCGTCCGAACGAGCTCACCGGCCTCGCCGAGGAGCTCGGCGCGGAAGCGCCGTTCGCCCTGCCCGATGCGAAGCGCAAGCCCTACGACGACCGCAACCGCCTCCTGGGCTACGAGCCGGACGCCTGCATCCTCTGCAACCGCTGCGTCCGCTACACGCAGGAGGTCATGCAGTGCTCCGCGCTCTCGCTCGAGGGCCGCGGCGCCGAGGCGAGGATCGTCCCCACCTGGGACCGATCGTGGCTGGACACCGAGTGCGAGCTGTGCGGCGGCTGCCTGTCCGTCTGCCCCACGGGCGCGATCTACGAGAAGTTCGAGGAGGGCGCGCCTGCCGGCCGTGAGGCGCAGCTCGACAAGGTCAAGACGACGTGCACCTTCTGCGGCGTCGGCTGCCAGGTCGACCTGAACGTCGACCGCCATGCGAACCGGATCGTCAAGGTCACGTCCGACCCGCGCTACCTCCCGAACGAGGGCGACCTCTGCGTCAAGGGACGCTTCGCCTTCAACTTTGTCCACCACCCCGATCGCCTGACCGAGCCGCTCGTTCGCGGCGAGGACGGTGAGCTGCACGAAACGAGCTGGGAGCATGCGCTCGGTGTTGCGGCGGAGGGCCTGAAGGGGGTGAGAGACCGGCATGGCCCCCAGACGATCGGCCTCCTCGCCTCGGCGCGGCTGACGATGGAGGAGAACTTCCTCACCCAGAAGCTCGCCCGCGCGGTGCTCGGCACGAACTCGGTCCACTCCTGCGAAGCGACCTGACACGGTCCAACTCTTTACGGCCTGGTCAGGTCGTTGGGCAGAGGAGCCAGCACCAACTCGATACCGGAGATCGACGACGATCGCTTCCTCCTGGTCATTGGGTCGAACACGACCGAGGCGCACCCGGTCCTGGCGCTACGGATGAAGCGCGCCGTCCGCCGCGGCGCAAAGCTCGTCGTCGCCGACCCGCGCGAGATCTGGCTCACGAAAATCGCCACGCGCCATCTGCAGCTCCGCCCCGGGACGGACGTGTGGCTGGTGAACGCACTGATGCACGTGATCCTCGAGGAGGGGCTGCAGGACGACGAGTACATCCGCGCGCACACGGAGGATTTCGAGTCTGTGCGGGAGATCGTCTCGGGCTACACGCCGGAGGAGGCCGAACGCGTGACCGGCGTCGCGGCCGATGACATCCGCGCGACCGCCCGCGAGTACGCGGCCGAGAGGCACGCCGCGGTCTTCTACACGCTCGGGATCACCGAGCACGCTTGCGCCGTCGACAACGTCTGGTCGCTGTCGAACCTCGTTCTGATGACCGGACACCTCGGCTACGAGTCGACAGGGCTGAACGCGCTGCGCGGGCAGAACAACGTCCAAGGACTGAACGACGCCGGCGCCAATCCCGTGTACCTCCCGGGCTACCAGCGGGTCAACGATCCGCGGGTGCGCGCGAAGTTCGCGGCTGCGTGGGGAGTCGAACTGCCCGAAACCCCGGGATACCGGCTCGACCAGATGATGTCCGGCCTGCACGACGGGCGGATCAAGGCGCTCTACCTGATCGGCGAGAACCCCGCGCAGACGGAGCCGAACCTCCACCACGTCGAGCACGGTCTGGACAAGCTCGAGTTCCTGGTCGCGCAGGATCTCTTCCTGAACGAGACGACGCGCGACCGAGCCGATGTCGTCTTCCCTGCCTCCAGCTTCGCCGAGAAGGAGGGGACGTTCACGAACACCGAGCGCCGCGTGAACCGAGTGCGGAAGGCGCTCGACTGCCCGAGGAATGCGCGTGAGGACTGGCGCATCGTCGTCGACCTGGCGAACGCACTTGGCGCCGACTGGCAGTACGAAACTGCCGAAGACGCCTGGAACGAGTTCGCCGACCTCGCGCCCGACTGGTCGGGGATCCGCTACGACCGGCTGGAGGAGCAGGGCCTCCAGTGGCCGTGCCCCGACCGCGATCATCCCGGCTCCCCGTACCTCCACGCTCCCGAGCCTGCGGGCGGCAAAGGCAAGTTCTTCCCGGTCGAGTACCAGCCGCCGATCGAGCAACCAGACTCCGCGTACCCATTCGTCCTTTCGACCGGGCGGACGCTCTACCACTACAACTCGGGCACGATGACGATGCTCGAGCCGGGCGTGACCGACAAACAGGAACAGCCGTTCTTCGAGCTCTCGGCCGAAGACGCTTCCAACCTCGGGCTCGCGGACGGCGACCTCGCGCGGCTCGTCTCCCGCCGCGGCTCGGTCGAGGCCCAGGCCCGCATCACCGAACGCGTCTATCCGGGCCTCGTTTGGATGGCGCTCCATTTCGCGCAGGCGAAGGTGAACCGGCTCACGCACGACGTCGGCGACCCGCTGATCGGGACCCCCGAGTACAAGGTCTCGGCCGTCCGCATCGAGCGTGCCTAGGATCGGTCAGCCCTTCATCCACGTCGATGAGTGCGAGTCGACGCAGCTCCTGGTCGACGCCGACGCGCCCGAGGGAACGGTCGCAGTCGCCGAGCACCAGTCCTCCGGTCGCGGACGCATGGGGCGACGCTGGGAGGCACCGCCCGGGACGGCGATCCATTGCTCGATCGCGCTGCGTCCTCCGCCGGAGCGCGTCCCGCAAGAGCTCACACTCGTGGGCGCCGTGGCCGCAGCGCAGGCGATCGAGAACGCGCTCGACCTCTCCGTCCAGATCAAGTGGCCGAACGACGTGATGCTGAACCGGAGAAAGGTCTGCGGCATTCTCGGCGAGCTCCGTGACGGAATGGTCGTGCTCGGGATCGGCATCAACGTCAATCAGACGCGCGAGCAGCTCCCGCCCGACGCCCGCCAGCCCGCCGCCTCACTCCGCACGCTCACCGGGCGGGAGCACGACCGCAAGGCGCTGCTCGCCGCGCTCCTCGAGCGGCTCGAATCGCAGTACGACCTCTGGCTCGCAGGCGGCCTCGACGCCGTCTACCCGGAGCTCGGCGCGCGCGACTTCCTGCGCGGCCGGCAGGTGACCGTCGACGGTATGAGCGGAACCGCGATCGGGATCGACCGGACCGGCCGCCTGGAGCTCGACGTCGCCGGGAAGCAGCGTCTCGTGGAAAGCGGAGAAGTGCGCTACTCCTGAGGCTGCGGCTGCTCCTCGGGCCAATCCCAGGTGCGCCGGGGCTCCACCGAGATCGCCGCCGCCGAAGCGACGTCCCGCGGGTAGGTGCGCAGAGCCTTGAACAGGAGATAGGCGCTCGCGAGAAGCGGGATCAGCATCACCACGAACGTCCACTGCAGCCCTGAGCGCCCGCCGCCGAACACGTGGTCGGAGACGGCGCCGAACAGCAGTGGGGCGAGCGCCTGGGCTATGCCGCGGAGGAAGGTGCGCACCGCCTCCGCGCGGCCCCAGAGGTAGGGCGGCATGATGTCGAGCCGCGCGGCGTCGAGCGGCGGGTTCTGCGCCGAGAGGAAGAGGACGGCGAAGATCAGGAACGGGACGGCGTCGAGTGCCGAGCGCGTGAGGAGCGCCGGTGCGAACAGCGCCACCGCGAGTAACGCGGCCACCGCGCTCACCATGATCCGCCCGTTCAGGTACCCCCGCCGCAGCAGCCGGTCGCCGAGCGCGCCGCCGAGCAGTACGCCTCCGACCGCCCCTATCCCGACCACCAGCAGCAGGAGGTTCGCGAGCGCCTGGTTGATGTCGTACTGCTGTTTCGCGAACTGCGAGCCGAACGTCTGGACGCCTGCGAGGAAGTAGTAGGCGCACGCGCTCGCGCCGATCAGGATCAGGTTGGTCCGCACGGCGAGCACGTGCTTGACCGCCTCGATCAGGTTCATGCGCTGTGGGTCCGGGTGCGACGTCAGCTCCGGGTCCGGGACGATCCCGCGCTCCTCCGCCAGCCGCTGCGCGTCGGTCTGCCCCGGCTCCTCCTCCCCCGCCTCCGGGGCCTCGGTCGCACCGCGCGTTCCCGGTTCGGCCACCAGAACGCCGCGTCCGCCGCGCGCCGGTTCGGGCAGCCGGAAGACGAGGAAGGCCAGCACGAAGGCGGGCAAGGCCAGGATGACGAAGGCGGCCCGCCACGAGAGCGTGGCGATGTCGCCGGTGACCGCGAAGCCGAAGCCGGCTCCCAGCAGCTCGCCGGCCAGGATGAACCCGTAGATCCGGCCGCGTTCGGACGGATGGAAGTAGTCACCGATGAGCGACGCGACGAGCGGGCCTGCCGCCGCCGTCACGGCTCCGAGGAACACTCGCGCGAGCAGGAGCTCCCCGAAATCGCCGACGCTCGCGCTCCAGAGCATGGCCGCACCCCACATGACGATCACCCCGCCGAGCACCCACGTCCTCCGCACGCGGTCGGCCAGGACGCCGAACGGGAGCGTCGCCAGGGCGGCGACGAGCGACGTGACCGCTACGAGCAGGCCGATGTCGGTGTTCGAGATGTGCAGCCCATCGCGGAGCTCGGTTGCGGACGCACCCACGGTTGACGCGTCGGCCGCGCTGAGCCCGAGAACGCACGCGAGGATCACCACGACACGCGCGCGTTGCGCTCCCCCCAGCTGGCGGTGGAGCGTGCGCTTCGTCCCGCCGGCGAGGCCGCGCCCTGCCCGCCGGAGCAGCCCCGGACGTTCCGCTTCCGTCACGAGAGAAATCTAAGCCGGTGCTTCAGCCTGCTTGCGCCGCTTCTCGATCAGGTCGCCCTGCGCTATGGCGAGGTGTCGATCCGGCGAGACGCTGAATAGACATTGAAAGTGCCGCCGCGAACGAAGCCACAGAGCGTGATCCCCCTGTCGCGCGCGAGCTCCACCGCCAGCGTCGAAGGCGCGCCGACGGCGACGAGGACGGGGCAGCCCGCGACGGCGGCCTTCTGTACGAGCTCGAATGAGAGGCGGCCGCTGACGCACAGGATCGAGTTGGCCAGCGGCAGCCGTCCCCCGGTATACGCCCATCCGACGACCTTGTCCAGCGCGTTGTGCCGGCCGACGTCCTCGCGTAGGCAGAGAAGCTCGCCGTTCGTGTCGAAGAGGCCGGTCGCGTGCAGGCCGCCGGTCGCCTCGAAGGCGGCCTGCGCCTCCCGCAGCGTGCCAGGCAGGCCTTGGACGACCTCGTGGGAGACCCTGAGGTCGCTTTCGATGGGGGGCGCTTCCACCGCGACAGACTCGAGCGCACCCTTCCCGCATACGCCGCACGACGACGAGGTGTAGAAGCTGCGGCGCAGGGAGCTGGCGTCGAAGCCGGGTGCATCAACCTCCACCGTGTTCGCCGCGAGATCGTCGGGCAGCTGCGCGCTCACGGCCGGGATCCCCTCGGAGAGGCAGAAGCCGAGCGCGAGGTCTTCGTCGTGGCCCGGCGTGCGCATCGTCACCGCGACGGAGTCGCCGTTGACGCGTATCTCGAGCGGTTCCTCGACCGCAACACGGTCCGGCTCCGACGTTCCTTGCGGAAGCCTCACGACGTCGAGCTCCGACGTCGACCGAGGCGGGAGCGTTGGCCGGCTCACCCCGATGTTCTAGCCGAGCCGCCGCCTAGGCTGACGGCGGATGGCCGGCTCGCTCGGCGTTGCCTTCGTCGCGCTCTTTCCGATCGTCAATCCGATCGGTGGCGCGCCCGTCTTCTACTCGCTGACCGGCGGGGAAGGACACGAGCGCCGTCGCGAGGCCATCCGGACCTCGTTGAACGTGGCCATCATCCTCGTCCTGGCGCTCTTCCTCGGACGTTTCATGCTGCATGCGTTCGGGCTGAACCTGGCCGAGCTCCGGATCGCGGGCGGGCTGATCGTCGGCTGGACGGCCTGGAAGATGGTCAACTCCGACGAGCGCATCACACCTGCCGAAGAGCAGTACGCGCGGACGAAGCGGGACATCTCGTTCACGCCGATGGCGATGCCGCTCCTGGCCGGCCCCGGGGCGATCGGCGTCGTGGTCGGGATCGCCGCCCACGGCCACTCGTGGGAGGACTACGTCGGGTATGTAATCGCGATCATGCTGATCGCCGTCACCGTGCTCCTCTGCCTGGGAGCGTCAGGTCCGATCTTCAAGCGGCTCGGGCCCAACGGGATCGGGGCCCTCAACCGCATCTTCGGCTTCATCATCCTCGGCATCGCGGTTGCCCTGATTGCCCGAGGAGCCCTCGCCATCGCGGGTTGACGCCAGCGTAGTCTTCCGCGCGCGTGTCACTGGCACTGCAGATCGTCGTCACCGGCCTGGCGGCCGGCGGCGTGTACGGCGTCGTCGCGATCGCGTACACGCTTATCTTCCGGCTTACCGGAGTCGTCCACTTCGCGCTAGGCGAGCTGATCGCCCTGGCGGTCTTCGTCACGCTCGTCGTCGCGGCGGGCACGGGGCCGGTAACGCAGACGAGCGTGGGCGGCGGCCGCTTCGCGCTGGCGCTCGTGGTCGGACTCGGTGCCTGCGTCCTCGCGGGGACGGCGACATACGCCCTGGCGATCAAGCCCTACCTCGACCGCGGCTCGACGATCGGCTGGGTCGCGGTCACGGTGGCGATCGCCTTTGCCATCCGCGCCATCCTCGGCGCGGCCTTCGACCGACCGAGCTACGTCTTCCCCGATCCATTCCCGTTCCGGGACGTCGGCCGCGGCGGCGTGGTCACGCTCGCCGGGGCATCCATCCAAGTGCGCGCCTTCTTCGTCCTCGCGCTTGCGGTCGTGCTCGCCATCGTGGCGACCTGGGTGCTCGAACGGACGAAGACCGGCCGGGGCCTGCAGGCGATCGCCTCGGACGCCGAAGGCGCGCATGTGGTCGGAATCCCGGTCGACCGCCTCGTCGCGGCTGCGTTCGGCGCGGTAGGCGGACTCGCCGCCATCGCCGCCATCGCCGCCGCACCCAGCGCGCCCTTCGATGTGGACACCGGCACGCTCCTGGGCGTCAAGGGGCTCGTCGCCGCCGTCATCGTCCGCTTCGCCACTCCCTGGCGCGCCTTCGCCGCCGGGCTCGCGCTCGGCCTGGTCGAGGCGGCGATCGCGAGCGCCGACATCTCCGGGTTCCGCCTGGGGCCCGAGTACCGCGACGTGTTGCCCATCGCGGTGGCCCTGATCGTGGTCGCGCTCCAGGGCCGCAGGAGGGAGCCGGAGCTGGAATGACCGAGGCCGTCGGACGCACCGGCCGCGCCTTCGCCGCAGCCGCGCGGGACGCTCGCGCAGCGTGGCGCCTTCCGGCCACGCTCGCGGCAATCCTCGTCCTCGCGGCGCTCCTCCTCCCGCTCGTCGTCACCGATCCCCTTCAGCTCCAGGATCTGTCCGGCGGGCTGTACCTCGCCCTTGCCGCGACCGGACTCGCGTTCGCGCTCGGCCTGGGCGGGATGCCCTCGCTCTGCCAGGGCGCCTTCATGGCAGTCGGCGCCTTCACGGCGGCCCTACTGCGGGCCCGGACGGGAGCAGGGCCGATCGAGTCTGCGCTCGGCGGACTCGCGCTCACGACCCTCGCGGGCATCGGGCTCGGCGCCGGCTTCGTCCGACTCGGGCGGGTCCAGTTCGCCGTGGCCACGTGGCTGTTCGCCTGGATGGTCGCGCTCGGGCTGGCCGCCTTCCCTTCGATCTCGGGCGGAGCGAACGGGATCGCGATCCCCGACAGCGGTTTCGGCGTCACCTGGCACTACGAGCTGGCGCTCGTGCTTGTCTGTCTCGCTTGCCTCGCCTTCTTCGCCGTCGCCCGCGGGGCGCCGGGGCTGGCGCTTTCTGCCCTCCGGCAGCGTCCAGCGGCCGCGCTCGCGCTCGGGGTGAGAGCGACACGCCTGCGACTGGGCGCGTTCGTCGTCTCGGCGGCGCTGGGCGGGCTGTCCGGCTCGCTGAGCGTCCAGCTCCAGGGGATCGCCGACCCCACCGGCTACGGGCCGTTCCTCTCGTTCAAGCTTCTGGTCGCGGTCGTGCTCGGAGGGATGTCCACCGCGCTGGGCGCGGTGACGGGCCTCGCGGCGCTGTCCGGGCTCACGGAGCTATCGCATTGGATCGGAAGCCTCGAGCGCCTGTCCGCGGCCCGGTTCGATCCGATGCTGTTCGCGATCCTCGTCCTGGTCGTGCTCGGGCTCGGCGGCGCCGGCATCGTCCCCTGGCTCCGTCGCCTCTTTCCCTGGATGGGCGGCCGCGCCGGCCGCGCACTCGCCGCGACCTCCCCTACCCGCCGCCGGGGCGCGACCCTGACCGCGGAGGGCATCCGCCGCCGGTTCGGAGGACTGGTCGCGCTCGACGGACTCGAGCTCGAGGCCCGGCCGGGAGCGATCGTCGCCCTGATCGGCCCGAACGGATCGGGGAAGACGACCGCGCTCCGAATCCTCTCCGGCACACTGACGCCCGACGCAGGCCGACTCGAGCTGGACGCCACACCGCTCGACGGCACCGGCATCGCAGACCGCGTCCGTCTCGGCGTCGTGCGGACGCTCCAGCGGACGGCAGTGTTCGAGGAGCTGACCGCGCTCGAGAACGTGCTTGCCGGCGCCCATCGCCGCTACGGCAGCGCGGCCCGGACGGTCCTCGCAACGCCAAAAGCCCGCGCAGAGGACCGAGCGCAGAGGGCAGCCGCGCTCGCGACGCTGGAGCAGGTCGGGCTGGAGGAAGCCGCCCAGGCGCCGGCAGGGACGCTCTCCGCGTCCGAGCAGCGTCGGCTCATGCTCGCCTCGGCTCTTGCCACGAACCCACGCGTCCTCCTCCTCGACGAGATCTCGGCCGGCGGGACGGCCGAGGACGTCCGCAAACTGGGGGCGATCCTCGCGGGGCTCCGCGAGGACGGACTCTCGATCGTGCTCGTCGAGCACAACCTACGGCTCGTCCGCGACGTTGCCTCGACGATCATCGTCCTCGATCAGGGCCGCCCGATCGCCACCGGGACGGCTGGTGAGGTGGCGGCGCTTCCGCAGGTGCAAGCGGCCTACCTGGGGAGGCACCGTCTCTAGACTGGCCCGGTGCGGCGCGCCCTCCCGATTCTCGCGGTCGTTGCCGCACTCGCCGCCGGCTGCGGCGGGTCCGGCTCGAAGACACAGCAGAACCTCACGCTCGTCGTCAACGGCTCCTTCTCCAAGACCCCGTACGTCGCAGAGACGATCGCGAACGGCGCCCAACTGGCCCTGCTCGAACTGCCGCTAGGCAAGTCCTTCACCGTCGGCGACACGACCTACAACGTCAAGGTCGAGCGATCGGACAACGCCGGATCGCCGGTGAAGGCGGTTGCCAACGTAAGGCGCGCCGTCGCCGACGATGCGATCGCGATTCTGGACGAAGGAACGGGCGTCGACGCCTCGTGGCGGGTCGCGAACGAAGCGCACATCCCGATCGGGATCGTCTACCAGGGCGGGGTCGGGCTTGTCGACCCCGCACGGCGCGGGAACGTCTTCCGGATCGCGCCGACCGACCACGGTCTCGCCTTCAGGCTGGCCGAGTACCTCGTCCCCAAGGGCCTGAAGGTCGCCCTCCTGCACGACGACTCCGGCTACGGAGGGCAAGGCGCACAGGCCCTCGACAAGGCGTTTGCCTCGAACCCCGAGGCGGTGGCGACGCGCATGACGCTGCCGTCGTCCGCGACCGACCTTGCGCCGCAGCTCCTCGCCGCACGGCGCGCTGGAGCGACCGCTGTACTGGTCTGGGCGCAGGGACCGGTGATCGCAAAGGCGCTGATCGCCGCGCGCAGCGCCGGCTGGAATGTCCCGTTCTACACCCCCTCTGCGGGCGCCGACCCGGTCGTTCGCCAGAGTCTCGCCGATCATCCCGACTGGGTGGACGGGCTCACCTTCGCCTCCGGCCGGCTCACGGCCGAGGAAGGGCCGAACCCGTTCTACGCCTTCTCCTCGAAGTACCGCACGGCCTTCGGCGTCGAGGAAGTCGGGGTCAAGACGCGACGCGGCGAGGAAGTCGTCCAGCCGCCGGAGTACGCGATGTACGCCTACGACTTCGTCCGCCTCCTCATCGCGGCGATCCAGGCGGCCGGCGGCGTGGACGACCGCGCCAAGCTCCTCGCGGCCATGAACGAGGTCACGATTCAGGGCGCCAACGGCGATGAGCGAGCATTCAACGAGAAGAACCACGAAGGCGTCATCGACGATGACGTGTACTTCGCCCGCTTTCGCGACATGACCTACGAGCCGGTGAAGGATGATCCGCTCTCGGCGACGCTGCCGACCATCGCGCAGACCGGCCAGTGAAGCGCGCGCTTCTCGTCGCCGCGTTCGTATCGTGCGTCGCGCCCGGCTCCGCCGTGGGGGCGCGGCTCGTCCTTTTCCCCGCGCCGCTCACACAGCTCACCCCTGCACCTCCGTTCCCTCCCCCAGACACCGTACTCCCGAACGTGTTTCGGCCGCCCATCCGCAGCAACGAGCTGATCGCGGTAGGCACGGACGGCGAGGGCCGCGTCGTCTCCGTGGACGCCACGCAACGGCTGGTGCTGGCGAAAGTCGGGGACTACCGGCTGAGTGTGCCGGCCCCAGCGGAGGACGTCGAGGCAGGACCAGGGAGCGAGTCGAGCCCGGGTCTCCGGAGGGGCGCGATCCTCTGGGCGGGCTTCTCCGGCGGCCGCAAGGTCCTGTCGGCGAAGGCCAGCCTGGAGCCGGGCGCCACGGCCCTCTTGCTGCCGCTCAGACTGCGCGTCTCGGAGGGTTCCGTCCGCCTCGAGAACGCGACCACTGCGACCGCGTCGACCTTCATCGCGAACGGCGATCCCGTGCAGCTGGCGGAGATCCTCGACACGCTGCGGACCGACCCGCAGGGGCGGAAACTGGGCCAGAGCACGTACGTGAAAGTGACCGGGAGAGTCCGCGACGCGCGCATGCGCGTGACGGCACCCCTCGAGGTCACCGGCCGGATCGGCGACCGGGAGGTATCGCTCGTTCTGGGCGACGGCCGGCCAACCGTGCGCACGATCCTGGCTCGGGGACGGCCGTCGCTGGAGCTGACCGTCGAGCCGGTGCCGCCGGCGTCGCTGCTCGCGCGACGGACGCGCCCGAGCTGGACGGAAGCCCTCCGGGCATCACTGACGCTCGCGCGCGTCCGCCAGTACAACGCCTTGCTTGCCAACCCTGACACGCTCGGTCCTGTCGACGCGCGCTACCAGTATCGGAGCGCCGCGGCACCCACGCCCGTCCCGCCGGCGCCTACCGAGCAGGATGCGGGACTCGCGGCGTGGATGCTCGCGCTGATCATCGCCGGCTCGCTCGCGGCCGCGGGCGGCCTCGCCGTCCTCTGGGCGAACTCCTAGAGCCCCAGTGAGAAGTACGTCGGGATGCCCGTGAAGGGGTTGGTGTAGGACATGAGCACCCTGCTGACGCGGCTGCTGGCGAGCTCCCAGCAGACGTTGCCCGTCACCGTCGCCCCGTCGGGCACGTCGGTCGCATCGAGCTCGTCGAGCAGCGTGCCGCACGCGGGACCAGCGTCGTCGTAGACCACCCCGTCGGCGGCCAACAGGTCGAGCGAGTACGGAGAGAAGCTGGACGGCTCGGAGTCGGTCCGGGTCACGCTCACGCGCGCGAGCAGGAACTGTGAACCCGGCGGCGGCGGCTCTGGTGGGTCGTCGGGGTCTCCGCGCTGCGCATCGAGGATCGCCTCCGTCTGGTTGGGATCGGCCCAGACGACCTTCAGCTTCCACCCGTCGTCGCCGCGCGCGACCGCGCCGACGGGGACGGGGTTCGATCGCGCCCCCAACGGAGGAGACGGCTTGGTCGTCGCGCCCGAGGGCTTCGGCTTGACCTTACGGCATACGCGGACGCGCTTCTTCTTTCCCTTCACCACCCGGGTCACGACCTTGCACTTTTTCTTCTGCCCGGCCGCGGGCGCCGATGCGGCCGCCAGGCCGGCGAAGACGAGGACCACGACAAAGACGGACCCCAGCGCGAAGCGAAAGGCACGCATGCGGGCGCTAAGTGTAGGGCCCCGGATTGGAAGTGGGGCCGCGTTCGGTCCGCGGCCCCACGATCGTTGGGAGACGCTATTCCGCGCGGTTGGTGATGCGGATGTACATCTTGTCGGAATCGCCGCACTCGTCCCGGATGGCCACGATTCCGGTCCGGCCTTCACCCTCCCAGGCAACCTCCGAGTCGTGCTCCTCGACCTCCTCGAACGTCACGGTGAAGCCGCTCGCCTCCAGCTCGTGCTGGAACTCGTCGTGCGCCTCCTGGACGCTGCCGTTGAAGTAGCCCTCGACCACCTCGGTCGGCCCTTTGGTCTCCTGCTCCGTGTAGACCATCTTGTCCGACTCGATCTGCGGCCAGCTCGCCGGCAGCTTCAGGCTCTCTGAGAGAGCGCTGCCGGTACACGCCGCATGGGTTGTTTCGCCTCCGCCCTCGCTCTCGGCCTCCTCGCCGCCTCCCCCGCAGCCTGACACGACGCCGGCGGTCAAGAGCGCGAGAAACGCTAGTGCCTTCCGCATGCAAGTCCTCCTGTTGGGATCGATGGGCACGGAACCGTAAACGACTCGGCGTCGAACCAGCGGCACCAACGCGCTTTGCACTTCGTCCGCAATATCGGCCATGATTGGCGCCGCACTGGTCCGAAATGGCCAAATGCGACATCCGGGTGCCTATGAGAACGTCGTTTGAGCCGTTGCGTCGTGCCGCCATGTTTGCCGCGACTCTCGTCACGGTCACGGCAGCCGTCCTGCTGTCTCCCGGGGCAGCGTCGGCCCGGCAGGCGGCGAACTGCACCCCGGGAGCCGGATGGGGGACCCTCCGCCCGGATCTCGCTGCCACCGCGCTGACGCTCATCAACGAGCACCGAACGGCCATGGGGCTCCTCCCGCTCAGGTCGTCTCCGGCGTTGACGGCCGCGGCCGACTGGAAGTCGCTGCACATGTCCGAGTACCAGTACTTTGGCCACGACGATCCGCCGCCGCCCGTTGCGCGCAATCCGTTCCAACGGATGAGCGACTGCGGGTACACCTACACGACCTCCCTGGGCGAAAACATCGCCGACGGCTACCCGACGGCCGCATCCGTGGACA
>Ga0114129_10007660_pt1 | contig 15366 bp, 19 predicted proteins | sample RhiMetdeltSRZDD1_FD_80071 | JGI IMG/M metagenome (GOLD analysis project Ga0114129, IMG submission 80071) | Populus rhizosphere microbial communities from Tennessee, USA - Rhizosphere MetaG P. deltoides SRZDD1 (version 2) (version 2) | ecosystem: Host-associated > Plants > Roots > Rhizosphere >...
GTCTAGTTCCGTGATGGCACCGCTCTTCCGCTCGCCGAATGGCCGCAGGGTGAACGGGATAGTATCTGATGACCTGCGTTTGGGAGTCTGTGGAGTTTTCGCTGAAGGCTTTTGCATGATGTCATCAGGGTTCGTTGGCTGGAATTCTCTACAGCGGGGACCATTATGGTCGGTATACACTTCATTGCCCTGTAGGTCTGAACACACCCATGTCCCGGCTAGGGAAGCCCCTCCAATGAACAGACTGAGAATCGCGGCTGCGCAAGCCGTGCTTGTGTAGCGGTATTTCATACGGGTGTGATTCTATTGCACCGGGTCAGCTTCGCATGAAGCCCATTTCCTGAATAGGAAAAATATGAATTGTTGTATTGCGGGACAGCGGCTCGCCTGAAAGCTTTCCAGGGAACAAACACACGCCGGTGCAAGCTTGCGAAGTAATGTGGCATGCTCCTCCGCTGGTGGCTCCGGTCGTTGAACAGAACGGGAATTTGAGCGAGGTCACACTATGAGGACCGATAGCCGGGCCGTTTCCAAGCGCCTCAAGGTGCTCGTGATCGATGTCGGTGGAACCAATATCAAGATCCTTGCGACCGGGAAACGAGAGTCACGCAAGGTGCCGTCCGGTCCTGCGATGACCGCACGGAAAATGGTGAAAACAGTCCAGCAACTCGCGGCTGACTGGTCTTATGACGCCATCTCGGTCGGGTACCCGGGTCCGGTTCGGGACGGGAGCCCGATCAAGGAACCCAAGAACCTCGGCAGTGGATGGGTGGGACTCGATTTTAAAGATGCGTTCTCCTGCCCGGTGAAAGTGATCAACGACGCGGCCATGCAGGCGCTTGGTAGCTATGAAGGCGGTCGCATGTTGTTTTTGGGACTCGGCACCGGTCTTGGCTCCGCGCTGATTACAGACGGCGTCCTCGTGCCGATGGAAGTGGCGCATCTTCTGTACAAGAAACGCCGCACCTACGAAGATTACGTCGGCTTGCGCGGGCTCAAGCGATACGGCAAGAAAAAATGGCGCCGGCATGTCAAGGATGTCGTCGCGGCGCTCCACGAAGCGCTTCTGGCCGACTATGTGGTGATCGGCGGCGGGAATGCCAAACTGCTGACCGCTTTACCGAAATGGGCACGGCTCGGAGACAACAGCCTTGCCTTTCTCGGCGGCTTTCGCCTATGGGACGAAGCCTGGAAGGATGAGCGACCCTGCTGTGTCGTGCGGAGATCCCAAATGGGCGAGCATCCCTAGCAGGAATCTTGGCTCTCTGAACGGACTAGATTCACGACGGCCCTTCCCGGAAATTGCGAAAGGGAGGAGATTACAGAGGACAGCGAACGAACACAACGCAGGTCAACTCTTCTGTCGAGGAGTCGTCACATTTACAGTGTGCCGGCTCAGCTCTTCATCAGCCGAGCAGAGCACACCTCCTATTTCTCCAGGGTTCCCCCGTGAATGACCCCGATGTATGTTGGCTGCGAAGGCTAGGTCATGCTACGCGCGACAACTCTCCTGGTTGATCCTGCCACCGAACGCTAGCTCTTCACATCCGTTGTCGTAACCTTTCTACACTGTGAGAACAGAACCATGATTCTGACCGAATGGGGAAACCTTGGAAACCAGAGTAGACTGCTCGATCGCTCGTGAGGTCAACATGAGTAGAGAAGCCATACGGGTCTTGTTAGTCGATGACCATGCGATGATTCGGCAAGGCTTGCGGAGCTATCTCTCCACCTACTACCGCGATCTTGAAGTGGTCGGCGAGGCAGGTAGCGGAGAAGAAGCGCTGCAAGCCGTCCACAAGCTCACTCCTTCGGTGGTCGTCATGGACATCAGCATGCCTGGGCTCAATGGCATTGAAGCCACCGCCAGAATTAAACAGACTCATCCTCATATTGGAGTTGTGGGCCTATCGATGCATGTCGATGAAGACTTTCAACGCGCGATGATCGCCGTCGGGGCCACCGCCGTGATCTCAAAGGGAGGTGTTGTCGAACAGCTCTACGATGCGATCATTGAATGTTCTGGTGCCAGCGGGTGACATGTCAATATTCCTTTGGCACCTCGCGGTATGGAACTCACCCGCTTTGCAATTGAGGACGAGTGGGTTAACTGATTGTGGCCTACATCCTCAATCCCCTAACGCCAGCAATATTTGGAGGGACGATGACCACCAAACGAGCCAAACAGGTGCGGGAAACGTGGAGGGTAGAGCTGAATCCACCTGACTGTCGGCATTTGAACCTCGAATTGGAGTGGAATTATGGCGAGCGGCCGACGGGAACCTACTACTGTGTCGTGTGCGGAGAATCGAAGATGTGTAGCTAATGATCATGCGCATTGAACGCGTATGCTGCCAAGTTCCTTACGTTATTCTTGTGCTATCTCCATGAACGTTTGAATCTTCGCCGCGATCCCGCCCGTCATTCTTTTGCTCGATCATGCCCTTCGGAGGGAGCAACATCCTGCTCTTCACGGCGATGACGACCGCATTGACAAGGTCGTCAGTAAAGAGTCGAATTGGGTTTAGATCCACAAGACTCTCCCCAAATCTTCACCTAAGCGTCTCGCCTTTTGGCAATGGGTACACCGCGCTGCAAGGCAGGCAATGGGCGACGCCCCACTGTGGAATGTCAATTCATATGTCCGTCCGCCGCACGAGCTGCAGGCTTTTCCTACCAACTCGCGCCGAATGAATCCTATCTTCCCAAGCTGTCTATTCCTCACAGATCGCCTCCTGTGGTGAGATGATTTTGAAAATTAAACGGCTTTTATGAGGGTAGATCAGGCCAACGCGTCAGGGAAGACCAAGAAGAGTTAGTTCGAAAGAGGGGGAGAGGGAGATGTGCTCATACTTAACAAAACTTTAACCATAACGACCTGTGACATACGGCATATCTATGGTAAGAGCTAACTATGCAGAAGTGCCGGCGCTGCGGTGGGATCCTGCTTCAAGATGTTCTCGAGGAGGTGGGAGTGCCATTGCACGCCCTGCATTGCATTGTCTGCGGAGAGTGGGTCGATCCGCTAATCCACCATCACCGAAACCTTTCCGTCCTTCCTGAACCAAGTCGAGCACGCACAACCATCTTCGATGCGGCGGCAACTCAAGGACTCTTGGGACGGCGCCGAGCGCCGTGATCCTCATTGACCAAAAGTTAGCCTCTCACTTAAGCACTTCTTGATTACCCCTCCCCACTCTCTTCTTCGGTTTCGGCATCTCCACTATCAGGGCCGTTCAGAAAGGAGTTACATGAGCCTCGAACGTTTCTGTGAAGGATGTGGAAAGCGGCATGACAGCGCCGTGTGGTATTACCGAAACAAAGTTGACTCAACTGCTCACGAGTGGTTATGCAGTGTTCAATATCTTCGCCTCCCACCACAAACCATGTGGTCATGGCACACATTCCTATATTGGAATAAGTGAATTAACAAAAAAGAGGACAGGCTACTTTAACGCGTTCGTAGAGCCAGCTTGCCGAGATAGTGCTCATCGAGCGCCCGGTGCGCGTCAGCTGCTCGCTCGAGCGGGAAGGTGCGGGCGATGTGGACCTCGAATGGACCAGCCTCAATCAATCGGTTGAGCTTGTCGATGATCTGGCGATCCGGTTCGCCGTCGTAGGCACTGACCTTCACACCGGGCTGCGCTTTGGGTGCTGGCTCTACGCCGTTGGGATGGGCGACGCGTCCGTCGTCGCGCACGGCCATCAGTGCCCGCTCGGCCGCCTCGCCACCGGCCAAGACGAGCGCGGCATCCACGCCATCAGGGGCAAACTTTCGAGCGGCAGCAGCCACGTCTTCCCGGTGCCCGTCCACGACGGCGTCGGCGCCCAATCGCTTTACCAGAGCCACACCATCGTCGCCGGACGCGACTGCGAAGACGCGCGCACCCAGCCGCTTGGCCAGTTGTACGGCCATATGCCCGATGCCGCCGCTGGCGCCGAAGATCATCACCGACTCACCGCGCTTCAATCTGATGACGTCGTCCAGACCCCGCAGGCCGGTGACGGCGTCGGAGAGCATCACGCCCGCCTGCTCGATCGACAGCTTGTCAGGAATGCGCGACACATACTCACCCTTCACGGAGGCATACTCGGCATAGAACCCCCCTTTGGGATTTCCGAGAACGGCACCGTACACCCTGTCTCCTTCCTTGAATCCTTTGACCTGCTTTCCGACTGCGGCGACGGTACCAGCTCCATCAGTGCCGAGCACATACGGGAATTTCGGCGTCACACCAAGCATCTTGACGAACCCACCTTCACGCTCGAACGGGTCCCACTCCGCCACGCCAGCCGATTCGATTCGGATCAGCACCTCGTCGGGCCCGACCTCGGGCACAGGCAGCATGTGCAACGCGATCGTCTCAGGGCCACCGAATCGGTCGATGGAGGCAGCCCGCATGGTATGTTGCGTTGTCATAGTTCTCTACACGACAGTAAGTCGTCGCTCTGAAGAGGAACGGACAAGCTTGCTCCTCAAAAACGACCAGCAAAATTTCGGCGGCACGTTTGCTCCGCCAACATCCTCTGACCCGACGTTGCGTCCTGGGGAATACCAGCCAGACAAGATTCCAACGTCTCTTCCTCAACTCCTGCCGCGATACGGTTCTTGCTCGAGTTCGGCTGGTTCCTAGCACTGGAGTCGCTGGCTGCCGCACTGGACGTCGACGGGCTCGTGGAGCTGGATTCGGTGGCTGCCATATCGGACTTCGCCGGGCTCGACGCGGTAGGGGGGACGGTGGCCGTTGACGAGCTGCCACTCGAAGACCCCATCTTCCCGTCGCTTGCACACCCACCAACAATCAGACCGAAGAAAGTTAGCCAGAGAATATTCCTGAGCATGGAGGCACCTCCTTGATCAACTGGTCTTCCGCTTGCTTCACGAGAATTTGCCTCATCTCTCGCTGGGCGCGTGCGTCGGACCCTCGTTTCCCATCATATTATGAGATGGGAGGGGCCGCTGCCATCTGGTGCCATCCCTGGTACAAAAGGAAGGGAAAACGAGCGTGCTTGGAGGGATTATTGAAGCGGGGGAGAGGTGAATTTGGCTTGGAAATGTCCTTCAAGGCTCAATTTTGCCCCGTGCTTTGCGAACAAAGGTTGCATATTCTGCGACGATGGAATCTAAGGCTTTCCTCACTGCCTCCACGATTTTGTCCTTCGGCCCATAACCGAGAGTGGCAAAGTGCCAGTGCCGGGGTTCATCCATGGACCCGCCTGCACATTGAACATGGAATGCTATCGGATAGTTGTTCCCCACTGTCCAAGCTTCACACTCGAACAGCCCGATCTCCCACGTCTCATATTTCTTGTCGAACGCGAAATCGTCCTGGAGAAATGCAAAATCTTGCAGGAACTTCGTTTCAAGAAAGCTATCGAGTGTGTGGCTGTCGAGTCCGATCTCTTCTGCCGTCCCTCTCAACAGTAATGTTGGCTCTGCGAATTGTTTGATCGCGCGTGCCGGTCGGTAGTCACTGTCTCGCAGTGTGTCCTTGGGAGGTTCAGGTCGCGTCTCGTCCCTTTCGAGGACGGTACGCAACCGAGCATCTCCTTGTTGGAATGCTGGCATTTTGTCATCAGAGAGTAACTGAAACGATTGATCGTAACTTGGGTCTGGGTCACACAACAGCAGCATCAAAAGCGCACTCTGAACTGCTAACAACGATCTCATCGGATTGCGGTACTCCCGAGTAATGCGGTTTTAAACGGTCCTCCGGCCGAGACGGCATAGCGCCGGGCCGCGAACAGCCGGCGATCCTCAATCAGGCTCCCCACATACCGGAACCCGATTTTTTCGATCACATGACGTGACGCAATCTTATCCCCATACACATAGATGTAGGCTTGCTTCGTCTGTGCGAGGGCGAGCACGTCATGCAGGAGCTGACAGAGGGCTTGGAAGAATAGTCCCTGACCGCGCGCGGAGGGGTGCGTGTAGTGATCATACAGTGCGGAGGAGTCGGGCGGCGGGAAAAAGGCCTGGCCGACGGCCGAGTCTTCTCCACGTGTATGACAGGGTTGCAGCCACGCGTAGTGCAGGAGCCGATCCCCTTCGACGAGCGTATAGAGGTGCTCGCCCTCGGCCACTCGCTTGTGTGCGGTGGTTCGATAGACATCGGGCGACATCTGCCATGACGCCGTTTGCTCGTAATATCGCAGATCCTCCAACTGGTCTCGTCGAAGTCGGTTCAGGTTCGGGAGTTCGAGAATGCGGTCGGCCTCGTACACGTAGATGCGTTTCTCGCAGTGGTACCACACACGTTTGCGCGCGACGCGCCAGAGGCGGGCTGGGAGCTCACGCTTGTTTTGACGCCACTGCGCTGCAAGGTTCTGCAAAGATACCTTCATCACAGCCGAGAGGCTCATGCCCCATTGTACCAGGCTAAAAGGAAGAGGGAGAGTTCAATTGGCTGTTCGTTCGTAGTAAGATCCTTGAAAATTCGCGAAAATTCCCACTACTGAGACGCGAAACCAGCGGCAGCCAATCTGGAAGAGCCCGAATCGATCTGTCTGCAAAGCGTGTATAAGTCGAACGGGCGGGGAGGTGCCATCATGAAGAATGTGCAGATGACCGTCGAGGGAACCATGCTGACGATCAAGGTGGATCTCTCCAAGGAGATCATCATCGCGTCGACGGAGGGGAATGTGACGATTCCGAATCGCGAGGAAAAAGTCGGCCTCAACGTCTATCGAAAGAAGTAGCGACAGACTCGTGGTGGTCCGCTGGCTAGGTCCGTAGAGAGGAGTCGCTGTGAAACAGGGTTATCGGTTGATTCTTGTCGATCGCGACCGTGTACTGGTGTCGGAGTTTCAGTTGCCCGAGCGCGATCTGGCCGACCCACCGGCGCTCGTGGCGGCGATCAAACAGTGGATTGAACACGTCCAAGAGGAAACGCAGAAGACAGTTTCGTTATGACCTTTCTGATGATGATAGTGGCGCTGTGGCTGCTCTTCGCGCCGGAGCGAGCCGCTGCCGCTGATAACTCGCCTCAACCTCGCACGCTCATTCAACACGCTGCCCTCATCGTCACGATGGACCCGAAGCTCGGTGACGGGCCGCTCGGCACGATCATCGATGGCGACGTGCTCATCGCTGGCGACACGATCGTCGCCGCTGGAAAGAAGCTGTCTGCAGCCGATGCGGTCGTCCTGGATGCCGCGGGGAAAATTGTTCTGCCCGGGTTCGTGGATCTCCACAATCATCTGGTGCAATCGGTCATCCGCGGAGGCTGTCATGATCGAGACCTGAACGGGTGGCTCCACGAATGCGCCTGGCCGGCCTACAACGTGCTGACGCCCGAGGATGTCTACGCCGCGGTTCGGCTGAGTGCGCTCGATCTCATTGGGACCGGCGTGACCACCGTCGTGGATTGGGCGGGCGGGCTGAAATTCGACATGTCTCGCGAATACGTCCGGGCGTTGAATGAATCCGGACTCCGGTTCGCCTATGCGCCGACACCGCGAAAGGAAGAAGTGAGCGCGCTCAAGAGTCTCCATGACGAACTGATCAGGCCGAACCCGCTGGCAACGCTACAGCTCGCCGGCGCCACGGGCATGCAGCATCTGTCCAAGCTCACGGAGGCGGCGCAGTTGGCACGAGAGTGGGGCGTGAGACTCAACGTGCATTTGCTCGAGCACAAGAAGCAGCGGGAGGGTGAGCCGATCCGGTCGCTCGAGCAATCCGGCGGCCTGGCGCTCCGTGGCAATTTGTTGGTCAATCATGCCATTCATCTGACGGATGACGAGATCACCCTGCTTGCCAAGCACGATGTGCGGATCGCGCACAATCCGCTCAGCAACATGCGTTTGGCCTCGGGGATCATGCGACTGCCGGAGCTCCATGCCGCCGGCCTCAAAGTGGGCCTCGGGCTGGACGGCTCCACGAACGATACGAGCGATATGTTCAGCGACATGCGGGCTGCGGTTGGGCTGCAGCGGGTGAACGCGTTGCGGGCGGACGTCTATCCCACGGTGACCGACGTCCTGCGCATGGCGACACTCGGGGGAGCGGAGGCCCTCGACATGGCCGATCACATCGGTTCAGTGACGCCCGGCAAGAAGGCGGATCTCATCATCATCGATCCGAGCACCGCGAATTTCGGTCCGCGCTTCAATTGGATCGGGCAACTGGTTTTCAACGCGCAGCCGGCTAATGTGTCGTTTGTCTTCGTCAACGGCGTTGCGTTGAAAGCGAACGGCACCTTCGTCCGAGCCAACCCCACCGAGGTCGTCCAAGCGGCCGAAGCCGCCGCGGCCAGAGTCCACAAGGCCTTGGGGCAAACGCACTGAGCGCGGGTGAAAAGAGCGATTTTTGTCAGCATCCTGCGAGGAGAATGAATATGAAGATGATGACGATCGTTTGTCGCGAGCAGTTTGAAGATGAGGTGCTGGTCATTTTCAAGCAACTGGGAATTACCGGGTACACGGTGATCCACGGGGTGGGCGGCAGCGGGGAAACGGGCGCGGTTTCCGTGATGCATACCCAGAGCGATCGGAACAAGCTGCTCCTTGTGGCCCTCGACGACGATCGAATGGCCATGCTCGTGCAAGCCGTGAGAGAATTGCAAGCAAGGCTCGTGAATGACGTCATGGGGCACCCGGTCCCTTTCAAGGCGTTCCTACACCCCTGCGAACCCATCGTGTAATCGGCCGATTGGAAAGGATGTTCCCACTGCAGGGAGCGGAATCTCGTCCAAACCTTCACGTGGTTCGAACGGGCCTATCAGGGCTTGAAGGTCCGGAACCACGAGTTCGTGCCAGTCACGCCCGTAGAATAGTGCGGGGAAGTTAATCTAGCCTGCCGCTTCCCGTTCCTTCCAAGCTTGCATCAATTCAGATTCACCTTAAGGCGGATCTGATTCATCTCATGAAGGCTACCTCTGACTCAAAATCTCCCTTCTCTTTGACATTCCTTCGCTTTTAGCCCGGCTCGGGATCGGCATGCCGGTTGCCTTCTCTCATTTATAGGGATGCCCGCGATGTGGATATTCCGAATGCTCATGGACCTGCTGATATGTTTGAAGGGGGCGCCGTGCCCGGAGACTCGTACAAAATAAAGCCTACGCTCGTGGACATACGCTGCCGAACGACAGCCGCCATTCTGTTCGCAGAACTCTATGCGGGATCGCATCCCAGCATGCGAAAGCCCTCGATCATTTCATGCGGGAAATTAGAAAGATCGTCCAAGAACTTGGCGAAGCAGTGTACGGCAAACCCATCGCGGGTTAGACGCGGCCTATGGAAGTAGATTTACACGATATTGTTCATGCGTTGACAGCTGCGAGAGCAAATGCGGAGCTCATGGCCGAACAGTTTCCTGACTATCGAACTTCCCTTCTCCGATTCGCTGAAGATGCGTCTCGAGCCCAACGGCAACTCATCACAAAAATCCGACCGGAGCTCTTGGATACGGGAAAGGAGATTAAGCCTCGGTGAGACATTCCATGGTACGTCTAAGTCTCAGCCTGCTGGTTGCCCTGATCGGACTGGGTTTGCTTTGGGGCTGTAGCTCCACACAAGAGCGGGTCGAGAAGGCAGATGAAAGTATCCGAGATGCTCAGCCGGAGACAAAGGTCGGCGTCATCGACATGGTGGAGGTGTTAAAACGAACCAAGATCGGCCAGCCTGCATTCGCGAACCTGGAGCGTGACGTCGAAGCACTCAGTCGGCCTGAGCCTCCTGAGCCATGGTATCTCTATAAACGCTATAGAGTGTACTATCCGCGTCCACCAAAGCGGTGGAATGGATATAAGTCGTTCGGTACAGCAGTAGGTTCAATCCTGCCCAAGGTGGAAACGGTCGTGCAGGACCTGGCCGAACAGAATGGTTTTGAGGCGGTTCTGCAAAAAGGTACCTCAGACGCGATCATGATTGCGCTGTATGATTCGGAAATGATCGACCTGACTAATGAGGTCATCGAAGAATTGAATCGGCGCTTCCCATGAGTTCCCCCTCTTCTGCGCTCGTCAGTCTGGATGGCTTGATTCAAAGTAGTTGGTAACTATTTGAGCGCGTCACCCGACGAAGCACCGATTCAACTCCGTCTTCGATCTCCTCATGAGTCGGTGCGAAGTAATCTGGAGGTGGGAGCGGACAGCCATACGTGTACAACCAGACGCAGAGTTCGGGATAGGAACGACAGAGCTTCTCAGTCGGGATTGGACTGTCACACATGGTTCCGCTCTTCGGGGTACCAGGTTTGTCTTCTGTCAACGTGTAGGTCCAGCGCCTGTGTGAGTTTTGAACCCCCGCAACCGTGACCCAGACGACAGAAGAGTATGGCGGGCAATCGGTCTGCATGGTCACGCCCTCCTTGTACATGGCTGTCATGTGTTCGCTGTCCTCTGCTTCAGCGATTATGAGGAACGGATCGCAAACTATCCTCAATAAGTCGTTAAGCCCAGGTTAATTCTTGATCAAACACAAAGTAGGAGAGATACCGATGTGCCTGAGAAGGCCGGTTGACCGCTTGGAATAAAACGGACCAGTCGGCTCAGGGTTGTGGAGGAGGAGGCGCTTCCAATGTAACCGCCTGGGAGCCTATTGCCCACAGGTGCTTATGACGAGAGCACACCGCAGCACCTTGTCGGATGGTCGTTGCCACCTCTTGACAGTACTGACAGGTCCATTCGGTCAGCGCATCGTGCAGGTCTCTGAATGCCTTGTCCTTTGCTTTGCTTGCCATAGATGACGAAGCCTCCCTGTTCCCGAAGATACCGCACTTCTTGCTACACACGAATAGAAATCGGAATATTGCGTTTGTGTGTGTTTAACGACTGTCACGGAAAAATGGTGTAGGATGATAGAGTGGTGAGCAGGAGACTGACATGAAGATGATGACTATTATCTGCCGGGAGAACTTGGAGAGTACGATCCTCCAGATCCTGAACAATCTCGGAGTCAAAGGGTACACGGTGATGGCCGGACTGGGCGGAAAAGGTCAATCGGGATCTGTCTCAGAGCATAGCTGGAACGATCGAAACGTGTCGTTCATGCTCGCCCTCGAGGATCAGCACGCGACGGCTGTCGCGAACGCGGTGAAGCAGATGTATGTCAAGTTGCTTGAGAGCACGCCCGGAGAGGAAGTTCCGCTGAAGGTGTTTCTCCAACCCTGCGAAGTCATCATTTAGTCCTCTTTTAGCGTAAAGACAGTTGCCCTCCGTGCTCCAGCGCTTCGGCGCGACCACACTACGTTGCTCATTTGCTCGATGCCGAAACTCGTTCCATTCCTTGCATTGCATGAATGAAACTTCAACGCTTTCGCGCAAGTCGTACGTAAGGCAACCGTCTTCGCGCTAACTTAAAACGGGTAGACAAGGAAGAAAGACGTCTTCCACAGGTTGGGTCGTCGACCCCCTTCAGTCTTGAGAGGGAGTGACGAGCAAGCTTGGAGGGAGCATTAGATAGTCGCACATTGCGACTGACCTGAGCACAAGAGGTCCTACGACTGTTTAGTCTGAACCGCCTACGAAGTGGAGGGCCTTGTCGCCTGTCAGGTTTTGCGGCTGCACAATGTAGTGACCGGTCATAGAAGGACTCCAGATTGCCTTTGCGACCTCAGTATTTCCTCCACTCATCATCCAGGCCAGGCTGCCCACGACGCCTCCACTGACCGCATAGAGGACCTTCGCCGCTCCATAGGGCACGGTTGCTAACCAGCTGGCTGCTTGCAGTCCCGCTCCACTCGCGCTTCCCGAGTCGTCGTCCGCCATCGCCGTATTTCCTCCCGATGCGATGAGCAGCGCAACGGCGGTGACGATTGCGACCTTCCGCATGCGCCACATGAATGCACGGCTCTTGGCTCTCATATTTTGTTTCCTCCTTAGAGGTGTAAAGCGACGAACGGCCGCATTATAGCTGAATGGGAAGCGGAGGCAAGGGCTGGTGAGCGATGAAGGCTGTCGGTCTCTCTTGCTCGCCGCACGCGGACACCAGAATGAAAAGGATGACGCCCATATCGCTACTCTGCTCCAGCGAGGTAAACCGCAAGGCTCTGTCGTTACTTGGCTCCGCAACTTGTTCCATCCTAGACCAAGGTCTGAATGGAACTTCGAACATGCGTATCGCCATCGCCTGCGGCGACCGCACCGACAGAGCCATGTAACCTCGCAAGTCGCAGCTTGAAGCGATATGGGTGTCATTCACGAAAGGCTAGCGAGCGAGCTTGGAGGGATGGGATGGGGAGCCTGGTTAGTCCCTGTGCTCGCCGAACGCGGCACACCAGATCAATCGTATTTGTAAATCAAGGGCGGTGCTCGTCCAAGCGCGCACGCTGGGACTAATCCAGGCTACCACTTTTTGGGAGAGAGAGACGAGGCGAGTTTGAAAGGAGCATGGGAGACGTACTCGCTTGTGGAAAAGGGCGCGTCCCGGCGCGACCAGGGTTGGGTGGGTGAGAATGAATGGGGCGCGACACTATGCTAGGTTCATGAGGGACATGAAAGAGGTGGTTCATGATCAGCAACATTCCGGGTGATTCCTTTGAAGGACAATATCAGCGTACCCGCGCGATCGCGACAGGATTGCTCTTGTGCATGGCAGGCCTGTTTGTGGTTGCGCTGGTCTGGGAGCACAGCTATCCGTCACTGAGCTGGCTCCGCGCGTTTGCGGAGGCGGCCATGGTTGGTGCGCTCGCCGACTGGTATGCCGTCACGGCGCTATTCAAGCAGCCACTCGGTCTTCCGATTCCTCATACGGAAATCATCCCCCGCAACAAGGACCGCATTGCGTTGAGTATCGGAAGTCTGACCCAACGCAAGCTGGTCACGCCGGAGGCCATCGGCAGACTGGTAGAGTCGTGGCGCATTCCGGAGGAATTGACGGCAGTGCTCGTCGATCCACAGCGGAGAGCGGTGCTGACCCAGGAGCTCGCTGGCTTACTGGCCCGCATGCTCGAGGCTTCTGAGGATGCCGCTGTGCAGCGGTTCATCCGCCACCTTGCGACCAAGTTGCTCGATGGTCTGATTGTCGCTCCGCTGACGCGACAGCTCGTTTCGAGTGTTCTGCAAAGCCTCCAACGCGATCGGTTATTCAACGACGCGCTGGCCCTCGCCATCGAATATGTCGATAAGCATCGAGATCCCCTGTCCACCATGATCGCCCAGAAACTGCCCTGGTCCCGCTTGCTCAGCTTGGTGCGTCTCGATAAGAGGGTAGCCGGGCGGATGCTTGGGTGGTTTCGCTCGGTGTTACGCGACGTGCAAGACCATCCCGATAATTCCGTGAGGCAGAGCGCGGAGCGGTGGTTCACATCCTCTGACGGTGCGTCGCCGCAGGTGACGGCCATCAAAGAGCTGTTGACATCCCCTATACTGCTGCAAGTCATCGACGATTCCTGGCACAGCCTGAAGCACTGGCTCTTGATGGATTTGAAGCAGGATCATTCAGAGACCCGCGCCTATCTCGACGCGGCGTTGGCTGGCCTCGGTGACACGCTCAAGCGAGATGAAGACGCGGTGAGCTTATTTCAGGAGGGGTTACAGAACCTGGTGGTCGATCTTGCCACGAGGCACCGAGACAGAATCGGCGAACTTGTCACCAACACGGTCCGTGATTGGTCTGTCGCGCACATGGTGGAGACGATTGAACGAGAGGTTGGCAAAGATCTGCAATTCATTCGCATCAACGGGACGGTCGTCGGTGGGATGATCGGCGTTTTCTTGTACGCCGTTGCCGTGCTTGTCGGCAAGATGTAAGTCGGGCACGGTATCAGCGCCTCGTCTTGGCTGTCTCACGCGTTCTGGGAAATCCGAAACATGCCTCACTCACAATCGTGCAGGACGCTTTAGACAATCCGTCCGCTGGCGTGGTCTCGTAATGAAGGCGACTGAATGAGAGTGTGGTTTCGGACACCACGCTGTCGACCGCTGCCTGATCCGACAGCTGAAGCTGAGCCGAAAACAGACGGATCGCGCTCAGGTGCAGTCGCCTACTGATCTCGCCGGCAAGATCACCAAGGCCGGCTCGGATGGAAGCTTCGATCGTGTCCTTTGAGACCACGAGGCCAACCAGCCAGGATGGGCCGGGCAGCTCCAGGCTAAAATCTTCGACCGAGTGGTCCAAGGTTTTGGACAGATCGCCGGATCTGTCAGGACTGAGCACGAGCCTGCCTGAGGCCCTAGCGCCTTTCCCGCCGCAGCTCAGCGTGATGCCGTCAGGTCTGATCCTGCCCTTGATCCATTCAAGATCTGCGACTTCTTTCTTCGTCTCGGCCAGAGCGGTGGCTAATTGGGCCTGCGAAAAACCGCCCTCGCGTGGAATGGGAACGCGAGCGACGTAGATATCCCACTGCCCTCCCTCGATGGCTTCAGAAACACACGGGGAGGAGCGATACCAACAGCCGGGGTGCTGCTCACGTTCCACCGCGTGCTCGGAGACATCATCAGGGCCGAACGCGGACAGAAAGATGGACGTGTCGGGGGCAATCGAGACATCCAGTTCAAATCGGCCGGCGTCATCCGTGTTTGACTCGGCGAGGGATGGGGAAAGTCGGCCCGTCTGATTCCAGCGGTTGAGGGTCACGCGTGCGTTTGGAACAGGACTGATACAATCCGTGCTCGGTTGAGATCCGATCGTGACGTACTGTTGCACGAACGACGTGGTATTTGTGATCTCATATAGCGTGCCACGCAATCTCACGCGCATACCTCGATGCGAGCGGGTCATGGTGTCCCCGCGGCGGCGCAGAAGATCATACTGTGCGCACCCTCATTCATTCGCGGGCCTATTTAGCACGGCCTTCATTCAGGCGACAAGATCTCTTCACCACATCTCTTCACCACCTGTTCACGCTGTGCTATCGTACACGTCCTGTCCGTTCATGCTGGCTTGGAGGAGGTACCATATGAACGATCAGTCCATGCACAGGCTTCCAAAGATCAGACGTTGGATCCTCCACGTGACAGTCGTCTCGGCGCTCCTGATAGTCGTCGCGTCGTCGCTGTTGAGCGTGGATGCTCCCGTGCGGGCGGCGAATTTCACAGAAACGGCGGAAGGTTGGATCGAGCAGATACTCAAGGGTCTTTTTAAGCAGGACCAGTATCCGGAACTGACACCGAAGCGGGCACCGTTCCCTCCGACAACGAAGTTCATGCAGCTTTCGCTTGACGAAGCGATGGCGCTGTTCCTCAAGCAGAACCTCGACCTTATCATTGCCCACTACGGGATCGATGCCGCAAAAGGCCGACAAATCACCGCACGACTCTTTCCCAATCCCACGCTTGCTGTCAACACATTGAGTGCCTATACCCAGGGTTGTACCATGAGCACATGTGGCGCTGTCGGGCCGATTGTCACTCAACTTTTTGAAGTTGCCGGGAAAAGAGGGTACAGAATACGTGCTGCCGAGTTGGACGCGCTGTCTGTCGA
>Ga0114129_10007661_pt1 | contig 15365 bp, 13 predicted proteins | sample RhiMetdeltSRZDD1_FD_80071 | JGI IMG/M metagenome (GOLD analysis project Ga0114129, IMG submission 80071) | Populus rhizosphere microbial communities from Tennessee, USA - Rhizosphere MetaG P. deltoides SRZDD1 (version 2) (version 2) | ecosystem: Host-associated > Plants > Roots > Rhizosphere >...
ACGGCCGTCGGTGAGCACCGGACCGGCTGGTCGAGCGCCCGGCCGGAGGTGGGCGGCAACGCCGCCGACCGCCTCGAGGTCGGTCTCGATGGCCCAGGAGACTTGTTGCCAGCCCGCAGGTTTTGCTCGAACGAGCAGGCGAGGTCGTCTACGCTGGGCGCTGCCATCGCCTCTTCTGCGGCTCGATGCGGAGGCAAGGAGGTCGAAGCAGCTGCGCGGTCAGCGCTCGGCCAGCGCTCGGCCAGCTGACCGCCGAGCCACGGTGCAGCATCATCGCAGGTCAGAGGCCATGACAACGGGACGTGGCGCAGCTTGGTCAGCGCACCTGCTTTGGGAGCAGCCCGAAGAATGCGCAGTGCGAAGCGGCGTTTGCGCAGGATCGGCGCGACCGTTCCCCGCCGAATCAGGTGGTGTCTCAAGACCAGGATGGCTGATCCGGCAGCCACGGATTAGAAGTAAGACACGACCCGTCCGGTTGGTGATGCTCTGGAGTATCACCGCAGGTCGGGGCGGGTTCGGAGTCCAGCTGGTTGGGCCCAAGCGGAGGCTGTTCAACGACCGGATTGCCATACCAGCTATCCCAGGTGTGCCTCGATCAGCGCCCGATGGGAGATACGGGTTGCCACCTCGTCCGGATCCCGGACGTCGTGCCTAGCCTGAGTCGCTCGGATGATCCGACGATGCGCGATTTCAACCTGCGGCTGCCAGGCCAGGACCTCGACCTCAGCTCGCCAGGACGACCGAACCAGCACCCAGCACAGGTCTGATGGCACTGCGGGACCGCAGTCGGGAGCCGGCCGCCCGGCGATTCTCCCGAGGCTCGACTCGTGTTGCCCCGGGCGCGGCGGTTGGGTACACGCTGAGTGGGTTGGGGCTACCTCTGCTGGACCTGTGACGCTGAGCGGCAAGAGCGTTGATGCTCACAGATCACTCTATGTGGCAACCAGGTCAGGCTGAGATTGCCGCCGAAGGCGGCACGAACCGTAGGTTCGCCAAGGCGCGGACGCGCCGTTGAATCAAGCCCGCGAGCGCACCTTACGGTGCGGCCGCTCCGCTCCCCAAGGGGACGGCGCCACAGGCGGCAAAGCTCAACTCGGCCGCGTCTGCCTGAACAGCTGTATTTGACCTGTTACGGGCCGGGAGGGATCGGCCTGGCCGGGCCGCGCGTCGAGGTTCGCTCTAGGCGGCCAACGTCCACTGTCCGGATCGTGGCGGCGATCACGACGAGGATGCCGACGGTCCAGCGCAAAGCGACCTCGAGTACACCCGAAGGCAGCCTGCCAAGAACGATCAGGGAGACCACGAACCCCATCCAAGCAGTGCCGACGCATGCCCAGTGGAGCCGGTTCCAGGGTGGAGTGCCCGCCTGCCCATGGCCGCGATGCGTCATGAATTTTGCGAATAGCACGACCGCGGTCGCTGCCAGTGAGGCGGCGTAGAAATCGACGGGTGGTCCCTCGGTCGTCATCCGAGTGCGCCTAGATCTTCCAGAGCACGGGTTGAGGTGACAGGTGAACCCTTGGCTTGGTCATGATAGGTGCGCCTCCATGACCGCAACGGGCGTGCGGCCGCGCATGAAGTCACCGTGGTTGCGGCGGCGGGTGTTGTAGTGCTGCAGCCAGCCCTGGAACTGGGCGCCTAGGTCGGCCAGGCGACCAAAGTGCTGGCGGTGGAAGGCGGGCCGGTAGAACTCCTGGAGCGCGGTGCCTTGGAAGCGTTCGCAGACGGCGTTGTGGTTAGGCGAGCGAGGCGGGATGCGATGGTGGGTGATGCCAAGCTCGGCCAGATGGCTGGTGAACGCCTTGCCGGTGAACTCGGGTCCGTTGTCAGTCAGCACCCCGGCAAGCTCGACTCCGATGCCGGCCAGCCGTTCGGCGACGTGGTCGACAAAGGCGGCGGCATCCCGCGCGGACTTGTCGCCGGCGACCAGCCGGCCGATCGCGTACCGGGTCGCGGTGTCGACCGCCGTCAGCTGCCACACCGGCCCGATGCCCTTGAGCTTGCCGACATAGAAGCTGTCCAAGGCAACCAGGTCCCCAGGCCGGGCAGCGAAGTGGCAGAAGCCGAACGGGCCGTCCTTGGCGTCGGTGGTCAAGATGCCGGTGGTGGCTGCGGTGAGCTGGGCCAGCGCGGCCACCCGCTGGGCGCGGCGGCCGAGCCGGTGGCGGACCAGGAGCTTCTGGACCCCCGACGGCGACAGGCGCACCCCTCGATCGGCCAGGTGGTCGACCAGGCGCTGGGCGCCGATGGTGGGGCGGGCGACCGCCTCGGCCAGCACCGCCTCGACCTGGTCGGGTGGGGTCGCGGTCGGCATCACCGGCGGCCGGCGCCCCTTGGGCAGCAGCGCAGCCAGGCCATAGCGTTGGGCGCGGCCGGCCCAGCGATAGTAGGTCGTCCGGGAGACGCCGAAGGTGCGGCAGGCCTCGCTCACGCTGGTCTGGCCGGCCCGGTCCAGGACCTGAACACGCCGGTGGTCGATGATCTGTGCTGGGGTCACGGTGGTGGACTCCTGCGGCTCTTTGGCGGAACCAAAGGGTCCACCACCAGCCCCACCAACGGTGGGACCCGCAACCTCAACCCGTACTCAGCAAGGCCCTAGATCGCCAGATGAAGGTGGTCGTGGTGGCCCTTGGTCCGCCACAGGAGTTCCCGGTAGGTGCCGACGTTGGCCTTGATCCAGTTGTGGAGCCGGTCGAGCATGGCCGGCTCGTCCTTGGACGGGTACCAGTTCACGTCGATCGCCCGGCCCCGGTAGTGGTAGGAGCGCTGGCTGTGCACCGGGTTGACGCCGCCGAACTGGGGATGCTCGGACACGTGGTAGCCCATCGCCTGCAGCTGGCGGCCGATCGCCACGATGTCCGAGGACTGCTTCGAGGATGGTCGCGGCGGGTTGACGCCGCGTTGGAGCTCCTGCGGGCTGACATTGATCTGGAAGTGCATGGAGTCCGGTGAGCTGCCCCAGCGTCCTCCCCACGCAAACACCTGGAGGCCGTCGACGGTCCGCAGCCCCTCGGCCGCCGCCACCTGTGCCGGGGTGAATGCCGTGTCCGCCCACCCGGCCTGGACGTCCTTGCAGCGCTGCTGCTGGGTGGCTGCTGGCGAGAACCGCGCAGGCCCCGACGCGCCCCGCCGGTGGGGGTTGCAGCCAGGGTCGATGTCCAGCGCCAGGCCGTAGGCGTGCAGGGAGCGGCGTCCCGGCTGGTCCTTGATGTCGCGGCAGTTGTAGTTCCAGACACTCCGCGGCTTGTAGCCGGCCGACCGAAGGGCCTGCTCCAGGGCGGTGAACGCCGTCCTGGTGAGCGGGTTCACCGGGGTGCGGGTCCCGAAGAGCCGAAGCGGGACCATGCGGCTCTCTGCGCATTCGTAGCTCGACCATGCGGACCGGAGCCATTGCGAGCTGCGGAGGCGGCTCGGCGACCCCGGGGCGGCCACCGGGGAACGCGTCGCCGCCGCGATGGCGGGCCGGACGATCCGGTCCCTGATGCTGAGCCACTCCCGGGCAAGAGCGCGCTGCTGCGGCCTGATCCGCTGCCCGGTCATCGCCGGATGCCGGGCGTAGAAGACAAGGTTGGTGAGGTCGTTGGCGTCCCGCCGGCCGGCCTGAATCGCGCGTGCGACCAGGTCCCGCTCCGAGAGACCCCGAACCGTGGCACTCATCAATCACCATCCCGGCGCCTATGTGACCGGTCATCACCGTAGGCGGGCCCGCCGGACCTGTTCAGCCGCACGTTCGAGCGACGCCCGTCCGTGCTCCCACGAACGATGTCTCCTTAGGTACCGAGCGGGGCGTCCTCGAGCAGACGGGCCACCATGGCCGCCCGCGAGGAGACGCCGAACTTGGAGAAGATCCGCCGGAGATGCGAGGCGACCGTCCAGGAGCTGATATCGAGGATGGCGGCGATCGTCTTGTTGGGATAGCCCTTCGCCACCATGCGGGCGATCTCCAGCTCGCGCGGGCTCAACGGAATCCGCACCTCGCGGATGCGAGTGAGCAGGCAGCGCACGCCGTCCACCTTCATGTCCAAGATGACGCAGTCACCCCGCCCAACCTCCTTGGCAGCCGCTTGTCCGTCGCCCGCGATGTCGTTGACCAGCTGTCGGATCAGCGCCTCGATTCCGGCATGCTCGAGGTCTCCATCGCGCTCGGCAATGCTCGGTACCAGATTGGCCATTGCCCATTCCCCCCGCGAACTGGCTACGACATGGGCGGGACGCCACGCATTCCGAGATGACCTGCTCCTCCTCTATGCCTGATTGTTCCAACCAGGGCAGACTACGGAAGCTCGGGCTGCTTGGGAACCCCTTCCGTCGCCCGAAGATGCGACGTGCCACCGGATGTCGGGGGCGGTATCACCTCTCAGGAGGCCCCCGCCATGATCCCGACCTGCCAGGCCACGCTGCGGCGAGACCTTCTCCTTGCGGTACGCCTTGCTCGGCGCGCGGCCCGGCGGCTGGAGTCCATGCCGCGGGATGCGCGCACGGTCCGCCTGTACCGGTTGGCCTTCGGCTGCCATCCCGGACGCCAGCTGCTGGCGGGCAGGCGGTTCGCCGACGCCGGCGCGCTCAGCGCGCACCGGTTCCGTCAGGTTGCCGACGGCCTGGAACGGCGGGCGATCCAGTTCCAGTGCCGCGGTCAACCGGCCTCGCACCCGGACCGGAACGCCGCCGTTCCCCGGGCGCTCGGAGGCCGCCCGAACACGGGCGTGATCTGGCTCTATCCCCGGTACTGGTCGCGAACCCAGCCGGTCCGGCTGGGCATCCTCATCCACGAGGCGCTCCACCTGTTCTCCCCGGTCGGTGACCAGGACACGGCGCCGAGGCGCGGCCTCAACGCCCACTGCTTCGAGTGGTTCGCCCTGGTCCTCGACGGCCTGGCCGCCGAGCCCTCCGACCTCTACTCCTGCCACCTCACACCGCCGGGGTAGCGCAAACGAGCGACCACATGCGAGCTAGCTCGGCCGGGGTCGCTCGCAGAGGGGACCACAGATGCGCCTCACCGTGAGATGTGACTCCCGGTCGCCGTCGCTGCCGGTGTGCCATTGACGAACCCAGCTTGGACGAGCGAGGAGGGCCACCATGTCGCGTCAGTCCGCCGACCTCGAAGAGGAGCTCGAAACCGAGTACGAGGAGGAGCTCGAGACCGAGGGCGAGGGCGAGTGGGAGCAGGAGGAGGAGTCGTTCCTCCCCCTTCTTGGCCCCATCGCGAGCGCCGTCGGCGGACTCCTCGGCGAGGAGGAGATCGAGGGCGAGGGCGAGGGTGAGTGGGAGGAGGAGGTCGAGGGGGAGACCGAGGACGAGGCATTCCTCGGTGCCCTCGGCGGCATCGCCCGGGCCGTCGGCGGGCTGCTCGGTGGCGGTGGAGGCGGTGACACCGAGCTCGAGGAGGAGGCCGAAGGCGAGGTCGAGTTCGAGGAGGAGGCCGAGCTCGAGGGCGAGTTCGAGGCGGAGCTTGAGGAGGAGGCCGAGGAGTTCTTCGGCCGCATCCGGCGCGCCATCGGAAGGATCGCCAAGAACCCCGTCTTCCGGACACTGGCCAAGACCATCGGCCCCCTTGCCGCTACCGCCATCGGCGGGCCCGCGGCCGGGGCGCTGGCCCGCGCCGCCACCGCGCGGCTCGAAGGCGAGATGGAGGAAGAGGTCGAGGCCGAGTTCGAGGAGATGGCCACCGCGCCCCTGACGGGCAGCCAGGCGCTCGGCGAGTACATGGCCGCGCAGGCGGCGGCCACCGAGTCCGAGGCGGAGGCGGAGGCGTTCGCCGGCGTGGCCGCCTATGCGGCGCTCGCGCCGAGGGACCGTCGCGACCTGGAGCGCATGCTGCCGGCGCTACTGCGGGGCGCCGCCGTGGTCACCCGTCTGCTGCACGGCAACCGCAGGTCCCGCCAGGCCGTGCGGCTCGTGCCCGGCATCGTCGACGGCGCCGCCCGCACGGTCCTTCGCCGTGCGGCGGCGGGCCAGCCCGTGGGCCCGGTGGAGCTCGGCCGGGCGCTGGGGGCCGCGACCAACCGGGTGCTCGGCGCCGACCCCGCCCGCCAGGCCGTCATGCGGCGCCACGCGCGCGGGCTGGCCTACGCCCGGCGCCGGTACCACGGCTCCAGGGGCCGCTACGGCCGGCGCGGCTACCAGCCGGGGTACGGACCCTATGGGCGCAGGATCCGCTACGGCGGCCGGCCTGCCACCCAGACCATCCGCCGGCAGCCCGTGCGCTCGGGCGCCGTCCCCAGGGGAGTGCGGGTTCCGCGCCCGCGGCCGGGCATGGTCCGGGTCGTCACGCCGGTTCGCGTGCCGCCCCGCGACGGCCGCCCGGCCCGGACGATCCGCGTGGTCAGCGACGTGCGGGTGCCCCGCGGCGCGGTCCCGACCGGTCGGCCGGTAAGCGTCGGTGGCCGGCGCGGCCCGCGATGAGACTGGCCGGCACGGCCACTGATGGTGGAGGGCTTCCATGAGTTCCGCACTGAACTACCGGTATCCCGCGATCCAGGGAGATGACGGCCTGCCGAGGGAGCTCGAGGAAGAGCTCGAGGAGGAGTACGAGGAGGAGCTGGAGTCCGAGCTCGGCCGGGCCGAGGCCGAGGAGGAGTACGAGCTCGAGGACGAGCTGGAAGACGAGTTCGAGGGCGAGCAGTTCGGTGGTCTGGACCGGGCACTCGGAGGGTTCGTGGCCCGTGGCGCCGAGGGCGAGGAAGAGATCGAGGGCGAGGTCGAGGGCGAGGTCGAGGTCGAGTTCGACTTCGAGGCCGAGGCCGAGGCGGAGACCGAGTACGAGTGGGAGCTGGAGGAGGAGTACGAGGACGAAGGCGAGGCGTTCGTCAACCCGATCCGGCGGATCTACCGCGATGCCGAGCTCATGGCGCACCTGTCCGCCAGGGCGGCCGAGACCGAGAGCGAGGACGAGGCGGAGGCGTTCGTCGGCGCGATGGTGCCCATCGCCGCCCGGCTGATCCCACGCGCGGGCCGGCTCCTCACCCGCAACGCACCCGCGCTGATCACGGGGGTCAGCCGGCTCACACGGCAGCTCCGGCGGAACCCCGCGACCCGCCGGTTCATCAGGGCCCTGCCGGTCATCCTGCAGCGGACCGCGCAGAGCCTGGCGGACCAGGCGGCCCAGGGCCGCCCGATCACCGCGGACACCGTGATCCGCACCCTCACCAGGATGGCCGCTCGTGTTCTCGGGCGGCCGGCGAACCGCCGCCGCGCCGTGCGGGCCGTGGGCGTCTTCAACCGCCGCTACCACGACCGCTTGCGCACCGGTCCCCCGGGTCGTCGCGGCACCACCCGACCCCGACCCCGACGCGTCCCATCCATGGCGGTGCGCCGTGACGGGCGTCGCCGCTGAGACGGCTCCGCGGCCGGCCGAGCCCGCCCAGGTCCCACCGAGGCGGGCGGGCACGGCCCCGGCCGCGGAGCCCGCCATCCTCCCGTCCTACCTGGCCGGCCAGTCCCTCAACGTCCGGCGCCACCTGGGGGCGTTGCGGGACTTCACCAGAAGTGAGTTCGGCGAGGGAGTCGCGCGGCCCAGCGAGGGCCACATCCAGGCGGTGAACCGGCTGCTTGCGACCCTTCGGCGTCCGCTGCAGGCGACCGTGGAGGACCTGGAGCGCGCCTCGCGCGCCGCCCGCCGCGATCCGAAGCCGTCGGCCACAACCCGGCTCCTGGAGCTCAAGACCCAGGCCCACGACTGGGTCCGGGCCACCGAGAAGATCTGGGACTTCTACTTCGAGCTGTTCGGCCAGCGCCAGAGCGCCTTCGGGGAGTGGCTGGTCGCCTGCGACCGCATCGCGCTCGACTGTTACCAGCACGTCTACATGCACCTGGGATCGGCGCGCAGCATTCCCGCGCCGCCGCCGTTCGCCTACATGCGCACCGGGTTCTCGCCGGCGACCTTCCGGCGCGGCATCCCGCTCCGGCGACTGGGGCGGCAGCTGAACCCCTTCCCCCTTGTCCAGCTGCCTTACCACCGGCTGGTGAACCCCTGGACCATGGGCGCCGTCCTCCACGAGGTCAGCCACAACCTGCAGAACGAGCTGCAACTGGAGCGCGTTGTCCCGTTGGCGATCCTGCGGCGGCTCCGGGGTGGCGGCGTCCCCGATGGGGTCGGGCGGGTGTGGGCGCGCTGGAACCGAGAGATCTTCGGCGACATGCTCGGGGTGATGCTCGGTGGCGAGGCGTTCGTCTCGTCGCTGATGGACGTCATCGGCCGCGCCCCGTCGCAGGCGCTGGCCTACACCTCCCATGCCGTGCACCCGACGCCGTACCTGCGGACCTTTCTGTCCTGCGAGCTGCTGGCCAGGATGGGGTTCCCGGAGCGCGCCGAGGCGTTCCGGCGGGCCTGGCGCCGCCTCTACCCCTCACTCGAGGGAACGACCATCCCTCAGGCCGTCCTCAGTACCTGGCCCCGAGCGGTGCCGCTGGTCGTCGAGGCGGTCTGCTACACCCGTTTCCCCTCGCTGGGGAACAAGGCGCTGCGCGAGGTCATCTTCTTCGAGCCGCGGCACCAGCTCATGATCGAGGAGGCCGCGGACCGGCTCGCCAGGGGCGTTGACCCCGGTGTGGTCCCCGAGCGCTTCCTCATCGGCGCCGTCCGCACCGCCCTGGACCGCCGCCTCGCCCCCGCCGACCGCCTGATGCGCAACTTCTACCTCGAGCTGTCGAGGCGGTGACCACCATGACCTTGCCCGCGGTCCATGCCCAGCTCACCGTCGCCGTCGAGGGTCTCTGGCAGGCGGTCTCCGAGCTCGTCCTGATCGTGCACGAGGACAGGCCGGGAGACGCCGACCTGGCCGCGGTCGACGACCTCGGCGAGCGGGTCAGCGAGCTGCAGGCAGAGGTCGCCGCGGCCCGCGGCCTGCTGCGGGACGACGACCTCCTCGTGCCCCGGCTGCCCCATGTCGCCGCCCACCTCGATGCCGGGCTCACGCGCTACTGGCGTGACCTTCGCTCGTATCCCTCGGTGTCGGCGCTCCGCCAGGCGGCCCGCCGGCAGGGAGGGGAGCTACCGGCATGGGAGGCCACCGTCGAAGCCAGTGCCGCCCGCTGCGAAGAGCCGCTCGCCGTCGTCGCCGCCACGCTCAACACCTGTTGGCAGGAGATCTGCCAGCAGCCGATGTCCAGGAGGTCGTCGTGAGTCACAAGAAGCCGGTGCTCCCCGTCGTGGAGGTCGACCAGGCGTTCCCCTTGCTGACGACCGAGGGAGCGGTCCGCGGGGGCGCGCCGGCGAGCGGTGCGGCCGATCAGACGCCGACCGTCACCGCGGTCATTCGCGACGTGCTCGGCTGGCGCCCTCGCCAGCAGGACACCAAAGCCTTCACCGCCGCCCTCGACGCCTCGTTCGAGCTGGAGACCGTGGAGGGCCATATCGAGGCGCGGTACCGCCCCCGCGGCTACGCCGTCCAGGCCGACCTCGGCGGCGTGACCGGCGGGCAGGCGTCGCTCTACACCCGGGCCAAGACCAGCCACGTGGAGATCACCCGCATCCTCGACGCGCTGAAGCCGCTCCGGCCGGATGCTGACCCGGAGGACTGCGAGGCTTATCGCGTCCTCGTGCGCGACTCGGTCCGGCAGGTGGTTAGCGAACTGGGGATGCCCGGCGGCCCGAGGGTCGAGCTGGTCGACTCCGCCTTCTCGGTCCTGACCGGCAGGCAGTTCGGGCCAGGCCTGGGCTCGACGTCCGGTCCCATCCCACCGGCTGCCGGCCCACCGCCTGGCGTCGCATTGCAACTGCAGGCACCCGGCTCGGCGACCGCGAACCGGTTCGGTCGCCTGCCGGTTGACCTCGCCCCGCCAGGCGAGACCGCGGACGACATCCCAGGACAGCTGGGAGCGTTGCGTGACCGGTTCGGACTGACCGACGACAACGTCAACACCGTGGACGAGGAGAATGTCCGCACCGCCTTCGTGACCCTGGTGGACCTCGTGGTCGACCTGCAGGGGTCCTGGGAGCGGCAGCGCCTGGCGTTCAGCAGCGACATCGGCCGGGGCTTCCTCGGCACCGAGCTCGTGCTCATCAACCGGCTCATGGCCGCCTCGGCCGAACAGGTCGACGAGCTGGAGGCGGTACTGGAGTCCGCGCTGGTCTCCGCGGCCGAGCGGCAGACGATCGAGCTCGACAAGCGCACGCGGCTCACCCTGGACGGCCTGCTTCGCTGGATGCGGACGTTCCTCACCGAGGACGGCCCGCGGATCGCCCGCGACACCGGACGCGACGGACTCACCACCTCGTTCACGCCCACCGTGCTCGCCATCCTGCAGACCCTCCGCTGCACGCTGGTCGCCCGGCTGGTCCCCTGTGGGTCGGCGAGGTGTGGCGGGCTCGGCATCTGCCGCTGCGACAGCAAGGGGCTCGTCTCCTACATCCCGCTGGGATGCTGCTCGCCGCTCCCACCCGGCATGTACGCCGGACGCACCAGGATCGCCGTCTCCGGGCTCTGCGGACTGCTGGAGCGCCTGGGGCGGGCGGCGGCACGCATCGGCCGCTTCTCGGCGGCGGTGCTCCTCGACGTGGTGGTGACACCGTTCGACGAGACCGATGCCGGTCTCAACCCGCAGACCGGCTACGTCCGCGTCGAGGTCAGGGGATTGCATCTGCGGCCAACGTACCTGCCAGCCTTCATCATCAGCGGCGGCGCGGGGCGGCAGCTGGACGAGCTCGTGCTTCCCGTCCAGGGCAGCGCCAGCGCCGACGCGGACTCGCTGGTGGCGATCTTCGAGCTGTCGTCGCTGCCCACCCGGCTGCAGGAACTCATGGAACCGACCACCGGTCCGCTTCCCGGCGGAGCCGTGTTCGCCGCCGCCGAGGTCCCATTGGCTTTGGTCGACGGTGAGACGGGACGGGTCGTCGTCGCTCCGCCCGTGACCACCTGGCCCGACCTCCGTCCGGCGGCCGCACAGAAGAGCGCCAGCGGGCCAAGCGGCTGGGGCCGCCTCGACCAGAACGAGCGGTGGAGTCCCCAGAGCACCGCCCCGGCCGATCAAGGCGATGATGGTTGTGCCGAGCCCGAGGACTGCACCGAACCCTGCCGCAGCGAGTGCGATGCAAGCTGCGGCATCGAGTGCGACTGCGACTGCGGCTGTCACCTGGAGCCAAGGATCTCGGCGGCGATGCAGGGTGCGTTCAGGTACCTGGACGACCAGACGGTGCAGGCGGCCGCGCTGGATCTCTGGAGCGCCGTCAAGGAGGCGCAGCTCGTCAACGACGACACTCGTGAGCGCGTCGAGAACGCCGCCGACGAGGCCAGGCGGTTCGTGGAACGGGCTCGAGAGCACGAGGTGCCAGCCAAGCTGGGGACGCTCGTGCAGGCGTTGCAGGACGTGGGACGGACCACCCCACCCGAGCAGCCGGGGTTCCGACAGCTGTCGGCGTCGTCCCTGGACCCGGACCGGCGTGCTGCCGTCGTCGGGGCCAGGATCGAACGGGCCAGGGCGGAGCTGGACGCCGCCAACGACACCGCCGAGCAGTTGGCCAACCTTGCTGAGCAGGATGCCCGCTCCGCCGAGGACGCCCTGCGCACGGCCCGTGAAGCCGAGGAGCAGGCGAAGGCCTTCCGGGAACGTGCCCAGCAGCGTTCCCGCGACGCCGCCCTCGCCACCAGGCGGCAACGGGCGGCCGGGAAGCGGCTGGCCGATGCGGAGAATGAAGCAAGAACCGCCGAGCTCGGGAGCCTGATCGAGCAGCGGGCCGCGGTCGCGGCCGAGCCGCCGACCTCGAAGACTGGCGACAAGGCGACCGACGAGAAGGCGTCCGACGAGAAGGCAACCGCCAAGGACAAGCAAGAGGACAAGCCAAAGCCAGCCCAAAGGCGACCCCGGACGCAGTAACCCAGCGCGAGGAGAGGGTGGAGAACGATGCTCTCTGAACGGGAGTACCAGGCCCGGCTCGACCGGATCCAAGCGCTGCGCTCGCAGGTTGCCGAGCGGCTCTCTGGCAGCCTTGTGTCGAACCCGGCGCTGGCCGAGGAGCTGAACAAGCAGATCGACGACTTGGTCAAGGCGGCAACCGATGCTGACGCACAGGCCCCGGCCCCGCCGGACCGCGGCCTAGCCGAGCTGATCGGCGTCGGGCCGGAAGCGGCTCAGCAGTTCGGCACCGTCAAGGTGCCACCAGGGGTCGCGGAGTACGACGAGAACGTCAACTCCGAACGCGTCGTCGCCGTCGGGGATCTCTACTACATCTACCAGCACGAGAAGATCGGCGTGTTCCGCGTTGTCCAGAAGCTCAAGCAGCTGTTCGAGGCCGGCGCGGTGCGGCTGTCCGGTGGCGACGGCGCCTACCGGCTCTACCAGTTCGACCGTCGCGACGTGCTGCGCTACACCAAGAACGACCGCATCGCCGCGTACCGGCGGATCCTGGGCTACGGCAGGGGGCTCGGTGCCGGCCAGAGCCGGCCGAACACCGACTTCCACATGCTGTTCGCGCACTTCGTCAACCAGGTGACGCTGTTCTGGCGGGACAAGCGCATCAGCGACGTGATCCGCGAGCGCGCCCTGGACCCGAGCTTCGGGTCGATCGCCGTGGTCCGGCGGGCGGGCCTTGACCTGCGCAACAACCTGAAGTTCACCTCGTACGGCCACCTCAACGTGCTCCGCGTCGAGGTCATGCAGCTGCTGGAGGAGTGCTTCCGGATCCTCGGCTCGGAGGACGTCATCGACCTGTTCGGTGCCGACAACGCCTGGGACGTCGTGGATGAGGTCCTGATCCGCTACTTCGACGTGCGGCTGCAGAGCAGCCCGCGGCAGCGCATGGCCGTCAACGGCCGTGAGGTGCTGCGCTGGCTGTCCGGCAACCACGTCATGGAGACGACCCGCGGCGAGTTCGAGGCGCTGCTGATGGAGATCGCCGAGCCCGCCGAGGAGTGGCTGACCTCCGCACAGGCGATGAGCCTGGCCCGCCGCACCGGCACCGACCGGGTCATGCCGTGGGAGCAGATGGGCCAGTCCGGGATCGCGACGCCATATCGGGAACGGACCCCGGCGGCCATGCCGGCGAGCGCGCGCCGCGGCGGACCCGTCTACCCCAGGCGGGGTGGGCTGGGCACCTACCGCGGCGGCCAGTCGGGGACGCGACCGACCCGCGGGGCCGCGCGGCCGGCACGAACCTAGCCTCGGGCGCCTCGATCCGACCGACCGCGAGACGATGGACCGGATCCGATGACCCCGACCCGGCCGGCGACAGCCAACGGCGACGCCAGCGCCGAACCGAGGAGCGCGCTCGGGGGTGCGCTCGCCGTCGCCGCCGAGCAGCGCCGGGCGCGCCTGGCGGAGCTGAAGCGCTGGCTGGCGATCCCGTCGGTGAGCTCGGACCCCCCGCGGGCCGACGCCGTCCGGGAGGCGGCCGCCTTCCTTGGCGACCGGTTGGGCGAAGCCGGCGCCGAGGTGGAGGAGCTGCCGACACCGGGCGGGCCGCCGGTGGTCGTCGGCCAGGCTGAGGGGCCGCCGGCCGCGCCGGTCGTCCTCGTCTACGGGCACTACGACGTGCAACCACCCGGCCCGGGGTGGACCACCGACCCGTTCACGCCGACGACGCGTGACGGCGCGCTCTACGCGCGGGGCGCCAACGACGACAAGGGGCAGCTGTTCGCCCACTTGGCCGCCCTCCACGCCTGGCGCCGGTCCGGTGGGCCACCGGTCACGGTCGTGATCGTGGCCGAGGGCGCCGAGGAGGTCGGTAGCCGTGGCTTTGCCGAGGCCCTCTCGGCGCTGCGGCGCCGCACCGGCACGAATGCGGTGGTCGTCTCCGACACCGAACGGGCCAGCGCCGGACGACCCGCCGTCACGGTCTCCCAGCGGGGTCAGGTCGCGCTGCGGGTCACCGTCGACGCCGGCGGGCCGGCGATGCACGCCGGCCGGCTGGGTGGGGCATTGATCGATCCGTCGCTGGTCCTGGCCGCGGTGCTGCTCGACGTCCAGGACGCCTCGAGTCGCTGGAGCTGGCGCCCCGGGAGGGGGCCGCGGCTCAGCCTGGCTCGCCTCAGCGACGCGGGCGTCCGGGCGTTGGCGGGTGGCCGGGCGACCGTCGATGGTGACCTGCACCGTCGCATCGGCCTGGGCCCGTCGGTGACGGTGACGGCGCTGCACGCCGGCGACGCAACGGGTGCCTCCCCGGGCCGGTCACATGCCCACCTCGACCTCCGGCTCCCGCCTGGCATCGACCCGGAGGCGGTCATGCAGGACATCCGCCGGCGGCTGCGGCCGCACCACCTCCCTGGCGTCCGGGTCGCCACCGAGCTGGTGTCGGCGCATCGCGGTCGCGAGCTCGTGCCCGACAAGGGACTGCGACGCGCGGTCGAGGAGGCGAGCCTGGTCGGGTACGGCCGCCGTCCTGCGTACGTGCGGTCCGGCGGCACCATTCCGGCGGTCGGCATGCTCGCGGACGCCTTCGGTACGACGCCGTTGCTGCTCGGCCTCGGGACCCCGGCGGGCGGGGCCCATGGTCCAGACGAGCACATGGATCTTGGCGGATGGTTGCGCTCGGTCGACACCTGCGTCGCCCTGCTGGCCGCCATCGCTGGGCAGCCAACCGGCGGTGATCCGCTTCCATCAGGTGGGGGCAGTGGCCATGACTAGCTGGATGCTGTCGGACGTCTCGCAGGTCCCGAGCTGCCGTCTGGACCAGGCGCCGCCAAAGGGTCTCGAAGCCGATGCGCTCCGCGCGACCGTGGTCGACGCGCTAAAGGAGATGCTGCAGCGGGCCGAGGGAGGCCAACTGGCGATCGCCGAGCAGCCACCGGACGGTGTCGCTGTGGCGTTTGAGCACGCCAACGTGCGCTGCGTGCTGGTCGTCCAGCCTCCTGGTGCCCGCCACAGCCTCAGCCCACGCGAGTCGCAGATCGCGCGGCTTATCGCCGACGGTGCGACTAACCGTTTGATCGCCAGCGTGCTGGATATCAGCCTGTGGACGGTATCCACACACATCCGGCGCATTTTCGCCAAGCTGGGTGTCAACAGCAGGGCCGAGATGGTGGCGCAGCTCTTCGGCGCCTCTCACCACCTATCGCGGACCGACGTGCAACCTACCAAGGCTGACTGACGGCTGCGGCTTGGCACAGCTCAAGGTAGCGGCCGGCTCCTTCACCTGGGACAGATCGAACACCCACGTCAGCCGCTTGGACCGACTGGAACCTGCTCTGGAAGCAGCCCGAAGAAAGCTGGGTGCGAAGCGGAATATCCACAGGATCGGCGCGACCGTTCCCCTGAAGCGCTATGCTAACTGCCTCAGCACCATCTAGCAACAGAAACCGCAGGTCAGCAGCGGTTTCGACGGGACGTGGCGCAGCTTGGTCAGCGCACCTGCTTTGGGAGCAGGGGGTCGCCGGTTCAAATCCGGCCGTCCCGACCACCAGCACGAACCCCCTGCTCAGCAGGGGTGCCGACGG
>Ga0114129_10007662_pt1 | contig 15364 bp, 14 predicted proteins | sample RhiMetdeltSRZDD1_FD_80071 | JGI IMG/M metagenome (GOLD analysis project Ga0114129, IMG submission 80071) | Populus rhizosphere microbial communities from Tennessee, USA - Rhizosphere MetaG P. deltoides SRZDD1 (version 2) (version 2) | ecosystem: Host-associated > Plants > Roots > Rhizosphere >...
CCCGCATGCCGATGTTCGCATTGAAGTACGGGCTCAGCGTCAACAGCCGTCCGAAATAGTCCTGGAACGGCTCCCACAACGACCGTGTCGGGACGGGATGACGTGCGATGACCCGCTCCACGTGGGGGCGCCGACGCTCGGCGTAGGCGGCGAGATAGGACCGACGCTCGGCGAAGGAGAATGCCTTCCAGTGCTCGTCACGAACCACCGTCCGCGCGTCGTGATCCCAGACGTCGCCGGGCAGCAGCACGGTCACGTTCGAAACGCCGCGACTCTGGAGAAATTCCGCGACCTGTCGCTGATCAGGGAAGATGCCGGTGTCCATCTCGTCGTTGAACCGAGAGAGCGACGGGTCGAGGAATGCAGGCGGGCCAGCGAACGGCAGGCCCACCACCGGCTCCACCAGTTTCATCGTGCGCAGACAGTAGCCGAGCTTGGCGAGTCGCTTCTGGCGCGAGAGTTCCGCCGCGCGCGCAGGCGGATAGTCGTAGCACATCGGGTACCACGAGGCGCCGGCTCCCTGGAACGCGAAGATGTCGATGGCGCCGCCGACCTGCCGCCGGATGTCCCGGATCTGCATGGGAAACAGCCGCGCGTCGTTCAGGTCGAGGAGTGCCTGACCGTCGCCCTGGACGACGATGGCGGAGTCGTGATTCATGGGCGGCTCGGACACGAAGAACACATGCGTTCCCGGCGCGATCTCCACCGGCTGCCATTGCTCCGCCTGGATCACCGGGCGTGGGCCGCCGCGCGCGATCTTCTGCAGCAACACCGGGGACGGATAGCGCGGGACGATGACGGGGACATGGGACGGGACCTTCGAAAGGAACCACGGATCGACGTGGTCCAGGTGCTCGTGAGAAATGACGATCGCGGTCGGACTCAGGAGCGCCGACGTCACGAGGTGGGAGTTGTCGGGGAAGACGAACCAGGAGGCCAGGAACGCGCCCTCGGGGGAAAACCACGGATCGAGCAGCACGGTGGCACGGGCGGTCTCCACCTTGAGCCCGGCATGACCTAGAGCCGTCACCTGCATTCGCGGTACCCTCGCCTCTGTAGTAGTGCTTCCGGATACGCGAATCCGGCTCGAAACGCAAGTGACCCGGCCAGACCCCCGAGCCCGATGCCTTAGCGTCCAGTCTTCACGGTCACCGCCTCGCCGCGCAAGAGCTCGGTGTAGAGGCCGGCGAATTCCGCCACCATGCGCGGCATCCGATAGTCGGCGTCGACGTGGCGCCAGGCTCGACGCGCCAGGTCCTCGGCCAGCGAAGGGTCCTTCAGCAATCGAAGGATTCGATCGCAGAGCGCGCGCGGGTCCCCCGGTGGCACCAGGAATCCAGTCACTCCATCCGTGATCAGTTCCGGGATTCCTCCGACGTTCGAGGCGACGACCGGCACGGACAGCGCCATCGATTCGAGAAGCGCGTTCGGCACGCCCTCGTTGTGCTTCGAGGCGAGTACCGACACGCGGAACGAGCGAACGACGTCCCACACCGCCGGCCCGTGGAGGCCGGTGACGAACTCGAAACGATCCGCCAAGCCCACGTTCGCCACGCTGGCTCGGACCGCGGGCTCGAGCGGGCCCGAGCCCACGAGGCAGAAGCGGACATCGGGGACGACACTCACGAGCTGCGTCGCGGCGTGCACGAATGTCGCGTGGTCTTTTTGGTCGCGGAAGTTTGCGACCATCCCGACGACGACCCCCGATGGTCGTATCGCGGTCGGCGACTCCGCGACGTGCCAGATGTCGGGATTGAGACCGTTCCTGATCACCGCGACTTTCGACGCGGGGACACGCTCGTTTCGGATCAGTTGTTGTCGTCCTGCCTCCGAGTTCGCCACGATGCAGCTGGCAACGCGCGCGATCCATCGTTCGGCGCGCCGCTGGCTCGAGCGGAGGTAGAGCCCGATCTCCCGTCGTCCCGTCACTCGCACCGGCACCCCCGCCATCGCCGCTGCCAGCATCCCGGGAACGTTCGTGTAGAACCCATAGGTCTGGACCACCTGAGGCGCGAATCCCCGCAGTGCGCGGGCGAGCGCGGCCAGCTCGAGCGCAAATCGTGGGGACCACATCGAGCCGAGCGAGACCTGCCGCGCGGGAACGTGCGCGTGAGCGAGATCGGCGAGGAGCGGGCCCGCGCGCCCGTACCAGACGGCGCCGTCGGCCCCGGATTCCGCGAGTCCACGAGCGAGCTGAACGCATTGGCCCTCGGTCCCCCCAGGTTCGAGGCCATGAACGAGGTGAACGATGCGCATTGACCCTCGTCGCGCCGGCGTTTAGTATCCCCGGCCGACAGTCCTCCCGGTTCTCGACCCTTCGAGCGCGGGGCGGGAATGAAGATCCTGTTCGTCAGCAGCCTGTATTCGACGCCATCGATGCCTGCCCGTAGCCCGGGCAATGCACGCATCGTGCGGGCGATGCGCCGGTACGCCGACTGCCGAGTCATTTCTCCCGTCCCCTGGTATCCGCGGCTGATGTCGGAGCCCATGGACGCGCTGCGTCCGCTCCTGTCGGCGCCCGCGAGCGAACCGGATGGGGACGGGTCGATGACGCTTCATCCGCGAACCTATCACATCCCCGGTGTGGCGCGGCGGCTCAACGCCACCCTCTACGCGGCGTCGATCTTCAAGAGCGTACGCGACGAGGTCCGCCGGTGGAGACCCGACGTCGTGCTCGCGGCATTCGCCTATCCCGACGGGACGGCGATGGTCGCGCTCGGCGCGATTCTCGGTGTGCAGGTGGTCGTGCGCGCGATGGGCAACGACATCAACGAGGCGGCCCGACATCGCGGACGTCGGTGGCAGATCGCGTGGGCGCTGCGTCGAGCAAGCGCGGTGATCGCGGTGAGCTCGCATCTGGCGCGGAGGATCCGAAGGCTCGGCGTGCCGCGCCGGAACATCACCATCATCCCCACCGGCGTTGACACCGGGCGTTTCTTTCCGCGTGATCGCGCCGAGGCTCGACGCCAGCTGCGGCTGCCGAACCGTCCGGTGCTGCTCGTGCCCACCGCGCATCTGTCGGCGGAAAAAGGCATCGAGCTGATCCTCCACGCGCTCCGCGCGATCAAGGAGCGCGTGCCGATTCACGCGGTGCTGCTGGGCGACGGCGATCGCCGCCAGGCGCTGGTGGCGCAGGTGAGGCGGCTCGGCCTCCGAGAGCGTGTTCGGTTCGACGGCTTTCAGCCCGAGGCCCGGATGCCGCTCTACTATTCCGCGGTCGATCTCGTCTGCCTGGCCAGCTCGCGGGAGGGCTGGCCCGATGTGCTCATGGAGAGTTTTGCCTGCGGCTGTCCCGTGGTCGTGTCGGGCGTCGGTGGTATGCCCGAGATCGTCGATCTGACGGGCGGTGGGCTCGTCGTGCCGCCCGGCGAAGTGGCCCCGCTCGCCGATGCCATCGCGCAGGCGTTCCATCGCACCTGGGACCGGCCCGCGATTGCGCGCGCGATGGACGCCTATCCGCTCGAAAACACCGCCCGTCGGTACGTTGCCCTCTGTGCCGCGGCCGCGCGGCGGCCGCGGGTGTTCCGCCACGAGCGCAATGGCCTCTCGGCGCTGACGTAAGTACCCGCGCGCACGTGGCCGGTGCTCGACACCGGTGATACCGTGACGGGATGCTCCGCGATCTGGGAGAAGGCCTCGTGATGCGACGTGGACGTCAAGACGACACCGAGGCCGTCGCCGCGCTCAGCGCCGACTGTCTGCGCTTCCAGGACATGGCCGAGCCGCATCCGGGGTTCGCCGCGGTCATGCGCGATCTGATGGGCGGCCGCCACCCGACGTTCCGGCCCGAGGACGCGCTCATCGTCGAGGACGCGAAAGGGAACGTCGTCTCCGGCGCGATGTTCCTCACCCAGAAGCTGATGTTCCGCGACACGCCGATCGTCGCCGGCCAGCCGGAGTTCATCTCCACCCTGCCCGCCTATCGAGGCCGCGGGTTCGTGCGCGCGATGATCGAGACCTTTCACGGTTGGAGCGCCGAGCGCGGGCACGCGATGCAGTTCATCTCCGGCATCCCGTGGTTCTATCGGCAGTTCGGCTACGAGATGGCGATCGAGCGTGGAGGCGGGCCGATGGTCGCCATCGACCGGATGCCGTCGGACGCCAGCGGCGCCTATCGAACCCGTCCGATGACGGTCGAGGACGCGGCGTTCGCGGCGGCGCTGGATGCGCACGCGGCGCGGCGTTACCTCGTCACGGTGCCGCGCGACGAAGCGCTCTGGCGCTACGAGCTCGGCGGTCACTCGGAAGGCAGCATCGCGCGGACGGAATGGTGTGTGGTCGAGAATGCCGATGGCACGCCGGTGGCGGCGGCGAGTTATCTGCCGCGCGTGGACGGCGGCGCGCTGTCGGTGATGAGCCTGGAGGTCGTCGCCGGCGTTCCGTGGCGGTCCGTGGTCGCCGCGCTCGTGCCGTACCTGAGAGCGAGGGGTGAGGAGCTCACCGCACGCGACGGCAAGACCCCGCTGAACGCGCTCGGATTCTGGTGGCTCGGGCGCGAGCACCCGCTCTACCGCGCAATCCACCTCACGGACTTTCGCCGGCCGGAAGCGGTCTACGTGCGCGTCCCTGACCTCGCGCGTTTCCTCGGCGTCATCGCACCGGCACTGGAGGCGCGGCTGGCGGAGTCACCGATGACCGGCTACAGCGGCACGCTGATCATCAGTCTCTATCGGCACGGCGTGGCGATGGCGTTCGACAAGGGCGTGCTCACGCGCGTCGAGCCCTGGCGCCCCACGCTCACGACAATCGGCCAGGAGATGGGGCGGGGTTCGGCGGACCGGCGCCGCCCGGATGCGCTCTTTCCGGAGCTGACGTTTTTCCAGCTCCTCTTCGGCTTCCGTACGTTCGTGCAGCTGGAGGCGACGTTCCCCGACTGCATCGTGCGGACGGGAGAGGGCCGCGCGCTGCTCGACGCGCTCTTCCCACGCCAAGCCTCCGACGTCTGGCCCGTGATCTGAGCTCACGACCCTGTCGCCTTCGCCGCGAGCGGGTCGCGCCGGCCGTCAGAACAGGTCGGTGGGATCGACTCCGCGCGCGGTCAGGAGCGCGCGGAGCTTCCGGAGCCCCGCCCCCTCGATCTGCCGCACGCGCTCGCGGCTGAGGCCGAGCCGCTGCCCGATCGCTTCGAGCGTTTCCGGGGCGTCGTCCTCGAGGCCGAAGCGTCGCCGGAGCACCGTCCGCTCGTTGGCGGCGAGATCGTCCAGCACGCCGATCAGATCGGTACGCTCGCGGAACAGCGACGTCAGAGCGGCGGCGGGATCGGCTGTGGTATCGGGGACGAGGTCGGCGAGGCGCGCCTCGTCTCCCACCGGCGCATCGAGCGAGACGGGCTGCTGGCGGATCTCCTCCAGCTCCCGGACCTGCTCCACGCTGGTTCCGAGCGCCTGCGCGATCTCCTCCACGGTGGGAGGACGACCGAACTTCTGCGTGAGGCGCTGCTGTTCCTTGACGTAGCGGCCGAGCAGCATCTCCACGTGCACGGGTAACCGGATCGTGCGGGCCTGGTTGGCGAGCGCGCGCACGACGGCGTGGCGGATCCACCACGTCGCGTACGTGGAGAAGCGCGTGCCCCGGTCAGGGTCGAATCCCGCCACCGCGCGGAGGAGGCCGAGGTTGCCCTCCTCGATCAGATCCGGCAGCGGCAGGCCACGGTTCAGATACCGCCGCGCGACCTGGACGACGAGGCGGAGATTCGCCTCGGTCAGTCGTCGCTTCGCCTCCTCGTCCCCTGCTTGCACGCGATGGGCGAGCTCGATTTCCTCCCCGCGGGAGAGCAGCGGGATGCGGGCGATCTCGCGCAGGTAGACCGCGAGGTTGGCGCGGCTGGTATCGCGGGTCTCTTCGCGAACGTGTTTGTCGATCGTATCGACGAGGGGCTCGAGGGGCTCGTCGGGGATGACGTCCCCGGCGCCCTCACTCATCATCGAGCTCGTCGTGTTCTTCGACGTCCTCCAGCGCGAACGTTCGAGGCGGGAGCGGCAAGAGATACAGAGGGTTGTAGACGCGACCGTCGTAGCGGATCTCGAAGTGGACGTGGGGCGTGGTGGCGCGCCCCGTCTGGCCCACGAACGCGATGCGCTGCCCGAGCCACACGCGATCGCCCACCTCTACCGTGTTGCGCGAGTTGTGCGCGTACACGGTGAGGAAGCTCCCCTCGTGCTCGATCTTCACCACCCGCCCGTACCGGTGCTCGACGCCGCTCGCGACCACGATCCCGCCCGCCGCCGCCAGGACCGGCGCGCCGGGTTCGGCCTTGATGTCGATGCCGCGATGCCAGCCGCTGCGCCGCCGCCCGAAGATCGACGTGACGTGGCCATCCACCGGCCACGCGAACGGCAGCGCCACCACGTCGAAATCGGGAATCGCGAGCACGAGACTGGCCGGGAACACCGGCGCCGCCGGGGTGCGGGGCCGGAGCGCCGCGGGAGTCGGCCGCGGTGGTGGCGAGCCGGCGACGGTCATGGTCGGGATCACGAGGCGGCGGCCCACGCGGAGGACGGTGTTCGGGCCGGGCAAGCGGTTGGCGGAAATGATCACCGCCACCGGCACACCATAGTGGATGGCGATCGCGCCCAGCGTGTCGCCCTTGCGGACCTCGTGCACGCGTTCCCGCGCCACCTCCGCCGTCCGCGTCCGCGGCTCGCTTCCCAGGCCGGGTGGGAGCGTGGCGGCGATCACGAGGCTGGCGGCGACGGCAACGCGGGCGTGCCGGCGCGCGGTCATTCGTCGAACGCCTTCTCGCGGATGGTGAAGTCGGAGAAGCGCCGCGTGGCCGGCATCCAGCGCGTGTTCACGCGTTCCACGCGCGCCAGCGGCGGCCCCTTCTCGAGGTCTCGAAGCAGCATCTCGATGCTGTCACGCGGCCCCTCCACGCGCAGACGCACGCGACCGTCGCGCAGGTTGCTCACGTAGCCGCCGAGCCCGAGCCGTGATGCCCGCCGGCGGGCGAAGTCGCGGAAACCCACGCCCTGCACCCGGCCTTCGACCAGGATCTCGGCCCCTGTACTCGACGTTTCCACAGATCGGTGATGCGCTGATGACCGCCGACCGGTCGTTCGAGATGCGGCCGGTCGGCGGCCCAGGACCTGGTCGGGGCGAGAGGATTTGAACCTCCGACTTCACGGTCCCGAACCGTGCGCGCTACCAGGCTGCGCTACGCCCCGATGTGACCTCGGCTATTGTACCGTTACCCGCTCACGCGTCCCAGGCGTACTTTCCCACGAGCTTCACGAAGCTGCAGTCGCCGAAGGGCTGGGTCCGCATCTGCCCGCCGACGTTCTCGACGAGGGTCAGCGTCTGGTTGGCGGCATCGCCGACGGGGACCACCATGCGTCCGCCCACGGCGAGCTGATCGAACAGCGGCGGCGGCACGCTCGGCCCCCCTGCCGCCACGAGGATGCGGTCGAACGGCGCCTCATCCGGCCACCCGAGCGTTCCGTTGCCGACGCGCACCCACACGTTCGTGTAGCCGAGCCCTTCCAGGAGCGCGCGGGCGCGCATGGCGAGGCCGGGAAGCCGCTCGATCGAGCACACGCGTCGCGCCAGCTCCGCCAGCACCGCCGTCTGGTAGCCCGAGCCCGTGCCGACTTCCAGCACTTTCTCCGTTCCCGTGAACTGCAGCAGCGAGGACATCAGGCCGACGATGTAGGGCTGCGAGATCGTCTGCTCCTCGCCGATCGGGAGCGGATGATCACCGTACGCGCGCTCCCGAAACGCCTCCTGCACGAACAGGTGGCGCGGCACGCGGCGCATCGCGGCGAGCACGCGGGGGTCGGTGACGCCGCGTCGGACGAGCTGCTCTTCGACCATGCGGCCGCGCTCGCGCTCGAAGGCGCCGCGTGTGTGCATCTACGAGGTGCGCTCGCGCCCGCGCCGGAGCTGCGCGCTCAGCGCCGCCGGCCACGCCGCCATCGCCTCCAGCGCGCGATGATGGGTGAGATCGAGATGGAGCGGGGTGACGGCCACGTACCCCTCGTGCACGGCGCCCATGTCGGTGCCTTCGAGCTCCCCCCACTCCGGCGCACCGCCGCCGATCCAGTAGTGCGGGCGCCCGCGCGGATCCGCCTGCTCCACGATCTTGCCGCTGTAGACGCGGTGGCCCAGACGCGTGACCCGGATGCCGCGCGGCGGCTGGGCGGGGACGTTGACGTTGAGCAGGGTCTTGTCGGGCAATCCCTCGACCAGGACCCGCATCACGATCAGCCGCGCCACGCGTCCCGCCTCCGCGAAGTCGCCGCCATCGGCGAGGGAGACCGCGACGGAGGGCACGCCGAGCAGCGTCCCCTCCATGGCGGCCGACACCGTGCCGGAATAGGTCACGTCGTCGCCGAGGTTGGAGCCGTGATTGATGCCGGACACGATCACGGTCGGCGTCTCGGGCAGGAAGCCGAGCACGCCGAGGTTGACGCAGTCCGACGGCGTGCCGTTCACGGCGAAGCGCCGCTCGCCGACCGAGTTGACGCGAAGCGGCCGGTGCAGGGTGAGGGCGTGACCGCACGCGCTCTGCTCACGCTCGGGCGCGATGACGTAGGTGTCGCCGAGCTCGGCGAGGGCGTCGGCGAGAGCGGCGAGGCCCGGCGCGTGCACGCCGTCGTCGTTGGTGATGAGAATCGCGGAGCCGCTTCGTCGCGCCATCCGGTTGCACGGCGATCGTCGCAGATCGGTGCACGCGACGCAACCGCCAAGGCCGTGCCTGGGGTAGGCTGGCGGTCGTGGGCGTGTCATGGTGAACGAAGCGCTCTTCTTCCGGGATCTGGCGCTCGTGTTCGCCGCTGCCCTCGGCGGCGGGCTCCTCGCGCACGCCCTCCGCCAGCCGCTGATCCTCGGCTACGTGGCGGGCGGCATCCTGGTGGGACCGTTCACACCGGGCCCCACCGTGTCCGACGTCCACAGCTTCGAGATCATGGCCGAGGTCGGCGTGATTCTCCTCATGTTTTCGATCGGCATCGAGTTCTCGCTGCGTGATCTCCTCCGCGTTCGCTACGTGGCGCTCCTCGGCGGTCCGCTCGGCATCGTCCTCTGCATCGCGCTCGGCATGGGCACCGCGGTCGTCCTCGGGTGGCCGCTCATCGTCGGCGTGGTGGTGGGCGCGGTGATCTCGGTGGCGAGCACGATGGTGCTCGCGCGTCTTCTGCTCGATCGCGGCGAGCTCTCGACCGAGCATGGACGCGTGATGATCGGGATCACGCTCGTGGAGGATCTCGCGGTGGTGGTGCTGACCGTGCTCCTCCCCACCTTCGGGACCCTGGAACCGGGACGGCTCATCGCGATCGGCAAGGCGCTCCTCACGGCGGCCGTCATCCTGGCTCCCCTCACCTACCTCGCGCTGAAGGCGGTGCCGGTGGTCATGAGCCGCGTCGCGCGCGCGGGTAGCGAGGAGCTGTTCCTGCTCGTCGCCCTCGCCATCGCGCTCGGCACCGCCGCCGTCGCGCAGGCAGTCGGACTCTCGCTGGCGCTCGGGGCCTTTCTGGGCGGCCTCATCATCAGCCAGTCCGATCACTCCCACGGCGCGCTCGCACGCCTCCTCCCCGTCCGTGACGCGTTCGTCGCGCTCTTCTTCGTCACCGTGGGCACGCTGATCAATCCCGCGAGCGTGGTGACGCACGTGCGGCTCCTCTTCGCGCTCCTCGCGCTGATCGTCGCCGGCAAGCTCGTGATCTGGACGCTCATCGTGCGCGTGTTCGGCTATCCGTCGCCGACGGCGCTGCGGGTCGGGGTGGGCCTGACGCAGATCGGCGAGTTCTCGTTCATCCTGGTGCGGGTGGCGCGAGAGGCCGACATGGTCGGGGACGACATCTACAACGCCACGCTCGCCGCCTCGCTGCTGAGCATTCTGATCAACGCCGTGCTCGTGCGCTATGCGCCGGGCTGGATCGAGACGCGTCTGGTGCCGGCATCGACGCCGTGACGAGAAAAGGGGCCGTGGCGCCGGGCCACGACCCCTTTCGCAATTCAATGGTCGGGGCGAGAGGATTTGAACCTCCGACCCCATGACCCCCAGTCATGTGCGCTACCGGGCTGCGCCACGCCCCGACCGTCAGACGCGAATTGTCGCAGAATCGCCCAGGGCCATCAAGGCGCGAGGCGGCCACGCAGCGTGGTGAGACGCTCGCGAATTCGCCGCAGCGTCTCGGCGTAGGCGGCCTCGCGCACGCCGAGCTCGAGCTGGTCCGTGCCCCGCCGCGACTCCGCGAGCAGGCGTTTCTTGGCGCCCTCGAGCGTCAGCCGCTCCTCGTAGAGGAGGTTCTTGATCCGGCGCACCAGCTCGAGATCGCGCTGGCGGTAGAGCCGCTGGCCGGCGGGGTTCTTCTTCGGCCGGAGCAGCTTGAACTCGGACTCCCAGTAGCGCAGCACGTAGGCGGGCACCTCGGTGAGGGATTCCACCTCGCCGATGCGGTAGTAGAGCTTCTCCGCCCCTTCCGGCCCCACGATGCCTAGTGCGGTGTGGTGGTGTTGATCCGTTGCTTGAGTCCCTTGCTGGGCTTGAAGGTCAGCACCTTGCGCGCGGTGATCTCGATGCTGTCGCCCGTCTGGGGATTGCGGCCGCGGCGCGAGGCCTTGCGACGGATCCGGAAATGCCCGAAGCCCACGATCTTGACGTCCTCACCTTTCTCGAAGCAGCGAAAGATGATGTCGAAGACGGACTCCACGACGGACGACGACTGTCGCTTCGACAGCCCGTGCGCCGCCACCGCGTTGACGAGGTCGTTCTTGGTCACGGTGCGGATTCACCTCCCCGGGCAGCCGTCGCCCCGCTCACTGGGCTCCCCGCGCGAGAAACGGCTTGAATCCCTTGGCCTCGAGGTCGTGGAGCGCGGCGAGCGCGGCGGTGCGGTCGGGGTAGCTGCCCACGCGGACGCGATAGAGCGTCTGCGGCTCCGTCGTCGCGGCCGTCGCCGTGGTCGTCGTCGCGTGCGCGCTGCCGGAGGCGCGCCGGACCTGGACGCGCAAGCCGTCGCCGGAGAGCTCTTTCGCGAGGGCCACCGCGTCGGCGAGCGGCAGGCTCGGCTTCACCACGGCGCCGCCGGCAACCGGATCCGCGGTCAGGCTGCGGGGCTCGATGCGCGTGTTGAGATCGCCGGCGGCGATGCCAGAGACGAACACGTCGTAGCGGTCGGGTCCGGCTGCCGGCGTCGGCGTCAGCGTCGGCGTCGGCGCGACCGGACTTGTCGTCGGCACGCCCGCGACCATCTTCTCCGGATCGGCCACCGGGAACTGCTGCTCACGAAGTTTCTCCACCACGCGGCGGGCGGTTTCCGGATCGCGGAACGCGCCGACCTGAATCCAGAATGGTCCGGCGGCGGGGGGCCGCGTCGCCTCTCTCGTCGATGCCTCCGGTGCGCGCGCCACGTCGAGGCGTTTCGGTGCCCGTGCCGCACGCTGCGTGTCCGTCGTACCCACCGGCTCCATCGCCTTCGACGACTCCGTCGCGCCCACCGCTCCCTGCGACGCGGTCGCGTCCGGCACCGACGCGGGACGCTGCAACGGCGCACCTTGCGGCGGCACCGCCGACGACGATGGCGCCGAACCCTGGGCCAGCGTCGTGCTCTGCGGCGGCGTGGAGCCCTGCGGCAGACCCGGTGGCGTCGGCGCGTGCGGCACGGCCGTGCTCTGCGCCGGCGTCGAAGCGGGCGGCGGCGTTGTTCCGGCTTGCGGTGTCGTCGCGGTGGCGCGCGAGCCCGCGGCCGCGCGCGCCGGCTCCTGCGCACGAGGCGCCGGCGTCTCCGCGGGGCTCGGAATCGACGGCACCACGCGTGGCTCGGTCGTGGTCGCGGGCGATGTGCTGTCGGGCGTTGCGGTTGCGGATGGCGTGGGCTTGGGGACGACGACGACGGGCACGGGGCCGGAGACCGGCGGCGGCGACGTCGGCGCCTCCGCCGCGGGTGTTCGTGTTCCCTTCGCGATCCCGCGCGTCTTCGCGGGAGGGTTGGCCCACTCGAGCGCGTACGGCATGGCGACCACCGCGATCACCGCGAGCGCGATGAAGACGAGGAGCGCGCGAAACCAGGTGGCGGAGAAGATACTGCGCGAGGGCTCGTCTTCGAAGGTGTCGTCGTCGTGCTCGAGGGTGTCGTGGCGCTCGCGCCCAAAGGTCATCCAGTGAACCTCCGCTTCGTCAGACGGTGGGCTCCGATGCGTTCGTCCGCTGCCACGCGCGTCATCTTAGCATAGACGTTGGGATTTCCTTGCGTTCCGGAGCGGCGGGACCAAACGTGACTTCGCCGATCAGCGCCTCCGCCGCGCCGCCGGTGTCGTCGCTGTCGATCATCAGGGCGATTTTCCCCACCCGCGGCGGCCGGCGGCCGAAGAGCGCGACGTAGTCGTCGACCAGATTGCGCACCTGGCGCTGCCACGTCCCCGCCGCGGCGCGTCCCGATTCCAGCACGATGAGCCGCACGTTGGCGGCGCGCGTGCTCACGAGGCGGGTGCCCGCGGGCGCGTTCGTGTCCCACACGTAGCCGATGACGTCGCTGCTCGTGAGGGGCGCCGGCCAGCGCGGGAAGATGACGTAGACCTGCGCGGCCTGGTCGTCGCTGGCGCGGTTCCGCACGTCGCCCCCGGCCGGAAGGCGCGTGACTTTCCACCACCAGGACACGATCGGCAGCTCGTTGGGATCGACGATGACGTCACGATAGAGCGCGAAGGACGAGCGCTCGGCAGTCAGTCGCAGCGCCAGGCGTCCGTCGCGCACGACCTCGATCGCAGCCTGTCCCACGAACTCCTTCAACATCCAGCCCGTCGGCACGCCGGTCGCGGGAAGCTGGGTGGGGAGGCGGTCGGTTGGACCCAGGTGCACCATCCCGTCGGGGCCGGGCGGCGGCGCCGTCGTTTCGTCGAAGCTCGGTCGCGCCGGCGCCCGGAACCGCGTCGTCGCCCGCCAGGCGGCATCGGCGCCGCGCGGGCTCGGCGCGCGGTATCGCCAGTCGCTGAAGAGCGCCACCGCGGCCGCGAGGCCGAGCGTGATCACGATCGCGGTGAAGATGCGCGCGTCGCGCCGTCTCACCGGCGCACTCCGCGTGGTCGCGTGCGGGCGGCGCTGCCCTTGCGCAGCGAGAGCCGGATCGGTGTTCCCGTGAAGCCGAAGGCGTGGCGCAAGGACTTCACGAGATAGCGCTCGTAGGAGAAATGGATGCCGGTCGGGCGATTGACCCGCAGCGCGAACGTGGGGGGATTCACGCTCACCTGGGAGGCCGACTGGACCGTGAGCGGCACGTTGCCGACCGAGATCGGCCGCCGCTCCACGGCGTCACGCAGGACCGTGGTCACCTCGACCGCGGAGATCCGGCGCTGCGCCGACGCCGCGACGGCGTCGATGGTGTCGAAGAGCTCGGGCAGACCTTCCGCGCGCGCGGCCGACGTGAAGCAGACGGGCGCGTAGTCGAGGAATGGCAGGCGGTCGTGGATCTGCTCCACGACCTCGGCCTTCCGGACGGTTCCCGGTGGCACCAGATCCCACTTGTTGACGACGATGACCGCCGCCCGCCCCGCCTCGTGCGCGTAGCCGGCGATGTGAGCGTCCTGCGCGGTGATCCCTTCCGAGGCGTCGAGGAGCACGAGGGCGACTTGCGATCGCTCCAGGCTCTTCAGCGCCATCACCACGGACAGCTTCTCGAGCGCCTCCGTGACACGACCCTTTCGCCGCACGCCCGCGGTGTCCACGAGCACATAGGGACGGCCCTCGTAGACGAACGGTGTGTCCACCGCATCGCGGGTCGTCCCGGGCACGTCGTGGACGAGCACGCGCTCGGCGCCGACCATCGCGTTCACGAGCGACGATTTTCCCACGTTGGGGCGGCCGATCACGGCCACGTGCACGCCGGGCGCGGGAGCGGGGCCGCGCTCCGTCGATCGCGGGAGGCGCTCACGCACGGCTTCGAGCATCTCCGCCACGCCGCGACCGTGCTCCGCCGACACGGGCAGCGGCGCGCCGAACCCGAGCCGATAGAGCTCGGCCACCGCGCTCTCGTGTCCGGGGCCATCGACCTTGTTCGCGACCACCATCACCGGACGGTGGGTGCGGCGCAGGGTGTCGGCGATGTCCGCATCGAGCGCGGTGATACCGGCGCGCGCGTCCACCACGAAGAGGATGAGATCGGCCTCCTCCACCGCGGCCACCACCTGCCGGCGCACCCCATCGATGAGGGCCTCTTCGGCGTGCGGGTCGAAGCCGCCGGTGTCGATGACGGTCGCCTGCCAGCGCTCGAACGAGACGCGCCCATAGAGTCGATCGCGGGTGACGCCGGGGACGTCGCGCACGAGAGCCTGGCGGCGTCCCACCAGCCGGTTGAAGAGCGTGGACTTGCCGACGTTCGGTCGTCCCACGATCGCGATGACGGGCTGCAGCACGCTTCGGTCGTCCTCAAGCGGCGCGCAGTGTTCTCAGGAGCGAGGTCGCATCCGGATCCACGAGCCGCACGGGCACGCCGAGCTCGTGGGTGAGATCGCGCGGCGTGAGATCGTCGAGGAACACGCCGTCCCCGTCGCGGACCGCGACGGCGGGTACCAGCACCGCCTCTCCTGGATCGTCGAGAGCGGCGATCGCGCGCTGGATGTCGCGTCCGGTCAGCAAGCCGGCCACGCCGATGGTGCCGCCGAAGAACTCGTTGCGCACGGCGAGCACGCGCGCGCGCTCCGCGCCCACTCCCGCGAGCAACGCGGCCAGGCGCGGCGCATACAGCTCGCCGGTGACAACGCTCACACGCCGCCATCGCGCGGAGCCGCGCCGCCGCGCCCGCGCGCGCGCGAAGTCGTCTTCGAAGCGCCGCACGAGGCCGATGCCGTCCTCGGCGATCGGAAACCCTTCGTAGGCGTCGGCGGGCGGCAGCGGCGCGCCCGCCTGCAGATACACCTCGTCGCCGAGGAACACGAAGCGGCTGCCGAGCGCGTCCGCGAACCGCGCTTGCCAACCGCTCACGGTTTCGACGAGCGCGCGCGCCTCGGCGCCGGTGAGCGGCCGCAGCGCGGGCAGCCGACCGCGATGCGCGGTGAGCCCGACGGGGACGATGGCGGTGGTGGCCACGTGAGGATGGAGCGGCGCCAGCTCGTGCACGGTGCGCTCGAGGTGCACGCCGTCGTTGAGGCCGGGGCACAGCACGACCTGCGCGTGCATGCGAATCCCCGCTTTGGCGAAACGCTCCAGGCGCGGGAGGATCTCCGCGGAGTGGCGGGGCCGGCCGAGCAGCTCGTGGCGGAGCGCGGGGTCGGTGGCGTGCACCGAGACGTAGAGCGGCGACAGCCGCTGCTCGACGATGCGTGCGAGCGCCGCCTCGTCGAGATCGCTGAGCGTGATGTAGTTACCGTGCAGGAACGAGAGGCGGAAGTCGTCGTCCTTCACGTAGAGGCTCTTCCGCATGCCCTTCGGCAG
>Ga0114129_10007663_pt1 | contig 15361 bp, 11 predicted proteins | sample RhiMetdeltSRZDD1_FD_80071 | JGI IMG/M metagenome (GOLD analysis project Ga0114129, IMG submission 80071) | Populus rhizosphere microbial communities from Tennessee, USA - Rhizosphere MetaG P. deltoides SRZDD1 (version 2) (version 2) | ecosystem: Host-associated > Plants > Roots > Rhizosphere >...
ATGATTTCGTCGTTCAGCTCGCTCAACGGGAGCATGCTGGCGTCCCCCCGAGTGTTCTTTGCCATGGCCGACGACGGCCTGCTGTTTCAGGCCATCGCGAAGGTTCATCCGCGCTACCAGACGCCATACGTGGCCATCATCCTCGCCGCGATCCTGGGTGTCGCCCTCGTCATGAGCCGGAGCTTCGAGCGGCTCACCGATACGTTCGTGCTCGCCATTTGGCCGTTCTACGCGCTCGGCGTCGCGGCCATCTATCGCCTCCGGGCCGCGCGCCCGGACCTGCCCCGCCCGTATCGCGCCATCGGCTACCCGGTCGTCCCCGCCATCTTCATCGCATCGGTCGCCGCATTCGTCATCAACTCGCTGATGAACGACACGACCAACAGCGTGATCACCTTTGCCGTGATCCTCGCCGGCCTGCCGGTCTACGAGCTCGCCTTCGCGCGTCGCGTGCGCTGACCCAAACTTTTTCGAGTTTTTTTCTTGATCGCGCGCGCGGTACTGTTACTCTGTTTTCAGCGGCCGATAAAGGATCAGATGAGCAGTCTGAAGGAGGACTGAAGATGGATGCACACGAGCCGCGAGCGCGGCGCAGAGGCTTTTTTCTTCACTCGCCGGATGGAAACGAACCGGATACCGGCGACCACGAGAATCCCGAAGGATTTGCTGTTCGGGTCCGGATCCCCGCAACCTCCGTTCCCCGCCAGATTGCCAGCGGCGGCCGGTCCAGAACGACCAGCCGCACCGAATCCACAAACCCCCAGATCAGATCAGGGAGCGTGACTGGCAGCCGTCAACGGGCACACTTGCCCCGCTGATCCAACTCGCTCGAGACGAGGCGAGGAACGCGACGACCGCCCCGACTTCCTCGGGGCGGCCGAATCGCCCAAACGGCAGCTCCCGCTTCACGAATTCCGCCATACCGTCCGGGTCCGCCTGCACTCGGCGATCCCAGGATCCTCCCGGAAACCGAATCGATCCGGGCGCCACGCTGTTGACCCGGATGTTGTCGGCGGCCAGCTGCTGGGCCATGGCCTTCGCGAGGCTGATTTCGGCCGCTTTGACGGCGTTGTAGGTCATCCGGCCGCCCGATTCGCGTCCCCAAATCGAGGCAATCATGACAATCGCCCCGCCGCCACGCGTGCGCATGTGCGGCACGGCCAGCCGTGATGCGCGGACGGCCGGAAACAGCGTCTGATCGAACGCCTCCTGCCACTCCTCGTCGGAGGTGCCTACGATGTCGGACCCTTTGGCGAGCCCGACGTTGTTGACCAGGATGTCGAGTCCACCGAAGGTCTCGACCGTCCGAGTGATGACCTTTTCCACCCCCGCGGCTGTCGAGACGTCGGCGGCGATCGGCAACACGTCGTCGGCCTGGCGTGCAACCGTGCGCAGATCGGCGGCGGCCTCGTCGAGCGACGCCTGGCCCCTGCCGCAGATGGTGATCCGACACCCTTCCTGAGCCAGCGCGCGGGCGCTCGCCAGCCCCAGTCCCTTGCTCGAGCCCGTGACGACGGCGACTTTGCCGGAGAGACCTAAATCCATGAATGGCAGGATGGCAGGATGGCAGGATGGCAGGATGGCATGGCAGGAAGGCAGGACAATTTCACCGTCCGCGCCCGGTGAGGTCGTTGAGGGTCCAATCGAACGGCTTGTACACAACCTGGAACGTGTTCGCCGCGAGGAATTCCCTTTCCGTCGTGAGGAGCTTGGGGCTGACGAATGCCAGCACGGCCCGCTCGATAGGGCTTCGATTCGCAAAGGTCGAAATGGCGCCCGCGGCGTACGCGGCCGTGAACTCCTTCTCGCGCCACGAGAAGATGGCGTTCGCCTCGACGGTGTTCGCGTCTCGGGCGATGTGCACGCATTGCGCCCGCGTAATGCACTCGTTGGCAGTTTCAGTGAGCTGCGCCTCGAGCTTCGCACCGGCGAACGGCTCGCTTCTCAGCCGGCCGCTGCCGATGGCCCCTCGCCCCAAGGCGAAATAGACGCGTGGGTCGTGGAACTCGGACAGCACCGTCTGCTCGATTTGATCCAGCGTGAGCGTTTTTCCTCCGACGCGATGCGGCAGGCGATCGAACGCTCCCGGAATCTGCCGGATGCTCTTCGCCGGGTAGTCAGCCGATCGTCCTTGAATCGGGTAGTGATCGATGACCGTGCGGAGGACGATCGCGTTGTAGGCGTTCAGCCAGAACGCCAGCTGCGCGTCACGCGGCTGTTGTGCAACCGGGGCCCCCGCTAGTGAGGCGACGTACGTATCGAGACGCGCACGGTCGCTTTTGAGCGCGCGATAGTACACCTCGCCGTCGCGAACGTAGGTGTCGAGGATGAAATCGATACCGGTGAGCTTCGGATCGGATTCTTGCGCGCGGGGCGATGAGATCGTGCACAGTGCGAGCGCGACAACGGTTGCTCGTCGACTCAGCCGTAGGCGCCACATCCCTGCAGTGTACAACGGGTGTCGCGACCTACACGCGGTGATCGAGGAAGCGCGCGACTGTAGCGTCGAACGCATCGGGCTGTTCGAGGTTCGTCAGGTGTCCTGCTTCGCGAATCGTCATCAGCTCGGACCCGACGATGCCGCGGTGCAGTTCCTCGGCGGCCGCGCGCGGCGTCACGGTGTCTTCGTCCCCAACCACGATCAGCGTGGGGACGTGGATGGTCGGCAGCTGCGGCGTTGAATCGGGACGCGTCATGAGCGCCCGCAGAGCGCCAGCGATCGCCTCGGCGGAGCTCGAGGTCGCCAGCGCACGGACGAGGTCGACGACATCAGGCCGGGTGCGCCGCGTCGTCTCGCCGAGTAGTTTTGGAATCATCTCCTCCGCTACTGCCGCCGGACCCTTGGCCGCGACCAGCTCGATCATCCGTTTGCGCCCTTCGACACCATCCGGGGTATCGGCCTGCGCCTTCGTATCAGCAAGGATCAACCCGTGGACGTAGCGCGCCGCGTGCCGCAGCAGGGCGAAGGCGACGTAGCCGCCCATCGACAGGCCGCCGACGACCGCTTCGTGGATGTGGAGCGCGTCGAGCAGATCGACGACGTCGCCCGCGTAATCGTCGATCGACAGCGCAGGCGGGTCGCCGGATCCGCCGTCAAAGCTTCGAAAGTGGGGCGCGATCACGCGCCAGCCGCGATCGGCGAGCGCGAGCTGGCGCTCCCACATCCGGGCATTCAGCGGGAAGGCATGAAGAAGAACGAGAGCGCCACGGGGCCGGGCACTCGGCCCCGGCCTCGCCTCGAGATATCGCAGTCGACCTACAGAGGGCACGAACCCATTGTGAATGTTCCACCGGCCCGCGTCGAGTCGGAGAAACCGACAGCGACGCTGCCGATTGGTCGATGACCGTGTGCGTCAACGCAGGTCGCTAGCGGCACGTCAACCCGCGTGCACATCGGGGACGGAGGTCGCTGGCAGGGACGGAGGTGACCTCCGTCCCTGCCCAACGCGCTAGCGGCGTTCGGTTCTCACGAGAGCGGCGAGCACGCGATTCTGATCGTGCGACGAGCGGATGCGTTCTGCAGCCGACACGAAGGCCTGACGTGAGCCGGCGTCAATGGCGCCGGCATTGAGGAAGGCAAGCAGGACTTCGGCGCGGTCGTAGTCGGACGACATCGAGGCCACGAGATCGAACGCGACGCGCTGGACGTCCGGCGGCACGCTGCCCTTGCGCGCGACTTCAGTGAGGACCTGGCGGCGATCGTAGTTCGACTGGATCGATCGAACCGCTTCGCCGAACGGCTCGCGAAGCGCGCCGTCGATCCCGTATCGATTCAGGTACGCGGTGAGCACCTGACGGCGATCGTAGTCCGAGTGGATCCCGGGGACAGCAGCCAGCGCACTCCGCTGCGCGTTCGTGCTCAGCGTGCTGTGCTCGATCAGATGCGTCAGCACCACACGTTTGTCGTAGCTCGATTTCATCCTGCCTATCGCCGCGACATACGCCGTCGTCGCCGGCTCTTCCAGGGGGACGCGCGTCGCCACGCGCTCGAGCACCTGACGGCGATCGTAATCCGACGACATGCGCTCGCCGACCTGCTGGAGGATCGGGACGACGGTTCGCGCATCGAGCTTCGCTGCATCGACGAGTGCGACGAAATACAAACGCCGCACATAGTCGCCGGTGAGCAGGCCTATCTCCTCCATCACACCGTTGACGCCCTTCTTCTCGAGGATCGATTTGACGCGCTCCTCGGCGCCGAATCCGAACCGGCGGACGAGCAGGACGATCTTGGATGCGAGGAACTGCTGCGCCTCCGGACCCCAGGGCCGTGAAAGACCGGCGACGTAGTATTCGCGGCTGATGCGTCCTCTCGAGGAATGGACCTCCACCGTGTGCGGAACGAGCGCACTGCGGTCGCGAATCTTCAGCCATCCACCGTCCGAAAGGCTCGACACGTCGGACAAATCGTCCGTGAACGCGATGGAACCGTGGAGCGTCACGTCGAGACGAGACGTACCGTCGCTCCAACTCATCCGGCGGTCGCTGTTGTGGCTCGAGTACGAGAACCCGTCGGCATTCGGCGGTGCCGGTGGCGTGGGCGGCGTCGGAGGCGCCGGTGGTGCAGGCGGCGCCGGAGGTGACGGTGGCGCTGGAGGCGAAGGTGGCGCGGGGGGCACCGGAGGTGCTGGTGGCGCCATGAAGCGCGAATAGAAAGCGTGCGGCGCCGCCGGCTGCGGTGGTTGCGGTGGCGCGGGTGGTTGCGGTGGCGCCGGCGGCTCCGGCGGTTGCGGTGGCGCCGGCGGTTGCGGTGGTTCCGGTGGCTGCGGCGGTTCCGGTGGCTGCGGCGGTTCCGGTGGCTGCGGCGGTTCCGGTGGCTCTGGCGGTTCCGGCGGCTCTGGAGGCGTCGCTTGCATCCAGCCGTGAACCGTGCGCATCAGACGGTCATAGAGACGCAGGTCGCGTTGGCGGGCCCGGATTTCGGCGTCACGTTGTTGATCGAGGCGTTCCTGCGCTCGCACTCCGGCTTCGGCGGCGGGCGTCGCCGCTTGTTGCAACCGAGTCGCGCGCTCGTTGTCACGGATCCAGTCGGCATCGCTGAGGGGAGAGGCGGGGGGAACCGCTTGCTTGGACTGCGCCGAAGCGACCACCTTCGAGGGCTCCTGGACCGCCGCCCGCGCGTCGCCACGATCCGTCAACCACGGAAACTGCTGGACGACACCCGCTCCCGCCGTGAAGACAATCGTGAGCGCAAGCGTTACCGCCCAACTCGGCGAGCGCGGCTCATCGGTCATCGGCACGCGAAGAATCCGGCGGACGCGCTCGACCAGCGAGCCGCCGGTCGCGGCCAGCGCGATTGCTGGAGAAGCCGTCCGCCACGCTTCGAGCTCCGCGAGTGCACGGGCATACGCCACCGCGTCACCGGAGATCCGAACCGCGACTTCGTCACAGCAGTGCTCACGCTCGGCGCGGACGCGCGCCGACAGCCACCACACGGCCGGGTGATAGAACAGCACCGTCTCTGCAAGCGTCTGCAACACGTTCACCGCGTAGTCGTGCCGACGGATGTGCGCGAGCTCGTGAGCGAGAATGGCCTCGACCTGCGCGGGCGAAAGCGCGGCCATCGCCGCCGTCGGCAGGAGGATCGCCGGCCGGAGCCAACCGATGACGGTCGGCACCTCCACCAGGGCCGACTCCACCACGTGCGCCGCTGCCGGCAATCCGAGGCGATACGCGATGCGGCGGCAGCACGTCTGCCACGACGAGGACGGCGTGGACATCGCGAGGTGATGCAGCCGGCGCACGTACCACCAGCCGCCGGCCATTCGTCCGAGCAACAGGCTGACGCCCACGAGCCAGCAGATGGTGATCGCGCGGACCACGCGATCGAGAGGAATGCCTTCGAGCACACGCGCCACGCGAGCGACCGAGTCGCGAATCACGCGACGGTCCGAGGGGAGCCACGCCCCTTCGAGGCGGCTGCGCTGAGCCGAGGTACTGACAACACGGTTCGGCTGAAGGTCCGGCTGAAGCCGGACACTACGTACCGCTCCGCCTGTGCTACTTACCGCTCCGCCCGTGCGGGCCGCTCCGCCGCCGACGTGGTCGGATGTCGCTCCGTCGCCGACGTGGACGTACGTAGTGTCCGGCTTGAGCCGGACCTCTCCGCTCCAACGAGTCGGGTCGAGCGAAAGCAATCGCGCCGTCGCGACGGGGGCGGCCAGCATCAGCGCAAGTCCGCCGCAGGCCACGAGGTAGCGCAGATTGGACGAGCGGTGCGCGGTGGCCTTCAGCGCAAACGCCGTCGCGAGACCGATCGCAGCGCCCTGCCAGACGAAATGAATCAGCGTCCAGCCGGCGATTTCAAGGAAAGGCGTCATCGCTCTTCTCCGCGCGGTTTGTTCAACAGTCTGCGAATCTCCGCGAGCTCTTCCGGCGTCGTTTTCTTCGCGGCAAGCGCCTGCATCACGAGTTGGGCCGCCGACCCGTCGAAGACGCGGTCGAGCAGGTCCGTGACCAGCTGGCGCTGGGTCTGATCCTGAGTAGACGCGGGCGCGTAGACATGGGTTCGGGCCGATTCGTCGCGAACGACGAGCCCCTTCTCCGTCATGATTTGCAGGAGTTTCAGGACCGTCGTGTAGCCGATTTCGCGGCCCGCCTCAGCCATCACCTCGGCAATCTGTCGGACCGTGCTGGGTCCCCGCGTCCAGAGCACGCGCAGGATGGCCAGCTCGGCATCGGTCGGTTTCTTTCGGAACGCGCTCATATTGGTCAGTATCTACGACGGTCTTCGTAGTGTCAATACGAATGTTTTCGTAGCGAGGTTCACGCGTCCCGGCGAAGGGCTGCAGCGAGCGTTAGACTGCCCGTGGCATTGGCGGCCGAGCGGAACATGTCCGGAATCGTGTCGACCGCCAGCAGAATCCCGATTCCGTCGATCGGCAGGTTGGCCGAGGCCATTACCGGTACGAGCGCGATGATGCTGCCACCCGGAATGCCTGGAACCGTGAAAGAGCTCAACACCGACGTGAACGCAATCGCCGCCAGCTGCGTCGCCGTCAACGGGAGCCCGTAGAGACGCGCGATGAACAGCGCTCCAACGGGCATCGCAACGGCTCCGCCGACGCGGAATACCGATGCGGCGAGCGGCAGCATGAACCCGGATATCACCGGCGGCATCCTGGCCATGTGCGCGCTCTCCACCATGGCCGGCAGCGACGCCAGCGACGACCGCGACGCGAACGCGACGGCCTGAGCTGGCGCGCACAGCGTCACGAACGCGGCAGGCGACATGCGCCCGACGAGAATGCCGATCGGGTACAGGAGCACGGCGCCGACAATCAACGTCAGCAGCACCACAAGGCCGATATAGGCCACGACCGCGCCGGCGGCCGACAGCCCGAGCTTGGCGGCGAGCGGCACCGCAAGGGCAAACACGCCAATCGGCGCGAGCGACAGGATCCCCCCGACGAGCCGCTGCATCGTGTCGGCGATGCCTGCCGCGACGTGCAGCACGCTGTCGCGATGGGCGGCCTGAACACGCGACAGCGCGAGCGCGAACATCACCGCAAAGACAATCAGCGTGAGCATCGTTCCGTCCGCGGCCGCCTTGAAGACGTTCTGCGGGACGAGGTCGACCAGCCATTGACCGAGGCCCGCAGGAGCGCTGGTTGAGGCGCCCGGCAGATTCGGGCCGCCGAGCGCCATGGCCGCGGCCTGATCGATTCGCAGGCGCGCGAGGATCGGCGCGGCAACGAGGACGGTGAAGACCGCCGTGATGGTGAGCAGCGCGACGGCGAGGATCGCGCCACGGACACCGACACGTCCGAGCGATTTCGAAGCCGACAGCGATCCGAGGTTCGCCACGAGCATGGACATCACGAGTGGGATCACGGTCATGCGAATGAGGTTCACGAAGACCGTGCCGACCGGCGTGGCGACCGCGAGCACCGGACCCGCGGCCGCTGGAACGAGGGACGCCAGCACGAGGCCCAGAAAGAAGCCGGCAATGAGACCGATGAGGACTCGAGTTGTCAGGGACATTCGAACTAAGAACTGAGAACTTAGAGCTTAAAGGCCCCAAGGTTCAAGTTCCCAGTTCAGTTCTCAGTTCTCAGTTCTTGGTTCTACGTTCGAAGAACCCTGAGGGGATCGACGCGTGTCGCGCGCGAGGAGGGGATCGCCGCTGCCAGAAGCGCGACGACGGCGAGCAGCACCGCCACGCTGGCGTAGACGAACGGATCTGTCGTTGTGACGCCGAAGAGCAGCGTCGCCAGGAATCGCGTGAGCCCCAGCGCGCCAATCAGGCCGATCGCAATCCCCGCCATCGTCATCGTCCCTGCCTGTCTGAGCACCAGCTGGAGAACGCTCGATGGCGTCGCGCCCAGCGCCATCCGGACACCAATTTCGCGCGTGCGCTGCGCAACCAGGTACGACATCACGCCGTACAGGCCCGACGCGGTCAGCACGAGCGCAACGCCGGCGAAGGCCGCGACGAGCCAGAGGTTGAGCCGACGCGGCGCGACGGTTTCGGCGATGACGTCCTCCATGGCCGACACGGCGCCGATCGGTTGATTTCGATCGATCTCGGTCACCACAGTCCTCAACATTGGCGCGATCGTGGCGATCGACGCGTGCGTCCGGACGATGAGGCTCAATCGCTGTCCCATGAAGGCGAAGTGGGTCTGGCGATACGACAGGTACGCCTCCGGATCCGTATCCTGGTCCAGCCCCGCGTGCTTGACGTCGCCGACGATGCCGACGATTTCGAGCCAGCGATTGTTGCTGAAAAACGTGATGCGTCGCCCGATTGGGTTCTCGTTGGGCCAGTAGCGATGGACCGCCGCCGCGTTCAGGATGACGACGTCGGGCGAGCCTTCAGCATCGCGTTCCGTGAAAGTGCGCCCCGCAATCAGCGGGATGCCGAGCGTCGCGAAGTATCCAGGTGTGATGATTCGCGGTCGCGCACGAACCGGGATCGGCGACTCTCCCGTCCGCCCTTCGATGCCGAACCCCGAACGTCCATCGATGGCGCTGAGCGGCGACGGCGTGCCGAGCGCCGCCGCCTCGAGGGTGGGGATCGCGCGAACGCGCTCGAGGAGCTCCTGGTAAAACGTCAGGGCCTGGGGACGCGGACTCGAGCGAACGATCGGCGCAACAATCAGGTTCTGCGGTGCAAACCCGGGAGACACGTCGAGGACGCGCTTGAAGCTCATGAGCAGCAGACCCGCGCCGACGAGCAGCACGAGCGACAGCGCGAGCTCCCCCACTACGAGCGCAGCGCGCAGGCGCGTGCTCCGGGCGCCGCTGCTGGCGCTGCGACCTTCTTGGTGCAGTGCCGATGCGAGCCGTTGATCCGCGGCCATGAATGCCGGAATCACACCGAACACCACGCCCGTCACCACGGACACGCCGATCGCAAACGTGAGTACCCGAACGTCGACGGCAACCTGACCGATGCCTGGGAGCAGTCGCAGGCTCGCTGGCAGGAGTGCACGAAGCGCGGTCAGGCTCCACGCCGCGACGAGGACCCCCGCGGCTCCGCCGACCGTCGCCAGCAGGACGCTTTCGGTCAACAGCTGGCGAACCAGCCGGCCGCGCCCAGCGCCGATCGCCAGCCGGACGGCGATTTCCCGCTCGCGGCTCGTGGCGCGCGCCAGAAGCAGCATCGCCACGTTGGCGCACGCGATCAGCAGAACGAGCCCGACCGCGCCCAGCAACACGATCAGCGCGGGCTTCACGTCGCCGACCATCGAAGCCTGCAGCGTGACCAGATGCGGAAAGTGCCTCGCGTTCGTCTGCGGATACTGCTCGCTCAATCGCTTGCCGATGGCATCTAGATCCGCGCTCGCCTGATCGAACGACCCGCCGGGTTTCAGCCGGCCGACGACCTCCATCGAGTGGTTCGCGCGACTGGCTTCGCCACTCGTCACGTACGCCAGGAGCACATCCGGGGTCGACGACCACCAGAACGACGCCGGCAGCACGCCGACGACCTCGTACGGGTTGGCATTCAGCGTGATCTTGCGGCCGACGATCGAAGGATCGGCCCCGAATCGGCGTCGCCAGAATCCATCCGTCACGATCGCGACCTGATGGCGGCCCTCGATCTCCTCATCACGAGTGAAATCGCGGCCGAGGGCCGGCTTGATGCCGAGGACGTCGAGGAGCCCCGCGGTGACGATGATCCCACGGATCCGCTCCGGCTCCGCATCGCCGCTGATGTTGACGGAAGCCGGCTCGATGCCCGCCATCGCGGAGAACGTCCGGTTGTCACGGCGCCAGTCGTAGAAATCCGCGGCCGCGACCAGGCCGTGCAGACGGTTCTCCCGCGGGCGCTGCTCGCCGAGCGAGATCACGGTGTTCGACGAGGGGTACGGCAATGGTCGCCAGAGCACGGCGTCGACGATGCTGAAGATGGCCGTGTTGGCGCCGATGCCGAGCGCCAGCGCGAGCAACGCCACGAACGTGAACGCAGGCTGGCGCCGCAGCATGCGCGCGCCGAAGACGATGTCCTGCCGAAGTCCATCCCACATGTGCGAGAACTCTCTCAGCTCGTCGCCGATTGGAGGCAGCGGCCGGCCGTGCGTCGCCCGCTCCCAGCGAAATGTGAACGCCAGCCGCGCCGCGTTCCACCACAGCCATGCGGCCGCCCGTGTCGGGCCGCGCCGCTCGCGCAGCCGCAGATACTCTTCGTGCAAGTCGCCGGCGATCGGCTCTCGCAAGTCCGCCGGCAGGAAGCGGGCGAACAGTCGCAGCACGCGCGAGTAGTGTCGCGTCACGCGAGTACGCTCTCGAGCCCTCGCCACAAGGCCACGAGCGCACGGCGACCCTCTTTCAGCGCCTCAATCGCCCGCGGACGCAACTCGTAGTACCGCTTGGCGCGGCCGCCGCGCTCCGGTGTCGAGTCCGCGAGTCGCGATTTGAGGTACCCCTTCGTTTCGAGGCGGTCGAGCGTGATGTAAATCGACCCCCGCGACACGTCACGGCCCGTGCACTGCAGGATCTCCTCTCGAATCGTCACCGCATACGCGTCGTCGCCGAGCCGCAGAATCGCGAGCAGCACGACCTGCTCGAACTCACCGAGTGCTGAGACGTCATTCGTCGCCATGAGGTTCAAATGCTGACATAGTAAGCAAAATAAAACAAGAAAAGGGCGGACCCCATGAAAAGGCCCGCCCTCCGTTAGTTCTAACTTCTAACTTCTAACTTCTAACTTTCTAGTGACCGCCTCGTCGACCTCGCTGGGCGTTCTCGGTCGGCGGCGGCACGATGTTCTTCGACCGCAGGTAGACGTAGGCGGTACCGGCCATCTCGTTGCCGTGGACGATGACGCCATAGAGCGAGGCCGCGCGCGTCTGTTCGTTCTGACCCGCCCTGACCATCTCGGTGGCGCTCGCGTCGGTGACGCTGGCGAAGAGCTCGTCGCACAGCGCGAACGAGTCGGCCAGGGCCTTGGTCACCTCGGCCTTCGTCTTCAGTTCCTGCTCGAGCTGCTTGCCTGCCATCGGATTCGGCACGCCCTTCAGCCCCGAGCACTGACCAAACTGCGCCTGCGCGATGTGCGCGATGACTTGCGCATACGTGCGCGCTTCGGGCGTCGAGCCCGGCTTGAAGCTGTAATCGGCCTCGGGCATCTTCTCGGCGGCGGCCGTGAAGTTCGTCTTGAAGCCGTTGTACCCGCGCTGGAGGCTCGTCGCGAGCCCGATCTTCTGGCCCGGCGTCTGTCCGCCCGGCGCCTGCGAGTACGCCACGGTGGCGAACAGTGCGACGACCGGAATGGCGTAGAGAACTCGCTTCATTCAGTCAGCTCCTTGAGAAAGAAATGAGAAAGGCAATGTCGACACAAAACTGTATGTCACCCGGTCGCACGTTGGCAAAGAACATCAGGTTTAGGTAGGAGCAAAGTCAGACTCGAGGCAGCCTTCATTGGATCTGGACGCGAGCCCGGTCTGGCCGCATCTGACCTAACTCTTTATTCCTCAATAGTTACACCAGCAACAGAACGAGGGGCGGCAGTACGGCAATGCCATTGCTCAACTGTTGTCGCCAGCCGTGTGTGACAAAGGATGACTGTGACGAAACGTAAACCTCTTGCACTGATCGTCGCCGCCACAGTCAGTCTGCTGTGCTCCGTCCCTTCTGCGTACGCGGGTGCCATTCAACTACATGACGTCTCCGAGTTGAGTGCCGGCGGCACGTTGGTCACCTATCCGACCCCGCCGCTTCCTGATCCTTTCGATTTGGATCTCACGGCCGGAGGGGTCACTCTGCATGTCTCGACGCCAGGTGAGCTCAGCACAGCATTTCAGGCGGATGAATTCTTTGCTCCTCAGTTTCCGGCAGGCGCCACGCTCCTCGCCAACCTCCTGGACGGCCCGTTGACGATCGCGTTTTCGACCGGGGTCCGGGAGGTGGGTTTCTTTGCCCAAGGGTTCATCCCTGAGCAGCAACAGGCATTTACATTCAGTGTGTTTCAAGGCGCATCGATCCTGAATACCTTCAGCGTCGGGCCAACTGACAACGGGATTCCCGGTGTGGCCCTGTTCATCGGTGCGCGCGGAACCGACGGCAGCCTCATCACACGATTGACAATCGCCAACACGGGATCCTCCCAGGTCAATCCGGCTTTTTTCTCAGCGCAGTTTTTTGACCCATCTTTCGTGATTGGTCCTCTGACGTTCGCGCCAGACGTTGCCGCTGAGCCCGTGCCTGAACCTGCGTCGCTCCTGCTGCTCGGCAGCGGGATGATCGGCGTCGTGGCCACGCGTCGGCGCAAGCGTCAGGCCAGATAACAGCTCACACATCGACGCTCCGCGTCCCTCTGCCGACCAAATTCACTGCAGCCTCGGTCGATGTCAACGAGCTGTTGCTCGCGCTCTCGTCGAGGCGGCAGAGCGCGAAGAGATGCCACAGGTGTGCGAGGATCGCGGGATGACGCTCGATGCATTCAAAAAGACGTTGTCCTCGCCTGTTCCACCGGCTGTGTCGACCGTGCTGCAAGCGCTCTGGCACGATGCGCGAGGCGACTGGGACAAAGCGCACGAGATGGCAAACGGCGTCGAGGATAGAACTGGTGCGTGGGTCCACGCCTATCTGCACCGCAAGGAAGGCGATCTCGGGAACGCCGCCTACTGGTACGACCGCGCCGGTCAGCCCGTGGCGACGGACTCTCTGGATGCCGAGTGGGACCGAATCGCGCGAGCGCTGCTCGGCTAAACGAGCTCGTGCATCGCGGCCGCTTCACGCTGACCCGAGAAGTAATACACCGGGATCCCCAGCGCCACGATGCCGAGGCCGACGACGCTGTCCACGGGATCCGACACCAGCCGATTGACGACGATCGCGGCTGTCCTTACGCACACCCCGACGTGTTGCCGCAGTTGCTGCACTTGTAGCACGCGCCGCTGCGGATCATGATCGAGCCGCAGGTGGAGCACGGCGGCGCGTCTTCCTGATTCTGAATCGTGGAGTGCGGATTCGCTGACGTCGGGGACGGCGCGGCTGCGGCGGGCGGCGAGAGGGGCAACTGTTCGGCGCTCCCGCCCTCCTCGCGGCCGTTCACCCCCGCGTGGAACTGCGCTTCGCTGGACAGGAACTTGGTCGCGAGCCACCGGAAGATGTAGTCGACGATCGACTTGGCGAAGCGGATCTCCGGATTGCGCGTCATCCCCGACGGCTCGAAGCGGACGTGGCTGAACTTGTCCACGAGCGCCTGGAGCGGGACGCCGTACTGCAAGGCGTAGGAGATCGCCTGCGCAAAGGCATCGGCGAAGCCCGAGATCGTCGAGCCTTCCTTCGCCATCACGAGGAAGATTTCGCCCGGCTGGCCGTTCGCGAACAGCCCGACCGTGATGTACCCCTCGTGCCCGGCGATGTCGAACTTGTGCGTGATCGCCTGGCGCTCGTCCGGCAGCTTGCGGCGAATCGGCTGCGTGATGAGCGCGGCGGCCGCGGCCTGCGCCTGCTCGGCGGCGGTCTTGTCCTTGGACGTGTTCAGCGGCTGCGTGCGCTTGCTGCCGTCGCGGTAGATGGAGATCGCTTTCGCGCCGAGCTTCCACGATTGGATGTAGGCCTGCATGATCTCGTCGACGGTCGCCTCTTTCGGCACGTTGACCGTCTTCGAGATCGCCCCCGAGATGAAGGGCTGCGTCGCCCCCATCATCTTGATGTGGCCCATGTAGTGAATCGACCGGTGCCCCTTCGCCGCCTTGAAGGCGCAGTCGAAGACCGGCAGGTGCGAGTCGCGCAGCCCCGGCGCCCCTTCAATCGTCTCGTTGGCATCGATGTAGTCGACGATTGCGTCCACCTGCGGCTGCGAGTACCCGAGCCTTCGGAGCGCCATCGGGACGGTCTGATTGACGATCTTCATCAGACCACCGCCGACCAGCTTCTTGTACTTGACCAGCGCGATGTCGGGCTCGACGCCGGTGGTGTCGCAATCCATCATGAAGCCGATCGTGCCGGTCGGCGCGAGCACGGTCGCCTGCGCGTTGCGGTAGCCGAACTGCTCGCCGAGCTCCACGGCATCGTCCCACGAGCCTTTGGCCGCGCCGTACAGATCCGACGGCACGTTCCGCGCGTTCACGTCGCGCATCGCGTCGCGGTGCTTCCGCATGACACGCAGGAACGGCTCGTGGTTCTTCTCGTAGCCCGCGAAGGCGCCGCCGTGGTCGCGCGCGATCCGCGCGGACTGCGCATACGCCTCGCCCGTCATCAGGGCGGTGAGCGCGGCGGCGTAGTCGCGACCGGCGTCGCTGTCGTACGGCAGGCCGCGGGACATCAGCAGCGCGCCCAGGTTCGCGTAGCCGAGCCCCAGCGGCCGATACGCATGACTGTTCCGCGCAATCGCCTCGCTCGGATAGCTCGCGTTGTCGACGATGATTTCCTGTGCCGTGATGAGGGTGCGAATCGCGGCCTTGTAGCTCACCGCATCGAATTCGCCATCATCCTTCACGAACTTCATCAGGTTGATCGACGCCAGGTTGCACGCCGAGTCGTTGAGGAACATGTACTCCGAGCACGGATTGCTCGCATGGATGCGATCCGTTTCCGGGCACGTGTGCCATTCGTTGACCGTGGTGTCGAACTGCATCCCCGGATCGCCGCAGACGTGCGTGCCCTCGGCGATGAGACGCATCAGATCGCGCGCGCGATACGTGTCCATCACGGAGCCGTCGCGCACCGACTTGGTCTCCCACTCGGCGTCGTCGAGCACCGCCCGCATGAACTCGTCGGTCACGCGCACGCTGTTGTTCGAGTTCTGGAAGAACACGGACGAGTACGCCGGGCCCGTGAACGAGCCGTCGTAGCCGGCGTCGATGAGCGCCCAGGCCTTCTTTTCCTCTTCGACCTTGCAGTTGATGAACTCGACGATGTCGGGATGGTCGGCGTTGAGGATGACCATCTTCGCTGCACGGCG
>Ga0114129_10007664_pt1 | contig 15361 bp, 14 predicted proteins | sample RhiMetdeltSRZDD1_FD_80071 | JGI IMG/M metagenome (GOLD analysis project Ga0114129, IMG submission 80071) | Populus rhizosphere microbial communities from Tennessee, USA - Rhizosphere MetaG P. deltoides SRZDD1 (version 2) (version 2) | ecosystem: Host-associated > Plants > Roots > Rhizosphere >...
ACAGGTATGCAGACGATATGTGTGTACCTGTGTATGTGTTTGCAGACGTACCTTCCCGCTTTCGGAGTATTTATGGAATTGACTCTCACCGAAGAACGTAATCCATTAACGACCAACATCGACACTCTGCCTACGCTTGATATGCTGGCGTTGATCAATGCCGAAGACCAGAGGGTTGCCCGAGCGGTGCACGATGAACTTCCTAATATCGCCGCTGCAGTGGATGCCATCAGCGAGCGTATGCAGCGCGGCGGGCGATTGATCTACATCGGTGCAGGGACATCCGGACGCTTGGGCGTGCTGGACGCGTCGGAATGTCCGCCCACATTTGGCACGCCACCTGAACTCGTGGTAGGGTTGATTGCTGGTGGCGATGTTGCCCTGACGGATGCCATCGAAGGCGCGGAAGATGACCGGATCGACGGGGCGCGTGAGATTGCAGAACTCGACGTCAGCGCAAATGATAGTGTGGTCAGTATTGCTGCCAGCGGACGCACACCCTACGCCATCGGTGGATTGGAAGAGGCCAAAAAGCGCGGAGCGTTGACAGTCAGTATTGCCTGCAATCGTCCGTCTCCACTCGAAGAAATGGCCGAGATTGCCATCGCGCCGATTGTTGGTCCCGAAGTGGTCAGCGGTTCTACGCGCCTGAAAGCTGGCACCGCTCAAAAAATGGTGCTGAATATGATTTCTACGGGCGTGATGATCCGTTTGGGTAAAACATATTCCAACTTAATGGTGGATGTCCAGCCGACGAATGTGAAACTTCGTCAACGCGCGCGCCGGATCGTTGCCGAGGCCGCCGGGTTAAGCCTGGAACAGGCTACCAGGATTTTGCAGGACTGTCACGGTGAAGTCAAAACGGCAATTGTGGCTGTGCTGGCGAATGTCTCGCCGGAAGTAGCGAGACAAAGATTGCATGCGACAGGTGGTTTTGTGCGCAAGGCGATTGGTTAGGAAAGTTAACGAGCAATAAAAGGGGTGATTACCGCTTTAACAGACCTTTGCAAAAGCCGCGCGATCAGGCTGGACTTTTTTGTTGTACAATTTAGTTGTCACAAAAGGAGTATACGTGCAGAAACAGAATTGGGACTATTTACATATAGTGTGTGAAAAAGGGCGTCCACGCTATGTAAACGGCCAAGAAATACCAAATTGGCAACAAGGTCCAACTCTCTGGGAAGCCGTGCGCCATTTATTTCGGATGGGCTGGGAGCTAGTTGATAATCCTCTCACCCCCATCTCTTCTTACTGGCTTGCCTATCAACGATGGCTTGACTATCAATGGGAAGAGATTCCTCACCATTTCAGACGCCCCAAAAGATGATGGGGCTGCGAAGTATATCGTTCCTGTAAAATGAATTGCATTATCGGTGTGGATGGTGGCGGGACGAAAACATTGGCACTGTTGGCGGACCTAGATGGTCATGTGATTGCGAAAGGTGTAAGTGGTCCCTCCAATTACAATGCGGTCGGATTTGATGCAGCTTGTGGGGCATTGGAAAACGCAATCAATGAGGCACGAAAAGATAACCCTGGCGCTATTGCGGCGCTATGTTTGGGAGTGGCTGGGGCCGGAAGACAAAAGGATATTGACCTATTCTACAATTGGGCGACGAAGAAATTTCCGAATACAGCGGTGAAAATCGTCAACGATGCCGTGATTTTGCTGGCAGCTGGTTCACCTGATGGACCCGCAATGGCACTGGTCTGTGGCACTGGCTCCATCGTTTACGGGCGGACTGTGAGCGGTGAGCTGATCCGTGCAGGCGGGTGGGGTTATCTATTCGGCGATGAAGGCAGCGGATATGCCATCGGTGTGGCGGCATTGCGAGCCGTAATGCAAGCTCATGATGGCCGTGGTCCAGCTACGTTGTTGACAGAGCTGGTGTTGGATCGACGAGGTGTGAATTCACCTCCAGAACTGGTCCGCAAGATTTATGGAGTAGAGTCGCCGCGCCTGGAAGTGGCATCACTGGCTGACCTGGTGGAGCAGGCAGCGGGGCGGGGCGATGAGATGGCGATTGCTATCTTGGAAGAAGCAGCCCACGAGTTGGCAAGAACCGTTGCTGTGATTTATCCAAAACTGAGCAATTCTGTTCCTCCACTGGTAATTACTGGCGGAACGATTTTGCATGGGCCATATCTTCAGGCTGCATTTCACCGTGTGTGTGAAAATCTAGCCCTAACGTTTGCTGTGGTTCGGCATGTGCTTGAACCGGCTGAGGGTGCCGTGCAATTAGCCAGGAAAATACTAGCAGGCTGATTATGATGGGCAATCATTAAGGGTTGTTTGTGACCATTTTGTGCGGATGACCGCGATCAACCCCATCCCGGTGGTTTTATTGATTTGTGCGCGGGACCAGTAGCATTTTATAGTTCCACGCTTATATGGATGGAATGAGAAGAAATTGACGCTTTGTAAACTTCCGTTAATCTGCCCTGGCTTTATTCGATCGGTGTCCAGATTGCAGATTACGCCTGGTAGCTGTTTAAATGTGTGTAAGACAAGCTCTGTTGTCAGTGAAAAGTAGGTGTAATTGTGCAACAACCCTGCTGAAAGAGGTTGATTCCCGTGCGAAATGGGCTCTTTTCTCCCTTATCTCTGCATAATTAGCCGAAATGGGTCCGAGCAGAGCGGATTTAAGCAATCATCCTGTATTACGAATGTGCTTGCGCCGCACCTATGGGGTTGTTATACTTGTGGGAAATGGCCCCCAGGAAAATTGGCAGGTATGAGATCAAGGAGGTGATCGGTCGCGGGGGAATGGCGACCGTTTATCTGGCCTTTGACCCGAATTCCAAGCGCGATGTGGCAGTAAAAGTTCTGCCGCGTGAGTCGCTGGGCAAGGAAGCCAATGCTCTCGAGCGCTTCAAAAAGGAGCTGGAAACCATCGCTTCCCTGGAGCATCCAGCTATTGTGCCGGTGTACGATGTGGGCGAAGAGGAGGGCCAGCCCTTTTTTGTGATGCGCTACATGGCAGGGGGGTCGCTTTCCGTGATGATCGAGGAGGGCAAACTCTCGCTACAGGATACCGCCCGTATCATGGAACGCATCGCGGTGGCTCTTGACCATGCCCACAAGCAAGGCATCATCCATCGTGATATCAAACCGGATAACATTCTCTTCGATATCAATGATAATCCTTATATTTCCGATTTCGGTGTTGCCAAGCTCACCGAGGTGCCGGGCTCCACAAACCCTGAAAACCGCGTGGTGGGTACACCCGGTTATATGAGTCCGGAACAAGTCTATGATCAGCGCGTGGATGCTCGCAGTGACGTGTACGGATTGGGTGTGGTCATTTACCAAATGCTGACTGGCAGGGCCATCCAAAGATTTTCCACGAATACATCTCTTGATAAGGTCCGCGATTATGTGGAGCAACCCATCCCGGATGTTTTGAAAGATAACCCGGCTCTGCCTCCCGAAGCGGATACCATTATCAAAACCGCCATGGCCCGGGAAAAAATGGATCGCTATGACTCTGCGATCGACTTGGCCCGTGCCCTCAACCAGGTTGCCTTCGGCGAAGACCGGCTTTTGAATCCCGCCGCGACGTTGGTCGACCGGCCAGGTATCCTTGCGGCTTCCCGTTCTCGCTCCCGAGGCTGGTTTACGGCCGGGCTTATGACTCTGATCGCGATTGCCGGAATCTTTGCCTTCAGCGGTCAAATTCCCTTTCTTTCTCCCGCCTCGCCCACCTCCAGCCCCAGCCTGGCTCCCGTCAGCCCAACGCTTCTGCCTACGACAACACCTATACCCTCCACTTTCACGCCCGTTCCTACGCCGACCATACCGATAACACCCACCGCCGTTCCCATGCCGGGCGGCAGCGACCAAATTGCTATCCTTTCCGGAAATCAGATTTACACGATGAACATGGATGGCACGGACCTGATTCAGGTGCGCACCGATAACTCTCCAAAATCAAATTTACAGTGGGTCTCTGGGAATCGGCTCTTGTATATAGCTCGCAATTGCATCTACTTGATCAATGGGGCAACCAAGGCCAACCAACAGATTGCCTGCTTCGGCCTGGACCAGGCACTCGAAGGCTTTCGCGTTTCATCCGATGAGCGATTCGTAGCGGTCAGCATCGAAAAAACGTTGAATATTGTCCCATTCGATCTAAATTTGTTTAAAGGCGTTACGTCGCGCTTTCACCTGCTGGCGATGAGAGGGATTTGCCTTTACACCCAATATTCATTCAGAAATGTGCTCTGGTCAGATGATAGCAAAATTCTGGCAGCGCGGGTGATAGATACCGAACTGACCAACTCTGATCAAATTTTCCTGTTGCATATGGATCTTGCAAACTGTGCCAATACGGGGCCCACGCGGGTGGATAAATTCCCGGGCTTGAATTTCCTTTTCTCGAACCCTGAAACGACCGATAAAATCACGAGCTTCGACTGGGATGGCGGCCACCTGTTCCTGTTGAACGATTCTGTCCGCAATGATGGTTTCGGAGATCTTTATCTATATGACAGCCAAATCCAGCAGGAACGGATTATTAACCCGATTGACGGCGTTTGCTGTTATCGCGACGCCACCTGGAGCGCCGACGGGAAATATATCCTGTTTGCGTTTCAGCGATACGATAGCAGTGATGTTTTCATTTACTATATCCCTTTTGCAGACATAGGAAGTGGCAAGAAATTTAGCCCCATCGAACTGCCAGACGAATTCTTCTCGACGCCGCGGGAAAAGCCACAGCCCGTGTTGAAACCAGTGGAATAAACAAATAAATCACAGATGGGATGGGGGAGCTGTGCGCAGCACACGTCGTCCTTCTCTGCCACCGTCCAAAAACCCTTTCCTCACTCGAACCTGAATCTCCAAACACCTACGCTGAAAAAGAGCACGGCAAACCCAAGCAGGATGCCCGCTTCGGGGAGAATATCAACCACACCCGCGCCGCGCAGAAGTAAATCCAGTAGTCCTTGCATGGCCCAGGTGGTGGGAAGAATCCGCGCGATGTTTTGCATCACGGCCGGGAACAACTCCAGCGGGTACCAGCACCCTCCCAACATGCTCATCAGCATGCCAGCCATGATGCTTAAACCCGTTGCCTGTCCTTCCGATTTTATGAATGTTCCCATTGTCGTCCCAATTGCCGCCGCCGCGAGCGCCGAGCAAGTGAGCATGAGGAAGACCGCAATTGGGTTGCCCCAGTTGAGTCTGAAAGCGAGGACCGCGAATAAAACCAGCAAAATCATTTGGACCACCGCCATCGCTACCTGACCGGAAATCGTCCCCAGCAGAAAAGTTGCCTTGCTCGTCGGTGTAGTGAGGATGCGGCGCAACGTCCCCTGTTGTCTTTCATAAGCAAACAACGCCGAGATGCCAAATAGTGGAATAAACACCCATGTAATCAACTGACCGGCCGAAACATTGGCTTGCGGGTCGTATTCAAAATCATCGGGCGTATTGCCCTGGATTGTGGTCACGCGTTCAGGCGACTCCGCCTGCAAAGATTTGGCAAGTTCCAATGCCTGGTTGAAATACACTTGTTCCTCTTCAGCCGACTCAAATGTGCCGCGAGCTTTGGCTTCCTCCACTGCCAGGTTCGCAGCATTGATGGAGCTGCTGACTCGTCGAATGGCGGTTTGCACAGCGCGCTCCGCAATCGAAGCGTCCATATCATTGGGTGGCTGACGGAAGTCCAATTGTGCCGTTCTGTTTTGAATGGACCGCAAATCCAAACTCGGGGGGATGATTAACAATAGAGAGGCGCGGCGTGAATTAAATTGTTCTTGCGCCTCTTCCAACGACAGGAGTTCTGGTCTGACCGAAGTTGATTTTTCCAGTTCCGAAATGATTTCCTGCGAAATAGGCGTGTTTGCCTGAGCCACCACCACAAGGCGGATCCGATTATCTTCATCTCCGCTGGGCACTCCGCCTGCAAACAAAAAGATGAAGATAATTGGCAGGATGAGGAAGAATAACCACTCAGAAGCACTGCCAAAACGGACAACCGCGTCTTTCCAGGCAATGGCAAATATTTTTTTCATATTCGACTCCGTAGCCAATGTCATTGCGAGCGCATGTTTCGAAGCAATCTTCTATTAGCGCGGGGATTGCATCGCTCCACTCGCGATAACCTCAGGTTACTTTTGCACCAAATTCTTCTTCCCAAATAACACAGCCGAAATCAGGAACAAGAGAATGCCCATCGTCAACAGGGCCAGTATCGGTCTGGCAAGAGACGTTAACGTTCCGCCAAGCGCCAGCGTCGTAAATCCATCCATTGCCCAGGCGTTGGGCGTGATCTTGCCGAGCGTCTGCACGATGGCGGGCATGTTTTCAATTTGAGTAAAACTTCCGCCGAGCATTGCAAAGATCAACATCACAGCCGATCCCACGCTTCCAACTTGCGCAGGTGTGCGAGCCAATGCAGTGATCAACATGCCCCAGCCTGTGGCGCCAAATACGGCGGCAAGCACCAGCAGAACGATGCCAAACGCATCACCCCACTTCAATTGGAAAAATAACGATGAAGCTCCAATAAGAATCAGCATTTGCGCCGCGCCGGTGAGAAAGATGCCAAAGATCTTGCCGCCCAACACTTGCATCGAGTTGGTTGGCGAGACGAGCAGGCGCGGTAGTGTGCCCTGCGATTTTTCCGCCAGGATGGAACTCCCGCCATAGCTGACGGTGTACATCAAAAACATCAATGCCATACCAGGGGCAAAATAGGAAAGCACGTCAAACTCTACGTCTTCGCCTGCAGAGGTTGAGGTGTTCAGTGTTATGGCAGTCGCTTCATTCGTATTGCCTGCATCGTTTTGCTGTAAACGCGCGCCCATTTCCTGACCAACCTGATTTGCATCTTCTGGTGAGATTCTTCCGCTCATGATTAATTGTGACACCGAAGTCATGCTGGCGAGTCGCATTTCATCCAGGCGCGCCATGAAGCCATCCACGATGGCTTTGATGATTCCCGCGCTGGTCGGGCGCGATGGGTTGGCATAAAATTCAATTCTAATTTCTTCATTTGGAAGGGCGTTTTCATTTTGGGGGATCACGCTTTGTGTAAACCCGGCTGGGATGATGATTGCAGCGGCGACTTCATCTTCATCCACCAGCAGGCGAGCCGCTTCGGGATCTTCGCTGAGGGTTGTTTCGACCAAATCAGCCAAATCTTCCGAGTTGAAAGCATCTACCAGAGCATCGCCCAGGGAATCGTTATCCAAATTGACGATTGCAATGGGAATATCAGAGATGCCACTGCTGTCCCCGCCGCTGAACCGCCCAGTGACAAGCCCCATGCCGAGCGTAAGTATAAACGGAGTCAATAACATGAAAATTAATGCAGCGCGGTCGCGGAATCGTAGCTTAAGGTCTTTAATGCCGATGAGGAAAAGTTTTTTCATGGAATACTCATTTGGAATCAGGAAGCAACGCTCTGGCACCGTGGCGACACTTGCTTCCGTAAATACAACAGCAAATTGTCCAACTCCACCTCAATCGCGCAGTGCGCGCCCTGTAAGATGTAAAAACACGGCTTCGAGATTTGGCTCACGGATATCAATGGAACGGATCTTGATTCCGCGTTCGTTGGCCTTGCTTACGACCGCTGCCAGCACATCTTTTGCATCTGGCGTGATAATGCTTACTTGGTTATTAGTGACATCCGCCTTTTGTACCCCTTCGACATTGCTCACTGCCTTGGCCAGCGCTTCAGGGTCTTCGTTTTCGCCGATGTGTAGGATGAGCGTTTCGGCCTGACCGACTTGTTTTGTGAGTTCAGCCTGTGTGCCGAGGGCAATAAGTTCGCCATGATCGATGATGCCGACCCGGTCTGAGAGTTCCTGCGCCTCTTCCATATAGTGTGTTGTGTATAAAACGGTCATGCCTTGTTTGTTTAGATCTTTGACCGTATCCAGAATCGCTCGGCGTGACTGCGGATCGATGCCGACCGTCGGCTCATCCATGAAGAGCAGGCGCGGCTTGTGAAGCAAACCCACACCAATGTTGACGCGGCGCTTCATCCCTCCCGAATAGGTTTTCACCCGGTTCTTGGCTTTATCGGTCAAACCGATCTGCTCCAACACTTGGTCGACGCGGCTATTTAGCGCCTTACCGCTGAGACCATACATCTGTCCCCAGAAAATCAGATTCTCACGGGCCGTGAGGTCTTCATACAAAGCGATTTCCTGCGGCACAACACCAATCATTTGTTTAACGGCCATTGGGTTTTTGGTGATGGAGTGGCTGCCGATGGTCGCATCTCCAGAGGTGGGTGTGTATAAAGTTGAAAGCATAGAGATGGTCGTGGTCTTGCCTGCACCATTGGGACCCAACAAACTGAATATTTCCCCTTCTTTGATATGGAACGAAATCCCTTTGACAGCGATGAAGTCACCGTATTTTTTAACCAGGTTCTGCACTTCGAGAATAGAGGGCATGGTAACTCCTAAAGCGGAAATTCATGAGTGACTACAATAATGGCGGCTCGCAATCAGAGAATGTCGCGTATCGGGAAATTGTTTCTAAACAAATCATAAAATTAAGACTACAGATTTTTTTCCAAGGAAATAATGGTCTCGTCCAGCCATTTTACATACGTTTCTTCTAACAGTTCTCCAAACCGTCGGGTAGCCTCCCAGAATAGCCCGTCCTTCGTGAGGGCCGGGTTCTGTTGCAGGATGCCTTGAATCATGTCGCGGGTTTCTGTATGGTAAAAATCCGCCTGGCGTTGGTGAAGATTTTTTTGCAAATGCAACATCGCGCTTATTGTCTCCCTATCTGTTTGCGCGGCGAAAAAGAGTTTGAGCAGCAGTGCATTTTTGTGAGGTGCCAGTTCCGTTAAGGGTTCAGCCAGCCATTTTTGCAGGTTGCTTCTGCCTTCAGATGTTATGGTGTAAACGCGCTTGTCTGGCCGCTCATCTTGTTTTTGTATGCTGGAGCGAATCCACTTTTTCTTTTCGAGAGATTTCAGTGTAGTGTAAATTTGACTAAGTTTTGCATTCCAGAAGTGGGAAGTCGAAACATCCATGTTTTGTTTAAGCTGATAGCCTGTCATAGGGCTGTAATTGAGGAATCCAAGCAGAGCAAAGTCAAGCATATATAAATCCTTATATATAAATATAGATATATAATAACTTATATAATTTGGTTGGTCAAGCCGATTCAGAAAATCATGTAACGGCAACAACACATATGACGAATTTTCGACCCACAGAAGAAAGTTACATGGGCCCTGTTTTCAGATAGATCGCCTGCTTACTTAACGGCCCACAGGTAAACCACCGCGGAACGACGGACTCCCTGCCTCGCTTCCACAAGCGGCCGCAAATAGTTGATGAACGTCTCTCTTTCTGCTCGTGTAAGTACTTGATGGATCGCCTCTGCCAGGGTCGGAATTTTCGGATTCGCTGCAACATTGATCAGTTTTTCCCAATCTCCGCCTTCCGATGGCTTGATCGCGATCTGCAATTCGAGATGAATTTCTTTGAAGCCCGCCTGCTCGGCAAACCTGACCAAATCCCGCTCGTCGAAATCGGTCATTGGATCCGTATCCGTCGGCTGTATGCTCTGATACAACGCTTCCAGCTTCTCTGCTATCTCGATGATCGGCTTCACATCGTAGCCAAGAAACCGGCCCACTGGTTCCGGGAAGGCAAAGCGATTAATGGGTTCAAAGATGGAGAGTCGGCCGCCGGGTTTGAGAACTCGATGGAACTCGTTGAATGCCGGTCTTTTGGCCGAAACATAAATCAGCACGGAACGCGTGGTAACCACGTCCATGGTTGCATCTGTTATAGTTGCAAGGTCATCTGCTGAAGCATTCAGGAATTGACAGCGTTCCAGCAGATTCATCTGCCTTGCAAGAGCTTGTGAATGATCCAGCAGGTCCTGTGAAATATCACTGAAAAGCACTCGGCTGGCATCCACCTTTTCCAGCGCACCAAAAGCGATCAAGCCGTCCCCGCAACCCACATCGAGCAGCGTTTCGCCTTCACCCAGATTCGCATGGCTGAGAACTTTATCGCGTATGGGATAAAGAAATTTTGTAAGGGCCTCCTGCATGGCAGACCTGTCACCGCCAAAACGGCGGTGCAGCAGCCACTGACTCCACATATCTTTATGTGAGTTCACCACGAAAATCCTTTTACTGTAACCGGTTGTATTGCCTCATTATCTCCCTTAACTTATCATGCGGCAATGCCTTCGCTGAAAAACCCTTGTGTCCCGTCATATCCTCCGCCGCGATCATCGAGTTGATGATGGCTTCCTCCGTGGCAAAAGCCGAAGCCACAAATAAGGGGTTGAGGTGGTCGTTATCGAGCGTCCGCAATTCGGCGATTCCTTTTTCATTGCCAAGCGCTGCACCGGGGTTGGCCGTGGAGAAGGCGAGGAAGATATCGCCTGACCCGTTCCCGCCCAGTGACCCCGTGCGTGCCATTCCGAGTGAGGCGCGTTTCGCAATCCGTTTGAGCTGATGCGGTAAAAGCGGTGCGTCCGTTGCCAGGACAATGATGAGTGAGCCTGTATCCTGCTTGTATGGATTTTCGCCGTCTGTCCATACCGGGTGTTCTTTCAGGTGATGTCCAACGGGAGCTCCTGCAATGGTAAGTTGATAGCGAGCGCCGAAGTTGGTTTGCACGAACGCACCTACGGTCCAGCCGCCGAATTTTTCAGGCAGTTTACGGGAGGAGGTGCCGCTGCCACCTTTGAACTCATAACACAACATACCTGTGCCACCCCCTACGCTTCCTTCCTGGACTGGACCTGATTTAGCGCCCTCCAAAGCTTTCAGCACATGTTCAGGCTTGACGAAGAATCCGTTGATGTCATTGAGCCAGCCATCGGCGGTTTCTGTCACCAGCGGGCACGACCAACTCTGAAAGATCGAATCCTGATTTACCTGCCACTGGATGATCGTGTCGCGCACGACACCCACGGAATGTGTATTTGTAATCCCGATCGGACCTTCAAGAAAGCCGCCTTCCTCCACCCAGGCAGAGCCGGTCATCTCGCCGTTGCCATTGAATGGGAACCACGCGGCAAATACGGGATCGTGATTTTTCTGTCCGCGCGGGTGAATGATGGTCACGCCAGTACGGGCCGAGTCACCTTCGATAATGGTGGCATATCCAACCGTAATTCGATCCACATCAGTGATGGCATTATGTTTCCCAGTCGTGCCTTCGAATGGGATGCCGAGATCGCGAGCGCGGGGTTTGGTCATTGGATTCTCCTTGGGCTGGTTTACAGTGTTACCCCTGCGGGGTTGGTAGAATCGATCTCTCGAATCTAGATTCGTTTCATGCCTTCGGCGTTTTACCTATTCTCTTTTGCCATGGTCACTAATTGTGAGGTGATGCCTTGCATGATCTCATCCGGCGCGCCATCCACAGCTTTGGATTGGACGCGGGTATCGATCTGGTCGTTGACATAATCTACAACAACAAAGTCTTCCAGGGTGAGGGCAATCTCGGTGGTGAACCAATCCAGTTTGCAGATCAAGGCGATTCGTTGGGTAATTTCGTGGAGCCGCGCGAGTTCATAGCGATTTTCTTCAGAGGCAGTCACCATGGCATACACATGTGTGAGCGGATGCCACCAGCAGACGTAGGTTTTTCCAACGGCATAGAAGACACGGAACCAGGCTGGCCGGCCCTGAATTGTGCGCGGCGCGACGGTCGCTTGCAGCAAATACTTCTGCTCAGGGAATTCCATGCGGGCGCGCAGAATTTGGTCGAGTGACGACGCCCCGAGGATGACGCCCTCACTGCCCCCGCCATTGGAAGGCTTGATCACGAATTGTTGCCCAAGGGGAGCCAGGTCAAGTGTGGGGATGACTGGTTGTTCCAGAAAAGGCGAAAGTAGGATCGTGTGAGGCGTGTTGATGCCCGCCGTGATCAATTCCAGGTGCATGGTGGCCTTGTCTTCTGACCACAGGGAGAGTTCAGAGGGATTGATGCGTTTTTTCTTGTATTCCTTGGCCCAGCGATCAATGGGTCGGAAGCGGTCCTCTCCCTGAGAACGGTCCAACAGTGTATTGAATGTCCGTTCACCCTTATACAAAGCGCTGATGGATTCCAGCAGGTTCTCCGGCGTGATCTGCCAAAGGGTCAGGCCCTGTTCCTGGCAGGCGCGCTCCACGAACTGGACGAAGTCAATATCATATTCCCAGTACCAGGGAAGACAAAGATCGGAATGCATGGGGAAATTATAAGGGAGGAATGGGAGGTGAACTACGGGTTAAGGTTTTCATGTCTGGTTGATTACTTCTATATGTCTACTGGAGTTTCCTTGTATACGCACTGGCTCATCACTGATAAAATGAGTGACTTTTCGAGAAAGGATTTAACAATGAGCACAGATTCAGTTCATGACGGCGTGGTGGTCTCGATCGAATATACACTTCATGTGGACGGTGAATTGTTAGATAGCTCTGAAGGCCAGGGTCCTTTGCAGTTTTTGGCAGGCCATGGAAATATCATTCCTGGTTTGGAAAGTGAGATGAGGGGCATGAAGATCGGCGAGAGCAAGGATGTGGTCGTCCAGCCTGCTGATGGGTATGGTGAGTTCGACGACGAAGCATTTATGAATGTGCCCCGCGACCAGTTTCCGAAGGATATGGAACTGGCAGAAGGTATAGAGTTAACCGTACGCGATGATGAGGGCAATGCGCGCTATGCACGCGTGGATAATATTGATGGTGACACCGTCACTTTGAATTTCAACCATCCGTTGGCCGGGGATGAACTGCATTTTCATGTGAAGGTGGTGGCGTTGCGCGAGCCGAATTCGGAGGAGTTGGAGCACGGGCATGTGCATGAGGCTGGGCATCATCATTAAACGATGAAGGTTAAAGCGGAAGGATAATTTGGATTGCTTGTTAGGTTTTGCTGAACGGCGGTGAGAAGAAAAGGGAGGTCGAAGCAATTCGGACAGAGGCATATATGGCTGAGTCTGATGCGCAAGGTAAATAAGAAGCTGGATGCGCCAAAAACGCATCCAGCTTCTTATTATAGGTGTTCCCCTCAATTTGGAGATTGCTTCACCCACTGGGTGTTTGAGCTTCGGGGCTCGCAAGGACAGGTGCCTTCTGGTTGATATGTGACGTTGACAGCAAGGTAATCAAGCGAGAAATCACGACTCTTAATTGCCGCTCTCTCAAAGAGGAGAATGATACAAAAAGAATCCCCCGCCTCTGCGTTGACGGGGGAGTTGCTTGGCCGCCAGCAGCCATCTCCGGGCTGATAGCGATTCCACTGTTTATCCTTCTGCAGGCTGCCGCTTGCCCCGGCGGAGGGAGGACCTGCAAAAGAATGAAACCAAAACCTAATGTTGTCCGAGCGTTCCCAGCCTACGCACCTTGCGTTCCACACGGTTGAAGATCCATGCGCCGAACCACAGCATCACGAACATGAAGATGATCAGGATTGCTACTTCCACGTTGATAGGTAGAAGCGTACTGGTCTGCAAGAGCCACCCGCGTACCGCGTCGAAGCCATAGGTCAGAGGCAACATCAACGAGACCGGGATGAGCCAGTACGGCAACGACTTAACCGGAAAGTTCGCGCCCGAGAATCCTTGAACGAGGAAGCTGCTCACATCCACCATCGTGTTGGCTTCGCGCATCATCAGCACGATCGCGGCAAAGGCAAAACCGAACCCATACAGGCCCACCAGCATGGGGATGGCAGTGAGAATGGCGGCAATGACATTGCCTGTTGGTCGGAAGCCAAACAAGGCCGCCGCGATGATCAGCATGATAATGGATGTTATCGTGGTGGTAAGCAGACTCGTTAAAGTTCTGCCAACCAAAATATGCAGACGGGAGACAGGCGTGAGCCAGTTCGATTCGAGAACGCCTGCATCCATGTCTTCCTTGAGTGCGAACCCCATGCCCCAAAATACAGTGAGGATAAAATTGCTCAGCGCGGTGCCCAGCAAGACATAAGACATGTAATCGCCGGTGCCACTATACTGGGCAAAGCCCAGTGCCTGGCCATTTGTGCTGAAGGCCTTGCCCATGAAATAGACCGGCGTTACCCAGATAATCGGTTGAAAGACATGCGAGATTGCATTCAACGGATAACGCCAGAAGACCTTCCAGTCCTTTTTGGCGATGACGAATAGCGCGCGCAGTTGGGTGGCGAAAGTAGGTTGAGAGAGTGTGGTTGTTTCCATTTGAACCTCTAATACTGACCAATCGCACCGGTTCGGCGAGCACGGCGTTCCATCCATTGGAAGAGCAGATAACCCAGCGTGAGCCAGAATGCGCCGAACAATAACAGGGCTTGCAGGTCGGGCCATAATTCTGTCAGACTCGCGTTGGCAAAGGCCGCTGCGCGCATCCCATGGATCATATAGGTTTGCGGCATCCACGTAGCGACCGATTGCATCCAGCCAGGCAAAAGGCTGACAGGGAACGTGATACCGCAAAAGATCATCACCAGCCCGCGGACCAGAAACACGAATGTATGCGCTTCCTTGGCAGTGATCACAATGCTGGCAAAGGCGAAGCCTAATCCATAAATGGCAGGGATGGAAGTCAGCATCACGAGCAATGCCAGCCAGGGGTTTCCGTTAAGCCTTACGCCAAAGAACAGGCCGAACTCAATGGCTGTGATCAGTATGAACATCGTCATCGTGATGAGCTGCGGCCCCGTGTGCCCAAGCAAGTAGGAAAATCGCCAGGTGGGAGAGAGCCAGTTCGATTCGAGTGTGCCGCGCATTTGCTCGTTACGCAGTGCGAAGCCCACGTCCCATAACACGATGTTTTGCCACATCCATACGGTTGTGCCAACCACGATGTAGCCGATGAAATTGCTGGCGCCGGTGGTTTGTGTGAAGACTGCCAGCCCGCTTCCATCCATGCCCGAAAGGGCACGCGCCGTGAGGATATACATCATCGGGAAGATGAGAGGCCAGATAAGCAAAGCGATAATCCACGAGGGGTACCGTTTGAAGATCGTCCATTCGCGCCAGACGATGGCCCAGAACGCGCGCAAGTCTGAGAGAAAGCCAGGTTTGCCGAGAGATCGAGAGGAAAGAGTAACTTCCATACTGTGTTCCTAATCTCTCAACGCTTTGCCCGTGAGATGAATAAACACATCCTCCAGGGAGGGTTTGACAATGTTCATATTGACAAGGCGCGTCCCATTCTGGCCAATACTTTCAACCAGTTTGGGCAACACCGCGCGGCTGTTATTGGATTGCAGGTTAACTTCCCACAAATCGGCTTCCGCTTGTTTACGTGCCACCAGGTTGCTAACCTCGGAAAGGCCTCGTAGTTTCTCGCCGATATATTCCTGCCAGCCTGTGACTTCGAGTCGAATCACTTCCTTTTGATCGATGCGGCGTTTGAGTCCTTCGGGCGTATCAAGGGCAATG
>Ga0114129_10007665_pt1 | contig 15360 bp, 18 predicted proteins | sample RhiMetdeltSRZDD1_FD_80071 | JGI IMG/M metagenome (GOLD analysis project Ga0114129, IMG submission 80071) | Populus rhizosphere microbial communities from Tennessee, USA - Rhizosphere MetaG P. deltoides SRZDD1 (version 2) (version 2) | ecosystem: Host-associated > Plants > Roots > Rhizosphere >...
AAGGACTGAGATGGATACGGCATGCTGTCGTGACTCACCTGATCTCGGCGCTCTTGCGCGCCCACACCAGGAGGCTGGCGCCGCCGAGGAAGGTTCGCCGCATGTCCAGGACCGCAAACCCGGCCTGTCCGAGCCGTGCCGAGAATGTCGCCTCGTCCCAGTAATGCGGCCCGACGCGCTCGCGGGTCGCCTCGAAGATCGAGTTGAGCAGAATCCAGAGAAGACCCTGGAACGCCGCTGCCGGTCCGCCGCGCCGCGCGATCTCCCGCAGCGTCGGCCACTGCCCGATTCGCTGCGTGTGATTCACGAACACCGCGTACCCGCCGGGCTTGAGCACCCGATGCGCTTCCCGCAGGAGCCGCTCTGGCGCCGGGTGCGCGTAGAGCGCGTGGATGCTCACGACCTGGTCGAACGCGCCGTCGCGGAACGCGTTACCGCGAGTGAGCTCTCCCTGTCGAAAGGCCAGGTTGGCCAGGTGTCGGGCGCGGCGCTTTCCCTTGGCCGATCCCACCAGCGGACCGTACGAGTCGAGGCCCGTCACGTTGAAGCCGGCCTCGGCCAGGGCACAGGAGAAATTGCCGGGGCCGCAGCCCACGTCCAGCACGCGGACCTCACGCCGCTCGAGGCGTGGGGGCACCGCCTTCTCGACCAGGTCGCGAACCTCGGCCTGGAGCCGTTGATAGTGGCTGAATCGCGGATAGACGTAGTCGTAGACCACGCCGTAACCCATTGCGAGCACGCGATCGAGCCAGCCACGGATCCCGCCGACGTTCCAGGTCATCGCCATTCCAGCCGATTCCGCCGTCATCGTCGCGAGCGCACCCTGACGTACCCGGTGCATCCCCTACGCTTTGCCCGCGAGGACTTTGTCGACCGCCCCGCGCAACTCCGAAGGGGTAAACGGCTTCAGCAGGATGTAGTCGAACCCCAGCCGCGTCGCCTCGTTGATGATGTCGGGGGTGCCGTGGGCGGTCATGAGCATGCAGGCCATACCTGGACGGAGCTGCCTCGCCTGCGCGAGGACCTCGAATCCGTTCATCCCCGGCATTTTGTAATCCACGACGAGGAGATCGAACGGCTCACTACTGACGAGCTCGACGGCCGTCTCGCCGCGATTGGCGGCACGGATCGAGTAGCCCAGTGCCTGCAAAACGTTGACGCACAGGATGACGACCGGACCGGCGTCGTCGACGACAAGGATCTTGTGCCGGGTCGAGCCCATCAGCGAGCTACCACCAGCGGCGCGGCCGGCCCGTCGGTGATGGCCACCGACCGGAGATCGAGATGGCGGCTGATCTGCTCCAGACGCGCCAGCGGGATCGTCGAGAATGCGTCGGCGGCGAGCGGATCGAACTGCGTGCCGGCGCCCCGCACGATCTCTTCCATCGCCGTCGCCAGCGGCCGCTTGCTTCGGTACGGGCGGTCAGAGGTCATCGCGTCGAACGCGTCCGCCACCGACACGACCCGGGCGATGAGCGGAATGTCGTCGCCCTTGAGCCCGTCGGGATAGCCCTTGCCGTCGTAGCGCTCGTGATGGTGACGGACGGCCTTGGCCTCGCAGGCGAGAAAGCGCAGCGGCTTGAGGATCTTGTCGCCGACCACCGGATGGGTGCGGATCAGCTCGAACTCCTCCTCGGTCAGCTGGCGCGGCTTGCGGAGGATGTTGTCCATGATGACCAGCTTGCCGAGGTCGTGCAGCATGCCGGCCCGGCTCATCAGCACAACGTCGGCCGGCGGCACGCCCATGACGGTGGCGAGCTCGCCCGAGTAGAGCGACACTCGCGCCGAGTGGCCCTTGAGGTACGGGTCCTTCGACTCGAGCGCGATCACGAAGGAGGAGATCGTGTCGATCAGATTCCGTTCGAGGTGCTCGCGCAGGAGGATCTTCTGCAGCGCGACCGCCGTGGTCTGCGCGTAGCCGAGCAGGAGCGCCTTCTCGTCAGGCAGGAAGGCCCCGTTCTCGGCGCTGCGCCCGACGCACAGGATGCCCATCGCGTCGCCCACGCCCGGCACCAGCGCCGCCAGGCCCTCGAAGCCATGCTCGGATTTCGCCAAGACGAACGTCTCGCGGCCACCGGTCTTGACGACCTCACCGAACGAGGCATGCAGGAGCGCCAGAATCTGGCCGACCAGCGACGGCTCACCCTTGCGGCTCGCGTTGAACTGCCCGCCCTGGTCCCGCAGCAGCATCAGCGCGCCGTCGCACCGGAGGCTCTTCATGGTGTACTCGAGCACCTTCTCCGCGAAGACACTGGGCTCGAGTCCCTGCAGCGCCACCTCGCCGATGCCCGAGATAGCCTCGACGCCGGCCTGCCGCCGCGCCAGCTCCTCCGTCAGCCCTGCCGGGTAGTTGACGTTGCCGTTGCCATCCGCTCGATCCCGCCGGACCCGCTCGATGAGGTCCTTCACCTCGGTGACCGAGAACGGCTTGGGCAGGTAGTCGTACGCGCCGTGGCGCAGCCCGAAGACGGCAGAGTTGACCGACGGCACCCCGGTGATCAGCACGACGGGCGTGCTGGGCTGCTTGCCTTTGACCGCGCGGAGCAGGTCGAGACCGCTCAGCCCCGGCATCTTGATGTCGGAGACGACGAGGTCGAAGGGATCGTCGCCCAGCTGCTCGAGCGCCTGCTCGGCGGTCGACGCGGTGGTGACCTGACAGTTGTTCGACGAGAACGCCGAAGCCAGGAATCGCAGGACCGACGCGTTGTCGTCCACGAGCAGGACGCGCAGCCGTTCGGTCTGCGCTCCGGCCGGGACCGCAGTCTGGCCTTCCATTTCAGCTGACAAGGGTTCCCCTACTTGGTCGCGCCGAGCTGGCTCAGGAACTCCAGCCACTGGCGAGACAGACCGTCCTTCGGAAAGCTCAGCGATTCGAGCTCGGGACGGTCGTCGACTTCGAGAGCCGCCTTGGTCGGGCTGGGCTGCGCCGGCGCCGGCTGGGCGGCGACCGGAGCGGCAGCGACCGCCGGGGCAGGAGCCTCGGCCGGCGACGGGCTCTTCGTCGCCTGCGTGAAGAAGTGCGGCTTGTTGCCGTTGGGCTGGGCCTGGGCCTTCGCCCACACGGGCGGAGTCTGCGCTGAAGCCACCGGAGTCGGTACCGGAGCCGCCGGGATGACCGTGGGCTCGGCGGGCGCGAGCGATTGCGGCGCCGGCGCGCTCACGGGAGCCGCCGCCGCGACCGGTGCGCTCACCGGCTTGGCGTCCTGGATTACCGCGACAGGCGTCGGCGATTCTGTCGGGGTCACGAGGGCGGGCGTCGGTGCCGCTTGGGCCACGTGTCCGTTCGTTGCCGTTTCGGCGACCGCGAGGGAAGCGGTCGACTGGATCGGCTCGAGCTGAAGCGCCGGCGCTGGCTTCACCGGGTCCGGGGTCGGCGGCTCAGGCGCGATAACGGTGGGCGCCACCGACACCGCGGGAACTGGCTCGACCACGAGCTTCACGCTCTGATACTCCTGGACGGCCGGTTGCACGGCGACGACCGGGACAGCGGGCGGCGCGACGACAGTCGGCAGCGCCTCCGGCTCGACGGATTCGATCGCCTCGGCGACGGGCGGCTGGGCGGCTTCAACCGGCGTCGCCACTTCCTCGACAACCGGCTTCAAGGCTTCGGCCGTGATGGCCCTGATCGCCTCGGTCACCGACGGCCGGACCGGCTGTGTGACCACGACCCGCTGAGGAGCCTCGATCACGGCGGGCCGGACCACTTCGGATCTCACCGGCTCGCTGACTGGCTCGACGTGGGCCGCAGGCGCGACGACTGGCGCCGGGGCCGGAGCCTCCGCCGGAGAATCAGCGGGGGCCTTCCGGAGCCGCTCGACGTGATCGAAGAAGACGACCGATTCGCCGTTGACCTCGAGATGACGGAACTCGAGGCAATCGATCTCAAGGAAGCTGAGCTGCTTGATCCGGCGGAGGAACGAATCAGTCAGCCGCTCCACGATGAAGAGGATCCGGGGCGGCCGGGTTGTCGAGACCTGGGCCATCGGGTAGAGACGGCGGACCGTGTCGGGAAACTCGAGACACCAGGAATAGGCATCCATCACGCGGAGCAGCAGGCCCTCGTGGGCCGTGAAGTCGAGCGCGATCAGCGCGAGCGAGCCGCGCGAATCCAGCCCGACGAGGTCGATGGCGGCCTGGCCGAGAAGCAAGCGCGAGTCGACAACCTTCAAGCCGGGCTCGATGCCCTCGACGTTGTCGGCGATCAGCTTCTCCAACTGGCCGATATCTTTCACTTCAAGCTTCCTGAAGGTCGGTCTCATCATCGTCTCCCCTGGCCGATTCGGTCGAAAACTCGCGATCTAATAAAGCAAACCAGGGACCAAGGTCCTGGAGATACGCAAGTAGCTGGGAAACATGACGATTCGAGATTTCCGGGTGACCCCTGGGTTGGCTGATTAGTTTCCAAGATTCGCCGGGCCTCGCGATGACCTTTCCGGAAAGAATTTAAATTCACACACTTGGAAGATTCCAGGAGCCCTGGTCCGGGTTGGCGACGAACTGACCAGTGGCGATGGAATGAGCGTGCCGGTCACGCTTCCATCAGCTTCTTCCGGAGAGTTTGTCGTGAAATCCCAAGGATTTTTGCCGCTTTGCTCTTGTTGGACTCTACGCGCTGCATGATCTGGGCGATGTAGGCGCGCTCGACCTCGGCCAGCGTTCGGGGCTCGTCGCCGGTCTGCTGCGCCACGACAGGTTGGCGAACCTGCGTGGCGAACTGCACCGGCATATGCGCGGGCTCGATGAAATCCGAACTGCCGAGGATGACGAGGCGCTCGATCAGATTCCTCAGCTCGCGGACGTTGCCCGGCCACTGGTAGCCCAGCATCAGCCGCTCGGCCTCGGGCGTGAATCCCTTGATCGATTTGTGGAAGCGCGTGTTCGCGTCCAGGACGAAATGCCGGGCCAGTGGCAGGATGTCTTCGCGGCGCTCGCGCAGCGGCGGAATGTAGATCGGGATCACGTTGAGCCGGTAGAAGAGATCTTCGCGGAACTGTCCGTCCTTCACGCGCGTCTCGAGCGGCCGATTCGTCGCGGCGATGATCCGGAGATCAACCTTGATGTCGCGCGTGCCGCCCACGCGCCGCAGAACACGCTCCTGCAAGACGCGGAGGAACTTCGCCTGGCTGTTGAGCGACATCTCGCTGACCTCGTCGAGGAACAGCGTGCCGCGATCGGCCATCTCCATCAGCCCCTTCTTCGAGGCCTTGGCGTCCGTGAAGGCGCCTTTCTCGTGGCCGAACAGCTCGCTCTCGAAGAGGGTCTCGGTGATCGCGGCGCAGTTGACCTCCATAAAAGGGAAATCGCGTCGCGAGCTCTCATAGTGCAGGCCGCGCGCCACCAGCTCCTTGCCGGTGCCGCTCTCGCCGTGGATCAGGATCGTCGCCGCCTCGCTCCGCGCCAGCTTGCTGATGAGATCGCGGAGCCGGCGCGTGCCCTCGGACTCGCCGATCAGCTGGTCGACCCGATATTCCTTCTCCTGCAGCCGGTGCAGACGCTGGATCTCGCGCCTGGCGCGGACTTCCTCGAGCGCGCGCGCGACAGCCAGCTTGAGCTTGTCGAGGTGTTCGAACGGCTTTTCGAGATAATCGGTGGCGCCGGCCTTCATCGCCTCCACGGCGCTCTGGATCTGACCGAATCCGGTGATGATGATCACCGCGATCTCGGCGTGCCGTCCCTTGAGCGCGCGCAGGACCTCGATGCCGTCCATGTCCGGGAGCCGGAGGTCGAGGAGCACCAGGTCAGGGCTCACTTCGTCGGCGGTCTGGAGGCCTTCCTTGCCCGTCCCGACCCCGTGGACTTCGACCTGGTCCCCGGCCAGCACCCGTGAGCAGAGCGTACGAATGTTCCGTTCGTCGTCGACGACCAGGATGTTGTCCATATTGCTAAAATAGCGGGAATTTCGTGCAGGCTGCGCCCAATTTCTTACCAGCCGAGAAGCCCCTGCTCGCTGTATCTGGGCGACGTGAAGCCCCTACTGGCTGGACCGCGAGAACGAGCGCCGCGCCTTCCGATTACTCCTTGATCATCTGCTGCCGGCGCCGGAGATAGGCGTTCCGGACAGCGCTGTAGAGATCGACCACGCTTTCCTCGAAGCCCTGGAACAGCTCGAGGTTCAGAGCTCGATCGTTGACGATCTCCACGGCCTTCATGGTGATCGAGATCCAGAAGGCCGGACCGACCCAGGTGAGCGGATTCATGGCCGCATCGACGCCCCGGCCGATACCGTCGCGGATCGTCATCGGCTCCAACAGAGGCAAGATGAGGTAGGGGCCGGCGGGAACGCCCCATACACCAAGTGTCTGCCCGAAGTCCTCACGGCTCTTCTCGATCCCCCAGTACTTCGCCGCGTCGAAGAGCCCGCCGATGCCCAGCGTGCTGTTGATCAGGAACCGTCCCAGCTCGCGTGCGGTGCCGCCCCACTTTCCCTGGAGCAGGCTGTTCGCGGCGCGCGGCACGAAGGCGATGTTGTCGAAGCCATTGGCGATCAGGATCTCGAACGGCTCGGGCACAATCACCCGGTAAACCTTCGCCACCGGTTTCAGGACGAACCGATCGAGCTGTCGGTTCACCTCGAACATCGCCTCGTTGAACTTCTCGAAGGGGTCGTATTCCTCGTCGCTCTCGGGCTCAGGCTTCTCGGCTGGCGCCGCTTCGGGCTTTTCGGCCGGCGCGCGCTCGGCCTGAGCGATCGTCGGCAAGGCCGGCGCGCCGTCGTCGCTCGCGTCCACCCCGAACGAGAGGACCGCGTCGGTGGGGTCGATCTCGGCGTCAGTAGCGAGATGACAGGCGGACTCGGATTCCGCGCCGGACGGCGCACCGATTGAGGGGGGCCGCGACGACTCGGCCAGCAGCGCCGAGTCCGTCCTGACCACACCCGAGAGGCTGCCGCATCCGCCGAGCACCGCCGCGGCGATCAGGACGCGGAGAACGGAGAGCCCTCCCTTCGAATGACCTGCATGGATAGGTGAGGCGAGATATCGGCTATCGCGTGCTATCGATAGAGCGACTATATCTTGGAACCGGAACGGGCCAGACAGAATTCGCGTCACGGTCGGGCAGCCATCGAATTTTCGCGGCTCGTATTGTAACGACGCGGCTCCTGGCGTATGTTAGTCAAGCGCGATTCATTCGAGCATCGTCCCGATCCACACCGCGACCGTCCGAGCGAGGAGATGACGTGAGCCGAAGCCGAGCGCGCGAATTCTGGTGTAGCGTCGTGTCGGAGACCGTCCAGATCCGGCTCCGGCGCCCCGGCGGGTTCGGGCGGCCGCAGGGCTACTTCGTGCAGTGCAATCAGGCGGACTGCCAGTACGTCGACGAGAACAAGCCCCCCTGCCCGCTCACCCCAGCGATGTTCGCGGACGAGATCAAGGCTGCCGAGGAAGCCCGCGCGCAGCGAAGCGAGTAGCGCTTCCCGGGTCGTTCCTCAGCTGACCCCGTTCAGCACGTAATCGAATAGATCGAAGTTCCTCAGATCGTCGGTGTGGGCCAGGCGCTCACGGTGCGCGTCAGCGAGCGGCCGATTGATCACGAAGGGCACCATCTGCTCCGACACGCCGCCGTGCGAACGCAGCGGCTCCTCCAGCAGCGAGAGATCGTGCTCCTCGGCGGATTTTCCGAGAACCGTGTGCGTCTCGCCGATGACGATCAGGTCGCCGACGCGGTCGCGTGGCAGCTCGAATCGGGCCGAGCCGGTCGGGTTGTCATAGACCTCGGCGACGCCTGGCGTCGCGGCGAGCCGCGCCGCCACCTCGGTCGTCCGTGTCGCATCGTCAAGGTACACCGTAGCGAACGAGCCGAGCGCGCCGTGATGGACCACGTACGGATCTGTGATCGGCAGGATGACCCGCGCGCGCCCGGGCCCGACAATGGCGTCGAGGAGCGGACGGAGATACACGACCCGCGGCGCGCCATCAGGGCCGGACTTGGCGTTCATGCCGTGGTCCGCCGTGATACCGAGCACCGCGCCCGCGTGATCGAAGGCGTCGAAGTAGCGGTCGAGCATCGCGTAGAACTCGGTGGCGGCGGGCGCGCCGGGCGCGTGCTTGTGCTGGACGTAGTCGGTGAGCGAGAGGTACATCGCGTCGGGTCGCTCCCGCCTGAGCAGCGCGAGCCCCGCCGCCAGCACGTACTCGGACAGCTCGGCGCTGTACACCGAGGGCACTGGCATGGCCACGAGGTCCGTGGCGCGCTCGATGCCGTGTTCACCTTTGGTCGTCTGGTCGGCGCGCTCCGACGAGAAGCAAACGCCGCGCATGCCGTAGCCCAGGAGTCGCCGCAGCTTGTCCTTGGCGGTGACGACCGCCACCCGCGACCCGGCCTGTGAGAGCGCCGCCAGAAGGGTGTCGCAGCGCAGGAACTTCGGGTCGTTCATCATGACTTCCTGACCCGTCGCGGGGTCGTAGAAGTAGTTGCCCGAGATCCCGTGGATCGCGGGCGGGACGCCGGTGACGATCGAGAGGTTGTTCGGATTGGTGAAGCTCGGCACCACGCACCGCGCGAGCCGGTACACCCCGTCGCGCCGGAAGCGGGCGAGACCGGGCGCCACGTCCCGCGCGAGCGCCTCGTCGAAGTAGGCGGGCTCAGAGCCATCGATGCAGACGACGACCACCGGGCGGTCGGGCACGCGGTAGCGGCGTCCGTTGACGGAGACCGAGGCGACGGAGCTCATGAGCGCCACCGATACTACGGCGCGACGCGCTCCGAGAAAAGCGCTTTCGGATCTATGAGCCGGCCGGGGCCGAGGTCGCGGCAACGGCGCCGCGGCGTCGGACGGCACGCCGGCCCCATGTCCACCCTCGCACGCCAAGCAGCACAGCGAGCGCGGCCGCGTACCAGTACGGGTCCCTCACCCCGACCTTGGCCAGCCACAGGTAGTGGAGAACCCCGCAGACGCCGGCCACGTAGGCCAGCCGGTGCAGCCGCGTCCAGTTACGCGCGCCGAGCCGCCGGATCATCCCAGCCGTCGACGTCGCGGCAAGCGGGATCAGCGAGAGCATCGCCAGCATGCCGATCGTGATGTACGGGCGCTTGACGATGTCCGCCCACATCCGCGGCCAGTCGAAGAAGAAGTCGAGGACGATCCACACCGAAAAGTGCAGGCACACGTACGCAAAGGCGAAGAGGCCGAGCAGCCGGCGCAGCGCGATCGGCCACGAGAGACCGAACACGACGCGGAGCGGTGTCATCGCCAATGAGGCGAGCAGGATCCGGATCGTCCAGTCACCGAGCGTGTTGGTGACGAAGCTGATGGGATTCGCGCCCAGATCGTCGGTCCACGTCCGGTAGGCCAGGGTCGCCAGCGGCACGAGACAGACGCCCCACACCGCGACCTTGAGCGCGATCCTCGCCCTATGCGACATCGCGCGGCAGCCGGCGGCCCGGCATCAGTAGAATTTCTTCAAGTCCATCCCGGCGTACAGCGAAGCGACCTGGTCGGCGTACCCGTTGAAGGGCAGCGTTGCCCGCCGGCGGAATTCTCCGATGCGCCGCTCGTCGGCCTGGCTCCAGCGTGGATGGCTAACCGCCGGATTGACGTTGGAGTAGAACCCGTACTCGCTGGGCGCGGCCTTCTCCCACGACGTCCTGGGCTGCTCGGTCACCAGACGGATGCGAACGATCGACTTGGCGCTCTTGAACCCGTACTTCCACGGCACCACCATCCGGACCGGCGCGCCGTTCTGGTTGGGCAGGACCTGCCCGTACATGCCGACCGTGAGCAGAGTCAGGGGATGCAGCGCCTCGTCGAGCCGGAGGCCCTCGACATACGGCCAGTCGAGCGATGAGAACCCGAAGAATCCCGGTTTCTGGGCCGGGAACTGGGCCGGGTCGAGCAGCGTGGTGAACTCGACGTACTTCGCCTGGCTGGTCGGCTCGACGCGCTTGAGCAGCGGCGCGAGCGGAAACCCGATCCACGGGATCACCATCGACCACGCCTCGACGCAACGCAGCGAGTAGACGCGCTCCTCCAGGGGAAAGAGGCGGAGCAGCTCATCGATGTCGAACGTCTTGGGCTTGTGCACGAGCCCGTCGACCTGGACCGTCCACGGGCGCGGGCGCAGCGTGTGGCCCAGCCGCGAGGGATCGTCCTTGTTGACCCCGAACTCGTAGAAGTTGTTGTAGGTCGTGGCGTGATCGATCTTCGTGGGCGGCTCGGTCAGGCTGAAGGCGGCGTTGCGGGTCGCCGCGAGCGGCTGTCCTTTCGGGGTCGCCGCCGCGCCCGGCGATGGCGTGAGCGCCAGCGCGGCCGCGCCGGCCATCAGCTCGCGGCGGCTCAGGTAGAGCTTGGGATCGGTGATCTCGCTCGCGGCGAACCGCGGCGCGCGTCGGATCAGCATGGTGCTTCCTCCTGCGAGACGATCTTACACCGTCGCAAATTTGTATCCGTGGCCATGGAGCGTAAGGATCCAGACGGGTTGGTCGGCGTCGGCCTCGAACTTCTTGCGCAATCGCAAGATATGCGTGTCGACCGTCCGCGTCGTGGGAAATCGCTCGTAGCCCCAGACCTCGTCTAGCAGACGCTCGCGGGTGAGCACCTCGCCCCGGTGCGCCACCAGGAACACGAGCAGGTCGAATTCCTTGCGCGTGAGCCGGATTTCCTCACCCGCCTTGAAGACCTGCCGGACTCGCGATCGAATCCGGACATCTCCGAACGTGAACTCCTCGAACCGGTTCCGCGGCCCCGGGCGGCGCAGCACCGCGCGCACGCGCGCGAGCAGCTCGCGCAAAGAGAAAGGCTTGGTGACATAGTCGTCGGCCCCCAGCTCGAGCCCGCGGACCCGGTCGACTTCCTCGCCGCGCGCGGTCAGCATGATGATCGGCGCCTCGATGCCCTTCTCGCGTAGGGCGCGGCAGACGTCCCACCCGCTCATCCGAGGCATCATGATGTCGAGCAGGATCAGGTCGGGCGCGTCGCTCTGGGCCAGGGCGAGCGCGTCCTGGCCGTTGGTGGCCGACGCGATCTGATATCCCTCGAATCGGAGGTTGTCCTCCAGACCACGAACGATCTCGGGCTCGTCGTCGACGATCAGGATCCTAGCCATCGCCTCGCGCCGCCAGCGGTAGCCGGAGCGTGAAGCGGCTGCCCGCCCCCAGCGCGCTCTCCACGGTGACGTCGCCTCCGTGCGCTTCGGTGATGTGGCGGACGAGCGCGAGGCCGACGCCGCTGCCGCGGCGTCCCTGTGTATCGCTCCGGCCCACGCGGTAGAACTTCTCGAAGATCTTCGCGTGCTCGTGGGGCGGGATCCCCAGGCCCCGGTCCGCCACGGTGATGGCGAGACGCCCGTCCACGACCCGCGCGCTCACTGCCAGCGCCCTCTCGTCGCCCGAATACTTGATCGCGTTGTCGACGAGGTTCGCCAGCGCCTGCCCGATGGCATCCGCGTCCACAGGGACGTCCGGCAGGTCGGGCGCCACGTCCACGTCGACCTTGAAGCCGTGCTGCGCGAGCGGATAGTCGAACGCCTCGAGCACCGACCGGATCAGCGGCTCGATCGCCGTCGGCGCCATCCGATAAATCTGCCGGCCGCCCTCGATGCGCGAGAAGTCCAGCACGTTGTCGATCAAGCGCGACAGCCGCTCGCTCTCGCGCGCGATGACCCGGTAGTACTGGCGACGCCCGCCTTCGTCGGTGATCCGGCCCATGTCGAGGGTCTCGCCGAACATCCGGATCACGGAGAGCGGGGTCTTGAGATCGTGGGACACGTTGGCGACGAAGTCCGACTTGAGCCGCGCCATCTCGGTCTCCCGGCGCGCCAGCCTCCAAGTCGCGACGATCCCCGCGATGATGACCAGCAGCAACACCCCGTAGGCGCCGGTGAACAGCATGACCTGACGGCGGACCGCGCGCCGCGGCGCCGCGTCCGCCGTCTGGTAGACCGCCAGCCGCCAGTCGGGCAGCGTGTCACGGAACGTCACCGACAAGATTGGCTGGGTGTCACCGACCGGCGCGCGACTGTAGACCGCGCGCCCCTCGTGATCGAGCACGGCGAAGATGGTCGGCGACTCGAGCGTGCCCAGCGCGGTCTCGAAGATCTCGCGACGCAGCGCTTCGGGGTCGCGAATGAACGCCGCGAGCACCGGCTCGCCGCCGCGTCCGGCCAGAAGCGCGACACAGACCCGGTGGCCCGCGACCACCTGGCGCTTGCCGCCTCGCTCGAGCTTGCCCTGAGTCGCCTCGGCGACGAGCGGCCCGATGACGGCGGCGTCGCCCTCCTGCCACGCCTTGGGATAGAGGAGCGCGCCGCGCCGGGTTACCAGATAGAGCCGGCGGACCAGCGGCGAACGGGCAACGATCTCGTCCACCGCCCGCGCCGACCAGCTGTCAGCCTCGAGCGCGCCCTGAAGCCGGTCCAGGAAGGTGTCTTCCTCGCGGCGGAGCATCATCTCGACCTTCGCGGCGGCCATGGACGCCATGTCGCGCGCCTGCTCGCGGTACAGGAGCTCGGAGGACACCTCCCACTGGTGGATCGAGATGTAGCCGAGGATCGCGACGATGGTCGCCGGAACGGCGATCGCCAGGAGCGCGAGCAGCGAGAACCGTGCGGATGGCGACCGCACCCCGGCGTTACCCCCGCTCGGCGAGGAGCCGCTTGATCATCGCCTCGGTGGCTTCGTAGTCGCCCTCGCCGATGTGTCGGTAGCGGACGATGCCGTTTCGATCCACCAGGAGCGTGGTCGGCCAGGCGATGACACCCCACCGTTTCCAGATCGTGAACTCGTTGTCCTGGACGACCGGGTAGTGGACGCCGAGCTTCTTCGTGGCGTCGACAACCTTGTCGTACGGCTTCTCCCACGCGAACTCCGGACTGTGGACGCCGACGACGGTGAAGCCGTCCTTCTCGTAGCGCTCGTGCCAGTCCCGCACCTGCGGGATCACATTGCGGCAGTTGATTCAGCCGAACGTCCAGAATTCGATGAGCACGACGCGGCCCCGCAGGCCCTGCATGGTCAAGGGACCGCTGTTGATCCAGCGGTCCCCCGACACCTCGGGCGCGGGGGCGCCAATGCGCAGGGCCTGGCCCGCCGCGGGCCCATTCATCAGGCCCACCGCCAGAAAAGCGGCCAGAACGAGCGCATGGCTCCGTCGCATGTCGTTCTTCATCTTATCCTCGTCCTCACAGCGAACGTCGACCTGCTATGCGCCAGTGTGGAGGACGGGCGCGCAGCGTTCGTCACAACGGTGTCAAATCTTTCGAGGCGGCGGCCGGCCGGCGAGCCCTACGGTCGGTTGAACGCGCGCGAGATGATTTCGGGGAAGCTCGCCTCGATCTCCGCCGCGACCGCGTCGGCGACCTCGGTCGCGCTCCCGGGCCGCTCCCGCACGTCGCCGCGGACCCACAGCTCGAGATACGCGTCCTGGTCCTCGAGGCCGAGCCTCATCGCGACGGAATCGATGAGCTGCTGGAACCGGTCGCTCAGCGGCCGGGTGACAGTGCCTGCGTCGTCGCGCGCTTCGATCATCGACGGGACGTCCTTCCAGGCGATGATCTGGTACGTGGCCAAGGAGACCGGCACTCGAAGTCGGTTGACGGCGGGCCGGCTCGCGTCAGCTCCCGCCCATGAACTGGGCGAGCAGCGTGATCTGGTCTCCCGGCTGCAGCGGCGAGTCGAGGGTATGGTCGATGCCGAGCACCGCGTTGTTGACGAGGACCTCGATGTGCTCGCCCAGCTCGTTCCCGTGCCAGAGGGCCCGGTGAAGCTCGGGGTACCGCGCCGAGAGCCCGGCGAGCACGCTCCTGACCGTCGCGCCGGGTGTCAGGGCCTCGTCCAGGACGCGCCGCCCCGAGCCGTCGCCGCCCACGAACTTCGTGATCCAGGAGGCGACCTCCACGGGAATCGTCGCGGTGGTGGTGCGGGCAGCACTCATCTAAGCCAAAATCTATCAGACGATGCGGAGCCTCGCCAGCGGCACGAGGCGGTGACTACCCGGCCAAGCGGCGAGCGCGTGCCTGATCGTTGAGAAACTCGTCGCGCTTCCGCTTGAGGCGCCGCACTAGCTCTTCGTACGAGCTCGAGCGGACGATGCGATCGAACTGCGAGCGATAGTTGGCGACGAGGCTCACGTTCTCGATGAGCACGTCGTAGATCAGCCAGCGCTCACCCCGGCGGACCATCCGCGACTCGACGGGCACCTCGATGCCCGCGCGGGTCACGATGCGGGCCCGGACCGTGGCCAGCTCACCGTCGATCGACTCGCCGACGTACCGGATCCGCTCACCGCCGTACTCGTCCAGCCGCGCGATGTAGGTTCGCTCGAGGAGGTCAGCGAAGAGCTGCGTGAACTCGTCGCGCTCGGCCGGGGTGCGCGCCTGCCAGTGGCGGGCGAGCACGCGCCGGGCCGTCTCGGTGACGTCGAACGCCTCGTGCGCGATCTTGCGGACCGCCGCGCGGCGGTCTCCGCGCGCGAGGGCGGGATCGTCCAGGACCTTGATGACTTGATCGGTGTACTCGCGCAGCTGATCGGTGGGGCCGGCCGCCGCCGGCGCGCCGGCGAGCAGCGAGAGCGACGCAGCCGCCGCGAGCGCGACGATTCCCCCCATGGTCGTGCTTATCGTAACAGAGCGGGCGCCGGGACGTGCATTCGGAGCTCGCGGCCGACGATCCACGCGCCGAAGAAGGTGAGGATAGACGCGACGAGATAGACGGAGTGGACCCCGAAGGCATGGATGAGCAATCCGCCCACGAGTGGGCCCGCGATCCCGCGCACGCCGGCCAAGGTCGCGCCGATCGCGACGTATTGCGCGGTCCGGTGCGGCCCGGCGACGTCGATGATCGCCATCATCCAGACGAGCTCGAGCCGACGGACAGAAGCGAGTCGGTGACCGAGCTCGCGACCAGGACCCACGGGCTCCAGGCGACGTAGTAGATCAGCGGCGTGGCCGCGCCGATCAGGTACATCACTCGCAGCGCCTCGAGGCTCGACCGGCGATCGACGAGCCATCCCCAGTACGCGCTGCCGGCGAGCGTCGCCGCGGCGGCGACGGCCGCGAACACCCCAACCTGCGATGCGCTCACGTGCAGGACGTCGACGAGCAGGAGCGGGTGCGCGGGCGTCTGGATCCAGCAGCCGAAACCGAAGAGGAACGACGCGACGAGGAGCCGCCGAAACGCGTGGTCACTCCGGACCGCCAGCCAGGCGTCGGCGAGTCTACCCGGCTCCTCGCCGGCTGATTCGAGCTCGGGGACGGCGAGCCGTCTCTGGCGCAGGCTCGCGGCCATCCCGAGGAGTGCCGCGGCCACGAAGATCCACCGGTACGCGACGCGCTCGAAGAGCTGGCCGGCGGCGAGGGCGAGCCCGATCCCGAGCATGGCGCCGGCCATCCGGACCATGCCGAGCGCCCGGCCGCGCTGCGCGCGCGG
>Ga0114129_10007666_pt1 | contig 15359 bp, 11 predicted proteins | sample RhiMetdeltSRZDD1_FD_80071 | JGI IMG/M metagenome (GOLD analysis project Ga0114129, IMG submission 80071) | Populus rhizosphere microbial communities from Tennessee, USA - Rhizosphere MetaG P. deltoides SRZDD1 (version 2) (version 2) | ecosystem: Host-associated > Plants > Roots > Rhizosphere >...
CAGGCCAAGACCGGCGCCCTGCTCGGCGGTCTTTTGGGCAAGTGAGCCCTGGCCGAAGGAGGAGAGCACCGTTTCAATCTCGTCCTCGGGGATGCCCGGGGTGCGGCCCATGTGGTGGCCTTGCGGATAGATACGGGCTTCCTTCGGATTGCCGTGCTCCATCAGGAGATAGATATCCTCGACCGGCGCCTGATCGTCGAGCTTGCCGTTGACGCCGAGGAGTGGGGCCGACGGCCGGTCGAGGAACCCCATGTCCTTGAGCGAGAGCTTGGGGGCCGCCTTGAGAAATTCCTCCATCGAAGTCGTCCCCATCGCCTGGCCGCGCGCCTCGAGCAAGCTCGCCGGTCCAAACAGGTAGGTGGCGCCGCCGGTGGTGAAGGCCGGCACCAGCCATTTCTCCTGGAAACCATAGTGCACGTTACCGCCGTGAAACACTGCGCCCTTGATGCGTTTCGCCTCGACGAAAGCGAGGCGCGCCGCCCAATATGCGCCGAAGCTTCCGCCCCACACGCCGATGCGGCTGCCGTCGATGTCGTCGCGTTGCGTGAGATGATCGATCCAGGCGGAATAGCTGCGCTCGGCGGCCGGATCGCCATAGAGCACGGGGTTCTCGCCTGTGCCCGGCATGTCCACCGTCAAGGTGGCGATGCCGGCGCGATGGAAAAACCCCGAGGCCCGCTGGCGGTTTTCCTTCCAGCCGTCGACCCCGCCCCAATGCATGACCACCGGCGGCTTGGTGATGCCCGCAGGAATCTGCAGGTAGCCGACGAGCGTCTTGCCTTCGAACGGGATCTCGACGATCGCAAGCGGCGGTTGGTAGTGCTTCGCCGCCTTGCGGAACAGGCGCAGCGAATGCTGATAGGCCTCCTTCTTGCCCGGCGTGCTGGCGACGGGGTAGCGACCGATATGGCAATATTCGAAGGCGAGGGTGTAGAGCTCGGCAAGCTCCTTGCCGGCGGCCCCTGCCTTGGCGCGCGCGTCGGCCTTCGCCTCGTAAGCCAGACCGACCTTGCACCACGCCGCCGCCCAGTGGTCGCGATCGAGGCTGGAGAGCGCATTGACCACCTGCTCCGCATCGTCGCGGCGGATACCCTCGAACGGATTGATGTGGCCGGCGCGACGCATGACCTCCTTCTTGATCTCGTCGAGCGAGCGCTCCTGTGCGGATGCATTGGACATCCCAAGCGAAAGCGTTGCGGCGATGCCGCCAGCGACGAGCCCCGGTGTGTTCACGTTGGCCCCCTCCCCAAGGATGTTATCTGCCGCCCTTGCCACAGCGGGGTCGGGCTCGCCCGCGTAATCCGCGCGCCCTATCCGACCGGGCGGGATTTCGAGCGCAGCGAATTGAAGCGCGCCTTCTGCTCGTCAGTGAGCCCGTCGTAGAATTTCGCCAGCGCGGGCTGCACCGTGCGCACCGCGCCGAGGGTGGCCTGGAGCCGCTTCTCCATGGCCTCGACCCGACCTGTAGGCGTGAGCGCCTGGTAGCTGGGGCAGTTCGCCTTGAGCGCCTCCGCCGCCTTGGTGGATGCATCCTTCAATTCGTCAAGGGCGGTCCGCTGCACCTGCGTCGGCTGCACCGCCTGCGCAATGCGGTCGATCGGCAGATCGGTCACCCCGGGCGTGCTTTCGCCGCAGAGCTTGGTGAGGTCGCGTTGGTCTTCGCGGGCGGCGGAATCGCCGCCCGGCGCGACGGCGTTGAAGCGCGCCTTCTGTTCGTCGTTGAGCGACTGATAGAAACGGTCGAGCGCCGGGCGCACGGTCTGCACCGCCTGCAGCATCACCTGCATCCGGCTTTCCATCGCCGTCAGCCGCCCGGTCGGAGTGCTCGGGAGGTCCTGCGGGCAACCGGCCTTGAGAATGTCGATTGCCTTGGCGTTTGCCGCGCGCAATTCATCGAGTGCAGGGCGCTGAGCATCTGTGGGCTGCACGACCTCGGAAATTCGCTCGATTGGCCAATCCGTCAAGTCCGTGGCGCTGTCGCTGCAAACTTCAGCGGCGCGTCGCTCCGAGCCCCCGCTCGGCCTCGCCGTGCGACGCGGCCCCAGACTTCCATTGCGGCCAGGAGCGCTTACGCCGCCGGCATAAGCGTAACCGCCATAGATGCCGTAGTAGATGTCGTCGTAGGCATACGGCCAAAAGTCGTCGTAGGCGTAAGGCCAATAGACGTAATCGAAGAAATCGTAATAGGCGTAGGGCCAGAACACCGGTCCGATCCAGCCGACGACCAAGCCGCCACTCCACCATGGCCAGGGCGACCCGAAGAACCGCCCTTGGAATCGGGCCGAAGCGAAGTGCGATCGCAAAGCCACGTTGCCGATGGCGCGATTGCCGAACACTCCGCGTCCCACGTTGGCGCCACGCAAATGCGTTCCCGCCACGCCAAGGTTGCGGGCGGAGGCGGTGGCAAAACGGTTGCCGGTGCCGCCGATCCGCGCCGCAGCGATACCTGCGCGCGGGGATGTAACGGAACGGCCGACGAGACGACTGCCGCCGAGCGAACGAGCGCCGCCGCCCAGTCCGCCGACGCGCGACCCGCTGAAGGAACGAGTTCCGATCCCCAAACCTCCGCCGCGGCCGGCGAAACCAATACCGCCGCCTCGCCCCGCAAAACCGATTCCCCCACCACGACCCGCGAAGCCTCCGCCATGGCCGCCGGCCCCTCCAATGTGGCCGCCAAAGCCACCGCCACCTCTTCCGCCGCCGCCACCCCCGCCACCACGAGCGTCGGCTGCAACGGTGATCAGGGGAACGAGAAGGAGCAGCATCGCGGCAATGCCGATGCCGGTTTTTAACGCCGGCCCGGGATTTCCGAATCTGGCCGAGCTCGATCCCGCCGCAGGCTGAACCACAGACGGATGGGCGCATCCTCGCGAGCTGAAAGCTTTTGACGCTAACATGAGCGTTGTCCCTGGACGTGTCCTGAACGCGCGCCGCCCGCCAATTGAACAATCATCGCCGATTGATGTGGTTTTCTGATGGTGGCGGCGGCGATCCGCCATCGCGGCTTCCCGGCTGTGGAAATAGCCACCAATAAATCAATCATATCAGGAAAAACGGCTGGCCGACACCTGGCTGCGGGCTCCGAGCCGCACCAGCCGCGGCAGTACCTCGGTACAGAAGTAGGGCAGCTCGTCGAGATAATTGACAAACGAGAGCGCGATCCCGCGCACACCGGCCTTGCTGATGCTTTCGAGCTCATCCGCCACGCGATCGGGCGTCCCGACGAATGGGTAGCCGCCGATCGCATTGGCCGCGAAGTACTGGCGCTTCTTGACGTACTCGTCGGGCGGGATCGTCTGCGGCGTGATGCTCTTGTTGGCGAGCATGCCATCGATCGCGCCCCAATCCGCGTTCTCGATGATGGCGTGGCGGTAGTAGTCCTCCGCCTCCTTCTGCGTCGGGCGACAGATCACTTGCCCGACGGTATAGACCTCGATCTCGCGACCGAAGTTCTGCGCCGCGCGCTTGATCTCGGCGACTTTCTTCGCGTTACCCTCGAGCGACGTTCGCGAGCCCGCGGTCGCCACGAAGAACGCATCGCAATTGCGCAGGGCGAACGCCTGCCCGACCTCCGACGAGCCTGCATTCATGATGATCGGCCGCGATCCACCATAGGGCTTGGGATAGGCGCGCACCCCCTTGAGCCTGAGAAACTGTCCCTCGAAATCGAACTCGCCGGGCTCGGACCACGCGCGCTTGACGGCATCGAGCCATTCCTGAGCGAAGTCGTAGCGTGCGGCGTGCTCGCGCTGGGTCACGCCGAACATCTCGAATTCGCCTTCGTTCCAGCCAACCACAAGATTGAGCCCCAGGCGGCCCTGGCCGACATGATCTGCGGTCACGAGTTCCTTGGCCGCGATCAACGGATGGAACAAGGGCGCATGCACGGTGCCGAACACGGTCATGCGCTCCGTCGCCGACAGGAGGCCGACGGCCCACGTGATGGTTTCCAGCGTGCTGCCGTGGAAATCGGTCTCGCCGCCGTAGCCCTTCCAGCGCGCGATCGGCAGCATGAAATCGATCCCGGCCGCATCCGCCAAGCGGGCGAGCCGCAGGCAATCCGGCCAGCTCGCCGACCAGCGTTCCGGCACCTTGGTGGCGGAACGGCCGGAGGAGCAGTTGGCGCCGAAGATGCCGATCTTCAGCGCATTGGCGTTGTACATCGCAATGCGCTCGCGCATCGATGCAGGACGGTCCAGCAAGACGTTCTCCATCAGGTTTGCAGTCGATCCGCGAGGACATCCGCGGATCGGCCTGCCGTGATACGCCACTCCATCCATCCACATCGCGGACCGTGCGACGCCTAACCCGCCCGAGCGTTACCGCCGATATGGCCCGAGCTCCTTGACCGCAGCCTCGACGAATGATCCGTCGACCGCATCGTCGAGATTCACGGTGCCCTTGATCAGCCCCTGCTCGGTATAGAAGGCGAGATCATAAGCGAGGCTTTCCTTGTTCACGCGTCCGTCCGGGTTCATGCCGGTCGGGGTGATCAATTTGTAGATGTCGCGGCTCTTGATCGGTGTCGCCTCCGATAGAATGGCTATGACCTCGTCGGCGTTCACGCCTTCGAGCCTGCCGTGGTCGAGCGCGCCGTTGTAGAAGCGCACGGCGCGGATGTAGGCACGCATGAACTGCTTGGCGGCACTGGATCGCCTAAGCGCGAAGTCCTCCGAATAGAGCAGGACCGCAATCTGATGGTTCGGCAGCACCTCGTCGTCGGATTTGATCAGGACCGCGTCGCCGCCTCGAATAGCGAGCGCAGGCGCCGGCTCCACCGAGGCGGAAGCATCGACCGACTTGTTCTTGAGCGCCGCAACATGGTCCGGCAGCGGCATGTCGACGGTCTCGACATCGGAATATTTCAGTCCGACCGACTTCAACAGCGTGTTGAGCGTCGATGTATTGCTCACGCCGGGCGCGTTCATGGCGAACTTCATGCCCTTGAGGTCTTTCAGCGACTTGTAGCGCCCACTGTCGACGTGATCCTTGCGCACCAGGATCTTGGTGCCGCCGTAGCCGGGCGGGGACGACGCCTTGTCCGCTACGATCCTGATCCTGATCCCGCGCGCAACCGCATTGTAGAGTCCGGCCGAGGCGGAGCCGGCGCCCGCTTCGATCTGACCGGCGCCGAGCGGCGCCACCATGTCAGCAGCCGAGCGGAAGTTGACTACTTTGACTTCCAGGCCTTCATCGCGGAAATAGCCTTTCTTATCCGCGATGAAGATCGGCGCATCGCTCGTGCTGCTGGTCGCGCCGACGGTAATGGCCTGCGCGGCCACCATCCCCGCCGACGCCAGGGATGCGCATATGACACCTGCGAACAGAGTCCAGATTCTCAAGCGCGTTCCTCCGGCTTAATTTCTTCTGGCTCAATATAGAAGCAGTGGTACGGGATTGGCCACCGACTGGACGATGCAACCGGTCGGCCCCTGCCGCATTTGGAGTGGTAGCACGTCGACTTGACGGCAAGCGCTACGCCAACTGCGCGTCATCGCCTGCCGCATAGGCCCAGCACATCGTGGGCGGGAGAACGACCTCCACATCGCTGCCGACCGCATGGCGCATGTTGGTGCCAAGCTCGAGCGCTTCCAGCCGGCCGCCCAGCACCGCAAGCTCATAAATGGTCTGCGTGCCTTGATAACGCTGCCCGGCGATCCGAGCGGTAAAGCGATTGTCGGCCGCCGCCTGCCCCTGCGCTCCGAGCCGTACGTTCTCCGGTCGCACCGCGATCTTGACCGCTTCGCCGGCCTTTACCTCGGGGGTCATCAGCACCTTGAGACGCTGGCCACCGGCTTCGATGATGCCGAACTGGCCGTTGCGCTCGAGCACGCGGCCGGTGAGCAGGCTCGACGCGCCGGTGAAGCTCGCGACGAAGAGATCGGCCGGACGATTATAAATCTCGTCCGGGGTCGCCATCTGCAATAGTTTGCCGTCGCGCATGACGCCGATGCGGTCGCCCAGCACCACCGCCTCCGCCTGGTCGTGGGTGACGTAGACCGCGGTCACCCCGGCCTGCTTGATGATGCGCCGCAGGTCGTCGCGCAGCCGCAGCCGCAGTTGCGCGTCGAGATTGCTGAGCGGCTCGTCGAGAAGAAGGAGCTGCGGCTCGTAGACGAGACTGCGCGCCAGCGCCACGCGCTGCATCTGCCCGCCCGAGAGCGACACCACCGAACGGTCCGCGAATTCCGACAGCCCGACCAGTGCCAGCACGTCGCCGGTCTTGCGCTCGAGTTCGGCACGCGGAACGCGACGGTGCCGGAGCGGATAGGCCACGTTCTGGCGCACCGTCATGTGCGGCCAGACCGCGTAGGATTGGAACACCATGCCGATGTTGCGCAACCGCGCTGGCACTTGCACACCGTCGGCGGGCGAAGAGACCAGCCGCCCGCCGATGCTGATCCGCCCGGCCGTGGAATGTTCGAGCCCGGCGACGCACCGCAGTGTGGTGGTCTTGCCGCAACCGGAAGGGCCGAGCAGCACCACGATTTCGCCGGTCGGCACGTGAAAGCTCACGCCATCCACCGCCGGCCGGCCGGCGGAGAATTGCTTGCGCAGATCGCGGACATCGAGCGCAGTCGCCATGCGCGGCCCTTCGCTATGACAGCTCGGATGACATCAAGACTGGTCCGTGGCCTTCACTGGCGATAGTTGTAGGCCCGGTTCCAGTCTTCGATCCAGGTGGCGCGCAGCTCCTGGTACTGCTTGAAATTCGGCACCCACGACTTCACCTTGTTCGGATCGTACCCTTTGGCCAGCACCGGCGGGACTTTGAGCGAGGTCAGATTTCCCTGCTCCTTGATCATGAAGGTCTGGCCTTCGGCCGAGAGGCACCAGTTCAGGAACAGCTTGGCGGCGTTGGGGTTCTTCGCGCTGGCCGTAATGCCCGCGGCGTAAGGGTTGATCGGCATGCCTTCGGGCGCGAAGAAGATCTCCACCGGCGCGCCATCCCGTTGCTTGGTGAAAACGATGTTGTACAGCGACGGCAGAATCGAGATCTCGCCCCGCACCAGAGCATCGGCCGCCGGCGCGCCGGAGGGAAACAGCACCACCTCGGTCGCCGCCTGCTTCTTCCAATAGTCCTCGCCCAGGACTTGGCGCTCGAACATGACGCGAGTCCAGGTGGTGCCGCCAGACGGCCCGATGGTCTGGCCGATCTGCTTGCCCTTGTATTCGGGTTTGGTCAGATCCATCCAGCTTTTCGGCGGATTCTTCACGATCGCGGAATTGTAGGCGATCGCCCATCCCAACGTCGCCTGTGGCCAGAGTTTCGGCGACGCGAGCACATCGGGCAGATAGTCCGCCGCATTCGGCGGCGCATAGTCCATGAACAGGTTTTCGATCTCCAGCATGAGACCGCGGTCTGAGTGGTTGACCAGGTCGGCCGCGAGCTTGCCGGCCGCGGCCTCGGTCTTGATGCGGGTGATGAGCTGACCACCGGGCGCACGCACCATCTCCACTTTGATCTCGGGGAAGCGCTTGTTGAAGGCCTTGATCACCTCCTGCTCCACTTCGGCGAAGTTGGCGGTATAGAACACCAGCCGTCCTTCCTTCTTCGCCGCGGCAACGAGTTCGGGCGGCCCGAAATTTTGCGCGGCCGCCGGCACGACCAGCGCGCCAGCAAGCCCGATCGCGGTCAAGATCGATTTCATGGCGTCAGTCCTCCTTGATTAGCCCGCACGGCCCACACTGCTGTTGGTGGTTCCGCTGGAAAGCCAGCTGGAGACGCCGATCAGCACGGCGAGCAGCGCTGTCTGCACCAGGCTGAAGGCGGCGGTCTTTCCGGTATTGCCGCCCTCGTAATAGTCGAGCAGCAGCACCGCCATGACCGTGGTGTCGCTGGTATACAGAAACAGCGAGGAGCCGAGCTCGCGGATCGCCAGAATGAACAACAGGGTCATGGCGGCGATGGTGCCTGGCCGCGCCAACGGCAGCACGATGCCCGCGATGGTACGAAGACGGCCCTTGCCGCAGACCCAGGCCGCTTCCTCGAGCTCGCGGTGGATCTGAAGAAACGACGTGGACAACGCCTTCATGGTATCGGGCATGAAGCGCGCGATGAAAGCCAGCGCCAGGATCCAGATCGTTCCGTAGAGGCCGCCCGGCAGTCCGATCCAGGCCCAGAGATAGGCGACGCCGATCACCAAGCCGGGGATCGCAACCGGCAGCGTGGCGACGAGATCGATGACCCGCCGTCCGGGCGTGCTGCCGCGATGCACGGTATAACCGATCGCGAACGCGAGCAGGCCGCCGAGCAACGCCGTCACCAATCCAACCTCCATGGTGTTCCAGATCGAGCGCATGGTGAGCGGGTTGTCGAAGATGCTCTCGAAATGCACCAGCGAGTAGTGGCGCATGTCGAACAGGCTGCTGGCGTCAGGGATGAACAGGAAGCGGCGGAACGCCGCGACGATCAAGGCGAGCGTCGGCAATACGACGACGATGACGAGATAGAGGAGTGCGAGCGCCAGCGTCAGCCAGCGCCAGGGTCCGAGATCGAGCGCGCGCGGCCGAAAGGCCTTGCCGGCAACGGTGATGAAGCTGCGGCCCGCAAGCACACGCTGCTGCAGCAGCACCAGCGCCCCGGTCACCACCATCAGGATGATCGCGACCGCCGCGGCGGTGCTGTACAGCGGCGGGCTCCAGTTGGTCAGCTTGAAGATGTAGGTCGTCAGCACCGAGATATTGGCTGGCGCGCCGAGCACCGCCGGGATGCCGTAGATGCCGAGCATCACGATGAACGACAGCAACATGCCGGAGATGATGGCCGGCGCGATCAGCGGGAAGGTGACGGTGAACAGCGTGCGCACCGGGCCGACGCCAGCAATCTCCGCCGCCTCCTCCAGGCTCGGGTCCATGTTGCGCAGCGCGGAGGCGGTGAACATGTAGACATAGGGCGCGTAGTACATACCGAACACCGCGATCAGTCCGGCCATGGAGTAAAGATCGATCCGCCAATCGAGGCCGATCCATTTCATCATGGTGTTGAGCAGGCCGGACTTCGGCGATCCCAGGATCGACCAGGCCACGCCCGCGACCAGCGGCGGCACGAACAGGGGGACCAGACTCGCGGCACCAATGAAGCCTTTGCACGGCGTGTTGGTGCGCACGACGATCCACGAAAATGCAAGTCCGATCGCGACCGCCAACGCCGTGCCTCCGGTGCAGGCAATCAGCGAGTTCGCCAACGCGTGATGGACATTGGGATTGCCGAGCACGCTGACGAAGTTGTCAAGCGAGAGATCGAACACCCCGAACCCGTCCACCACCGGATTGGTGTTGGTGAGCGCCCCGAGCAGCAGCATCGTAACGGGGTAAAGGACCAAGAATGTCAGCACGGCAAGGAGCGCGCCCGACCACAGCCAGCCGGCGACGACGCGAAGTCGTGCCGCGCGCTCGGCCCCTGCCACCGGCGCGGCAAATGCAGCGGCCTCTGCCGTCACGCCCTTCCCTCCGGCGATCCTCGACGCTCGTTTTAGCGCTTGTTGTTCTTGCAGCCATGGGTAGCACAGAACGGACCGCGCGGGGAGCCGCCCCGGGGTGGGCAAATGCGCGCGCCGCAATCACCTGCGCAATCCCCTGACCGGGGAGCCGACGCCGTTGGAGGCCACGGAGCGGAGCGCAATGCCGAAACACCGACCCCGATTTCGCGGCCGCTCCATCCGGGCTACTATCGCCGCGATGTCAGTCGTTGCCGCTCGATCCACGCTCGCCAAGCCCGACGTTCCCGATCTTCTCGCGCGGGCGAGCACCATCGCCGAGCTTGCGCGCGAGCGCGCGCAACAGACCGAAACCGACCGGCGCGTCGGCGAGGACATGATCGCGCGCATGCGGGAGATGGACCTCTTCCGCATCATGCAGCCGCAGGCCTATGGTGGATTCGAGTGCGGCTTCGACGTGTTCTCGCAGGTGGTCGCGACCATCGCCACCGGTTGCGGCTCGACCGGCTGGGTCTACGGCCTGTTGGCCTCGCACCAGTGGCTTATCGCCTGCTTCTCACGCGAGGCGCAGGACGAGGTGTGGCAGGATCGCAGCGCCCTCGTCGCCGGCACCTATGCGCCGGTCGGACAGGCCGTCGCAGTGGACGGCGGCTACCGGCTGTCCGGGACCGGCAGCTTCTGCAGCGGTTGCGACAATGCGCAGTGGCAGTTGCTCGGCGGCATGATCCCGCAGCCGGATGGCGCGGCGAAGCCGGGATTTTTCCTGCTGCGCAGCACCGATTGCACCATCGATGACAACTGGCACACGATGGGGCTTGCCGGCACCGGCAGCAAGAACCTCGTTGCCCGCGACGCCTTCGTTCCCGTTCATCGCACGCTCACCTTCGCCGAGCTTGCCGATGCCACCGCGCCGGGCATGCGGACGCATCCCAATCCGCTCTACCGGCAATCGTTCCTTGCCGTGCTGCCGATCACGATCGTGTCGCCGGTGCTGGGCATGGCGGAAGGCGCGCTGGCCGATTTCCTCGCCATGGCCAGCGTGCGCACCACGCGCGGTGCGGTGGCCGGCGGCAATCGCCGCATGGCCGAGCTCACGACGGTGCAGATGCGCGTCGCCGAGGCAAGCGCCCTGATCGACGCGGCGCGGCTGTTGATGTCCCGCGATCTCGCCGAGGCCTATGCAAGCGCCGTGCGCGGCGAGGCCATCAGCATCGACGTGCGGCTGCGCAACCGGCGCGACCAAGCCTATTGCGTTCGCCTTCTGGTGCAGGCGATCGATGCGCTGTTCCTCGCCGCCGGCGGGCAGGGACTTTTTCTGGACAAATCGCTGCAGCGAAGCTGGCGCGATGCGCACGCAGCTGCCTCCCACATCAGCCTCAATTGGGATTCCACCGGCAGCATGTACGGGCAGCACATGCTCGGCCTGGAGCCGAAGGGCCAGTATTGAGTCGACGCCGTTACCCGCGCGTCTATCTTTTTTCGTCGCGAAAAGGATGGATTGCCGTCAGCCCGGCAATGACCGGCCGATGCTGGATCAGCACCAGAAACGCACTACCCGACGTGTTTGCAAAGAAACTCGAGCGTGCGTCCGAGCGCGATCTGGGCCGACGCCGGCTCATAGTTGGAACGCGCGTCGCAGTTGAACCCGTGCCGGCCCGGATAGACGTGGATCGATACGTCCGGCCGTGCCTGCCGGATCTTCTCGACATCGCTGAGCGGGATGCTGGCGTCGATGTCGCCGAAGTGCAGCATGGTCGGAACCTTCGGAACCTCATGCGCGCGGGCGACGATCTGGCTGCCGTAGTAGCCGACGGCGCAGGTCAGATCGCGCAGCCGTGTCGCCGAAAAGAACGCCAGCGAGCCGCCCCAGCAATAGCCCACGACGCCGACCCTGCCGAATGGCTTGATGGCATCGATCGCAGCCTGCACGTCGAGGAGACTGTCCTCGATGGGAATCCGGGCACGCAAGGCGTGGCCCGCTGCAATACCGGCGGCGTCGTAGCCGAACTCGGCGCCCGGCTCGGCGCGATCGGACAACCCAGGAACGATGACATCGTATCCAAGCGCGGCAAACCGGTCGGCGACGCTGCGGATATGATCGTTCAGACCGAAGAACTCTTGCAGAACGACCAGATGGCCGCGCGGCGCGGCGGCGGGCGTGGTGCGATAAGCCGGCAACATGTGACCATCACCGGCGGTCAGAACGATATTCTCTTTCATCAGGCGCTCCATCGCTTCATGATGGCATTGAACCGCCGGATTCACATCATGAGTTTGCGCAGGAGAAAATCCGAGATGGACTCCTTTCGGTTTGCGGCGGCCCGGCTATTCGCGTGCGTGACGCTGGCCTTGACCGCAGGGGTTGTTGCCGATGCCGCGCGGGCCGAGACCGTGCGCGTCGGCATCATCGGCGCCAGCAGCGATGCGCCTTTCTTCATCGCCGATGCCAAAGGCTATTTCGGCGCGGAAGGGCTCGCGCTCGAGCTGATGTCGTTCGATTCCGGAGCCAAGATGGTGGCTCCCCTGGGGACCGGCGACCTCGACGCCGGCGGAGGCGCGGTCTCGGTGGGGCTGTACAACGCTGTCAAACGCGGCGTCGGCCTCAAGGTCGTGGCGGATAAGGTGCACTACGGTCCGGGCTACGGGTTCGCGTCGCTGCTGGTCCGCAAGGAACTCGTCGAGAGTGGCAAGTTCAAGAGCTACGCCGATCTCAAAGGTCTGCGCGTCGCGATCTCGGGGGTCGGCATCGGTGACGAATCCGTGCTCAATGAGGCGCTCAAGCGCGGCGGCCTGAAATGGGGAGATGCGACCCCGGTTTACATGGGTTTTGCGCAGCACCCTCCCGCGCTCGCCAATGGCGCGGTCGATGCGAGCATCACCAACGAACCGACATCGACATTCATCCAGCGCCAGGGCAGCGCCGTCCGCTTTGCCGGCAACGACGAGTTCTATCCCAACCAGCAAACCGCGGTGCTGCTGTACGGCGAGCCCTTCATCAAGAACCGGCGCCCGGTCGCGCTCAAATTCATGCGCGCCTACATTCGCGCGGTGCGCTTCTACGACGATGCGCTCGCCGGCGGCCGGCTCGCCGGGCCAAACGGGCCGGAGGTCATTTCCATCCTCACCAGATATTCATCGCTCAAGGATGCCGACCTCTATCGCGTCATCACCCCGCCGGCGATCGACCCCAACGGCGCGGTGAATCTCGAGAGCCTCACCAAGGATTGGCAGTTCTTCAAGGATACCGGTCAGCTCGACGGAAAAGTTGGGCCTTCCGACATCGTCGATACCAGCTTCGCCGCTGAAGCCGTGGCGGCCTTCGGGCCCTATGTGGCGGGGACCCCGGCGAAATAGCGGTGGCTACTCTTTCCCCTGCACCCGGCTGGTTTCTGCCGTGGCGGGATCGCGGCGCCCGAAGCGCATGCGCTTCAGCGTAGCGCGCTGCCACATGGTCATGCGCTCCAGCACGTCGTCCACCGCGGCGTCCGAAATCCGCGTGCGGCGCCAGCGGTAGAGGCAGCCATGGGTGAGCCAGATCACCAGGAAGCTGAACACTCCCGCGAACACGACATCGCTGAAGAAATGCGCGCCCGCTGCCATCCGCAGCACCCCCACCGCGGCGCCGAAGGTGAGCGCCGCGCCGTAGGCGAGCGCGCGCCATTGCGGCGGCACGACCGCCGCCGGGGCCAGCGTCCAGAACGCGCCCGAAGGCTCGCCGGCCACGAAGGAGCAATTCTTCGGGCAGTCGCCGCGCGGATCCCACCATGGGCGGAAATGCTCCGTGCCCCCGAACTCGGTGACGTCGATGGGGCGCGGCCGGCCCCAATGCTCCTTGAACACCATGTTGGCGACGACCCCGGGCGCAAGCGCGAGCGTCACCACCATCAGCACCACCGCGCGGCCGGGCACGAGCAGCGACCGCTGCGGACGAATGAGCTTGAACGCGAGCGCGACGAAGGCGGGCATGGCGACGAGCGTGATCAGCCAGGTGGCAGCGTCGCGCGCCCGCAGATACGGCGGATCATAGGCGCGCCAGAATCCCCCGCGTTCCGGGTCGAAAAACAGGCCCGCGAGCTTGAGGTCGAGATCGGGCCGCAGGCCGAAGATAACGCCCACCACGGCGGCAACGGCAAGCGCGATGACGAGACCGGTTCGGTTCATGCGTTTGATCCCCGGTCGGGTCTAGCCGAGGTGCCGCGCGAGTTCAAATCGACGCCGGATGAGGGTCGCTGCCGGGAACAGGACAAATCGGGATCGTCGCACCAGCGATGTCCTCGCCTTGCCAGCGATTTCAATTTCATGCAGCGTTGCTGAACAACAGTTCGCTGAGAAACTCAACACCGGTGAGGTTTAATGCCGCAACTGTCCGAAAGCACGCTGCGGCAGCAGCTCGCCGATTGCCACCGCATGATGGTGATGGCGGAACTGCTCGACTACAGCGGCCATGTCAGCGCCCGCATTCCCGGCACTGATCGCGTCCTCATTCTGCCGCGCGACGCCAGTCGCGCCGGCGTCACCGCCGACGACATGCTGGTCGTCGACCTCGACGGCAAGGTTTTGGACGGAAACAGGCTGCCCCCGACCGAGACTGCGATCCATCTCGGTGTCTATCGCGCGCGCGAGGACGTGCAAGCGGTCGGCCATGGTCATCCGCCGATGTCGACCCTGTTCACCATGGTGGATCGGCCGGTCATCGCCATGCGCAACTTCGGCTTCCGCTTCATCGGCATGCCGATCCATCCCGATCCTACTCATATCCGCACGGTCGAGCAGGGCGCCGCAGTCGCTCGAACGCTCGGCAAGCACAAATATTGTCTGCTGCGCGGGCACGGCAGCGTGGTGGCCGTCGACGGCGTGCAGGAGGTGTTTCTCGACAGTCTGGAAATGGAGGAGAATGCGCGCAGCACGATCCAGGCGGCGAGCCTCGGACCACTCAAGCCGATCACCCCCGAGGAGGTCGAGGTGCTCAAGGTCAGCTTCGCGCGAAACGAATACCGGATTGCAAAGACCTGGGAACACTACCGCGAAAAGGCGCGCCAGGCCGGGTTGCTGTGAGCGCGTCGCGATCCGTGTCGATGCGGATGATGTTCGTTCGCGACCGCCATAACCGGTCAACCCACGGGCCGAAAGTCGACCCGTTGATGGATCACTCCCCGGCAATCGTGCGAGCCCGCGCCAACACGCCCGCTGGCGTCGCGTAGAGCTCCGCGATCTCGCGATCCACGGCGCTGCCGGTCATCGGTGTGACGGTGAGCCCGGATCTCTGCGCTTCGGCGAGGAAGCCGGCATCCGCGACCATCGCGTCGAATGCGACGCGCAGCGCCGCGACGCGCTCGGCCGGAACCTGCGCCGGTACCATGAACAGCCGTCCAAGCCGTTGCGGCGCGGTCAGGAAATCGTAGATCTTGCGGTCACGTGCATTGTCGAGGAGATCGCCACCGAACGGCACGTCGCGATCCATGCCCGCCACCAGCGTCGGCGACAGGCGGAGCAGGACGTTGATCTTGCCGTTGCGCAGCCAGTCCTCGGGAATCGAGGTCCAGCCGCCGCAGTCGCCGTCGATCTCGCCCTTCTCGAGCGCGAGACGCTTGTCTGCGCTGCCGGCATAACCTTGCACCTGCTTGAGCCTGACGCCGAACAGGTTGCGCAACATCGCAGTGTCGATATTTCCCGACGTGCCGGGCGCGGTGGCTCCGAAAATGACTTGCTCGCGGGCCAGCAGGTCGCTCCAGCCGCGCACCCCCAAGGCGCTGCGGGTATAGCAGACCCTGATGTCCTCGCTGACATTGCCGACGGAGGCGAAATTTCGGAAATCGATCTTCACGCGCTCCGGCATCGATATCGCTTCCGTAAGAAGCGATGAGCTGAAGGTGCCGACGACATCCTCGGGCGAGTTGACCAGCGCCATCACCGATCGCA
>Ga0114129_10007668_pt1 | contig 15355 bp, 14 predicted proteins | sample RhiMetdeltSRZDD1_FD_80071 | JGI IMG/M metagenome (GOLD analysis project Ga0114129, IMG submission 80071) | Populus rhizosphere microbial communities from Tennessee, USA - Rhizosphere MetaG P. deltoides SRZDD1 (version 2) (version 2) | ecosystem: Host-associated > Plants > Roots > Rhizosphere >...
ATCGCCGAGCAGTTGTTCGCCGAGGGCGGCGACCTGCTCCGCAACTACTGGTTATCGTGGGCGGCCCCGGTCAGAAGCGCCGGCTCCTGGCCCGGTCCGGGGACTCCGGTGCGATGCCGGAATCTCTTCCCTGCGGCTCCGGAGCTGATCTCCGCGGCGAGAGGTCAGGCGCACCCGCAGGGAGCCGAGCCCGGCCGGGATGGCGCGACGCACTGCCCGCCGCGTGGGTCTTGACGGCACCGTGACGCGGAGTGAAGATCGGCACAGAAGTGGAACCGGTTCCAATCACGCGTTCCGGTGCGCGGGGAGGTCGGATGCCGCCGTCAGGCCGGGTGACCATCGCTGACGTGGCTGCCGCGTCGGGAGTTGGGGTCGGCACGGTCTCACGGGTGATCAACGGGGGGGAGAACGTACGGGAGTCCACGAGGCGCAGCGTGCTGACCGTCATCAAGCAGCTCGGGTACCGGCCGAGTTACCTCGCGGCATCGCTGTCCCGTGGCACGCCGCGGACGGTCGCGATTGTCGTGCCGCACCTCACCACGCCGTCGGCCGTGATGCGGCTGGCCGGCGCCCTGGCGGTGCTCGATGAGCAGGGTTACGACACCGTGGTGTGCAACGTCGACACGCCCGGGCAGCGGGATCACCACCTGACGGCGCTGACCAGCAGGTACCGGGTGGACGGCGTGATCGTGGTCTCGCTCCGGCTGTCCCGGCAGTGGCTGGCCTCGTTCCGGCGGGCCGGACTGCCGCTGGTCGCCGTCGATGCGGCCTTCGCGAACGTCCCGCACACGGTCACCGACGACGCCGCGGGCGGCCGGATGGCGACGGAGCATCTGCTGTCGCTGGGGCACCGGCGGATCGGTTTCGTCGGCGACACCAGGCGCCTGGCGGCGGGCAGCGGCCTGGGCTTCACGGCGTCGCACCAGCGGCTGCGCGGATACCGGGAGGCGCTGCAGCAGGCGGGCATCGGCTACGACGCCGGCCTGGTGCGCCGCGGCCCGCACGGCGCGGCGAACGCCGAGGCACTCGCCGCCGAGCTGCTCGCGCTGCCCGATCCGCCGTCGGCAATCTTTGCGGCGTCGGATACGCAGGCGATGGGGGTCCTCGCCGCGGCCGACCGGGCCGGCCGGCCGGTCCCGGGTGAGTTGTCGGTCATCGGCTTCGATGACATCGAGTCCGCGGTGCTGCTTGGGCTGAGCACGGTGCGCCAGCCGCTGGAGGACAGTGGCGCCGAGGCGGCCCGACGGCTGTGCGCGCTGCTGCGGGGCGAGCCGATCGGCCCGCTGCTGCAGCAGCTCCCGCTGGAGGTGGTGCACCGCTCGAGTACGGCGCGCCTACGCGGATCCGGGCCGTTGCAGGACGATGCTTATGTTCCGGATGTGACACGCATAGGCGCTGGCGCGCCGGGAAGAACCTAGAGTCGCGCCCGGTGACCTGGTCCACCGGGGCGCTGGATAGGAGGGACGACTGTGGCTGACAGTGGTGGCAGAACCATAGTGCGGCGGCCACGGGGGCTGGGAAGTCCCCGGCGCTCGTTCCGCCCGAGGGCTCTCGGTGCCGGCGTGGTGGGCCTCGCGCTGGCCTCCACGGCGCTCGCCGCGTGCGGCACCAGCGGCGCCGGCACCGGCCCGGTCACGCTCAACTTCTACAGCTTCGACGACCCCTCGGGTGCCGTGGCGACGGCGGTCAAGAACTGCAGCGCGCAGAGCGGCGGCAAGTACACCGTCACCTACAACAAGCTGCCGAAAGCCGCCGACGACCAGCGGCTGCAGCTGGCGCGGCGGCTGGCCGCGGCCGACGCTTCGATGGACATCCTCGGCCTGGACGTGACCTGGGAGGCGGAGTTCGCCGAGGCCGGCTGGATCCTGCCCTGGACCGGCACCTTCAAGCAGCAGGCGGAGAACGGCACCCTGAAGGCCCCGCTGGAGACCGCCACCTGGAAGGGCAAGCTCTACGCAGTGCCCTACAACAGCAACACCCAGCTGCTGTGGTACCGCTCCGACCTGGTGAAGACCCCGCCCACCACCTGGGACCAGATGATCAGCCAAGCGGAGGCGCTCGCCAAGCAGGGCAAGCCGCACCTGATCGAGATCCAGGGCGCCCAGTACGAGGGCAGCACGGTCTGGTTCAACACCCTGGTCACCAGCGCCGGTGGCAGCATCCTGACGCCGGACGGGACGAAAGCCTCGCTGGGCGCGCCCGCCGTGAAAGCGCTTGAGATCATGAAGCGGCTGGCCACCTCGGAGGTGGCCGACCCGTCGCTGCCGGTCCAGATGGAAGACCAGAACCGGCTGGCCATGGAGGCCGGCACGGCCGCCTTCCAGCTGAACTACCCGTTCGTGTACCCGTCGATGAAGGCCGACAAGCCGGATCTGTTCAAGCACTTCAAGTGGGCCCTGTACCCGCGGGTCAACGCCAACGAGCCCGCCCACGTCACCATCGGCGGCATTGACATGGCGATCAGCAAGTACTCGCCGCACCCCGACCTGGCCTTCCAGGCCGCGCTCTGCCTGCGGAACAAGCAAAACCAGCTGAACGCGGCCATCAAGGGCGGGCTGCCACCGACGCTGGAGAGCCTGTACCACGATCCCGCGATGTTCAAGGACTACCCGTTCCACGCCGACATCCTGACCGCGCTGCAGCAGGCCAGCGTGCGGCCGAAGACCCCGGCGTACCAGAACATATCCATCACCATCTCGCACCTGGTGTCCCCGCCCGCGGGCATCCAGCCGGCGAGCACCGAGCAGACGATGAAAAGCCAGATCAACGACGCGCTCCAGTCGAAGGGGCTGATCCCATGAGCGCCCGGACGGTACAGGCCGGCCGGGCGCCCCGGCAGGCCAGCGCGGGCGGCACGCACACAAGGAGATGGGGCCGATGACAACTGGAACCGATGTCGTCACCACCGCCGAGCCCGAAGTAACCGGACGCAGAGGCCGCCCGCGGCTGTCGGAGGGGGCGCGGGCCGAGCGCCGGCTGGGCTGGCTGCTGTGCGCCCCGGCGGTGATCGTCATGCTCGCCGTGGCGGCTTTTCCGATCCTCTACGCCGTATGGCTGTCGCTGCAGCGTTATGACCTGCGCTTCCCCCAGCTGGCCAAATTCGTCGGCCTGAGCAACTACGGCGCGGTGCTGTCGTCCTCCTACTGGTGGCACGCGCTCAGCGTGACCCTGGTCATCACGGTGGTCTCGCTCGCCGTCGAGTTCGTCCTCGGCATGCTGCTCGCGCTGCTGATGTACCGGACCATCTTCACCCGGGGCACGGTGCGCACCATCATCTTGATCCCCTACGGGATCGTGACCGTGGCCGCCGCCTATGGCTGGCAGTACGCCTGGACGCCGCACATCGGCTACCTGGTCGGCCCCGAAAGCGCTCCGCTGACCAGCCAGGGCAGCGCGATCGCGATCATCATCCTCGCGGAGATATGGAAGACCACCCCGTTCATGGCGCTGCTGCTGATGGCCGGCCTGTCACTCGTGCCCGAGGACCTGCTGAAGGCGGCCAGGGTGGACGGAGCGACCGCCTGGCAGCGCTTCTACCGGGTCACGCTGCCGCTGATGAAGCCCGCCATCCTGGTCGCGCTGCTGTTCCGGGCGCTGGACGCGTTCCGGATCTTCGACAACATCTACATCCTGACCGGTGGCGGCAACGGCACCTACTCGGTGTCGATCCTGGGGTACGACAACCTGTTCCGGGCGCTGAACCTTGGCATTGGGTCGGCGATCTCCATCCTGATCTTCATATGCGTCGCGATCATCGCCTTCATCTTCATCAGGCTCTTCGGCGCGTCGGCGCCGGGCATGTGAGGGGTGAACTGATATGGCCGCCACTACCAGGCAGAAGTCCGGCTGGATCACGGCGAACACCGTCACGATCCTGCTGGTGCTCATCCCCGTCGCGTGGATCTTCTCGCTGTCCTTCAAGAACCCCGCGACCATCGCGGCCACGGGACGCGCCACGTTCTGGCCCACGAGCTGGACGTGGGAGAACTACAGCGGGATCTTCTCCACCTCGGAGTTCACCCGGCCGCTGCTCAACTCCATCGGGATCGGCTTGATCGCGACCTTCATCTCGGTGGTGCTGGCCTCGATGGCCGCGTACGCGGTGGCCCGGCTCCAGTTCCCGGGCAAGCGGGCGCTCATCGGGATATCGCTGCTGATCGCGATGTTCCCGCTCATCTCGCTGGTGACGCCGCTGTTCAACATCGAGCGCTCGCTCGGGATCTTCAACTCCTGGATCGGGCTGATCATCCCGTACATCGCGTTCGGCCTGCCGCTGGGGATCTATACGCTGTCGGCGTTCTTCCGCGAGATCCCCTGGGAGCTGGAGAAGGCGGCCAAGGTGGACGGGGCCACCCCGTTCCAGGCGTTCGTCCGGGTCATCGCCCCGCTCGCCGCGCCCGGCATGGTGACCACGGCGATCCTGGTGTTCCTGTTCTGCTGGAACGAGTTCCTGCTGGCCATCTCGCTGACCTCGACGATCGCCGCGCGGACGGCGCCGGCCGCGCTGGCGTTCTTCAACGGCAGCTCACAGTTCACGGTGCCCACCGGGTCGATCTCGGCCGCCGCGGTGGTCATCACCATTCCGATCATCATCTTCGTGCTGTTCTTCCAGCGGCGGATCGTCGCCGGGCTGACATCCGGCGCGGTCAAGGGCTAGCCGGGAAAAGGGAGTTAAGGAGCAGACAGTGGCCGAAATCATTCTGGACCACCTCACCAAGCGCTTCCCGGACGGGGCGATCGGGGTGAATGACATCAGCCTGGACATCCCGGACGGGGAGTTCATCATCCTGGTCGGGCCGTCCGGGTGCGGGAAGTCGACGTGCCTCAACATGATCGCCGGGCTGGAAGACATCACCTCGGGCGAACTGCGCATCGGCGGGAAGGTGGTGAACCAGGAGGCACCGAAGGACCGCGACATCGCCATGGTCTTCCAGAGCTACGCCCTGTACCCGCACATGTCGGTGCGGGACAACATGGGCTTCGCGCTCAAGCTGGCCAAGACGCCCAAGAACGTGATCGAGGAGAAGGTCGACGAGGCGGCCCGGGTCCTCGACCTGACCCCGTTCCTCGACCGCAGGCCCGCCAACCTGTCCGGCGGCCAGCGGCAGCGGGTGGCGATGGGCCGGGCGATCGTCCGCGACCCGGCGGCGTTCCTCATGGACGAGCCGTTGTCCAACCTCGACGCGAAACTGCGCGTGCAGACGCGCACCGAGGTGTCCCGGCTGCAGAAGAGGCTGGGCACGACCATGGTCTACGTGACCCACGACCAGACCGAGGCAATGACGCTCGGCGACCGGGTCGCGGTCATGCGCCTCGGCACGATCCCGCAGGTGGCGTCGCCGCAGGAACTGTACGACCGGCCGGCGAACCTGTTCGTGGCGGGCTTCATCGGCTCACCCGCGATGAACTTCATGGCGGGCACCCTGGAGGACGGCAAGCTGCGGACCGGGATCGGGGACTTCCCGCTGACGCCCCAGATGCGGCAGACGCTGGAGAGCGCCCGGGCGCCCCGGGAGGTCATCGTCGGCATCCGGCCGGAGAGCTTCGAGGACGCCTTGATCGTGCCGGCCGAGGTCAAGCCGAACGGGCTTGAGTTCGACGCCACCATCGACGTGGTCGAGTCGCTGGGCTCGGAGAAGTTCGTCTACTTCACCCGGGAACTCGGGCAGACCCACAACGTGGCCGAACTCGAGGAACTCGCCCGGGACTCCGGCCGGGCGGAGGCCGGCGGCGCCGCCGCGGAGACGGTGGTCGCCCGGCTCGACCCGGCGTCGCGCATCACCGAGGGCGAGGACGCGCGGCTGTGGGTCGACGTGCGGCACCTGCACGTCTTCGCCCCGGACAGCGGCCGCAACCTCACCCTCGGCGACACCGGCGCCCCGGCAAGTTCGGCAGGTGCAGCAGCCCAGGCAGCTCCAGCAGCTCCGGCCGAGGTCGCCGACACCGAGACGGCCCGGGCTGGGACAGCCGAGGCTGGTGCGGCCGAGGCCGACGCCGCCGCCCCTGGGCAGGCTTCCACCACGGCCGAGTCGGGCGACGGGGCGGACTCGCGGTAACGCGGCAGGCGCTGACCCCGCCGGCTACCGGGCATGCCGGCGGGGCGGCCGGAGCTGCCGCTGCAGTTCCTCGATGACCGCGTCGTTCCACTCGTGGGTGCGCATCAGCCGGTACCGTTCCCGCGCGATGCCCAGGTAGGCCTCGGCATCCGTGCACCCGCCGACCAGGTTGGCCGCATGCAGCATGCGCACCACCGGGGTGAACTCGTCCGCCCACCAGCGCCGGGCGACCTCGGCGCGGTCGTAGAACGTGCGCTCGTGCTGCATCAGCCGGAATCCCCAGGCCTCCACCGCCTCGCCGAGTTCCGCGTACGACCAGGGATCGGTGACCTTGATCTTGGTATAGGCCTGCGCGGACAGCGGCACCCGGGAGCGGAACATCCGCTCGTAGCTCTTCATCAGCAGGTCGCCACGGCGCCGGATGCCCTTGGCGGGCACCTGCGTGAGGACCTCGGTCACGTAGGCATCGATCGTCGTCTGGCCGGTCGCCATGGCGATCGACACCCTGTGGTGGCCGTCCTGGACGAAGTGCATGTCCCCGATCCGGTACACGTCGATGGGCGGCATGGACTCGCCGCGCCGCTGTGCCAGCGCCAGCCGCTCCCACCGCTCCCGCACCCGCCCCGAGGTGGGCCGGAAGCGGCGGTCGAAGTCCTGCCGCGAATCCACGGTGCCGACGACAGTGTCCAGCCGGATGGTCTGCAGGCCGAGCGACCGCTCGCCCCTCATGCCGAGGGCAGCAACGACTTCGTCGAAGGGGAGGATGAGGTTGACGTCGTCCGGCTCACGGCGTAGCCGGTGGGCGAGCCTGGCGAGTACCTGGCGGCGCCGGGCGCGCAGGAACTCGTCCTCGACGTCGGCGCGCGGGAAGCCGGTCTCAGCTGGCATGGCGCGCACCGGCGGGGGATCGCCGCGCGCCAACGCGCGGCTCGATGTCCAGCATGTGACGCCCGACCACGTTGCGCACGACGGTGTGCCCGAGCCGGTGGGGCCGGATCGGCGTCTCGTCGGGGTGGATGTGCCCGTGCAGCAGCAGAGGCGGCCGGAGCCGTGCCGCGAGCCAGTTCAGGGCCTCGAATCCCCGGTGCGCCGGGTCCTCGCGGTCGCCGGCGCCCCGCGGCGGCGCGTGGGTGAGCAGCACGTCTACGCCGCGGCCGTCGCGCAACTCCCGCCAGCGGGCGCGCCGCGACAGGGACCGGGCGCGCCGGGCCTGCTGCCGCTGCGTGTACTGGTTGGGGCCGTCGCTGTAGCGGCGGCAGCCGCCGAGCCCGGCCAGGCGAAGGCCGGCCACGTCCACGATGGCCTGTTCGGCGCTGACGGCGCCGTCGGGCCAGGGCGGCCGGGAAGGCAGCCCGGCCTGGAGCGTCAGCCCGGTGCGCGAGGTGCGGTACCCGGACACGTCCGGGTCGTGGTTGCCGGGCACGAACACCAGCGGTATGTCGAGCGCGTTCATCAGGTAGCCCAGATAATCGAAGGGGAGGTCGCCGCAGGCGACGATGAGCTGAGCCTCGCGCACGGCTCCCAGGTCCGCGTACAGAGCGCTGTCCACCTCGTCGGACACGGCGAGGACGGCAACCACACACAGATGGTACGCCGGGCGCTGGGTGAAATGCCGAAGCGGCGGGGGCGATGGCGGAGCGGCGGGGGCGATGGCGGAGCGGCGAGTGAGCCAGAGCGCCGGGTTGCCGGGCGTCAGCGCCCCGCACCCTCCCTGACGTCGAGACCCCGCTCCCGGAGTGCCGCCTCCACGCGGTAGATCTCGCTCTGCCGGACCCGTTCCGGACGTATCGCGGCACCGGCGGGCGGGCTGACGTCCAGCCGCTGGCAGGCGGTGCCCAAGGCGTCCACATACGCCGCCTTGAGCGCCCGCAGCCGCAGGTTCTTGGCCGGCAGATCGCTGCGGGTTTCCATGGCCTCGAGGTCGGACCGGAGCCGGCTCAGGTCCGCGCGCATCCGCTCGACCGGCTCCGGGGGCTGCGGGTGGGAGCGCTGCTCCGAAAGCCAGCGCACGAGGCGACCCCCGCCGATCAGGGAGTAGATGGCGGCGATGGGAAGCGCCGTGGCCACGAGTAGCTGGAAGGGCGGGCTCACAGGTCCAGTCTCCGCTGTAAGTGCGGCGGGTAGCAAGCCAGCGGCAGGTTACGGTTCTGTCCAGACGCGGATATCAGCCCGGCCCGGTGCCCGGGGCCGTCGCAGGACCACCCATTGGAGGCACATGAACGCGCGCACGCCGGGGCCGCAATGGTGGCCCGGGGCCACCCTGTACCAGATCTACGTCCGCTCCTGGCGGGACAGCGACGGCGACGGGTACGGCGATCTGCGGGGGGTGATCGCCGGGCTCGACTATCTGGGGTGGCTGGGGGTGGACGGCATCTGGCTGTCGCCGACGATGCCGTCCCCCGATCACGACTGGGGATACGACGTCTCCGATTACCTGGCCGTCCACCCCCAGCTCGGCACCCTGGACGACCTCGATCTGCTGGTGGCGGAGGCCGGCCGGCGGGACATAGCGGTCCTGCTGGATCTCGTGCCCAACCACACCAGCAGTGCCCACCCCTGGTTCGTCGACGCCCGGTCGGGCAGGGGGTCGGCGCACCGCGGCTACTACATATGGGCCGACCCGGCCGCCGACGGCGGGCCGCCGAACAACTGGCTGAGCGCGACCGGCGCGCCCGCCTGGACGTTCGACGACGCCAGTGGCCAGTACTACCTGCACAGCTTCCTGCCTACCCAGCCGGACCTGAACTGGCGGGAGTCGGCCGTGCACGCGGAGTTCGAACGGATCCTGCGGTTCTGGTTCGACCGCGGGATCGCCGGCTTCCGGATCGACGTGGCGCAAGGCATCTACAAGGACGCCGCCCTGCGCGACGATCCGCCGGTCGCGACGCCCGGCCGCATCGACGGCCGGTTCGGCCTCGCTCAGGTATACAGCGCCAACCGTCCCGAGTCGCATGGCGTCTTCCGAGACTGGCGGGCGATCGCCGAGACGTACTCGCCGCCCCGGCTCCTGCTCGGCGAGACCTGGGTAGGCGACCTGGCCAGAATGGCCGCCTTCCACGGCAACGGCGATGAGCTCCAGCTGACGTTCAACTTCCCGGTCATCTTCGCCGACTTCACGGCCGAGGCACTGTCCGGCGTCGTCGCCGAGACGCTGTCCGTGCTGCCCGCGGGGGAGTGCCCGGTGTGGACGGCGTCCAACCATGACGTCGGCCGGTTCCCGACCCGATGGTGCGAGGGGGACGAGTCCCGGGCCCGGCTGGCCCTGCTGGTGCTCGCGACCTTGCCGGGCACGCTCGTTTTGTATTACGGGGACGAGATCGCGATGACCGACGTCGACGTCCCCGCCGGGTCCCGCCGCGACGAGATCACCGGCGACGCCCCGGGCGGGCGGCTGCGTGACCGGGCCCGGACGCCGATGCTGTGGGATGCCTCCCCGGCGGCCGGCTTCACCGCCGCCGGCGTCAGGCCCTGGCTGCCCACCGGCGGTCACGCCGAGCGCAACGTGGCCGCCCAGCGGGACGATCCCGCGTCCACGCTGCGGCTCTGCCGCGAGCTGCTCGCGCTGCGCCGCACGGAGTTCAGCGGCACGATCGCCGCCTACACCCAGCTCCCCGGCCCGACCGGGGTGTGGATGTACCGGGTGGGCGACCTGGTGGTCGCGGCCAACTTCGCCAGCGAACCGGCCGGCCTGGACGGGCTGGACGGCCCGCTGCTGCTGTCCACCAGCCGGGCCGCGGCCGCTCCGGGGGCGGGGCCGGTCACCGGGCTGGGCCCCTGGGAGGGTGTGATCGTCCGGGGTGGCGGCCCGCCGGGCTGAGCCGGCCGGCGCTGCCAGTGGCGTCTGGCGCATCCCTGCGCGGGCTGATCCGCCTACCCGTGCAGGACGGCCTGGTCGGTGAGCGCGATCGCCAGCTGGCCGAGTGCGGTCGGGTGGAACGGCGCTGGGTCGCCGAACCACTGGACGTAGGGCTGGCTGGTGCACAGCTGGTGCCCGGTGAAGTCGGGCTGCGGCGCGAGGAAGCCGAACTCGGTGGCGCCCTTGGCGAGCACCGCGTTCAGGGTGGTCAGCCGCGAGGTGAGGATGGCCAGCTTGGCGGGGGTGAGGCCGGCGTTGTGCAGGCAGTTCTGCTCGGGGCCGAACGGGTCGTAGTACTGGTTGATGATCACCCGGGGGTGGCCCGGCAGGGTGGCGAGCTGGCTGAGCAGCTCCAGGTAGTCCTTGCTGAACGTGGCGAGCTGCTGCTGGAAGTAGGCGGTGGTCGCCTTGTCGTCGCAGCGCGGTGCGACCGCGCAATAGCGGACCATCGCGGCCCAGCCGAGATCGTTGGCGCCGACGTTGACGATGACCACGGAGGCGTTACGCGCCCGCAGTACCGTTGCGAGCTGCGGAGGAATTCTCTTGCCGTGCCGGTGCTGTGTACCCAGCAGTCCGTGGGCGATCGTCGCGTTGCTGCAGGCGAGGTTCAGCACCCGCCAGCCGTTGACGGCGGCGAGGACCTGTGCGTAGGAGTCCTGACTCCTGCCGCAGACACGGCCCAGGGGGGACGCGCGGGCGACCGCCGGGAGGCCGAGGCCCGCAGCGGTCGAGTCTCCCATGACCACGGCCTGCACCTTAGGCAGCGGTCGGCCCTTCACGTGGACCTGCGCCGGGGGCTCGCTGCCCACCAGTTCGTTCAGCGAGTTCACCTGCCTCAGCAGGGCTGGCGCCCGGGAGGCGGTGATAAAGATCGCCCCGGCGTTGATGGCGACGGTCACCAGCAGGCCGACAGCGAGCAGCACGATGGTCGTGCGGCGCGGCAGCCGCCGCCAGCCGGCCACGGCGCCCAGCAGGACCAGCGCGCCCAACCCAGCGATCGCGGTCTCCCAGGCGAAATAGTGGATCCATCCATCGGCAAGCCGGCTGCCAAGGACGCGCTCGGCGCCCGCCGGACCGGCACCACGCACGAAGTTCGTGAGCTCGCTGTTGATCGTGATCTGGGAGAGCGCCAGCCGGGGCCTGATCGGTCCGGGGAACTGCAGGGTGGTGGGCAGGCTCTGCCCGAACAGGTCGACCTCACCCGGCCCCGACAGGCTCCAGCTTGGCGCGGTCGTCCCCACGGTGACGACCTGGCCAGCGATGTTGACGGTCTGCATCGGTGTCACCTGGAGCGCGACCGCGATCGCAATCGCCGCCACCAGCAGCAGGGCCGCGAATTCCGCGGCGCGGCGGAGCAGCCGCTGCCGCGTGTTCTGCGCGGGAGTGGGCGGTGCTGGATCGGGCGAGGCGACCTCGCTCATGGGCGGCGGTTCCGGTACGTCTGCCAGGGCGCCGGTGCATCACCCGTCCGCCAGGCGCCTGGGCCGCCACGTGTACTGCAGAGACTCGCCTTCACTTCCCTTTGAAGCTACCCGCCCTGTCCCCCTGCGACGCACCACGCGGCACGTTCACGGAAGGCGGGAAGCGTGAGCGGGACAGGCGGCGCGCCAGTTGCTCACCGCACCGGCACACGGCGCGCCGTGTGCCGTCCCAGGTCTTACCGCGCCGGCCCTAATCGTCGTGCTGCGAAGGCACGTGGAACAGGATGTCCTCCGGTGGGGTGATCCCCTCAGTTGCCTTCTGGAACAGAGCTGCCGAGGGATAGTGGTTGATCGTCTCGCTGAATCCACAGAACTCGAATCCCTGCCGTCGGTAGTACGCGTGCAGGGCAGTGTTGGTCGTCCATACATCGACTCTGATCCAGCGGGCCGCGAAGCGCCGCCTGGCGCTGATCCCCGCCCAGTCCAGAAGCCCAGCGCCGAGCCCTCGGCCCGCGTGACTCCGGCTCACGACGAGGCGGCACACATACACCGCCCGATCTCGCAAGGTCTCCCTTGGCCAGATCGGGCTGTCCTCCGGTTCGGCCGTTATCGTGGCGACGGCTGAACCGCTTTCGTCCCTGGCAATCCAGGACTTCCCGGCCTGAAGGTCCTTCAGTATCCGGTGGCTGCGCTCTTCCTCGCTAGGCCACGGTTGGGCCCATTGATCCGTGTTTCGGGTGCGTAACCATCCGGCAGCCTCGTCGATAAGGTCAGTGATCACATCAAGGTCACGTTCGGTTGCCCGACCAAGCAGCAGCGGCGAGTCTCCCATGCCTCCATGTTGTGCACACGGTGGCAGCATCCGGTACCGGCAGACCGAGGAAGATGTTCGTAGCCGACCGGCGTCGCCCTGAGTTAGTTGCCGAACGCTGGATTGGCAGGCACCAGAGATCCCTTTCAGTCACTTCATCCCCAGCAAGGTGCTAGCTTGCTGGCTGCTGCCGGCGCTGCGGCGCGGTCAAGCTGAGAACAGCGCCGGCGGCGCGATAGGACCGCGTCTCGCCTGTGCGGCAGTGGGCTGCCCGGTCCGCGCGGCCTGCTGTTTCAACGGGGGTCGTAGTGCTCGTACCGGTACTGCGCTGACGGACGACCGTAACGCTTTGCCATGACCCCCTCCTTCCTGCTCGTCCGGGTTTGTCCGGAGTTCCCGGCCTTGCGCCAGAGCTGATGCCCTGCCCCGTGGCCCAATCAGCACAGGCCACGGAAGTCTTTGAGGAACCGTTCAACCAGGCCAATCCCACTGGTGTCACCAGCGGGGCTATGGTGATCGTTCAGCCCTGTGAGTCGGGTGTGGCAACGGTAGCGTCGTGAGGTGCCACTGTCGCCGGAACTTCGCCTACTTTGATGAGAAATCGATTCCGATCCGACGGGCACACGGTGATCGTCAGCCGGAATCGGCTGCCGTCATCAAGGAAGCCCACCCGGAAGATCTCGAACACGGGGACGCGGCCGTCCGAGGGGAGCTTAAAGAAGGCTTGCTCGTGGTCATCCGGGGCCCGCACCGAGATCGAGTCGCGGTAGCCTACCTGCTTCATACCCTTACCTGCGAGGTAGGCGACAGCGCCACCCGCGATGTCGGTGGCCTGGATTAGTCGTGTCGCACCTTTATCTACCAGGCTCATCGGGTAGAAGGACGTCTGGAGCGACCAAGGGGTGCGATCAATGAAGCGCTCCTGGTGTCGGCTCACTACCTGGTCCCCTTCATCGATCCTCAGCGAATCGGCTACTACCGCGTTGGCTGTCTGGATCTCCACCCGAGGGGTGCTGTTGTGGGGCTCCCGGCCGCCGGCCTTCACCTCAGCGATGTAGATATCTGTTTCAACCCCGGCATCTGGCTCGCCGGTCAGAATTGTCACGAAGGGATTGACCTTCTCTACCACGAAGGTGCCCTGGCCAGCCCGGGCCTCGACCAGGCCCCGGGTCGTGAGCAGCTTGATGGCGTCGCGCACGGTGTTGCGCGACGCATCGTACTGATCCATGAGCTCGATCTCGGTGGGGAGCTGAGCCCCTTGCACGATCTCGCCGACCTCGATCTTGCCGCGCAGATCCTCGGCGATCTGCCGGTACATCGGCTCGGCCATGTGGCCTCCCGGTCACCTCATTGGAACCAATCAGGGGGCTGAGCAGGCTCATCCCATTCGTTGGAATATTTGGGACTTCTAGGTTTGACGATCTCCAGGGTGTGGGATCAATCCTACAGTACCAAAGGTTGGTATGACTAGGATGACATGATCTGCAGGGATCAGCCTAGCAGTCCGAGCCGCTGGTTTGTCTCGAAGACGCGCCACTTAGTCTCCAGCTTTTTCTGGTCGGGTCACCCCCGGGGACCAGAACATCCAGATGGGGGCCGGCGGAAACCCCGCCGGCTGGAGGTAAGGGGGCCTGCTATGGCCGACGCGATCATCCTCAGCGCTATCGCGGTCTTCCTCGCCGGTGTCGTCGCCGGGATCGTCGTCATGGTCAGCATCGGCATCCGGCGGGAAGAGCGGGATTTTCTGCGGACCGGCCTGGTGTCGATGACCCGCCGGGCCCCGGGCCGGGCTAGCGACGGCGCCCGCTCCCTGACTTCCCTCTACGTCGGCCGGCGCACGGACCCGGATCCCGCGCCCGAACGCTACGAGGACGCGCTGGTCTGACAGGGACGGGCCAGGCCGGCCGGGGACGGGGACGACGACACCGGCCGGCCTGGCCGCCGGGCCACCGCGCCGCACCATCGTGGGGGCGTGGTGCGGCGCGGATCCCTCTCCAGACCCGAGCCCAGCGTCCCGGCAGACCTCCCACCCAGGGCCCCGGCGGGCACGCTGCCCAGCGGTGATGCACGTGCTCGCCGTGGCCACCTGCACGGCCAAGTGCCGCGGCGATCTAAGCTCGGCACCGTGTCTGATTCCAGCGCCGGGGGCAGGTTCCCGTGGCCGCGCGCGTGCGCCACCGGGACCGGGTCCATGCCCGGCACCGACCCGGCCGAGGCGATGCGGATCATCCTCGGGGAGCTGCCCGAGCTGCCGCACCTGGCCGAACTCCCGGCCCGTGGGGCCGGCGCCGACCTGACCGGCCGCACCGCCGGGCTGCTGGTCGACCTGCCGGTGGAGGCCACCCCCACCGGCTGGCGGTTCGCGGGACGGCCCGGACGCGACCTGAGCCGGGCCCGCAGCCTGCTGGCCACGGACCTCGACGTGCTGGAGGAGACCGCCGCTGGCTACCGGGGACCGCTGAAGATCCAGGTGTGCGGGCCGTGGACGCTGGCTGCGACGATCGAGCTGGCCCGCAGCCAGGAGGCCGCGCTCGCCGACCCCGGCGCGGTGGCCGACCTCACCGCGTCGCTCGCGGAGGGCGTCGCGGCCCATGTGGGCGAGGCGCGGAAGCGCGTCCCCGGCGCGCAGGTGCTGCTACAACTCGACGAGCCGGCCCTGCCCGTGGTGCTCGCGGCAAGCGTGCCGACCGCGAGTGGGCTCAACCGCCTGCCCGCCCCGGAGCCGGCCGACGCGGAGGCACGCCTCTCAGCGGTGATCCAGGCGGCAGGGGCCTTCGCGATCGTGCATTGCTGCGCGCCGTCAGTACCGTTCGGCATGATCGGGGCTGTGGGTGCGGAGGCGGTCAGCTTCGATCTCGGCCTGCTGCGCCGGGAAGAGGAGGACGGCCTGGCCGAGGCCGCGGAGTCCGGCCTGGGAATCCTGGCCGGCGCGGTCCCGGCCACCTCCCTGGGCACGGCCGAGAGGGGGACAGGGCAGCTGCCGGGCCCGGGCGAGACGGCGCGCCGGGTGGTGGAGCTGTGGCGGCGGATGGGCTGGCCGGGCGCCCCGGGTGCCGGACCGGCCGAGGTTGCCGGACAGGTGGTGCTGACGCCGGCCTGCGGGCTGGCTGGTGCGTCGCCCGGGTACGCGCGGGCCGCACTCGCGCACTGCCGGGAGGCGGCACGGCTGCTGCCCGAGCTGATCGAGGAGGGGTGATGACGAGCGTCGCCG
>Ga0114129_10007669_pt1 | contig 15354 bp, 16 predicted proteins | sample RhiMetdeltSRZDD1_FD_80071 | JGI IMG/M metagenome (GOLD analysis project Ga0114129, IMG submission 80071) | Populus rhizosphere microbial communities from Tennessee, USA - Rhizosphere MetaG P. deltoides SRZDD1 (version 2) (version 2) | ecosystem: Host-associated > Plants > Roots > Rhizosphere >...
CCCCCCATATTCACGCGACGGCGGCGGCGCGCAGCTGACGGAAGCGAACGGCGAAGAGCGGATCGAAGAGCGCGGTGGTGGCGATGAGCGCGACGTCCGCGCCCTCGCGGAGCAGGTGATCGGCGCGCTCGACCGTGGTGATGCCGCCCACGCCGAGAATCGCGCGGTCCCACGCACCGGCCTTGCGCCACGACAGCATCTCTTCGATCTGGCGTGAGGCGAGCGGCCACGTGTCGGCGCCCACGATCGTGGCGCGGTCGCGACCGGTGCCCTCGAACGCTGCGTTGCCGTCTTCGTCGACGACCCGACGTCGCACGCCGTGGGTCATGACGAAGCCGCTCGCCCACGAGGCGAGCTTCGTCGCGGTCTCGTGCAGCAGGCGCGGCGTGCGGAAGACGCCGAACTTCGCGAGCACCGGCTTCGGCATCGTCGTGCGCACGCGATAGAGGATCTGCGCGGACAGCGGAATGTTCTCGTAGATCAGCTGCGGCTGCTCGGCGAACGGATCCGGCACCGCGAGGTGCACCTCGACCGCGTCGCCGCCGGCCTCGGCCGCCCACGCGGCGCAGCGCGCGTAGTCCTGGATGAGCTGCTCGGCATCCATGCCCGGCGCCCACGTGCCGACCACGCTCACGATCAGCACCTGACCCGGACCGATCCGATCCTTCGCGCGGCGCACGTCCTTGCGCCAGACCTCGGGCTCGACGGATGGGATGCCGAGCGAGACAGCGAGCGTCGGCTGGCCGTCGAACGTGCCGCGCTTCGTCGCGATCGCGGCGTGCTCCCGGTTTTCCACGGGCCGGATGTTCGGCAGCGCATGCGCAGGCATCGCCATGGACCGCACGGTCTTGTAGGTGAGGACGTCGAACCCCACACGCGAGTACGCCTCGATCCACTTGCTGTTGAGCAGCGGGCCGGCCGCGACGCCGATCGGCGAGTTCAGGACGTGATCGAGGAATTTACCGCCGGGCCCCGTGGGCACGCGGCGAACGCGCGGCAAGGTAGGGGAATGGCTGTAGTTCCACGAGTACGACCGGTCCAAACGGTAAACGAGCTGCGCGATGACCTTCACTCCCCTACGCGAAGTCAGCGGCAAGCGTCAGTATATCAAATAGTTACATCGCACGCCCCGGTTTTGGTCGGACCGAGAAATTCGCTCGTAATGTCGGCTACTTGAACGCCGGCATCACCTCGCGGGCGATCAGATCGAGCTCTTTCATGACGTGCGCGTGCGGCATCCCAGGGAAGAAGGTCCGGCAGATCAGATGCGTCATCCCGTAGGCCTCGACGAAGGTGCGGATCTTCGAAATGACCTGGTCGGGCCCGCCGATGAGGAAGCGATCCGCCATCAGCTTGTCGAGGTCGGTCGCGATCGACGCGTCGATGAACGGATGACGCCAGCCGCCCGCGTACTCGCGGCGATAAGCGACCATGATGTGCTCCTCGGCCAGCTCGCGCGCCTTCTTGTCCGTCTCCGCGATGATGAGGTCGCGCGTGAGCGGCCACTCGGTAATCGCCGCCGTACGTCCGGCAGCGCGACGGTTCGCAAGGAACTGCTCCTTGCCGCGAAGCAGCCGCGCCAGGTCGGCCGTCGGGCCCGGGATCCAGTTGTCGGCGAGCGTGGCCGCGCGACGCAGCGTGATGTCACCCCAGCCGCCGATCCACACGGGCGGATGCGGCTTCGTCACGGGCTTGGGCTCGAGACGACCTTCGACGGTGTAGTACGCGCCCCTGAACGAGATCCGATCCTGCGTCCAGAGACCGTTCATGATCGCGAGCTGCTCCTCGAAGCGCGCGCCACGTTTTTCGAGGTCGACACCGTAGAGGGTGAACTCGTCGGGCTTGTAGCCGATCGCGATCCCGAGCGTGATGCGGCCGTTCGACATCACGTCGAGCATGGCCACGTCCTCGGCAAGCCGGACCGGATGGTAGAAGGCCGCGACCGCGATGTCGGTGCCGAGCATCATCGTGGACGTGCGCGTCGCGAATCCGGCCAGCACAGGAAACGGCGACGGCCAGTAGTGGTTCGTGACCGCGTGATGCTCCTCCATCCACACGGAGTCGAACCCGAGCTCCTCCGCGCGGGTGACTTCTTCGAGCGCTTCCTTGTAGTAGTGTCCGCCCTCGATCGGGATGAATCCGACCTTGAGTCGCGCCATCCGTCCTCCTAGGCGATCTTCGCGGGGTCGTACAGTCCGGCGAGCGTGTGCAGCGCTTCGAACAGGTAGTAGCTGCCCCAGACCAGTTCGTGACGGGTCGCCAGGCCGATGCGCGGACTGTAGCAGCCGTCGGTGAGCATTCCATCCGCCCGGAGGTGGCGCGACACCAGCGCGGCGGCGGTGGCCTCCGCGGTGTCGCGATAGGCGCGCGCGCGCTCCGGCGTCGACGCGCGAGGCGCCAGCGTCAGCAGGCTCGCAGTGACGATCGCGGTCGCCGACGTGTCGCGGAACGTGTTCGGAATCTTCGGGTCGTCGAAGTCCCAGAACGCGACCCGATCGGCGGGCGCATGCTCGAGCCACCAGTCGGTGGCGCGCTCGGCCGCCTCGCGGAAGCGCGACTCGCCCGACCACACGTGCGCGAGCGTCCATCCGAGGATGCCCCACGCCTGCGCACGCGCCCACGTGCTGTCGTCGCGGATGCCTTTGTGTGTGTATCGGCGCAGCATGCGGCCTGTCGCCGGGTCGAACGACGCCGACTGGCACACGGAGCCGTCGTCGCGCAGGCAAAACTCGATGTGCCGCGCGGCGTGGCGGAGCGCGATGTCGCGAAGCACCGTGTCGCCGGTCTCCCGGTACGCCCACAGCAGCAGGGCAGACGCCTGCACCGTGTCGACGTTGGCCTCGCCGGCCCCGACGTCGGAGGCTTCTTCGGCCGCGGCGCCCAGGGGCAGGGCCTCGGCGCGCGCGTTGTACGACGAGGCGAGTCCGTGCGCGCCGGCCAGCGCGATCTCCCGCGCGGCCGCGTCGCCACAGAGCAGCGCGCCGAGCGCGGCGCCGTAATAGAAGAGGAAGCCGCGGAACACGGTGTCGGACTCCGCTCGCGGGCGCAGGCGCGTTGTCCAGTCCGCTGCCCACGTGCGCGCACGCGGATCGTCGCCATACCGCGCAGCCAGCCACAGCATCCCGTTCCAGAAGCCGCCCGTCCAGTCACCGGCGGGCGACGTGGTCCACGCGCCCGTCGCGGGATCGGCGAAATGCGGAAAACCGCCGCTGACCGTCTGGGCGGTCCGCGCGATCCGGCCGCGCATGCGGGCCAGCGCATCGGTCCACGTCTGCGTCATTGCGCGAGGATACTACCGCTGCTAGCGTGTGGCAGCGCCACGCCGGAGGGATCACCATGCCGACGATGACCGGCTTTCACGCCCTCAGAGAGTTGCCGCAGGAGAAGGTCACCGACAAGATCAGCCGCCGCGTTCTCACCGGGGACAAGGAGATGATCGTGTGGTGGTCGATGAAGGCGGGCGCGCACGCCGCCGCCCACCGTCATCCGCACGAGCAGGTGTTCTGGATGATCTCGGGCCGGATGGAGTTCCGCCTCGGCTCCGAGCGCCGGATGTGCGGTCCGGGCGACCTCGGCGTCGTTCCGGGGGGCGTCGAGCACGAGGCGTGGTTCCCCGAGGACACCGAGGTCATCGACGTCTTCGCGCCACCGCGCGAGGATTTCCTGCCCGGCGCCGGGGTGCCGGCCTACATGCGGAACGGCTGACGGACGGCATCGGCCGGTGGACCCCTCCCGAACGGCCGCCGACGGCGCGGTTGTCCCGGGAATCACGTCGCGATCGCCTCATTGGGTCGCTTGACACTCCCGGAGGGCCCGCGCTATGGTCGGCCCCGCGTCGGAGGTGTCCGCGCAGCGGAGGTGTCCGCGCAGTGACCGGTCTCGCCGTCCCGACAGGAGGTCGCGCCATGAAGAGGTCAGGCATCGTTGCCGCGCTGCTCACCGTCGTCCTCACCATGCTCATCGTTCCGTCGCCGGCTCTCGCGCAGGTCAAGGGGCTCTACTGGACGACCAGTGGCTTCTTCGGTCCGTTTCCCATCACTGACCTGATTCCGTCCGTGCCCAAGGAAAAGGCGCGCGACGTCACGATCCCGGTCAGCATGTGGGTCATCGACCATCCGAAGGGCCTCGTGGTCTTCGACACCGGCAACAACGTCGCGATCTCCGACGGCGGGTGCAAGCAGCACTGGGTGCCGGGCAACTGCGACGGGTTGAAGCCGAGCCAGAAGCGCGACGACGTCATCGATCGTCAGCTGCAGAAGCTCGGCTTCTCGGCCGACAAGGTGAAGGCCGTCGTCACCTCGCACGCCCACCTCGACCACATCGGCAACATCAAGATGTTCCCGAAGGCCGTGCACGTCATCCAGAAGAAGGAGCTGTATCAGGCGTGGTGGCCGGAGAAGTTCCAGCGCTCGGGCGGCGTGTTCGTGGTCGGTGACTTCGACGGTCCGGCGCGCGACTTCAACTACCTCGAGCTCGACGGCGATTACGATCTCTTCGGCGACGGCTCGGTGATGGTCCTGAGCACGCCCGGCCACACGCTCGGGCACCAGTCCATGAAGGTGAAGCTCGCCAGCGGCCAGACGATCCTCATGTCCCAGGACGCGATCTGGATGCAGGAGAACCTCGACGGCTATCCGGCGGGCCTGAACTACAGCGTCAAGGACTACAACAACTCCGTGAACCGGCTGAAGATGATGCGCGACCTCGAAAATGCCGATCTCTTCTTCGCCCACGACCAGGACCAGTACAAGGCCAAGGGCGGCAGGTGGTATAAGTAACGTCACTCGACGCACCGCTGAGCGAAGGCCCCCCTTGGTGATGGGGGGCCTTCGTTTTCCATGATGAGCTCGGATTCCGCCCTTATCGCCCTCGAGTCGGTCTCGAAGCGCTACGGGTCCCGCACCGTCGTCGACGACGTCTCGTTTACCGTCGCCAGGGGAGAGATCGTCGGCTTTCTCGGCCCCAACGGCGCCGGCAAGACGACCACGCTCCGGATGATCGCGGGCTTCACCGCGCCGACGTCGGGACGCGTGCGCGTGGCCGGACACGACATGGCCACCGAGAACGTCGAGGCGGCGCGGTGCATCGGATATCTGCCCGAGCGCCCGCCGCTGTACGACGTGCTCGACGTGTCGGCGTATCTGCGGTTCGTCGCGCGGGCCAAGCGCATCGAGCGCCGCGCCATCGCGGGTGAGCTCGATCGCGTGATCACCGCCTGCCGCCTCGAGGCGGTGACCCGGCGCGAGATCTTCAAGCTCTCGAAAGGCTACCGGCAGCGTGTCGGGCTGGCGCAGGCCCTGCTCGGCGCGCCCGAGGTGCTGCTGCTGGACGAGCCGACGGCGGGGCTCGATCCGGGCCAGATCCAGGAAGCGCGCGAGGTCATCCGCGCATTCGGGGACGATCACGCGGTGCTCTTCAGCACGCACATTCTCGCAGAGGTCACGCTGATCTGCCGGCGCGTGGCCATCATCCATCACGGCCGGCTGCTCGCGATGGACTCGCCGACCGGCCTGCTGCGCGCGCTGGAGGAGACACATCGCGTGTGCCTCGAAGTGAGCGGGCCGGCGGACGGCGTCCGCGACGAGCTGCTCTCTGTGAAGGGCGTGATCGCCGTGGACGTTCACCGGCTGCGCGACGGCGAGGAGATGGTCGCGGCCGATTGCCGGGTGGAGGCGGAGTCCGGCGTGGAGGCGGCCATCGCCCGCGCGATCACGCGTCGCTGGGATCTGCACCGCCTGGAGCGGCAGCAGCCGACGCTCGAAAACATCTTCCTGCGCTACGTGAGCGCGCAGACGAACGACGCGTGAGCGGGACGCTGGCCGTCTACGGCAAGGAGCTGGCGAGCTACTTTCGCTCGGCGATCGCCTACTACGTCGTCGCCGTCTTCCTGCTCGGCACCGGCTACTTCTTCCTGTACAACGTCTTCCTCACCGGCGAGACGACGATGGCGGGCACCTTCCAGAACATGGGGATCCTCCTCACCACCCTCGTGCCCGTGATCTCCATGCGGCTGTTCTCGGTCGAGTACAGCGCCGGCACGGCCGAGCTGCTCCTCACGCTGCCGCTGCAGCCGTGGGAGATCGTCGCCGGTAAGTACCTCGGAGCCGTGACGATCCTCGTGCTGATGACCGCCGCCACCGTCGTCGATCTCGTGCCGCTCTACCTGTTCGGGACGCCGGAGACGACGACGATCCTCGCCGGCTACATCGGCTTCGTGCTGCTCGGCATGGCGTGCCTCGCCATCGGCCTCTTGTTCTCGACCTTGACGCACAACCAGATCGTGGCGGCGTTGATCACGGCGGCCGTGCTCCTCGGCTTCTGGTTCGTCGGGCACCTGCAGACGTTCCAGCAGTCCGGCACGCTACGGGAGCTGTTCGGCTATCTGTCCTTTTCCCGACACTTCGTGGATTTCATCCAGGGCCTCGTGCGCACGGAGGCGGTGGCCTTCTATCTGATCGTCGCCGCCATCGCGTTGACCCTCAGCACGAACTATCTGAAGTGGCGACGCTGAGATGGACACCTCGTTCCGCTGGGGACTGACGCTCCTGGGCGGCGTCGCGCTGCTCGCGGCGGCGCTCGCCGTCCATGCGATCCTCCTCGAGATCGCCGTCGCGACGGTCGTGCTGGCCGCTGCCGGCGCCGTGCTGACAGCCCTCGGCCTGTTCCGGCTGCGGGTCGAGCTCGCGTCGATGGTGCGGCGCCGCCGCGGCGAGATCGCGCTCGCCACGCTCGGTGTCATTGGTGTGCTCGTCGCGGTGGCGTACCTGTCGGTGCGCTATCCGTTCCGGTTCGATCTGACGAGCGCCGGCGTGTTCTCGCTGTCCGAGCCGACGGTCACGATGCTCAAGCGGCTCGACAAGCCCGTGCACATCGTCTTCTTCCACGATCCGATGATGCGGGAGACGGTCGAGCTCTATCAGCTGATGGCGCGACAGAACAAGCTTCTCACCGTCGAGTTCTTCGACCCGATGATCAATCCCGCGCAGGCCCGGATGCTGAGCGTGAACTTCGCCGGGACAGCGGTGCTCGAGAGCGAGGGGCGGCGGCTGCAGGTCAACAGCAGCAGCGAGACGGACATCGCCAACGGGATCCTGCGCGTCTCGCAGGGCGCCACGCAGCTGGTGTGCTTCGTCGACGGCCACGGCGAGCCCGATCCTTTCAGCCTCGAGTCGCACGATCACCAGGAGGGCGCGCCCGGCCACACGCACGGCCTAGGCGCGAAGTACACGCTGCACGAGCGCCACGGCATGGCGAAGGCGCGCCACGCGCTCGAGACCATGAACTACAAGGTCGAGAAGGTGCTGCTGCTCCAGCGCGCCGACGCGCTCGCCCGCTGTGGCGTGGTCGTCGTCGGCGGGCCGAAGATCGCCCTGCTGCCGCAAGAGATCGACACGATCCGCGCCCACCTCGGCAAGGGCGGTCACGCGCTGTTCATGCTCGACCCGTTCGTGCGAACGGGGCTCGAGCCGGTGCTGAAGGAGTATGGCGTCGTGGTCGACGACGACATCGTGATCGACGAGGCGAGCCACTTCTGGGCGGACGTGTCCGCGCCCGCGGTGAGCGATTACAACCGGCATCAGATCACGCGTGACCTCCCGCTGACGTTCTTCCCCGGCGCCCGCTCGCTGTCGCCCACGGCGCAGCGCGTGCCGGGCACGTCCGTCGTCCCGCTCGTGAACTCCTCGCGAAACAGCTGGGGCCAGACGAGCCAAGACCGTGTCGGGTTCGTGAAGGGCCGCGACGTGCCGGGGCCGCACACGCTGATGGTGGTGGCGCTGCGGCGCGGCAGCGACGACGGTCCGCGCTCGCGCGTGGTCGTCGTCGGCGACTCCGATTTTGCGACGAACTCGTTCTTCCACATCATGGGCAACGGCACGCTGTTCGTGAACACCGTGAACTATCTGGCGGCCCAGGAGAACCTCATCGGCCTGCAGCCGCGCACCGCCGATCTTCCGCGGGTGAATCTGACCAATCGCCAGATGAAGGGCACGTTCTTCTTGTCCGTGGTCCTGGTGCCCGCCATGCTCGCCGTGGTGGGCACCGCCGTGTGGTGGAAGCAGCATTGAGCGGGGCGGGCCGCCGCCGCGGCGTGTTCGTGGTGTGGGGGCTTCTGGCCGTGCTCGTCACCCTCATCATCGTCGTCGAGTATCGCGACCGCCGGACGGCGGGCGCCGGGAAGGCGGATGCCGTCGACTCGCGGATGCTGCTGCCGATCACGATGGATCGGGTGGGCGCGATCGAGGTCGCCGACGCCGGCACGCTTCATCGCTTCGAGCGCGATCCGCGGGGCGCATGGTTCTATCACGGCGTACACAGCGCCGCCGACACGAGCCACACGCACGCCGCCGATCCCGCGCTCGCCGAGCGGATCGGCCGGACCATGGCCGCGTTCGGGCGCACGCGGCTGGAGCGCGAGTTCCCGCTCGGCCGCGACGGCGCGGAGTACGGTGTCAGCACACCCGACGTCATCGTCCTCGTCTATCGTCCGAGCGAATCGCAGCCACTCGCCCAGTACGCGATCGGGCACGTCGCGCCCGATACGGTCAGCCGCTACGTGCTCATCGTCGGCCGGCCGGTGGTGGCGACGATTCCGGGCTATCAGGTCGACAACCTGCTCGCGCTCGTTCGAAGCCTCGACGGACCCGGCGAGCGCTCGCGGGCATCGGCGAAGCCGTGACCCGTCTGCGGGTGGTGGCGGCCGGCGTGGCGGCCGTCGTGCTCGCCCAGACCGGCGCCGGGGTCGCTTTCGCCCACACCGGAGGCAGCAACGGGTACGCCGCCGTGACGGTCGAAGGCCCGCGCGTGCGATATAGCCTCACGCTCTGGCCGGCCGCGCTCCCGCCCAGCATCGCCGATGAGCTCCGACGCATCCGCGCCGGCGACGAGGGAAGCCGCGAGCGTCTTGTCGCCGTCATCCGCGACAAGGTCGGGTTCGTCGTGCAGGACCGCCGCTGCGCGGCAGGTCTGGGCTCGCTGGCGCCGGCGTCGCCGAGCGCCGAAAGCGTCACGCTCGTCGTCGACTTCGCGTGCGGGACCGAGATCCGTGAGCTCGTCGTGCGCGACGATCTCTTCGACGTGTTCGGCGCCGACTACCACACGCTGGCGCGCATCGACGCCGGGGGCCGCACGACGCAGTTCGCGTTCACACCCGAGACGCGTCAGACCCGTGTGGCCCTCGGTGCCACGGTAGGCGTCCGTCACGGTCTCCTGAGCTTCGTGCGGCTCGGGATCGAGCACATCCTCACCGGCTGGGATCACCTGCTGTTCCTGGTGGGGCTGCTGCTGCGCGGCGGAAGCTGGCTGGCACTGGCCAAGATCGTCACCGCGTTTACGCTCGCTCACAGCATCACGCTCGCCCTTGCCGCGCTCGACGTCATCGTGCTGCCCGACCGGTTCGTGGAGGCGGTCATCGCGCTGTCGATCGCCTTCGTCGCCGCCGAGAATCTCTTTCTCCGGCCGGTCGTGTCGCGGCGGTGGCTGGTCAGCTTTTGCTTCGGCCTCGTGCACGGCTTCGGCTTTTCGGCGGCGCTGCGAGAGCTCGGACTCGCCTCGCACGGCTTGCTCGTCTCGCTGTTCGGCTTCAACGCAGGAGTCGAGATCGGGCAGGGGCTGGTGGTGGCGGTGGCGCTGCCGGCGCTCGGACTGCTGCGCCGCACGCGCTGGGAGCGGCGCATGGTCTGGAGCTCGTCGCTGGCGATCCTCCTCGTCGGTGCCGTCCTCTTCGTCGAGCGGGCGTTTTTTTGACGTCTCCGCTTGCTGCCGGCGCGCGGCCGCCCTGCGCCGGAACGCTGCGCGAGGGCGTCGTCGCCTCACTCGCCCTCGTGCCCTCGGTCTTCGTGTACGGCACGGTGTTCGGCGGGCTGGCCGTGCAGGCGGGGCTGACGGTGGCGCAGGTGCTCGGCATGTCGCTGCTCGTGTTCGCGGGCGCCTCGCAGTTCGTCGCTGTGCCGATGCTGGTCGGCGGCGCGCCGGCCGTGGCCATCGTCGTGACCACCTATGTCGTGAACATGCGGCATTACCTCATGGCCGCGACGCTCGCGCCCTCGTTCCGCGGCTTTCGGCGCGTGTGGCTGGCGCTGATCGCGCACCTGATCAACGATGAGTCGTTCGCCGTGGTCGTCGCCCGGTCGAGGCCGCCCGATCCGTGGATCTATCTCGGCAGCGCGCTGGCGATCTGCGGCGCATTCGTCGTCGGCGTCGCGGTCGGCGTCGCTCTCGGGGGTCTCGTCTCAGAGCCCGAGCGCTACGGGCTGGACTTCGCGTTCCCGGCCGTGTTTCTGGCGCTCGTCGCCGTGCAGCTCCGCCACCGCGCGGATTGGCTCGTGGCAATCGGCGCCGCCGTCGTGGCCGTCGCGCTGGCGCTCATGCTGCCGGGGAACTGGCACATCGTCGTCACCGGCCTCGTGGTCAGCGTGGTCGCCGCGCGCCTCCTGCCCGTCGATGAGGCGGACCGCCAGGAGGAGCCGACGGCGTGAGGAGCGATGTCTGGCTCGTGATCGTCGGCATGGCGGCGGCGACGTATCTGACCCGCGCGCCGATGTTCCTCGCCCTCGCACGGCGACCGCTGCCGCCGCGCGTCCGACTCTGGCTGCGGCTGGTGCCGCTCGCGGTGTTGCCCGCGCTCGCGATGCCGCTGGTCCTCGTGCGCGACGGCCATCTGGCGCTCGGCTGGACCAACCCCGCGCTCTGGGGCGCCGCCGTCGTCTTCGTCCTCGCCGCCCGCCGCGTGAACCTGCTCGCGTCGGTCGCCGCCGCCGTCGCGGTCGTAGCGCTGCTGCGGGCCGTGGCGTAGAATGCAGCGCGGATGACCGATCAGTTCAGCCCGCAGGAACGGGCCGCGCTGGCGCCGTACTTCACGAATCTCGACGGTCCCGTCTTCGCGCTGATCAACCTTCCCGAAGTCGTCAAGGGTGCGCTGTTCGCGCGGTATTCGCGCTCTCCGAAATCGCTGCGCCGGCTGTTCCTCGACGAATTCTCGACGGATGTCGCCGCGGCGGCGAGCGGTGAGGAGGCCGCGGCGCCACCGACGTCCCCAAACACACGCCGTGCCGAGGAGCTGTACGGCCGGATGTTCTTCGAGTACGGCGACGATTCCGTCGCCCAGCTCGGCGGCGTCCATCTCGCGTGCGAAGGCGCGTCGAACATCCTGACGAAGGTGCTCGAGTGGGGACGTCTCGCGGCGTATCTCGAGCAGTCGACGCGCTACGTGCCGTACGACGATCTCGTCCAGGGGCGCTATCGCTATCATGTGCCGCGCGAGCTCGAGGGCGAGCTGCGGACCCGCTACGTCGCCACCCTCGACGCGATGTTCGACACCTATCGTGAGCTGCTCCCGATTCTCCGCCAGCACTTCGCCGAGCGGTTCCCGCAGGACGCCCAGACGCCGGATGGCGCGTATCGCCTGAGCATTCGCGCCAAGGCGCTCGACACGCTGCGCGGGCTGCTGCCCGCGGCGACGACGTCCAACGTTGGGATCTACGGCACCGGGCAGGCCTACGAGAATCTGCTGCTGCGGATGCGCGCGCATCCGCTCGAGGAGGTGCGCGCGTACGCCGCCCTGATGCTCGAGGAGCTGCGCAAGGTGATCCCGGCGTTTCTGCGGCGCGTCGACCTGCCCGACCGTGGCGGCGCCTGGTCGTCATACCTCGAGGAGGCGCACCAGTCGACCGCCCGCGTCGCGGCGGCGCTGCTCGCGGACGAGCCGGTGGTCGTGCGCGACGAGGTGACGCTGACCGATTTCGATCCCGACGGCGAAGCCAAGGTCGTGGCCGCCGCGCTCTATGCCGTGTCGGACCTGCCCGACGATCGGCTGTTCGAGATCGCCCAGAAGATGACCGAGTCCGAGCGTCGCAGCGTCCTCGAGGCCTACGTTGGCCGGCGCGCGAATCGCCGACACCGCCCGGGCCGCGCCTTCGAACGCACGTCGTATCGCTTCGACATGCTGGCCGACTACGGCGCCTTTCGCGACCTCCAGCGGCACCGATTGCTCACGCTGGAATGGCAGCGGTTGTCGCCGCAGCACGGTTTCGTGATGCCCGAGGCGATCGCGGAGGCGCGCGTGCAGGAGCGCTGGGAGCGCGCGCTCGACGCCTCGGCCGCCCTCCACGACGCGATCGTGGCGGCGGGGCTCGTCGAGGTGGCACCGTATGCGGTGGCCATGGCGTATCGCATCCGCTTCTACATGGAGATGAACGCGCGCGAGGCGATGCACGTGATCGAGCTGCGGAGCGCGCCGCAGGGGCATCCGGCGTATCGACGGATCTCGCAGACGATGCATCGTCTCATCGCCCAGCGGGCGGGTCATCGCGCGCTGGCCGCCGCCATGACGTTCGCAGACCACTCGGAGGTCGCGCTCGAGCGGCTCGAGGCCGAGCGCGCGGCCGAGCGCCGACGGGGAGGACGTTAACGACGGGGAGGAGCGCGCCATGAGCAAGCTGGTGTTCGCCGCGGTCATCTTCGTTCTCGGCTACGCGCTGTATATGGCCGTTCGACGTCAGCGCCAGCTGCTGCCGGCGGCGCTGGCCGACATCGTCCCCCGCCTGATCCTGGCCCTCACCATCGGCATTCCCGCCCTCATCCTCGTGTTCTCGATTTTCCGCGTCATTCCCGCCGGACACGTCGGCGTGAAGGTGCTGTTCGGCCAGGTCGACCCGGTGCCGCTGCGCGAAGGGCTCAACGTCGTGTGGAATCCGCTCTACGACATCGTGGTCATGGACACGCGCGTGCACAAGCACACCTCGCGCTATGACGCCGCGTCGAAGGATCTCCAGGCCGTGCACGTCGACATGGTCCTGAACTACCGCCTGATACCCGAGCGCGCGCCCGAGGTCTACAAGTCGATCGGTCTCGCCTACGCGACGGTGATCGTCGATCCGGCCGCGCAGGAGGTTCTCAAGGCGCAGACGGCCACGCACAACGCGGCGGAGATCCTCGTGCGCCGGCAGGCGATCAAGTCGGACGTCCAGGCGGAGATCACGCAGTGGCTCGCCAAGTACGGCGTCGAGCTGAAGGAGGCCTCGCTCGCGAACAAGGGCGATGCCGAAGCGACCTACAACGCGCGCGTGGCGGCCTCGCTCACACCCGTGCTCATCCAGCAGCAATACCTCGCGCGCTGGGACGGTCGGCTGCCGCAGTACACGCTCGGCGGCGGGGCGGTCCCGTTCGTCCAGCTCCCCGTGCCGGGCGAGGGACGGCGATGACGGTCGCCGCGGAGACGGAGGCCGCGCTCCGCGTTCGCGTCCGCGAATATCTGCGCGACAACGGCACCCTGGCGCCGACGCCGGTGATTCGCCGTCGTGTGGCGACGGCGTTCGAGAATCTCGAGAAGTTCCTGCGCGGCGCCGATCCGCAGCGCGCTTCGCGGCGTGCGTGGCCGTCCGAGTGGAGCCTGCACGAGATCGCCGACCACGTCGTGGAGACGCACCGGCCGTCGCGCGACGAGCTCCGCGATCTGCTCGCCGGCCGTCGGCCAGCCGGCCCGCCGATTCCCGCCGCGCTCCAATCCAAGGATCCGCTCGCGCGTCCGTGGCCGGCGCTGCTGGACGATCTGGCGGCCGTGCACGCCGACATCGTCACCGATCTCGCCGGCGTAGCGGACGATTGGCCGACGACTGTGCGGGCGCCCGTCGTCGTGGTCATGAATGCCGAGGCGACCGACGGAACGACGGAGCCGCTGTCCTGGGAGGACGAGATCGACTGGAAGGCCTACGCGGTCTTCCTGCGGCTGCACGCCATCGACCACCTCAACCAGGCGCGCAAAGTCGTCGCGGGTATCGAGGGGCGCCACGGCTCCGCCGGGGCGCCGTGAGCGATGGGGGTTAGTCCCTGATCCAGGAGTCGACCGGAGGAATCTCCGGCGGGCGGCCGCGATCCAGTCGCCGTAGCGCCTCCACCTCCACTCTGCGGTAGAGCCGCCGGCGCTTCGTGCCCTCGCGATACGACTTGAGGATGCCGCGGCTGACATACGCATAGAGCGTCGCCGGCTTCACGCCGAGCGCCCGCGCAGCGTCGGCGCCGGTGAGGTACTCTTCGCCGTCCACCACGATCGTCGTCGCCACGGCCTCCACGCTATCACGCCCCCCGCATGTCCACTCGAGCCCGAGAGTTCTGTGATCAACTTGAATCAATATAAATCATGTATAATCAATTAGCGGTCGAGATCCGAGACGGTTCGAGATCCATGCGGGAGGCTCCCATGAGCGACGACGGCTGGAAGGCGGGACTGGAAGACGTGATCGCGGCGCGCTCGGCAATCTGCGCCATCGACGGCGCGGCGGGGCGGCTCTTCTATCGCGGCTACGAGATCGGCGAGCTGGCCGGCGCCGTGCCGTTCGAAGAGATCACGGCGCTGCTCTGGAACGGTGAGCGCCCGAGCGCGGCGCAGGCCGTCGAGTTCCGCGCGCGGCTCGCCGCGGCGCGCGGCCTGCCGGCGGCGATCGAGGCGATGCTGCGAACGCTCCCGCGCGACGCGCATCCGCTCGATGCGCTCCGCACGGCGATCTCGTTCGACGCGGCGCTCGACCCCGACACGGCCGACAACAGCGCGGCCGCCACCCAGCGCAAGGCGTTCCGGCTCATGGTGCGTATCCCGGAGGTCGTCGCCGCATGGCATCGCATCCGCACCGGCCGCACGCCGGTGGCGTCGCGGCCGGAGGGCTCGCATGCCGCCTACATCCTGCGCCTCCTCGACGACGCCGAGCCCAGCGCCGACGTCGCACGCGTGATGGACGTCGTCCTCACCCTGCACGCCGATCACGAGTTCAATGCGTCGACGTTTGCCGCGCGGGTCGCCGTGGCGACGCTCGCCGATCTGCACGCCGCCGTCGTGGCCGCCATCGCGACGCTCAAGGGGCCGCGTCACGGCGGCGCCAACGAGGACGTCCTGCGCCTGCTGCAGGAGATCGGTGATCCGGCGACGGCGGAGGCCTTCGTCGAAGCGCGCCTGGGGGCGCGTGGCCGGCTCTCCAAGGTCGAGCGGGCCGATCCGAAGGCACGCATGCCGGGATTCGGTCACCGCGTCTACCGCGTGGACGACGCGCGGGCGCGCGTGCTACGCGGAATGGCGAAGGCCATGGCCGAGGCCACCGGACGGGCGCGACTGTTCGAGGTGGCCGAGCGCGTCTACGACGCCATGAAGGCGCGCACGGAGCTGCCGGTGAACGTCGACTTCTTCTCCGCCGTCGTCTACGACGCCCTCGGAATCCCCGCGGATCTCTGCACGTCGATTTTCGCGATCGGACGGGTCGCGGGCTGGTGCGCCCACGCGATGGAGCAATACGCGGACAACCGGTTGATCCGGCCGCGCGCCGATTACATCGGCGTCGCGCCGCGGCGGCTTACCGCCGCGGCGCGTGA
>Ga0114129_10007670_pt1 | contig 15353 bp, 15 predicted proteins | sample RhiMetdeltSRZDD1_FD_80071 | JGI IMG/M metagenome (GOLD analysis project Ga0114129, IMG submission 80071) | Populus rhizosphere microbial communities from Tennessee, USA - Rhizosphere MetaG P. deltoides SRZDD1 (version 2) (version 2) | ecosystem: Host-associated > Plants > Roots > Rhizosphere >...
CGGGCACCTGTACGTCTACATTGGCGTGCGCCCGCATCCTTTCTTCGCGCGGGAAGAAGACGATCTCATCTACGAGCTGGAGATGAACCCGGCGCAGGCCGCCCTCGGTTTCGAGGCAACGATACCGACGCTCGAGGGGGATGAGGTGCCGCTGCGCGTGCCCGCCGGGACCCAGTCCGGACACGTCTTTACGATGAGGGGCAAGGGTGTGCCACGCCTTCACACGGGCGGCCGGGGCGACCTGTTGATCCGCACTTTCACCGTTACTCCGACCGACCTCACCGACGAGCAGCGGGAACTCCTTCGACGTCTGGCCGAGAGCTTTGGGACTCCCGTAGCAAACGGCGACAAGGGCATTTTCGGCAAGATCAAGGACGCGCTCGGCTAGCAACCACTCTGGCGAGCGCTGTTGGCCCATCGCTAAAGCGCAGGAGATTTTCTTGCCGTCAGTAGTCCGTCTTGAAGATCGCAAGCAGCGAGGAATCTCCGAATGGGTGGTTTGACGCGAATAACGAACTTAGCAAGGTGTGGCCGAGAGATGACGAAACCTCGTTCGCCTACCTTCGCTTCATCGATTGGTACGGGGACGCGACCTTCAACAACCTGCAAATGGAGTCGTTCCTCGAGGAGTGGTCCATACTTTATACGAGGGCGCATTCAGAGGAGCAGAGGCGTGTCCTGTGTGAGATTGAGTCGCTAGCGCGCCGGTGCCAAAGCGAAGAAGGCACACACCTAAGGTTTGGTTGGAGACTGAATCTCGTGACCGCACCAGCGCTCCGGACTGGCTGGAAATCGCGGTCGAAGTCGCCGGAATAGACGCGGACCTTGCCGCCGATATCCTTCGTCAGGCCTGCCCCGGCGGCGTAGCCATCCAGTCCGCCTCACGGTTCGACGGAACGACCGACAGCTACGTTCCGGACGGCGATGCGTCGGCGCTCGTCCGCGGGTATCTTCCGGTCGGGCAAGACTCCGAGCGCATCCGCCGATCGTTGCGCCTCGCGATGAAGGCGGCGCCGTTGAAGCGCCCGGCGCGCTGGCGACGGGCCCGGCGCCTGAGGGAGGAGTCCTGGCGCGACTCATGGAAGAAGCACTTCGGCGTCCAGCGGCACGGGCGCGCGCTTGTCGTGAAGCCGTCGTGGACGCAGCACCGGCTCAAGGGCGGCGAAATCGTGATCGAGATCGATCCGGGCATGGCGTTCGGCACGGGCCAGCATCCGACGACGGCGATGTGCTTACGGGCGCTCGAGGACCATGTCCGGCCGGGCGCCGCGGTCCTCGACCTCGGCTGCGGCTCTGGCATTCTCGCCATCGCGGCGGCAAAGCTCGGCGCGCGGCAGGTGCTGGCGCTCGATTTGGACCCGAACGCCGTGCGGGCAGCCCGTGAAAACGCGGCCGTCAACGGCGTCGCCGGAGTGATCGAGGTGCGGGAAGGGACGCTTGAGGGCGATCTTGGTTCGTTTGATGGTATCGTCGCCAACATCAGCGGGCTGACGTTGGAGCGCCTCGCCCCTTCGCTGGCGCGATCGCTGGCGCCCGGTGGCATCCTCGTTCTCAGCGGGTTCCTCGACGAAGCGGTCGCCGGTCTTTCAAGCGCCTTCGAGGCGGCAGGCCTCATTATTGGGCCTGTTGTCGAAGAGGGCGTGTGGCGGGCCATAATCGCCCGCGCTTGACGGCCGTTCGCTGCCGCGTGACGCTTAAGGCGTGACGGAGCCGCTACGACGCTTTTTCGTGCCACCGGGCTCGCTGCGCGCGCGCAACGTGACGCTCGGCGCGGAACTCGCCCACCGGCTCGGGCGCGTCTTGCGCCTGAAGCGAGGAGACCGTGTGTTGCTGAGCGAAGGTGGCGCGCGCGAGTACGAAGTCCAGCTCACGGGGGTGTCTACGTACGCCATCACGGGCGTTGTCGTCGGCGAGCGCGAGGCGCTGCCTGAGCCCGAAGTTTCGCTGGTCCTCTATCAGTCGCTTATCCGCGCGAACCGCTTCGATCTCGTCCTTGAGAAAGGAACAGAGATCGGGGTGTCTCGTTTCGTGCCCGTAGTGGCTGCCCGCTCGCAGGTCCAGACCGACGGTGAGCCGGCGACCGCGCGCGCCGAGCGCTGCCGGCGGATCGTCGTCGAGGCTGCGGAGCAGTCGGGCCGTGGGCGCCCACCGCGCGTCGAATCGCCGCTCCCATTCGAGGAAGCCATCCGAAAGGCTCAAGGCGTGAAGCTGATGCCATTCGAGGGCGAACGATCGCTAAGTCTGGGCGTCTACCTGCGTGGGCTCACCCGTCGTCCTGATGTCGTGAGCCTGTTCGTCGGCCCCGAAGGCGGCTTTGAGGATGCGGAGGTCGAACTCGCGCGGGAGTCGGGTGCGGAAATCGTCTCGCTCGGCCCTCGCATTCTTCGTTCGGAGACCGCTGGGATTGTCGCGAGCGCTCTCGCGTTGGACGCGGTTGGGGAGCTGGACGCCTAAGCGTTAAGGGTCGACCGGCTGCTGCGTCCACAACAGCGGATCTACCCTGACACCGCCGACGATCGCCTCCCAGTGCAGGTGCGGCCCGCTCACGAAGCCCGTCCCCCCCATGAACCCCACGAGATCACCGATTGTGACCGCCTGGCCCTCGGTGACGGCGATGCTATCCAGATGGTTGTAGCCGCTGAAGACGCCCGCGCCGTGGTCAATGATGACGACGTTTCCGTACAGATACATCGGGCGCGCAAGTGCCACTACTCCAGTAGCAGCGGCGGCCACCGGGGTCCCTTTCTCGTTCGCGATGTCGGTGCCGGTATGCGGGTAATAGGGTGCGCCGTTGATCGAGCGCATGAGCCCGAAGCCGTCGGTGATCGGACCGGGTGCCGGCAGTATCCATGCTCCCGACCAGTACCGCTCAGGCGTGAACCTGGAAAATACCTGCGCCAGAGTCGTGCGCTCGTTCGCGACGGCGTTCTGGTCCGACAGCAAGTCGATGCTTGATGGGGGCAGATCGATGGATTCGTACTGAAACCCGCCGTCATTGACTGCGAGTGTGCCCGCTGCCAAGACTGAGTCCCCCGATTTCGCCGTTATCGGATAGTCGCCAACGCCGAGATAGATATCGAGCCCGATCACGGCGAACCAGCGATCGCTCGAAGAAAGCATCGGATACGAGGCGCCTTTGAAGTCGATCGTGGCCTCGGTCAAGCCGGTCGGCGGATAGAGGAGCCTGGCGAAGAGGAAACCTCCCTGACGGGGCTGGCTGGCCGAGAAGTCTAGCGTGGGCGGCGGAGCGGGCGTTGGTGCCGGAGTCGGCTCGGGAGTGGGCGCTGCTGTCGCCGTAGGCGGAGGCGGTGTGGCAGTGCTCGTCGGCGGCGCAGCGGTGGGCGAGGGGGCAGCCGCATCGCTGCCGCCGCAAGCAACGCCAGCGGCCAGGACAGTGAGCAGCCAGAGGGTAAGGAGAGCGGGACGCACCTGGAATATGGTATCGCAGACTGTGAACCGGCGGCGATTCACTAGTGCAGCCGGCCCTTCACGGCGGTCTATAATAGTCCATCCCGAATGTTGTGCTGCCTGTGAGGAGTTCCGATGATTGAAAACCTGACTTTCCATCTGTGCGAGACGGAACTGGGCTGGGTGGGCCTGCTCATCTCCCCACACGGGCTCCGGGGGACGACGCTGCCGCGTGATAGTCGCGATGAGGCGCTCCGAGAAGTCGTGGAGCTAGGCGCGACGGGTCCTGCACGCGACGCCGACCTGGCGGACCTGCCGGAGCGGATCTGCGCGCTTGCCTCGGGCCGTTACGACAACCTTGCGGTCCACGTCGATTGGAATATGGGCCGGTCGTTCCGCCGCGAGGTACTCGAAGAGACGCTACGCATCCCGAGCGGCCAGACGCGGACGTACGGCTGGCTCGCCGAGCGCGTCGGCCGCCCGCGGGCGGCCCGCGCCGTGGGGCGGGTGATGGCGACGAACCCGCTGCCGCTCGTCGTCCCGTGCCATCGAGTCGTTGGCAGCAACGGGTCTCTAACCGGCTACGGAGGCGGCCTGCGAATGAAGGAAGAGCTTCTCAAGGCGGAGGGCGCGCTGTAGGGGCGGGTTTCGAACCCGCGCGCCCAAGGGACGGCGATTCGCGTGTTGGCACGTTCGGCGATCTTTGTCTAGAGCGTTCCAAGCCACGCGGCGACCGCAGCCGCAAGGCCCAGTAGCCACGCGAAATGACGCCCGCGCGAAAGCACTAGAATGAGCACACCAAAAACGGCAAAGTACCCGGCGAGTACTCGCACCACTGTCCAGTCATCACCGCCAACGACTTCGGCTCCCAGCCCGAGGAACACCACGGCGAGGCTGAGCATCACTACGGTGAAGAAGTGCCACGTGAACCGTAGCATCATCGCGGTGGCGGACGGGGGCCCGATTCGCGTTGCCGGCAATTTGGCCCGCTGCATGAGGGGAATGAGGATCATCCGTTCGCCCAGATAGGCGTGCGCGAGTCCGCCGATGGCGGCCAAGGCTGCTGTGACGAGGAATGGTTCGTTCATTGCGCGCCTTCCTCCTTCTCGATACATAGCTGATGATTTGGCCCTCTCAGGATTCGGTTCCGCCGCTCCACCCATTCAGTATTCGGCCGTCAATTGGCCGCGGCGCGCGTCTCTGGCAGCGGCGGCCTTGATCCCGCGGAGCATGGCGCGCCGTAGGAGTCCGCTGAACGGCCGGATCACCAGCCAGTACAGCCGGAACCAGCGGCGCGAGGACACGCCGAGGCAGCGGACGCGCGTTTCCGTGACGAGACGCGTGCCACGGCCGGAAGCGCACGGCTCGACGACAAAGTTCATGGCGGCGACAGCGACTCCCGGATCAGTGAGCCCCCGGAACTCCTCGACCGTATGCGGCGAGACGAGCGCGGCGCGTTCGTGCGGTGACCAGAAGCGCCCGGCCTGGCCGTACACGACCTCTTCGTCCGTCTCGGCCAGGCAGAGGAAGCCGTTCGACTCTCCCCATTCCCGCAACGTGCCCTTCGGCGAGCCCAGTCCCCGGAGCCGAACCAGCCAGCGCCAGAGGAATGATTCGGCCGGCCGCCATTCTTGGACGGCCCGACGCACAGCGTCGGGCGGTGCCTGGATGAACGTCTCATGGCGCTCGCAGAGATCGTCTTCGGGAAGGAAGTCATCAAGAAGCATCGTAGTTTCCTTTCCTCCTTTCTAAAACTTTAGAACGGTGCCCTTATAAAAAGAGAACTAGCTCGCAAGTTTGCGAAGCCCCTCCGGACTCATCACCTCCCCCCGCCGAAAACCTTCGATCCCCGCGGCGACCAGCTCGAGAAATAAGCGCATCGAAGTCACCCTACCCTTCACCAGGTCGCCGGCCGTGTCCGGCAGCTCTTTCTCCGTCTGGCTGACGGCCGCGAGAAGCGATCGCGCCTCCTGCTCGAGGCGGCGACCGATGACCTCCGCCGCGATCGACCAGAGGTCCGTCACCGCTTCGTAGTAGTCCCGCCGGCTGCGCCGCACCCACACCTTGCGCACCATCCCCAGATCCAGCAGCTCCCTCACCTGGACGCTCGCGTTCCCCTTGCTCGTGCCGACCTCGTGTGAGATCTCGTCGAGAGAAAGCGGACCGGGGCTCAGGTACAGCACGGCGAAGATTTTGCCGGCGGTCTCGGATAGCACACCGGAGCGGCTGGCCGCATCACCCAGCGACTGAGTCACCCGATCGAGCCAAGTACTCATCGTTTAGAATTACCAGAACGCTTGCACCCTCATTCTGCCAAACGAACTGCGGGTTCGTCAACCCCAGAGGCAATGATCCCGCATGCCTAGCGCGTGGTCGGTAGCAAGGGGTCGCTGGCTGGCTACGGGGCGGACTGCGCAAAGGAAGCGCTTCTTAGGGCCCGAGGGGGCGCTGTAGGGAGCAATTGGCAATTGGCGATTGGGCAAATTGGCGGGTTTGACGACTGCCCGCTTGTGCGCTACAAGAGTCGCGTGAATCCGGACGAGCTAAATCGCCGCGTTGCGTTCTACATATGGGTCTTCGTGGCGATGTTAGTCATAGGCGGGCTCGCGACCATGGCCATGGTGCTGTTCGCGCCCAAAGAGGTCGGTCGCGTCGGCTTCGCGCTCATATTCGTATTCTGCGGCGCAATGAGCGCCCTGATATCGAGGCACATCCGAGCTCTTAACCGCCGCCGAATTGAAACGGATCCACATCCCTAGCCTTTCACCTGTCTCCGTAAAGGCATTTCAGGTATAATTTATACGTGACATTGTGCGTCCTCGTGACTGGAGGCCTTAGGGCGTACCCCGCAGGCCACAAGACCTCCACCCACGAACCGCCAGCCGGCCCCGATTGTCGTCGCGCTAAGCGACACACCCGTCCGCAAATGCTCAACGAGCCCCGCCCCAAGGAGATTACATGACCCTCGAACCACCGCCGATTCCCGCACTGAGCGTCCGCCCGATCAAGATCGAAGAAGAGATGCGCTCGTCGTATCTCGACTACGCGATGTCGGTAATCGTCCAGCGGGCGCTGCCGGACATCCGCGACGGGCTGAAGCCTGTCCAGCGGCGCATCCTCTACGCGATGCAGCAGATGGGCCTGAACCCGGGCACGAAATACCGCAAGTGCGCCGGTATCGTCGGTGAGGTCCTCAAGAACTACCACCCGCATGGCGACGCCCCCGTTTACGACGCGCTCGTGCGCTTGGTGCAGACCTTTTCGATGCGCTATCCGCTCGTCGACGGGCAGGGCAACTTCGGCTCCATAGACGGGGACCCGCCCGCCGCTTACCGCTATACGGAGGCGCGCCTCACGCGGATCGCGACCGAACTGCTCGCGGACATCGAGAAGAACACCGTCGACATGTCCCCGAACTTTGACGATGAGTTGAAGGAGCCCGTCGTGCTTCCCGCGCGCGTACCGAACCTGCTGGCGAACGGCGCGGCCGGCATCGCCGTCGGAATGGCGACGAACATACCGCCGCACAACCTCGGCGAGCTGTGCGACGCAGTTGCTCACTTAATCGACCACCCGGAAGCAACGATGGAGGAGCTCGCCGAAATCGTGAGGGGGCCGGACTTCCCCACCGGCGGCGTGATCTTCCGCTACGAGACCGTGCGCCTGCCCGCGCTCAACGGCGAAGGGCCCAGGACCGAGCGCAGGGACGCTATCCGCGGCGCCTTCGAGGGCCGTGGGCGCATCGTCACGCGGGCTCGCGTGCACATCGAGGAGATGGCGAAGGGTAACCGGAACCAGATTATCGTGACCGAACTGCCTTACCAGACGAACAAGGCGACGCTTGTCGAAAAGATCGCCGACCTGGCGCGGGCGAAGCGCATCGATGGCATCGCTGACCTGCGCGATGAGTCGGACCGGCATGGCATGCGCATCGTCATCGAGCTGAAGCGTGAGGCGCAGCCGCGCCAGCTGCTTAACGCGCTCTACAAGCACACCGCGATGCAGTCCGCCTTCGCGGTCAACATGCTTGCCCTCGTTGACCGGCAGCCGCGCACCGTGAGCCTCAAGAAGATGCTCGAGTCGTACATCGACCACCGGCGCGATGTGATCCGCCGGCGGTCAGAGTTCGACCTCGAGAAGGCGCGCGACCGGGCGCACATCCTCGAAGGTTTGCTCAAGGCGATCGACATGCTGGATCAGGTCATCCAGACGATCCGCCAGTCGCCGTCCGCCGAGGAGGCGAAGGGGCGCCTCCTGAGGACGCCGTTCTCGCTGACGGACCGGCAAGCGCAGGCCGTGCTCGATATGCAGCTCCGCCGCCTGGCGAAGCTGGAGCGCGACAAGATTCAGGACGAGTACAAGGAACTGATCGAGTTGATCTCGTATCTCGAGGACCTGCTCGCTAACCCGCGCAAGATCGACTTCCTGATCAAGGACGACGCGGTCGACCTAAAGAAGACCTACGGTGACGACCGTCGCACGATCATCGTGGACCAGGAGCCCGAAGAGTTCTCGGAAGAAGACATGGTGGCGCACCAGGAGGTTGTAGTCACCATTTCGAAGCGCGGCTTCATCAAGCGGCTGCCGCTCAGCACTTATCGCGCGCAGCGTCGCGGCGGCGTCGGAGTAATCGGTATGAAGACGCGCGAGGACGACGCCGTCCGGCATCTAGTCGTGGCCGATACCCACGACAAGCTCATCTTCTTCACCGACCGCGGCCGCTGCTTCCAGGTGAAGACGTACGAAGTCACCGATGAGTCCCGCCAGGCACGCGGCGAGTCTGTGATGCAATTGCTCCAGCTGGACCAGAGGGAGCGTATAACAGCAGTCGTGCGGATACCGCCGGACCTGGATCACGAATATATGGTCGTCGCCACAAAGCTGGGCGAAGCGAAGAAGACACCGCTTAAGAACTTCGCCAATGTACGCCGCGATGGACTGATCGCGATGGACCTCGAGCCCGCCGACGAGTTGGTGTCGGCGAAGCTGGCGGTTGATGGCGACGATGCGATTCTCGTTTCGGCGCGCGGCCAGTCCGTGCGCTTCCCGGTAAAGCTGCTTCGCTCCGCGTCGCGCCTGTCGGGAGGTGTGCGCGGGATGAGATTGGCGGCCGGCGACAGCGTCGTCGGGATGGAGATCGCGAGCGCGGCCGAGGCGCTCCTCGTGGTGAGCGAGTTCGGCTTCGGCAAGCGCACGAACGTCGACGAGTACCCGCGGCACGGGCGCGGCGGCCAGGGCGTGCGGACGTTCAAGACCACGCCCAAGACCGGGGAGCTGATGGCCGCTCGAATGGTGGACCCGAACCACGAACTGATGCTCATTTCGGAAGAAGGCATCGTGCTCCGGACGCCAATTGCGCACATCTCGAAACAGCTTCGTTCGACGCAGGGCGTCACGCTTATGGACGTCGAAGGCGACCGCGTCGCTGCTGTCGCCGTTATCGACATGCAGCGCGATTACGACGCGCCCGATGGACTTCCGACAGGCGCCACAGTCGCAGCATCTGAGGACGGTGACAAACCCGAGCCGGAAGATTCAGAGACTGCGCCACCAAAGAGAACTCCGCGGCCGAAGAAAAGCGAATAGCGACGGATGGGGAGCGTCGCCGAGCGCCTGCGTGAGCTTAACATCGAACTGCCCGCGCCGAGTCCGTTCGGTAGCTACGTTGGTGCGGTCAGGGCAGGTAACCTCGTCTTCGTCTCCGGCGGGGCCCGGCGCGGCCCGACGGCTCCTTCATCACGGGCAAGGTGGGCGCAGGCCTCGAAATCGAGGCGGCTCAAGAGGCCGCATCGCTCTGTGTGCTCTACTGTCTCGCGAACCTCCAGCAAGAGCTCGGTGACCTGGACAACGTGGTGCGCATCGTCAAGCTGCTCGGCTTCGTCAACAGCGCGCCCGGTTTCACGATGCAGCACGTCGTGATGAACGGCGCCTCCGATCTGCTGCTCGATCTCTTCGGCGAAAAGGGCAGGCACGCGCGCAGTTCGGTTGGGATGGCGGAGCTGCCGATGAATATTGCGGTCGAGGTCGAGATGATCGTCGAGGCCGTGCCGTGAAGGGCAGAGTGACCAAGGGGGCATCTCAGCCGTCGTCGCAGTTCCAACACATCCGCGAGCGCATGGAGCAGGCGCGCCAGCGCGTCATCGGCGCGCCCGGCAGGCCGAGCTTTTCGGTTCCGTTCATCGAGCCGGCCGTGGATATCTACGAAACGGCCGATCAGATAGTAATTGTCGCGGAGATCGCTGGCATCCGTGACCAGGATCTCGAGCTCGACGTAGATGGCTTGCTATGCACGATACGCGGGGAGCGAAAGCCGGCGCCTAGAGTTGAAAAGCGCGAGTTTCGGCAGATGGAAATCAGCCACGGGCCGTTCCAACGCGAACTATTCTTACCGGCAGCAGTTAACCCAGACGCGGTTGAGACCGTCTATAAGGACGGAATGCTGCAAATCACGCTGCCCAAGGCATCACCGGCTCGCAGCCGAACGCTGACGATCCGGGTCCGCTAGGGGCCCTCCTCCGCGGCAGTCCAACTGGAGGCGACTCCGATGGAGCATGCGGAAACACGTCGACAAACGCGCAGCCGAGCGTCAGTGAGCGCTCAGCCCGGGATACCGGAGCTGCTGCCCTTGATCCCGGGCGGGGGCACCGTCATGTATCCCCAACAGCTGCTGCCGCTGCTCGCGACGGACGAGCTCGATATTAAGGCGGTGGGCGAGGCAGCCGCGTCTGAGGCGAAGATGGTCGGCGTGTTTCCACAGCATGTCCTTGATGAGGACCGCTACGAGGGCGACCTCTACCAGCTCGGCACGGCGGCGACGATCGTGCGGATGGCCACGGCTCCGGACGGTACTGTGCATGCCATCCTGCAGGGAGTCGGGCGTATCAAGCTGCTGGGCCTCGAGCAAGCGGAACCGTGGATCGTGGGCCGGATCGAGCGCCTCGGTGAGACAGTCGACCGCAGCGCCGGCCTCGACTTGCTTATGGGCGAGGTCAGAGATGGTTTTGTCCGGATCATCACGCTGTCCGAGACGCTGCCTCAGGAACTGGCGGCAGCCGTCGGCAATCTGGGGGATCCCTCAGCGCTCGCGGACTTCATCGCCGCGAACCTTCAGGTCCGGACCGAAGACCGCTATGCCGTTCTGGAAGAGCTGAACGTCAACAAGCGATTAACGATCGTGAAGGAACTGGTCGAACACGAGATCGAAGTACTTGAGGTGCAATCGCAAATCCAGGCCGACGTTCGTGGCGAGCTGGACAAGCGCCAGCGCGAATTCATCCTGCGCGAGCAGCTGAAGGCGATCCAGAAGGAGCTGGGAGAAGGCGACATCACGCCGGAGCTATCAGAGCTGAAGCTGCGGCTGGCCGAGGCCGGTCTTCCCGAGGCTGCGCAACGCGAAGCAGACCGCGAGTTGCAACGCCTGACGAGCATCCCTTCGATTTCCCCCGAGTATCAGGTCTCGCGGACATATCTCGAGTGGCTGGCTGATCTTCCCTGGAACACGAGCACCGTGGATTTGCTGGACATCATCCGAGCTGAGGCGGTGCTGAACGAAGACCACTACGGCCTCGACAAGGTGAAACGCCGCATCCTAGACTTCCTCGCCGTCATCAAGCTGCGGCAGGGCGACACTCGCGGCCCGATCCTTTGCTTCGCGGGACCGCCCGGTACTGGCAAGACGTCGCTCGGGCAGTCGATCGCGCGGGCGCTCGGCCGCAAGTTCATCCGGATGTCGCTTGGTGGGATGCGGGATGAGGCGGAGATACGCGGGCACCGGCGGACGTATGTCGGCTCGATGCCAGGCCGGATCATCCAGGAGCTACGGCGCTGCGCCTCGCGCAACCCGCTCTTCATGCTGGATGAGGTCGACAAGCTCGGCGTCGACTTTCGGGGCGACCCGGCGTCCGCGCTCCTCGAGGTGCTGGACCCCGCGCAGAACTCTACTTTTACGGACCACTACCTCGATACCGCGTTCGATTTGTCCCGCGTATTCTTCGTCGCGACGGCGAACATCATCGACAACATTCCCGGCCCTCTGCGCGACCGAATGGAGATCATCGAGCTGCCCGGATATACCGAACGTGAGAAGCTCGAAATCGGCAAGCGCTATCTGCTGGGCAGGCAACTGCAGGAAAACGGGATTCCCGACGGTGTCTTGCATGTTAGCGAGAGCGCGATCACAGGGATCATACGTACGCACACCCGCGAAGCCGGCGTGCGCAATCTAGAGCGAGAGCTAGGAAGCGTCTGCCGCGCCGTAGCCAGGCGCGTAGCGGCCGGCCAGAACGGTTCCATCGCTATTCGGGAAGAGAATCTGGCGGAATTCCTCGGCCCAGCGCGCTTTCGCTGGGAGCTTGCCTCTGAGGCCGACGAGGTTGGCGTCGCAACCGGGCTGGCGGCCACAATGACCGGCGGCGACGTGCTGTTCGTCGAAGCGACGACGGTACCAGGACGAGGCCGCCTCATCCTGACGGGCAAGCTCGGTGAGGTGATGCAGGAGTCAGCCCAGGCGGCCCTCACTTATGCACGGTCGCGAGCCGCGGTCCTGGATATCGCGGCGGCAGCCTTTGACAAGAACGATATCCATATCCATGTTCCGGCCGGGGCTATCCCGAAAGACGGCCCCTCGGCGGGAGTAACGATGGCGACGGCGCTTGTCTCCGCCCTCACCCAACGGGCGATCCGCAAGGAAGTGGCGATGACGGGAGAAATCACGCTGCGGGGGAAGGTCCTGCCGGTCGGGTCTATTCGAGACAAGGTCCTCGCGGCTCACCGCGCGGGAAGCAAGCAGATCGTTATGCCTCGCGACAACGAGAACGACCTATCCGAGGTACCGGAAGATGTGCGCCGCGAGCTGGAATTCGTTCTCGTCGAGCACGTGGACGAAGTGCTCAACGCGGCCCTGCACCCGGAGAAGGCCCACGAACCTCCGAAGCTTGCAGCGGTAAGCAGCTAGGCTAGTACCCCCGCGCCGGGTCGACGACGTTTCGCAGCGGCTCCTCGGCAAGATACCGGCGTAGGTTATCGCAGAACAGCGCGACGGCGCGCTCCATGTAGCGGGGCGTGCCTCCGCTAATGTGCGGCGTGACGATGACGTTCTCCAGTCCCCACAGCTCGCTCTCGCCGGAGAGTGGTTCCTGCTGGAAGACATCGAGCGCGGCGCCGGCGATCGTCCCGTCCTTGAGCGCCTGAACGAGCGCCTGCTCGTCGATGATGGCTCCCCGGCCGATGTTGACGATGACCGCGCTCGGTTTCATTGCTCGCAATTGTGCTTCGCCGATCAGGCCACGGGATTCAGGAGTAAGCGGAAGGGCGACGACGACGTAGTCGCTCACTTGCAGTAGGTAGGTGAGATCTGAAGGAGGTAGCACTTCGTCGGCGGCCGGGAAGCCCGCCTCCGTGCCGGTTGTGCGCTGCTCGGCGGACCGCCGCAGGGCGAGGACGCGCATGCCGAAGGCCTTTGCTAGCTCGACCACCCTTGCCCCGATCGCTCCGACGCCGAGAACTCCGACCGTCTTCTCCTCCAGCTCCTCCGGCCAGTAGGGGCGCCAGACTCGCTCTCCCTGCGCTCTAATCGCCCGCGGCAGCCCCTTTGCGAATGCCAAAATGGCACCGATCACGTACTCGCTGATGGGCACCGCGTGGATACCGCTCGCGGTCGTCACAGTGATCTGTGACTGCACGACAGGTGCCTCGAGCAGGCGGTCGACGCCGGCGCTGGTCAGTTGGAGCCACTTTAGCGTGGGCGCGCGCTCGACGATGTCGTCGGGGACGATTGGATTGGTGAGCAGCACCTCGGTCTCGCGGAGAATAGGCCCGAGGCGCTCGCGGGCCTCTTCTTCGCTCTCATCCTCGGCCCTTGGTGGTTCCGGGTAGCCCGCCCAGAGCGGGCGTCCGTCGCGGTAAACGCGGCGTTGGGCGCGCGTTAGGGCAGTAACGTTGAGACGTGGGTCGGCCTTGCGGATGGCGTCGTGAAGGTCGTCTGCGAGGGGCAGGGCGATAGTGACGTTTATGGTGTTCTCGAGCATGGTGATACGAGATTATACGTGGCGAAGGGCGGAATAGGGAGAATGGAAAACGGAAAATGAAAAACGAAAAGCGGAAAGTAGGCCTCCACTCACAACGCCAGCAGGCATCTGGGCGGTTACGGCTACTGCTAAAATGTTTGAGGAGGGGTGCCGGAGTGGTTGATCGGGGCGGTCTCGAAAACCGTTGTACCGCCTTGCGGTACCGTGGGTTCGAATCCCACCCCCTCCGCCAGAGCGAAACGAAACTCCCAATTCGATGATCCGAGACGATGAACCGGCGACGGCGAAGCCCGTAGGGCTTTCGATTTTTGCGTTTCGGATTTCGTGCGACTACCGGAGGGGTGCCAGAGTGGACGATTGGGCACGCCTGGAGAGCGTGTGTACCCTTTGGGTACCGTGGGTTCGAATCCCACCCCCTCCGCCATAACGGGGATGGCGAAGCGCTGAAGCTTACTTGCGCTTCTTCTCTTCGATCTCTTGCGGTTTGTCTGTCTTGTGGACTTTGCGCTCGTAACGGGTGCGAAGCTCTTTTTCTGCCTTCGTCTGCGCCTCCTTGGCCTCTTCGAGAGCTTCGTTGAGCTGCTCCTGGGCCGAGCGGAGCGCGCGTCTCACGGCGGCCATGATGTTGTGGTCGGTCTCGATCGCCGTCGGGCCGGAATCGACGGGTCCCGCGGGCCAGTCAACCTCGCGTCGCCGCGAGCGGTCCGGCGCCAACAGCACCGCGCCCGCGAAACCGATCCCGAATCCGATCGCAAGCCCGATAAGGAGGCGCATGGCTATCGCCTAGCTGCTCTTTCGCGAACGCCCCAGCCGGGAGAGCACGGCGACGAACTGTCGCACGCCGGCCACAGTGCCGTACGTCTTAACGACCGGAGCGACCGCGTAGTCCGAGACGAATTCGACCGTCCCGCGCACGCTCTCCGATGTCTGGCGCACACTCTCCAGCGTCGGCTGCACGTTGTTCTTCAGCAGCCCCCTAACGCGGCCCAGCGTCATCCAGCTTAGTGTCCCAATCACGAGCGTAAAAACGATGATGAGTGCGAAAGCGATGACTCCCGCAATGCTATAGGCGATGACTGCGTAGTCGCGCACCTCTTCGACTGATAGGAGCATGGACGGTCCTCCTGAAGGCGGGCCGGACGAAGTGTCTAGTGGGCGATTCTAGAAGACGGCGGCAATTATAACAAGTGGCTAGGGATCAGTGGACGGTGAGCAGTGAGCCTGCCGCGACTCCTCCAGTCGTCGCACGATTGTTCCGCCGCCTAATACGCGCTCGCCCCGGTAGAAAACGACCGCTTGACCCGGCGTTACCGCCCGTTGTGGGCGCTCGAACCGCACTTCGGCCCGGGTGTCTCCGACGAGCAATATCGAGGGCACCGGCTCGCTGCGGTAGCGGATGCGCGCATCGACGGGCGTTTCTTCGGCAGGCGCCTCGCTGCCTACCCACGAAAGGTCCTCTGCGATCAAGCCTCCGGCTAGAAGGTCACCGCTTTCGCCGGCAATTACGGTGTTCGTATCGGCGTCGACGCCGACTACGTATAGCGGCTCGCCTCCGCCGCGCGCGGGAAGGCCGCGCCGCTGGCCGACAGTGTAACTGTGAATCCCGTCGTGCTCACCGATCCTCGCTCCGGCAGAATCGACGATCGGCCCCGCGCGGGCTGGAACGCGCTCGCGGACGAAGGAGCGGTAATCGCCGGAGGGAATGAAGCAGATGTCGGCGGAATCCGGCTTCTCGGCACTGGGTAGCTGCCAGACACGTGCCAGTCTCCTGATTTCTGTCTTTGGCAGCTCGCCGACTGGGAAAAGCGTTCGACTCAGCTCTCGCTGCCCGAGCGTGTAGAGCACATACGACTGATCCTTCGAGGGGTCGACCGCGCGGTGCAGCTCAAAACCGCGGCCGTTCGAGCGAATACGAGCGTA
>Ga0114129_10007673_pt1 | contig 15352 bp, 16 predicted proteins | sample RhiMetdeltSRZDD1_FD_80071 | JGI IMG/M metagenome (GOLD analysis project Ga0114129, IMG submission 80071) | Populus rhizosphere microbial communities from Tennessee, USA - Rhizosphere MetaG P. deltoides SRZDD1 (version 2) (version 2) | ecosystem: Host-associated > Plants > Roots > Rhizosphere >...
ATCGACCAGAGCGGCACGCGACGGGTGGGCGCGACCGAGATCGAGACGAAGATCGCGAACGACGTCCCCACCGAGCTCTCGATTGACGGAGGCGCGGGCGAATTCTTCATCGACCTGAGCAACGTGATGATCACGCGGGCGGAGCTGAATGTCGGTGCCGCCACGTTGTCCCTCACGCTTCCGAAGCCGACCACCACGATCAACATCGAGGTGAACGCCGGCGCATCCAACCTCTTCATCGAGGTGCCCGACGGTGTCGAGGCGCGCGTGACGACGACGGGCGCGCTGCTGACGCTGCACAGCGTCAACGCGCGCGTGAACGCGAGCGGCAACACCGCTGAAACGTCGGGCTACGGCTCGGCGACGGCGCGGGTCACCGTGCGTGTGACCGCGGGAGCGAGCTCGATCACGGTCCGCTGACCTCCGCGCCTCTGGCCAGGCGAGCAGTCAAGCGGCGATACTGTCGGCGTGGCTGAGGCGACCGACACCATCCAGCGCGTTGCCGCGAAGGTCCTCACGCTCGCGGATCTCGAGCTCGAGACGCTCCGCGCGCTCAACAGCGAGTACCTGCGCCACCATCCCGAAGAGGTCGCGGCGTTCCTCAACGAGCGCTCACCCGAGGACACCGCGCTGCTCCTCGCGCGCGCACCGACCCCGAACGCCGCGGCGCAGATCCTCGAGCGCCTCAATCCGCGCGTCGCGGCGGAGGTGCTGACTCTTCTCGACGACGTCCTCGTTCGCGCGATGCTCGCCGTCACGAACCCGGCGCGGGCTGCCCCGATCATCGGCGGACTCGATCCCGCTGGCCGCGAGGCGCAGCTCGCCCGCCTCGACCAGCGCGTCGCCGAGCAGATCCGCGAGCTCCTCGCGTATCCCGCGGAGTCGGCCGGCGCGCTCATGGATCCGCGCATCAGCGCTTTCGGACCGAACACAACGGTCGAGGAAGCGCTGCGGAAGATGCGCACGTTCAAAGAGAAGGAGCTCGGCTCGATCTACTTGATGGACCGCGACGGTCGCCTCGCCGGGGCCGTGCCGCTTGGCGAGATCGCGACCGCCGAGCCCGACACCGAGCTGCGCGACCTGATTCGCGGCGAGCCTGTGTCCGTCTTCGTCAACGCCTCACGCGAAGAGGTCGTGCAGGCGCTCGACGAGCGTCGCGTCGCAACGCTGCCCGTCGTCGACGCCGATTCCAAGCTCGTCGGCGTGATCCGCTACCGGACGCTCGTCGCGGCGGCGGAGGCCGAGGCGACGGCGAGCCTGCAGACGATGGTCGGCGTGGGCAAGGAGGAGCGCGCGCTGTCGCGGGTGCGCTTCGCGGTCCGCCAGCGCTTGCCGTGGCTCGAGATCAACCTCGCGACCGCGTTCGCCGCGGCGTTCGTCGTCGGTTTGTTCGAGGGGACGATCGCGCGCTTCACCGCGCTCGCGGTGCTCATGCCCGTCGTCGCCGGCCAGTCCGGCAACAGCGGCATGCAGGCGCTGGCGGTGACGATGCGCGGCCTCGCGCTGCGCGAGGTCCGCCCGACGCACTGGCCGCGGCTGATCTGGAAGGAAGCGGGCACCGGGATCATCAATGGCCTCGCCTGCGCGGCGGTCACGTCCATCGCGGTGTACCTCTGGAGCCAGAGCGGCGGACTTGCTCTCGTGATCGGCGGCGCGATGGTGATCTCGATGAGCATCGCCGGCATGTCAGGCGCCGCCGTCCCGCTGATCCTGAAGGCGGCCGGTCAGGACCCGGCGCAGTCGTCCTCCATCGTCCTCACGACGATCACCGACATCTCGGGCTTCATGACCTTCCTGGGTCTCGCGACGGTGTTCGCCAGCCTTCTGGAATGAGCGGCGTGCGCCGGCTCGCCGCGACCGCGCTCCTCGTCGTCGTTGCCGCTGTGGTGGTCACCTCGGTGGCGACGGCCGCGGACGATGGCTGGGTCATCGAACGCTTCGCATCGGACATCGAGATCCAGCGCGACGGACGCCTCGTCATCACCGAGGCGATCGACGTGGACTTCCAGCTATTGAACGATCGACACGGCATCTTCCGTGACATCCCGGTGCGCTACCGCTGGAATCCGGACCCCAAGATGGTGCGCGTCTACGAGATCAGCGTGCAGTCGGTGCGCGACGCGAGCGGCCGCGGGCTCAAATACGAGACGAGCGAGAACGGCGCGAACTACCGGATCAAGATCGGCGACGCCGACCGGATCGTCGTCGGCAAGCAGTCCTATCGCATCACGTACACGGTGCGTGGCGCGCTGAACGCGTTCGCCGACCACGACGAGCTGTTCTGGAACGTGAACGGTGGCGCGTGGTCGGTGCCGATGCGCGCGGTCAGCGCGACGGTCCACACCGCCTTCGACGCGCTCACCACTGTGACGTGCTTCGAGGGCGCGCTCCGCTCCACCAAGCCGTGCCAGAGCTCGGTCTCGCCGCAGCAAGCGGCGTTCAGCGCGACGACGGCCCTGCCCACGGGGCAACAGCTCACGATCGTCACCGCCTTGAGAAAGGGCACGGTCACCGTACCGGCGCCGATGCTGCAGCGCGAGGAACGCGGCATCGACGAGTATTTCGATCTCACGCCGGCGACGATCGGCGCGGCGCTGCTGACCATGATCGGCGGCGTCGGCCTCGTGGCGTGGCGCTGGTGGTCGGCCGGTCGCGACGAACGCGAGCGCGAGACGATCGTCGCGGAGTACGAGCCGCCGGAGAGGCTGCGCCCCGCCCAAGCCGGTCTGCTCATCGACGAGCACGCCGACACGAAGGATGTGACCGCGACGATCGTGGACCTCGCGGTGCGCGGCTATCTCACGATCACCGAGCTTCCGGCGACGGGGATCTTCGGGAAGAAGGACTGGACGCTGACGCGCATCGAAGGCAGGGCCGATCCGGCCGCGCTACAGCCCTACGAGCGCACGATCTACGACGGGCTCTTCGGTCGCGCCACGCTGGACGAGGCTCAGACGAAAGTCGTCGCGTTGGTGCAGCAGCTCGGCGACCGGTTCGGCGCCGGACCGACGATCCGCGCCGCGCTCGAGGCGAAGCCGACCGATGAGGTGAAGCTCTCCGACCTGAAGGAACACTTCTATACGACACTGGCGAGGGCGCAGCGCGAGCTCTACGCGGACTCCGTGGCTCGCAAGTGGTTCCCGGCGGACCCCCAGCGCGTTCGCCAGGTCTATGCCGCACTCGGCTGTGTCGCGATCGTCGTCGCGGGAGCCCTGGTGTTCGTGCTCGGCTCCGCGCTCGGCGGCGGCCTCGTCGGGCTCGGCGCGATCGTCCCGGGCGTGGCGCTCCTGGGCGTCGCGTCGCGGATGCCGCGCAAGACGCGCGACGGCGCCGAGCTCTTCCGCCGCACGCTCGGCTTCCGTCACTACATGGAGATCGCCGAGAAGGAGCGGCAGCGCTTCGCCGAGCGCGAGAACATCTTCTCGCAGTACCTGCCGTACGCGATCGTGTTCGGCTGCGTCGAGAAGTGGGCCCGCGCATTCTCCGATATCGACGCGACGCGGGCGACCGCCGGCTGGTACACGGGGAGCACGCTCGGCGCGTTCTCCGCGAGCGATCTGTCGAACAACCTGAGCTCGTTCTCGAACCAGGTCTCATCGGCCATCGCGTCGACCCCCGGCGGGAGCGGCGGCAGCGGCTTCAGCGGTGGTGGCGGCTCGGGCGGCGGTGGTGGCGGAGGCGGCGGGGGAAGCTGGTAAGGCGCGGCTAGCAGGTTTCGCTCAGCTCCGATGCGATGCAGTAGCGGCCGCCGCCCATGAGTGAGCCCGGTCCGCGGCGGCGAGCGCGGCGCCGAGCAACGCAAGACCCAGGACCTCGGCGTGCAGCAGCGATGGGAAGGTGCGCCGATCCGAGAGCCGCCGATGACGATCTGAGACCGAGGGGGCTGAAGGCCTGTGCCATCGTGGCCGCGTGAGCATGGTCGGCGCGTCGGTACTGTCGGTCGTGTTCTTCGTCGTGCTCGCCGCGGTCTCGGGAGGGTTCACGCTGCTGGGCGGTCACCTCTTGCGACGCTGGCTCGACGCGCCGCGGCTGCGCTCGCTCTGGACGCTCCTGATCAGCGCGGCGTCGCTGGGCATCGTGTGTCTGCTCATATACGCGTTCGGAGAACCGTACTTCTACGCGCTGTTCCTCATGATCATCTGGGGGACCGCGACGGTCACCGCGCTGGTCTTCCTGTGGCGCGCGCGGCGGATGGGCCGCGCTCGGATGGTCGCGAGCGCGGTCCTCGCCGTCGGGTATCCGCTTCTCCGACGCACTCGACCGTTATCGGGCCGTCGCGGGCCGCTACCCCGCGCGCTTCAACGACCTCTACGCGGCATACCCCCCACAGTCGTTCGGTGCTCCGCCGCGGCCGACGTATGTCCCGCTGGACACGCTTCGTCAGCGAGGTGACGAGAAGTGCCTTGCCACACCGTGGTCGACAAAGTGGCTGTACACGACGACGGGAAAGGATTACGTCCTCGGCTACTGGCGCCGCTACCCGGTCATCGAGCCGCTCGGCGCGGGTGTGCCTGCACCAGTCCGACGATCCGGTGTGGCGATGCGGATGGGACAGCTGGGGTCCGTTCGAACCGACCCAGTGAGGCGCCGTCGCGCGATCGGGGCCCGGCGCCTGCCATCATCGCGCCGGTGAACGAGCGAAAACGGATCCTCGTGGTCGATGACGACGCTCGTCTCGCGGCGTCGCTGCGGCGTGCGCTCGCGTACGAAGGACACTCCGTGGAGGTCGCGGTCGACGGGCCCGGTGCGCTCGTCGCCGCGCGTGATCGGCCACCCGACCTCGTCGTCCTCGATGTCCTGCTGCCCGGCCTCGACGGGGTCGAGGTGTGCCGGCGGCTGCGCGCGGGCTCGGACGTGCCGATCCTCATGCTGACCGCCCGTGACGCGATCTCGGATCGCGTCGGCGGCCTCGACGCCGGTGCGGACGACTACCTCGTCAAACCGTTCGCGTACGACGAGCTCCTCGCGCGAGTGCGCGCGCTGCTGCGGCGTCGGGAGCCGGGGGATCGCGAGCTCCTTCGTTGCGCGGACCTCGTCATGGACGTCGCCGCGCACGAGGTGCGGCGCGGCGACCGTGGCGTCGAGCTCACAGCGCTGCAGTTCGACGTGCTCGAGCAGTTCCTGCGGCACCAAAAGCAGGTGCTCGAGCGCGATCAGCTCCTGCAGGTGGTCTGGGGTATCGAGAGCGATGCGACGTCGAACGTGGTCGACGTGACGGTCTCCGGTCTGCGCGCGCGGCTCGAGGCCGATGGCCGGCCTCGCCTGCTGCACACCGTGCGGGGCGTCGGCTATGTGCTGAAGGAGCCGTAGCGGTGCCGCTGCGGCGCCGCCTCGCCCTTTACGGCACGGGCATCGCCGCCGCCGGGATGTTCCTGTTCATCGCGTTGCTCTCAGGCCTCGGCGCGAACGGCGCGCGCGACGATCAGGATCGGAGCCTAACCGCGTCGGCCAGGACCGCGGCCGCGGAGCTCGAACGTGGCGCCGCGGCGCCGACCGCGTACCGGCCGCTGGTGATGACGGATCTCGCCTCCGGCACCGAACCGTTCCTGCTCGTCCTGGCATCGGACGGGACCGTGCGCTATGCGTCGGCGCAGCTCGGCGGCGCGCCACCGCGTATCCCGGCGGCGGTCGTCGTCGAGGCGAATCAACAGGGCCGCTCGGTGGCCACGGTGACCGCCCCAGGTCTCGCGAGGACCGATGCCGAGCAGCCCGCGCTCCGGGTCGTCGCGGTGAAATGGACCGGCGCGACCGACGGCGGCATCGTCGTGGCCGGACAGTCGACGGCGTTCGTCACCAATCAGATCAGCGGCCTCCGCTTCTTCCTCGTCTTCTCCGCGATCGTCACGCTGATCGTCGTCGCGATCGTCTCGTGGCTCGTCGCCGGCCGCGCAGTGCGCCCGCTTGTGACCTTGGCCCAGACGACCGGTGCGATCGGCACGACCGGCGATCTCTCGACGCGGCTCGCGCCGAGCGGGGATCGCGACGAGGTCGGTCGGCTCACGACGAGCTTCAACGCGATGCTCGGCCGGCTGCAGTCGTCGCAGGGCGATCTCGCGGCCGCATTGTCGGCCCAGCAGCGGTTCGTCGCGGACGCGTCGCACGAGCTGCGCACGCCGCTGTCGACGATCCGCACGAACGCGGAGTTCCTGCGCGAGCGGCCGGACGCCGCGCCGGACGACCGCGCCGCGGCGCTCGCCGACGTCGTGAGCGAGGCGGAGCGCATGAGTCGGCTCGTCGATGGTCTGCTCCTGCTCGCGCGCGCCGACGCCGGCGTCGCGGTCGAGCGGCGGCCCGTGGACCTCCGCGCCGTCGCCGTCGAGGAGGCGCGGCGGTTCCGTCCGCAGGGGCGCGTGCGGGACGAGGCCGACGACGTGCGCGTCCTGGCTGAGGGATCGGCGCTCGTCTCGGGCGACGCCGACGCGCTCGGCCGCGCCATCCGCATCTTGCTCGACAACGCGCTCCGTCATGGCAGCGCGCCGGTCGTCGTCACGATCGCGCGGCAGAAAAGCCTCATCGTCCTCGAGGTCCGCGACGGTGGGCCCGGGCTGCCACCCGGGAGCGAGGAGCGCGTGTTCGAGCGGTTCTATCGCGCCGATCCCGCGCGCGGCGGGGAGGGGACCGGTCTCGGCCTGTCGATCGCCCGCGCGATCGTCGAAGCCCACGGCGGCACGATCCGCGCGAACGCCGCCGACGGCGGTGGCGCCGCGATCACGGTGGAGCTGCCGGCGCTCTGATACCGCGTTCCAGCGGCCCTCATGAAGGCCTCATCCCGGCGTCATGTCGCGCTCATGCGGCAGGCCGACGATCCGTCCATGCACACGAACGGCGATCGTGCCGATGACCTCAGCGAGGTCGCGCGCGTGCTGCTGCTCGTGCAGGCATCGATCCTCGTCGCGACGACGATCGAAGCCCTCGTCTTCGGCGCGGCGTTCGCGGGCGGGGCCGGTGCGTCGTTCCTGCTGAGCGCCGTCGCGGCGATCGTGCTCTTCAGCGGGCGCGCTCGTCTGCGCGCCGATCGCCGCTGGACGCGCCGGCTCATCTACGTCGTCGAGGGCGTGATCCTGGCGGGCTTCGCCATCGATGTGACGCTCGCGATCCTGGTCGTCGGCGGGATCCCGCCCGCCGTCGCGCTCCTCACGCGATTCGCTCTCCCCCTGTCCGTGATCGCGCTGCTGCGTCGCTGCGCGCGAGCGTCCGCGGCATCCCCGTCGAGGAGCGCCTCGGCACTGGAGGTCGCCTCATGAACGTCGAGCACGCGCACGTCCACGCCGTCGGCGGCAGTCCGCTGTACCAGATCAGCCCCGAGCACCTCGCGGCGGTGATCGCGCTCAGCGGGCTCGTCGTCGGAGCGTGGCTCCTCCGACGCCGCGGCGAGCCGATGCTCACGCCACTGAGCTGGCTCCTGGTCGGACTCCTCGCCGCGTCCGCCGCCATCCATGCCGGGCTCGCGATCGCTCAGGACGGCCACGGCGTGGCCCTCCGCGCTGCGTTCGCGATCGACGCGGTCCTTCTGGCTCTCGTCGCGCGCCGCGTCCTGCGCGGCCGGTCCGCCGGCCGCCTCGGCATCGCGGTCCTCGTCGGCTCGATCGTCGCGTACTGGGCGTCCACGCTCGGCGGCGAAGCGCCCGATCAGATCGGGATCGCGACCAAGCTCGGCGAGGTCCTCGCGCTCGCGATCGTCCTGCGGCCGGCGCCGAGCGCACGCTGGCGCGCGGTGCGCTCCGTCGCGGGGAGCGGGGTCGTCAGCCTGCTCATCGTCGGCACCGCGGCGAGCTCGTGGATCGGCGCCTTCCGCGCGGCCGCGTCCGAGCCGGGTGCCGTGGCCGGACACCACGTGCGCGCCGGCGGCGTCGCGGCTCCGGGCACGATCCTGCCCGTCGTCGCCGACCGCCAGCCAACGCCCGCCGAGCGCGCCGCGGCCATGGACCTCGTCCTCCGCGCGCGCATCGCCCTCGCCCGTTACGCGGATCCGGCGGTGGCGGCGGCCGACGGGTACCGCGTGCAGGGCATGCAGGGCATCGATTTCCACGCCGGCAATCCCGCGTACGAGAACGACGGGCGCGTCCTCGATCCAGCGCGACCCGAGACGCTGGTCTACGCGGTCGCGCCCGACGGGCGGCCGGTGCTCCTCGGCGCGATGTTCCTGATGCCGAAGATCGGCCAGCCCGGTCCGACCGTCGGCGGCCCGCTCACGGTGTGGCACGCGCACGAGCACATCTGCTTTTCCCTCACTCCGCCCGGGCTCGCGGGTCTGCTCAGTCCGCTCGGAATGTGTCCGGTCGGAACGATCGACATGCCCCTGACCGCCGAGATGATCCACATCTGGATCGTTCCGGGCGCGCCCGAGGTGTTCGGCGATCTCGACGACGCGTGGAAGCGCGCGTACCTGCGGGCCACCGCAGCGCGACCCTGAACACGTCCTCCAAGAGCGTCGAGGGTCGAGGATCACGAGGTCGAGGTCCTCCAGACGCTCGGGGTCGGCGATGGGGTCGATCGCGACGATCCTCCCGCGCGTGATCGTGAAGTCGAAGACGACACGCGGTCGTCCGCCCGACGCCCACACCGCTGCGACCCTTCCGTTAACGAGCGCCGGTCGTGCGACCTTCGCGCGGCCGGAGAAGGTGTGGGCGACGGCCGCCGGGCCGCGGACCTCGCTCTCGCGCCCGCACGCACGGCGGCGCCGTCGGCGCGTAGCACGACATCGGGGTCGAGCAGCGCGACGAGCGCGTCGAAGTCACCGCCGCGCGAAGCGGCGAGGAAGGCGTCGACGACGTCCCGCTCGCGGGCGCGATCGGCCGGGGGAAGGGAGGGCCGCACCTGACGGACGCAACCCAGCCGATGTGACGGAGCCCGAAGCGGGGTAACGGCGCGACATCGATACGATGTCGGTCGTGACCGAAGCCGCCGGCCTGATCGATCGCTATGCCGACCGGCTCCCCGTCACGTCGCGCACGCCCCGCATCACGCTGGGAGAAGGCGGCACCCCGCTCATCCGCTCGTCATGGCTCGAGCGCGAGACCGGCGTGCGCGAGGTGTGGCTGAAGCTCGAAGGCATGAACCCGACCGGCTCGTTCAAGGACCGCGGCATGGTCGTCGCAGTCGCGAAGGCGCTCGAAGACGGTGCGACGTCGGTCCTGTGCGCGTCGACCGGCAACACCGCGGCGTCCGCCGCGGCGTACGCGGCGCGCGCCGGCATTCGCTGCGCCGTCGTCCTGCCCGCGGGCCGGGTGGCGCTCGGCAAGCTGACCCAGGCCGTGATCTTCGGCGCTCGTGTCGTCGCGGTCCGAGGTGGGTTCGACGACGCGCTCGCCCTGGCGCGCGAGCTCGCCGCGGGCGGCGGGCACACCCTCGTGAACAGCGTGAACCCGTATCGGGTCGAGGGTCAGAAGACGGCGGCGTTCGAGGTGTGCGAGTCGCTCGGTGACGCGCCGGACGCCCTGTGCATCCCGGTCGGCAACGCCGGGAATATCACCGCGTACTGGCGGGGCTTCGTCGAGTCGGCGGCGACGGGACTGGCGACGCGGCGGCCGCGCATGTTCGGATTCCAGGCAAGCGGCGCGGCCCCGCTGGTGAACGGTGCGGCGGTCAGCGAGCCGCGCACGATCGCGACCGCGATCCGGATCGGGAACCCCGCGTCGTGGTCGGGCGCGGTCGAGGCGCGCGACGCATCGGGCGGCGCAATCCAGGCGGTCACCGATGAAGAGATCCTCGACGCCTACTCGTGCATCGCGCGCCGTGACGGCGTGTTCTGCGAGCCGGCGAGCGCCGCCGCCGTCGCCGGCCTTCGACGCCGCGCGCGGGAGCATGCGCTCGATGGCATCGACCGCGTCGTCTGCGTGCTGACGGGGAACGGACTGAAGGATCCGGACACCGCACAGACGATCGGCACCCCGGTGGTCGAGGTCGAGGCCCGCATCAAGGACGTCCGCGAAGCGCTGAGGGGCTGATCCGCGCGCGACCTCCGCCTATCGGCCGAGCACCACACCGACCACCGCGCCGCCGACGATCAGCACGCCCGGGTGCGTCCTCCCGTTGATCGCGAGCGCCGCGGCGGCGAGGGCGAGGATCAGCTGCCACGGCGGCACGTCGAGGATGGCGCGGTCCGGCGCGAGCAGCGTGAGGCTCGTCGCGACGACCAGGCCGGACGTCGAGAGGACGACGCCGCGGACGACGCCGGCCGCTCCGGGCGACAGTAGCTGGCGGCGCACGATGCCCGCGACCGCGACCATGCTGAGCGGTGGGATCGCGGCGGCGATCAGAGCCAGCACCGCACCGGCCGCGCCCGCGGCGAAGTAGCCGAGGCTCACGACGTAGAGGCCCGTCGGACCCGGAGTCAGCTTGCCGATCGCCAGCGCCTCGAGGATCTGTCGTTCCGTGACGAGTCCGGTGCTCACGAGGTCCTGGCGCAGCTGGGGGAGTGCGGCCATACCGCCGACCGAGAGCGCGGCCGCGCGCAGGAACACCAGGAAGAGCTCGAACTGTTCCATCAGGTGCCCGGATCGCCCGACGCGCGCGTCGTTTCTCCGCGGAGGAACGCGGCTCCGACTAGTACGCCGGCGACGATCACGATCAGGGGCGACGCGCCGAGGAATAGACCAGCGCCGAAGACCGCGGCCGCATAGCCGTAGTCGATGGTCCGGCGCCAGCCACGGCGCACCGTCTGTCGCGTGAACGTCAGCGCGATCCCCGCCGTCATGCCCGCCGCGGCGGGCCCCGCACCCGTGAGGGCCGCGCGGACGAGTGTGTTGTCGCGAACGAGCGTGTAGCCGATCGTGAGCGCGAGGGTGATCGCGGCAGCAGGCACGAGCAGGGCGATCAGCGAGACCGCGATGCCGCCGCGGCCAGCGACGCGCGAACCGATGAGGCCGGCGAGCGCGACGAGGTTGATGCCGAGGCTCATCTTCGAGAGCGCGTAATCCTCGAGGAACTGACGGTGCGTGAGCCAGCCGTGCCGCTCGACCATCTGTCGGCGCATCAGGAACAGCGTGCTGGCTCCGCCGCCGACCGACTGCGTGCTCACCACGATCCACGCGCGCGCGAGATCGAAGACGGATGGCCTCGCCGGTGGGTTCACCTCGTGGGCCACATCCGTCTGGGCGGCGATGATAGGACCGAGCGCCCGGTATCTTGACCTTGCGAACACACTTGATGCCGCCACGTAGGGGAGGCGACGAGATGTTTCGTCAGGCTCGACACGGTCTCGCGCTGGGCGCAGTCACGATGCTGGCGATCGGCTGCGGCACCTCCAATCCGCCCGCCCAACAGGAGTCGACCGCGCCGACGGTCGCCGCGGCCACGCCGGCGCCGACTGCGAGCCAGTGCGCTACGCAGACCCTTCTCAGCGGACCCGCGCAGGCGAGCGTACCGGTCGGCGCCACGCCCGCACCGACTCGGCTCCCGGTCGTCTCGGCCAACATGCTGACGATCCCGATCAGCATGATCTCGATCCCTCCGATCGCGGGGAAGACCGCCTCGATCGACATCATCGAGATCGATCAGGCCAGTCACCTCATGTACGTGACGGACCGCACCGATAACGGGATCGACGTCTTCGACGTCTCGAGCCCGTGTGCAAAGTTCGTCAAGACGATCGACGTCGGCAGCGGCCCGAATGGTGTCGTGGTCGCGAAGAACGTGAACAAAGTGTTCGCCGGGCTGAACGACAGCACGGTCGCGATCATCGATATCACGCCGGGCGCGGACAAAGTAGTGGCGAAGGTGAGCACCGGCGGCAAGAAGCGCGCCGACGAGATGGACTGCGACCCGAAGGACAAGAAGGTCTATGTCGCGAACAGCGACGACGGCATCGTGACGGTCATCGACGCGACGACCAACGCGATCGTGAAGAAGTTCGACAACGTGGGAGAAGGACTCGAGCAGCCCCGCTACAACAGCGCCGACGGCATGATGTACATGACGAGCTCGACGCAGAACGCGATCTTCCAGTTCGATCCGATCAAGGACGTCATGGTCCAGAAGTTCGACGTGGGAACAAAGTGTGACCCGAATGGACTTGCGATCGACCCGATGACGAATCAGGCCCTGCTCGGCTGCAGCAGCAGATCGGCGAACGTGGCGGTGCTCTGGGACGTGAAGGCTGGCAAAGTGCTCCAGACGTTCGACCAGGCGGGGGCGGGAGACGCCGTCTTCTACAGCCCGAAGGCCGACCGGTTCTTCTTCGCAGCATCGAACTTCAACCGCGGCGCGGTGATGGCGATCTTTGCTGCGAACCCGGTGAAGTTCATCGGCAACGTAGCAACAGCAACGGGCAGCCACGCGGTGGCGTACGACGAGACAAACGGCGTCATTTACACGCAGGACCAGAATCCCAACGAGGGAGCGCTCTTCAGCTTCCCTGCGCCGAAGTGAGATGCCGCGGGCGTGACGTCCAGCGCATGACGTCATGCCCGTGTTGAGCGAGGGGGCGCCGCCAGACGGCGCAATGTCGTGGCGCGAGCAGCGAGACCTATCCCCTCGAGCGAAGCGCGCGGCCCTGGGCGATCACGGCGGCAGCGCCGGTTAGCGTCGTTGCCCAATTCCAGAGCTCGCCGATCGGCCACAGCGTCTGGCACGGCGTCGGGCAGAACGCGACAGTGGTGCCCAGTCCGAGACCTACGTTCAGAAGCAGCGTGAGGACGAGCGCGACCCACACGCCACGACGCTGTCCGCGGGCCATCGAGATGAGCGCCCAGGCCCAGGCGCCGAAGACGAGCGAATATCCAGCGAGCAGCGGCAGCACGCCCGCGGCACTGGTCACCATGCCGAGCTCCGGATAAACGATGCCCCAGTCGATGAACGTGCGACCGAGTGCGACCGCGAACGCGAGGAGTGACAACCAGACGAGCACGGCACGGAAGATAGCGCCCCCGGCGCAGGGGCGTCAGGCCGGGACGAACCCTCTGAGCGCGCAGTTCTAAGCGGCTCATCGGTCGAGACGTCAGGACCAACCTCGCATCGCGGAGTTCCGACCAAATAGACGATTCGCGGTGATGGCCATGAACGGGACTGCCAAGGGCACGAGATCGGCTACGTGATCTCCTCGTGCGCGCGGCTCGGCTACATCGCCGGCGTCTCGCTGACGAGCTTTGCCGCAGCCTCGACCAGCCGATCAAGTCGGAATGGCTTCGAGAAAAACGCGTACGCGCGCATCTTCGCCGCGGTCTCGCCACCGCGCTGAGTCCCGCTGATGACGATGATCCGCGCGCGGCTTTGCGGGATCCGCCGATACGCGTCTGCGAACTTCTCCCCGTCCAGTCCCGGAAGCGCGAGGTCCAGCAGGATCACCGCCGGATCCCGCCGCTCGCACTGCGCGAGCGCCGCCGCGCCGTCGGGCACCGCGACCGTCTCGAGCGCGGCGTCGCGGAGCGCCCGCTCGACCGTGCGCCGCGTGTCTGCCTCGTCCTCGACGACGAGCACGTACGGCTTCGGACTTGGCGGACCCACCGCCGAGGGACTCTATCGGAGCGCTGGGAACGCGTGCGGGGAGGCCGCTCGGGCATGGGCAATGTTCGTTTCGGGAATTGGCCTCGCGATCGCCATCTTCTCCGGCTGGCTGCGGGAGGATCCCGCGATGCAAGCGAAGGTGACGTTGGCCGCGGGCGGGTTTCTACTCTTCGGGGCGGCCGAGCTGGTTCTCACGCGCGTTGCGACGTTGTTGCCCCCCGGCGTCTTGCGGACTTCGATCGTGATCGTTCCGCTCGCGGCACTGCTCGCCGCGTTGTTGGCTCAACGCGCGCGACCGGACGACTGGGCCGGATTCGCCGTTGCATTCGCGCTTGCCTTCATCAGCGTCTTCCTCATCGGTGGCCTGGCTCTCGGACTGATCCTGCTATCGATCCGATTGCTATGGCGAGGCGCTTGACACGCGCGCGATTCAGCGATACGGGGCGATGCGATTCACGACCAGCGCGCCCGCCGCCACCAGAAACGCCACAGCGACGATCCCACGCCGGATTGTCAGCACAGCGATCGCCGCGCTCACCAGGACGACGACACACGCCAGCAGTCCCCCGAAGTAGAGCGTGTTGACGACGGGCCAGTACCAGTCCCACTCGGGGTGCAGAAATGCCGGTTGCGGTTCGTGGACGAGCAGGAGGAGTGCGGCCCCGATCTCGGCCACGAGCGCGATCCCCGACAAGACGAGCGACCAGCGCTCCCAGCGGTGCGCGGCCACGAGCAGCAGCACGACCACGGCAAACAGCGCGAGGAACGAAAGAAGATTCGCGACAGGCACGATGTCGATGGCGACACCGAGCACGGCGAGCACGCTTGGCAGGACGACTAGGACGATCGCGACGAGGACCGCGACGAGCACTCGCCTCTGCAAGCGGCGGTCGTTCATCGCGACTGAGACTAGCCGTTCGCGCTACCGGTGACGCACGGCGTTGGGCAGGCGACAATCGCGGTATGAGGCTTGTCTTGGCTGCGAGCGTCGCGATGACTGCGTGCATCGGCCCAGGATCCGGGCTCACGCAGGGTGCATGTGATGTGACTCCAACGTCAGCAAGACTCGTGGGCGAGGGGTACACCGTGATCGGAAAGGGAGATCGCGATGTGTTCCTCTAGCCGTTTCTGGCAGGCATCGATAAACACACCGCCCAAGTCGGACCGGAGAAGATGCTCGTGTTTCTTGCGAATGTGTCCGACCCACCGCCGAAATCCATCGCTATCGAGGGAACGAATCTGAGGAGCGGAACTCGTCAAGTGTTCAGTGCCGGGCTTCAGCACAGCGCCTTCGGGACGGCTTGGGGCACGAACCTTGATTTTCCGGATGCGGGGTGTTGGCGGCTTTCGGTCAATACCGCCGGCAACGTTGGTGTCGTCACGATCGAAGTGAAGTAGCGCGCACAAAGTGTCGCCCCGCATCGTGCTCAACCGGTTTCGTCGGTGGGCGATCCCACGCCGTGTGACGACCATTCGGTGCGTTCCTTAGCCAGCGCTCGTGACGCCGCCGAGGCGATCCTGCTTACCGATCTGACCTTTCGCGAGGACGCCCGACGAAGTTCGCCGGGCGTCCTGCGCGCGGTTGCCGAACGGTTAGCGGGCGCTCGAGAACGCGGGCTGCTTCGCGGCGGTCTCGGGCATCGGGACGACGCCGATCTGCTGCATCAGGCTGAGCTGGTCCCAGAGCGACCAGGTCTCGACGACCTTGCCGTCTTCGAACTTGCTGATGATGACCCCGGTGACATTCGTCTTCTTGCCGGTGGCCGGGATGTTGCCCAGCGGGCCGCTGTGCGTCCCACTCGTGCTCAGATACTGCACGACGTAGTCGCCCTCGGCGATCTCGCGCTCGATAACGAGCTTGGAGTCCGGGAAGGCCGTGGTGTAGACCTGCATCGACTCTCGCGCGCCC
>Ga0114129_10007674_pt1 | contig 15351 bp, 11 predicted proteins | sample RhiMetdeltSRZDD1_FD_80071 | JGI IMG/M metagenome (GOLD analysis project Ga0114129, IMG submission 80071) | Populus rhizosphere microbial communities from Tennessee, USA - Rhizosphere MetaG P. deltoides SRZDD1 (version 2) (version 2) | ecosystem: Host-associated > Plants > Roots > Rhizosphere >...
GCGATCGGATCGCTCGCGGCGTCGTGAGCGGCCCAGTCGCGCCACGCGTGATCCCCGACGGCATGGCACGCCCTGACGTCCGCGTCGGGCTCGTGCTCCCTCAGCGCCGAGGCGAGCGACGCAGCCGTCGCCGGATCGCCGCCCACCAGCAGCCACCGTCGTCCTCGTGCCAGCACATCGTCGCGATCCGCGCTGTCGCTCGACGTAACGGCCTGCGCGATCGGTTCCCACGTCACGTCGTACGCATGTGGAGCGGTTGCAGCGAGCGCCGCCGGCGCGGCAGTTATCTTCGGTTCGCCCGGCGCGGACTGATGGACCGGCAGCGCGACCCAGTACCGCTCGCGCTGCCACGGGTAAGGCGGCAGCGACACGCAGCGTCCGCCAGACGGGAGGATGCGCGTCCAGTCCAGGTCGCGTCCGTTCGCGTGCAGCGCCCCTGCCGACGCCACCATCACCGCGGATTCCGGCTGATCGCGACGGATCGATGGCAGCACGAGGATCGTGCGTCCGCTCTCGCGGGCGCACTCCGCGATCGCGCTGGTCAGGATCGGCTGCGGACCGACTTCGACCGCGACGTCCGCGCGCTCGAGCAGCATGTCGACGGCCGCGGCGAACTGGATCGGCTCGCGCACGTTGCGCGCCCAATACGACGCGTCGAGCTCCCAACCTTCGGCCATTCGCCCGGTCACCGTCGAACAGATCGGAATCGACGCGGCGCCCGGCACGATGTGGCTCAAGATCTCGGCCAGCTCGCCGACGAGCGGATCCATCTGCGGGCCGTGCGACGCGAAGTCGAGGCGCAGCTCGCGCGCCAGTCGTCCGCGCGCTTCGAACGCGGCGACGATTTCCGCGATCGCCGCCGGCTCTCCCGACAGCACCGTCGATCGAGGTCCGTTGATGCCGGCAACGACGAGACGGCCGCCATACGGCGCGATGAGGTCGGCTGCTTCCGCGGCAGTCGCTTCGACTGCCGCCGTTCGGCCGCGTCCAGCCGTCCGGTTGATGAGCCGCCCGCGGTGGACGATCACCTGGACCGCGTCCTCGAGCGACAGCACTCCGGCGACGTGCGCGGCCGCGATCTCGCCCATGCTGTGCCCAACGACGAGATCGGGGACGAGGCCCCACGATTTCCAGACGGCGTTGAGCGCGACCTGCATCGAGAAGACGGCAGGCTGCACGATGTCGACACGATCGATGCGCCAGCTCCGCTCGTCGCGGGCGAGCTCTTCGACGAGCGACCAGTCGGCATGCCGGCGGATCAACGCGTCGCAGCGTTCGATCGTCTCGCAGAAGATCGCATTCGTTCTCGCGAGCTGCCGGCCCATGCCGAACCACTGCGATCCCTGGCCGCAGAACACGAACGCCACACGCGGCGTCCGACCTTCGGTCCGGCCCGCAGCGATGCCCGGCCGCTCTTCGCCGTGCGCGAACGCGTCGAGACGCTCCGCGAGCTCCGCTTCGTTCGATGCGACGACAACCGCGCGGTGCTCGAGATGCCCGCGCCGCACGAAGCTGGTGTGAGCGAGGTCGATCAACCGGCGGTCGGTTCGCGTTCGAACGAACGCGGCCAGCGAGCGCGCGCGGTCGCGGAGCGCCGCTGGTGTGTGCGCGAACAGCGCGACGGCGGCAGGCGATTCGGACGGCGCAGTCGAGCTCGTCGAGCTCCGGCGCGCCGCGACGGCAGACCACGCCGGCGTGCAGCCCCAAACGAACAGCTTCGCAAGCGACGCGAGCAGCGCGCGCCGCTCGTCCTCATCGCGGCGGCAGGACGCGAGGACGAGGCCGTTGTGCCCCGCGCGCGCGAGACTCTGCTCCATTCCGGAGGCGAGCACCGGGTGCGGACCGAGCTCGACGAACGTGCGATAGCCGGCCGCCAGCGCGACGTCGACCGCTTGCGCGAACAGCACCGGCTCCCGCAGATTGCGCACCCAGTACGACGGCCCGAGCTGATTGCCGCCGATCGGCGCCGCGGTGACCGTCGAGATCATCTGCGCGCGCGTCGGATGTGGGCTGATCCCGCGGATCGATTCGAACAGCTCGCTGCGCAGCGGATCGACGCGCGGGCTGTGCGCCGGCACGTCGGCGTTGGCGACGCGCGCGAACACTTCCTCCGCCTGCAGCGTCGCGACAATCTCCTTGAGCAGCGCCGGCTCGCCCGAAACCGCCGTCGTCACCGGTCCGTTGCAGGCGGCGACCCACAGGCGATCGGCGTGCGCGGCAAATCGCTTCTCCACGTCGTCGCGCGAGAGCCCGAGCACGGCGATCGACCCCTGCCCCACCATCGTGGCCAGCAGACGCGAACGGTGACAGATGACGCGTGCGCCGTCCTCGATCGAGAGGCCGCCGGCAATGCACGCCGCGGCGACCTCGCCCATGCTGTGACCGATCACGGCATCGGGCTCGATGCCCCACGATCTCCACAGCGCGGCGAGCGACACCTGAATGGCAAACAAGAGCGGCTGCGTCAGCTCGAACTGATTGATGCGCGAGACGGATGGATGCGCGGTCAGCTCGGCGATCGGATCCCATCCGGCGACCGCTTCGATGCTCCGCGCGCAGCGCTCGAGCGTGGCGCGGAAGACCGGCTCGGTCTGCAGGAGCGATTGCGTCATGCCGGGCCACTGCGAGCCGTGTCCCGAGCACACGAACACGATTTTTCCCGGCGCGCTCCGAGATCGACCGGCAACGACTCCGTCGATCCCCTCGCCGGCCGCAAGGGTCGCAAGCTTGCGGCGAAGGTCGGTCCGGCTGTTGAACACCGCTGCGGCGCGTGCTCCGCCGGCCGCGCCGCCTGCGACCGCCACTTCCGCTTCGGCCAGCAGCTCGTCGGCGTCGACGCCGTCGTCCAGCCGCTTGAGGATCGCGTTCGCCGCGTCACGAAGTTGCGTGTCGGATTCGCCCGCGAGCGGAAGGAGTTGCGCTCGCGCCTCGCCGATTCCCTGCACGACGACGTGGCAGTTCGTGCCGCCGAATCCGAACGAGCTGACACCTGCAATCGGCGGCTCGTCTGACGCGGGCCACTCGGTCAGCGTGTTCTGCACGCGCAAGCCGAGCTCGTCGAACTGAATATGAGGATTCGGCGATTGATAGTGCAGCGTCGGCGGGATCTGTCGATGCTTCGCGGCGAGCGCGACCTTGATGAGCCCCGCGACGCCGGCTGCCGCTTCGAGGTGACCGAAGTTCGTCTTGACGGATCCGATTGCAAGGCGGCTGTCCGCCGATCTGCCGGCTCCGAGCGCGGCGCCGAGCGCGCCGGCTTCGATCGGATCGCCGAGCAAGGTGCCGGTGCCGTGCGCCTCGACGTACTGGACGCGATCCGGGGCGACGCCGGCGTTGGCGTACGCGGCGCGCAGCACGCGCTCCTGCGCCTCGGGATTTGGCGCGGTCAAGCCGTTGCTGAAGCCGTCGTTGTTGACCGCGCTGCCGATCACCAGGCAGTAGATCGGATCGCCGTCAGCCAGCGCGCGCGACAGCGGTTTCAACACGACGATGCCGGCGCCTTCGCCGCGCACGTAGCCGTTGGCGCGCGCGTCGAACGCCTTCGATCGGCCGTCCGGCGCCATCGCGCCGAACTTCGACATCGCCACCGTGCTCTCTGGAGACAGAACGAGGCTGACGCCGCCGGCGACTGCCAGCGTCGATTCCCCGCTTCTGAGGCTCTGACACGCCAGGTGCACCGCCACCAACGAAGAGGAGCACGCGGTGTTCACCGTGAGGCTCGGCCCCTGCAACCCGAAGAAGTACGACACGCGTCCGGCGATGATGCTGGTGTCCTGGCCGGTTGCCGTGTGCGGCGTGATGCACGCCGGATCGCCCGCGATGAGGCGCGCGTAGTCGCTCCACATGGCGCCGACGAACACGCCGGTCGCGGTCCCTTTCAACCGGTCCGGGCGGATTCCCGCATCGTCGAACGCCTCGCTGCACAGCTCGAGGACGAGACGCTGCTGCGGATCCATCTGGATCGCTTCGCGCGGCGAGATCCCGAACGCCTGCGCGTCGAAGCGATCGACGGCGTCGAGGAACCCGCCCCAGCGCGTGGTCATTTTTCCGGGCGCCGCCGGATCGGCGTCGAAGAGGCGATCGAGGTTCCAGCGATCGGGCGGGACTTCACGGATCGCGTCGACGCCGCCGGCGAGCAGCCGCCAGAACGCGTCCGGATCCGGCGCCATCGGAAAACGGCACGCGAGGCCGACGATGGCAATGGGCTCGCGCGCCGGTCCTGAGCGTTCGGACGAGACTGCGGTCGACGTTTTCGCCGGCGCGTTGCCGGCCGGCGCCGCAGCGGTCAAGTGGCGAACGAGCCGTTCGACCGACGGATGATCCCAGAGCAGCGTCAGCGGCAGCTGACGCTCCAGCAGCGCCGACAGATCTTTCGTCAGCGCCGTGGCCTTCATCGAGTCGAGACCGTAGCGGTTGAAACGGTCGCGCCGGTCGATGGCGCGCGGATCGATCTTCAGCCGAGCCGCCAGCTCACTGACGATCCACCGTTCGAGCTCCGCGGCACCCGGCGGCGCCGGGTGCCGTCCCACATCGGCCATCGTTGTTCAGTCGCGCGAGGTTGGCGTCGCGCCCCCCGCGCCCGCGACGGCGTTGGCGACTGCGAAGTTGACGCACATCGTGTCGCCCGATGTCGTGGTCAAGGTGCTGATGCCGACGACCGATCCCACCGGGGGAAATCCGGGAAGCGGCAGGTTGAACGAAACCGCCGGGTTAATCGGCGGCAATGGAGCCGACCACAGACGCAATGGCGTACCCAGGGCGAACAGCCACAGATTCCAGCTGAGCGTCTCGGACGACTTCAGGGTCATGCCGTAGGTCAACGTGTTGTTGGCGTACGTGAGCGTCATCGCTTGATCGCAGATGGCGGTCCCGCTTGGCGCCGGCGTCGCCATGAACGCGCAATTGGGGCAATCGGGACTGACGTACTTGCCGACGATTTGTCCCGAGTCGTTGATCGCCACCGGCATCGTGACGCTGACGCCGGGAAAATCGGCGTTGAACGCCTTGAAGCCGGTTGCCGTTTGGATGTAGCCGGTGCGCTTGCTGGCTTGATCCGCCCATCCGACAATCGTGCCGGCGTTGTTGATGCCGCCCACGTACGTGGCCGCGGCGCCGGGAAAGTTGACGAACGTGAACACGCCGCCGTTCAGCGTCCATCCGTGCAAACCGGTCGTGTCGACGTACGTGCCGCTCACGATCCCTGCGTCGTTGAGACCGAAGACATAGGTATGAATGGCGCCGGCGACGTCGATCGGCGTGTAGGTGTCGCCGACCTTGAGGAATCCATGATCGGGTTGTCCGACTGCCGCGTCATAAATGCCGGCGATGTGGCCGGCCGAGTTGATCGCGCGGCCGTCGGTTTCGTTGCCGGGATAATCGAATGTGATGAACGATCCGCCGTCGACGAAGACGCCATGAAACGGACCCGTCGCCGTCGTCATCGAATAGCCGCCGACCAGCTTGCCGGACGGACCGATGCCGAACAGAAACGTGTACGGCGCGCCGGGAACGTCGACGGTCGTGTACGTGGTGCCGTCGTACGTGAAGCCGTGCCACGTCCCATCCGGCAGTTTATAGCTGCCGACGACGACGCCGCCGTTGTTGATGCCGGTCGGATCGGTCTGCGTCGCGCCGGGATAGGCAATCGGAGCGTATGTGTAGGGCGGCCCCTGACCGAATGCCGTTCCGGTGGAGCCGAGGAGAGCGAGCACGGCTGCGGCGCCAAATACGAAAGCGCGCAGGCTGGGGGAGTGTGTTCGCGTCAAATGATCCTCATCGGGTTAGTCGATCGTTTCCAGGATTACGAGGTCGCCTGCTCCATTGCCTTGCGCAGGCTGAGCGGGCGCATGTCCGTCCACACTTCCTTGACGTACTCGAGGCACTCCTGTTTCGGGCCGACCTTGCCGGCGTCGCGCCAGCCGAGCGGGTTGTCGCGGTCGGCGGGCCAGATGGAGTACTGCTCTTCGTGGTTGACGACGACTTTGTAGGTGGTGAGATCTTCGCGGTCCTTTGTGCTCATACCAGCTCCTTGAACGTCCTGTCGATCCACATCCAGCAGCGCGGCGCGGCGGCGCCGCCGGTGACGAGGGCCGCTCGGTAGCCGTCGGCCGGCGCGAGATCGTGAACGGTCCACCGGCTCCCTTCACGCTCGTCGGACGGTACGGTGAGGCGCGGCGCTTCGCCGGGCGCGAACGTCACGTCGAACTCGTCGAGCGGCCGCGCCAGGCCGCTTCCGAGCGCTTTCAGGTACGCTTCCTTCCGCGTCCAGCACGAGAAGAACGCGTCGTTGCGCGTTCCCTCGGGCAGCGACAGCAGCCGCGCGACCTCGCGCGGCGAGAAGAACCGCGTCGCAATCTGCTCCGCGTCCGGCATGTCGCGCACGAGCTCGACGTCGACGCCCAGCTCGATACCGCGCGCAATCGCGAACATCGCGACTTCGCCCGAGTGCGAGACGTTGAACGTCAGCGCGCCCGGGAACGGGCCGCTCAGCGCCGGCTTTCCGTGCGCCCCGTAGCAGAACTCGACCTCTCGCGGATCGACGTTCAGATACCGGCCGAGCAGCCGCCGCAGGATCGCCCGCGCGCACGTGAAGCGCCGCCGATCCCGCTCGAAGTGGAACCGGTCCGCCCGCTCGCGCTCGTCGGGCGACAGGCTCGATCGAAACGCGACCCAATCGGGTCCCCATCGATCGAGCGCCGCGCACCAGACGTGTACTTCGCCGTCGGCCAGCGCAACGGCCGCCCCGGGGGGCGCCCAGTGCACGCTGACCTCGTCCACGTCACCGCCCCAGCGCGGTGGCGCGGACGCCGCGCAGATCGCGCATCATGCTCGCGACCAGCGCGTCCCGCCAGTCCTGCAGGAAGAAGTGATCGCCCGCGAACATCTCCGTGCGGAACTCGCCCGCCGTCTGGCGCTGCCACGCGCGCACCTCGAACTCGGAGACGCGGCGATCGCCGCGACCGCCGAACGTGGTGATCGGACAGGCGAGCGGCGCCTCGTCCACGTACTCGTAGGTCTCGTACGCCCTGAAGTCGGCGCGGAGGCACGGCAGCATCAGCTCGAGCAGATCGCGGTTGTCGAGCACCGCCTGCGGAATGCCGCCGTACTGCGTGCAGATCTGATCGACGAACTCGCCGTCGGGGAGATCGCGCATCGCGGGATGCGGATTCGGCAGCTGCGGCGCTCGATGCGCCGACGCAAACAGGTGCCGCGGTCCGGGCAGACCCTGCCGCCGCAGCAGGCGCGTCAGCTCGAAGCTGACGAGCGCACCGAGGCTGTGACCGTAGAACGCATAGGGCACGCCGAGGAACGGACGCACCGCCTGCGCGGCCGCGGCGGCGATGTCCACGGCCCGCGTGAGCGGCGTCTCGCTCCACCGTCCTTCGCGTCCCGGCGGCTGCATCATCACCAGCTCGACGTGGGATGGAAACGCCTGCGGCCACGTGCGAAATACGGAGGCGCCGACCCCTGCGTACGGGAAGCAGAACAGGCGGAAAGTCGCCCCCGGATTGAGCCGAGGGCGCACGATCCACGGATCGCGAGCTTGCGAAGTCGTCACCGTCATTCGATGTGCTCAGTCTAGGGCCTGAAGTCCGACGTACCAACAAGATGCGGGCCACTCGAGGCGGCCAAGTACAAAGAATTCGGGCGGATTTCTGGCCCATCGCGGCGAAAAGTCTCCTTCTCGGGTGTCTTTTGTCTTCGGTGCGGGACCGCCTGTGGGCCGAACCCGCGAGAAACCCGACCAACCCCGCGCACGGCCTTTGCTTTCCTCCTCAATCGGGGCTCTGCCCCGAACCCCGGCTCGGTCGCTCGCGGGGCCCCTACGCCCCGCTCCGCTCTCTCGCGGGCGCGCCGTGCGCGCCGGGATCCGGTCACTTAGAGGTGGAATGCCCAGTCCGATTGCTTCGCTGAAGCACGCCGTCAAAGCCGTCGTCGCAACCCGTCCTGGTTTCGCCCTGTCACGCCGGCAGCGGAAGCCGGGCTGTCTCGTGCTGCTCTATCACCGCGTCGGCCTGACGACCGATCCGTTTCCCAATCTCGACGTCGCGAGCTTCCGGGCGCAGATGGAGTGGCTCGTTCGCACGTGCAACGTCATCTCGCCGGACCAGCTCCGCGATCGCGCCAACAGAGACTCGCGCGGATCGCGGCCCGACGTTCTCGTCACGTTCGACGACGGCTATCGGGACTACTACGAGCACGCGTATCCCGTCCTGCGGCGGCTGCGCATTCCGGCGATCAATTTCCTGAGCACGCGCTTCGTCGACGAACCGTCGCTCGTCTCGTGGTCGGATCGGCTGTATCTCGCCGTCAACCAGACGACGAAAGCGCGCGCCGCACTTCCGTGGGCGCCGAGCCAGATGTTCGAGCTGACCGCGCCGGGCAAGGCGGCGTTCCTCCGCGGCTCGAAGGACTACATCAAGCATCAGCCGGAGCTCGAGAAGGAAGCGACGACGGAATCGATCCTCGATGCGCTCGAGGTCCATGCGTCCTCGGTCCGCGCGCCGCGTCAGACGATGACCTGGGACGAGGTCCGCGACGCGTCGGAGCTCACCTCGTGGGGCGGCCACACGCACAACCACGTGATCGTCTCGCGCCTCGATCTGCCGCAGCTCGAGGCGGAGATTCGCACGTGCCGCGATCGCATCGGGGCAGAGACCGGCGTCGCGCCCGACAGCTTCGCGTATCCCAACGGCCGCGCGATCGATTTCACCGACGATGCAAAGGGGCTCCTCGAGCGCTACGGCTTCCGCACCGCGTTCTCCACGATCAACGGCGTCAACGGAATCGATACTGACTGGATGGAAGTGCGTCGGATCTCCGGCGGCGCGTCGGTGAACGATCTCGCGTGGCGCATGTCACGTTTACAGTGTTAATGGCTGATGGCCATGATGTCCGTGATCACCGAGCCGGGTAGTGCGCGTGGAATCGCCGTGAACGGCGCAGGCGGCGGTATCGCGCGTAGAACGGCATCAGTCCCCGGTAGTACACATTCCAGTACAGCACCAGCCACAGCATCACGGAGAAGATCGCCGCAAGGAACCCTCTGAAGTTTCGCCGGCGCCGCTCGGTCCCATCGGGCGAGTAGAGGCCGATCGATTCCGCGGTGAGATTGGCGAACTGCGACGCCGCGATGCAGTGCCGCAGCTCGGAGGCCGGTTGCGTCGCACGATCCGGAATCACGCGATAGACGACGCCGCCGACGTTGACGACCTGATCGGCTCGGTACCTCGGACGAGGCTCGCAGCGGAGCACGTCGGGCCGCGTGCCCTTCGGCACCGGCACGATCTCGCCGTCGGGAGTCGCCGTGGCGACGATCCCCGGCAGCGCCGCGAGATCTTCGAGCGTCGTCGTTTCGGTGCGGCTCAGCGCGTGGTGCAGCAGCGTGAGCGAGTACGTGTTCGACCGGTCCAATTTCAGCGGCCGCTTCGCGATCGCCGTACCGACGATGATGTACACCAGCAGGCTCGAGAGCACCGCGAAGCCGATCACGACGTAGTGCCACCACTTGCCCTTCAGCCGCACGTCGCGTCGAACGCCAACCAGCTCGGTCCAGACTCCCATCCCTATCTCGCTCCCTTGTGTGCAGCTACGCGCGCCGCGATCGTTCGCGGCGGTTGCAATGACGTGACCAAATCCCGACAATGTGTGGCATGTCGCTGATTCTTGCGCTGTTGATCCTCGCCGGCGTCGAGCAGGATCCGCCCGCGTCCGTCGTCGCCAAGGGCTGGGTGCAGTTTGCCGAACGAATCACGCGACGCGACGCCGAGGCCGTCGCCGACCTGTTCACCGTCGACGCGCGGCTGATGGAGCCGGGCATCGACGATCTCGTCGGCCGCGTGTCGGTGCTCGCGCTCTTCAAGACGTTCTTCTCCGGCAACGTTCGGCCCACCGACACGCGCATGATGCCGCGCGAGGTTGCGGGCTACGGCGGCGTCATCTACGACCAGGGCGACTACGTCCAGACGATGGCGCCGCAAGGCGACCCGCGGCGCGCGTTCGACATCTACGGCCGCTACTTCGCGGTCTGGGCCGAGCAGACCGACGGCACCTGGAAGATCGCGCGCCTGATGTTCTCCCTCAAGAAACAGCCGACGAGGTGAGGTCATTTCAGGGTCAGCGCCACCGGCGTGCCGGTGAACGCATCGATCAGCTCGACGGCGTCCGCGCCAATTTTCCCGACGCGATAGAGAACCGCCAGGGTGTCGCCTTCCTTGACGAAGTACACCTGGCCCTGGCCCGAGATGATCGCCGTCCGCGCCATGCCGTCCGGGCCCTCGTCTTCCGCAAAGCCGATCAACTTGAACAGGGTCGTTATCGGAACTGACGGTCCGCGCGGACCGTCGACCTGGCCGTCGAACAGCGCGGGCACCGGCGCGGCTGCCGGCGCCGGTTTCTCGATGCGGTGGCCGAACGCGAAGATGTCGCGCTTCCGGTCGACGGGACGCGTCGATCGCTGGTTCCAGTCGCGAAGCCCGAACGCCGGCACGGCGACGGTCTCGCGCGAGGGCGCAGCGGCCGCCTTCCTGGTAGACGTCTGGGGCGGCACGATGCGCGGCATGCCGGCGAGCCACGACACGATCGTGCTGCCGGCCACGACGAGCACCCCCGGCCAGCTGACGCGCTTCATCGATCGAGAAACCCCCTGATCTTAATATCGGGCCGGCGAACTGCAACGGATAGACGGAAACGCGCACCCGCCCTCCTCACGCGGCCGCCGCCGGCGTGCAGCCGACGGTCTGCAGCCAGCGCTCGAGCACGACGAGCGCCCAGATCCGCTCGCTGAAATCGCGGCCGCCTCGCTCATGATCGTCGAGCAGCTGCCGGACGGCCGACTGATCGAGAAGCGCCGCGACCGCGCTCGAGGACGACAGCAGCAGGTCGCGCGCCGCGGTTTTCAGCTCCCGCTTGAACCAGTATTTGATGGGGATGCCGAATCCGCGCTTCGGTCCGTTGAGAATCTCCGACGGCAGCAGATCGCGCGCAACCCGCCGCAGGATGTACTTCTGCGTCGCGTCTCGAATCTTGAGATGCGCCGGCAGCCCGTTCGCAAACTCCACGACACGGTGATCGAGGAACGGCACGCGCACTTCGAGGGCGCTCTTCATCGCCGCCCGATCCGCTTTCACAAGCACGTCGTCCGGCAGGTACGTCTGCTGATCGACGAGCTGGAACCGCGCGAGCCCTTCCTGCGAGTCGTCGTCGAAATACGGATCGAACAACGCCGAGTCGCGGACGGCCGGCACGGCGTCGGGACGCAGGAGCCGGCGCCGCTCGATCGCGTCGAAGACGCCGAGCTGCTGCTGATAGCGGACTGCCCCGCTCGCGGCCAGGCGCCTGAGGAGTCCGGCTCCCGGGACGCTCACGGGCAAGGCGCGGCCAACGGTGCCGAACACCGACCGGCGAACGCGATCGGGAACACAGTCGATCTTCGCGTAGGCGAGCGCCTGGAGGTAGTGCGTGTAGCCGGCGAAGATCTCGTCGCCTGCGTCGCCCGACAGACACACTTTCACGAACTGCCGCGCGGCGCGGGCAATGTAGTACGTCGGCACCATCGACGCGTCCGCGAAGGGCTCGTCGAAGTGCTGCGCCAGGTCGTCGACGATCGACACGCTCGTGTCGTCGACGATGATCTCGTGGTGCGTCGTTCCGTACCGCTCGGCCGTGAGGCGCGCGAGCGGGAGCTCGTTGAAATCGCTGAAGTGAAAGCCGACCGAGAACGTTTCGATCGGCCGATCGAGCTGCCGGCTCGCGAGCGCGACGATCGTGTTGGAGTCGAGGCCGCCGCTCAGGAACGCGCCGACCGGCACGTCCGATCGAAGACGGATCCGCACCGAATCCTCGAGCAGATAGCGGAGCTCTTCGACGCAGGTATCCTCGTCGCACTCCGGTAGCGGGCGCGCTGTCGGCGACCAATACCGGCTGACGGTCAGCCGGCCGTCCTCGTACACCAGGTACTCGGCGGCGCGCAGCTTGTGGATCCCCTCGAAGATCGTGTCCGGCGCGGGCACGTACCCGTACGCGAGGTAATCGTCGAGCGCGCGGCCGTTCAGGCGCCGCTCCACGCCCGGGTGCGCGAGAATCGCCTTCAGCTCGCTGGCAAACAGGAGGCGATCGCCGAGCCGCGTGTAATACAGCGGCTTCTCGCCCATGCGGTCGCGCGCCGCGAACAACCGGCGGCGCTTCGCGTCCCAGATCGCGAACGCGAACATGCCGTTCAAGCAGTGGAGACAATCTGTCCCGTGCTCTTCGTAGAGGTGAACGATCGTTTCCGTGTCCGACTTCGTGACGAGACGGTGTCCGCGCGCGACGAGCTCCGGCTGAAGCTCCTTGTAGTTGTAGATTTCGCCGTTGAAGACGATGACGACGGAGCGATCCTCGTTGTAGATCGGTTGATCGCCGGTGACGAGGTCGATGATGCTCAACCGGCGATGACCGAGTCCGATTCGCGGTCCGACGTGCAGACGTGCGCCGTCGGGTCCTCGGTGCGCCAGCGTGTCGTTCATCTGGCCGAGGACGCGCCGCGACACCTCGACGCCGTCATCGTCGAGGCAGATACCGCAAATTCCGCACATTCACCAGCTCCGTTTCTTCGCCGACGAGGATTCGTTCGAACGCGCTGAACGTCAGCTCGGGCCGATGCATCGCCATGTAGTACGTCCTCGCATGGGACGATGCACGGCTCCACCGATCCGGTGAGCTGGCGAGCGACCGCACTGCGTCCGCAACCGCCGCCGGCGTCGACGCGCAGGCCACGCCGAGCTCTCGATGCCTGATGACGTTGTCTGGATCCCACGTCGAAACGACAGGAAGGCCCTGGCTCCACGCTTCGAGGAACGTGTTCGGCAGCCCTTCGAGGTGCGACGTGCACAAGAGGCATACGGCGCGGCGATACAGCTCCGGCATCGCCGACGGGACGACACGACCGTGATACGTCACGTTGGCCAGACGTCTGATCTCGGCGACGATCGGCTCGCCGTACGCCGCGTTCTCGATCGGTCCGACGACATCGAACTGCAGATCCGGCGCGTGCTTCGCCACGTCGATGAGCAATTCCGCCCGCTTCTCCGGACAGAGCCGGCCGACCCACAGGACGCGCGCCGACGGCGGTCCTTCGTCTGGCCGCAGCACGTCACGCAGGTCGGGCTCGGGACACGGCATGGCGACGACCTCGGACGCACGACCGAAATTCACCTGCATCAGACGTCGCTGCGTTTCGTTCTGCACGATCACGGCATCGGCGCACCGCAGCCCGATCCGATACAGGATTCGCTCGCGGCGAGTCGGCAGGAACGGCAGCGCGCCATCGCAGTCGCCGTGCGACGCAGACGAGAAGACGAAGCGCCGCCGCCACGTCCGGCACCAGAGACCCACCTGTCCCGTCACGACTTCGCCGGTGTTGTGATAGTACGTGTCCGCGTTCGCATACCTGAGCGCGCGAACCAGGCTCGTCCAGCGCGGGTGCACGAACCTGAGCCCGCGGATCCCTTCGTCTTCGCTGCAGACCGTCAGCATCCGAACGCCGTCGACCATCGCTTCGGTCTCCGCGCCGTGACGCCACGTGACGAAGTCGACCGAGTGACCGCGAGCCGCGAGCCACTTCGCGAGGAAGCTGGTCTGACGCTCGACGCCGCCGATGTGGCCCGACGTGCCGCCGGTGAGCGCGCGGTAGCCGGCGTGCGACACGATGCAGATGCGACGATGGATCACGTCTGCGCCCCGTGACCCGCGGCGCGCGGCGATTGCGCGCCAATCTGGCCTCGCGTGACAACGGCGCGGCGCTCTTCGAGCGCTCGTCGATAGACGTCGGCGCTCTTCTGCGCCAGGCGTTCGACCGAGAGCTCCTGCAGGATCCAGCGGCGCGCGGCCACGGCCATTTCGGCGCGGCGCTCGTCGTTGGCGAGGAGCTCGGCGATCCGATCCGCCAGCGCGTCTTCATCGCCCGGCGCGACGACGTAGCCGGCGCGTCCGGTTGGCAGCACGATCGACATGTCCGACACGTTCGTCGCGACCACGGGGACGCCGCAGGCGAGCGATTCGAGGACGGCGTTGGCGGTTCCCTCGAAGTGCGACGACATCACCGTCAGATCGCACGCGGGATAGTACCGCTGCACGTCGCGGCGATTGCCGGCGAACACGCACTGCGCCGTCAACCCGAGTCGATCGACGAGCGACATCACCGCGCGCTTGTAGTCGTCGGAGCCGTGCACCCCGCCATACAACTCGTCGCCGACCAGCAGCAGCCGCATCGTCGGAAAGCGGCGCAGAAGCTGCGCGGCGGCGCTGAAGAACATCGGGTGGTTCTTCTGCGGCTTGAAGCTGGCGAACATGCCGACGACCGGAACGTTGTCGGCGATCCCGAGCTCCCCTCGCGTCGCGGTGCGATCTGCAGGCGCAAACCGCACGGTATCGACTCCGTTGTGCACGACGCGGTAGCGGCGCTCCGGGTGGCCGACGACTCGGCGATGGAACGCGGCGCCGGCGTGCGAGTTGGCGACGATCAGGTCGACGCAGCGCCTCGTCGCGCGATACGCCGCGACCTGTCGCCGCTTCATGGCGTAATCGGCATTCCGCTCCGAGCCGACGACGATCGGCGTACGCGCGAACCGTCCCGCGAGGCACGTCGCAATGTCGGCGTCGAACAGATAGCTCTGGACAATGTCCGTGCGCGTTCGATGCAGCAGGCGCGCGAGCCGCGGGACGACCGTCGCGTCGAACTTGAATCGCTTCGTCACGACGTGCAGCCGATCGCGCCGCCGCAGCTCGTCGGCGAGCGGCACATAGGGAGACAGCGAGCAGACGCGGACGTCGAATTCGGCCGCGTCGAGGTGATTGGCCAGCTCGACGACCTGCCGCTGCGCCCCGCCGAACTCGAGGTTGCTCACCACCAGCATCAGCCGGATCGGCGTCGCGTCGCGTCCGGTTGGCGGTCGGGATGTCATCGTCATCAGCGTCATTACCACCCGGGGACACGCAGTCGAGCTGCCGGCGGGCGGCTCTCCTCGCGCGCGGGCGAGGAGTCACCCAGCAGGCAGACGTTTGTCAACGAGGCGCTCACCCGGCGAGGCGCTCTGCGCCGACCTTGCTCGTAACGTCGCTGCTGCGTTGGGCTTAGCCGCTCCGCTCCACGGCGGACCGCGTACCGGCCCGATACGGGGCAAAACGTGGTCCACGGTCGGGATTGTCGATTTCGGGGCAGGACTGTAACGAATCCTCCGACGTTTGTCGCCCGGTGGCAGGTCTTTAGTCGCCGCGATCGACCGTCCTTAGGCGATTTCGAGGCTGCAGGACCGGCGTCGAGGGCAACAGGACAGGTATCCGAGTTGCTACATCAATAGCCTCATGCTCCAA
>Ga0114129_10007675_pt1 | contig 15351 bp, 9 predicted proteins | sample RhiMetdeltSRZDD1_FD_80071 | JGI IMG/M metagenome (GOLD analysis project Ga0114129, IMG submission 80071) | Populus rhizosphere microbial communities from Tennessee, USA - Rhizosphere MetaG P. deltoides SRZDD1 (version 2) (version 2) | ecosystem: Host-associated > Plants > Roots > Rhizosphere >...
GGCAGCGCCCACACCGCGTTGCCCTTGATGGTGTGCGGCCGCGCGTCGAGCGTCTCGTTCAGCTTCTCGTAATCGTCCTGGTCGTCACGGAACTGGAACGAGCCATCGGTATTGTGCTGGAGCCGCCACTGCAGGCCCAGGTTCCCCTTGTACGAGATGCCGTAGGTGTAGTTCAGGCCGAACGAGTAGCCGTTCCGGAACCGCCGGTTCAGTGACGCCTGGATCGAGTGGTAGGTGTCCCAGAACTCGGTCGTGTTCTGGTTGATGTTGGCGTAGCCGACATACGGTTTCAGCAGGTTGGTGCTGAGCGCGTTCGCCCCGGGCACCGTGCTCGGCGACGTGAGCGTGGTGTTCTGGTACTTCGGCTGATACGCAACGCCGAAGTCCACCGCGTTCAGGTTGACCGTCGAGCCACCCTGCAGGGCGCCCATCCGGTTGTACCCGTGGTTGCCGACGTACGACAGGTCGATGGCCATCGCGTACGGCAGCACGCGCTGCACGCCCGCCTGCCATTGCCACTGCGCCGGCACCTTCGCCTCGTACTGGAAGGTGACAAGCTGCGAGACCGGCAGCAGCGTCAGGCCCTGACCGACTGTCTGAAGCAGGCCGTTCCGCAGGTCCGCGGAGTTGGCGATCGGCGGGTTGCCGGGGATCGAGAAGACGGTGTTGCCGTCGGGACGATCGTAAAAGAGACCGCCGCCCGCGCGGATGACCGTCGTCTGGGTTCCGGTCACGTCGTACGCCACGCCGAAGCGCGGCCCGATCACGATCGCGGGCCAGGTGTAGCCGGTCTTGGCAATGCCGTCACCGGCCCGGCGCACGCCGTTCACCAGGTTGCCGGATCCTGGAATCGGGGTCCCGATCGCCGTCTGCGTATTCGCGACGCCCGGCACGGTCAGAATCTGACCGGTCCGTGGATCCTTCGCATTGAGGACGTTGCCCGAGCAGGTCGCCGCCCCATTGTTGCACCCCGGCACGTAGAGCGTCGGCGCCGCGCCGCTCGACCACTGATCCGGGAAGAAGTTCGACATCTGCTGGAGCTTGTCGTGCTGCGGCTGCTGATGCGTGAACCGGATGCCGTAGTCGAGGGTCAGCCGGTTGTTCATCTTCCAGTTGTCCTGGATGTAGAACTCGGTGTTGTTGTAGATCATCTGGCCTTCGATGAAGTCCGAGGCCTGCTGATACTGCCGGAACACGCCGGTTGCAGCGTTGGAGAACCCGAAGCCGGTGTCGATCGGGTTGTTGGTGTCCTGGCCGAAGTCGACTCTACCCTGCCAGCTGATGCCGCCACCGGCGTCCACGTTCTGCGCCTTGAAGCTGTGGTTGTTGTAGAACCCAGCCTTCATCGTGTGCCGGCCCGCCACCTTGGTGAGGCTGACCGCCACGTCCTGCGTGCGGTTGATGTTCAACCAGCCCGGGTAGCGCTGGTTGGGCGGCGCCGCGCCGATCTTGTTTCCCCAGGCGAAGATCGGTGGCAGGTTCATCATTCGGTTCGCCGAATCCCAGAACGCCGGGTTCACGTAGTCCAGCACTTCGTTGGCGTAGTAGGAGTCGTTGTTCACCTTGCCCGCATTCGGGAAGGGAAGGGGGAATCCGGGCAGCTCGGTCAGCCGGTTCGCCGTCGGGGCGACGAGAAGACCACCCTCGTTGCCGCCGGTCAGCTCGTTGCGGATGAAGCCGTAGGTGCCTTCGAGGAAGGTCGTCGGACTGATCGTGTAGTTCACCGTCGCCGCATAGTTGGTGATGTAGGGGAACGGCGTGTTCACGTCGGTGAACCCGGGGAGCGTTCCCGGCGCCGTGATCTGCCGCGCGCGCTGGCCCGAATACTTCCAGTTCAGCCGCAGCTTCGAGCTGAGCTGGTAGTCGATGCGGATCGCCGGCTGCTGCGTGAGGTTCTCGACCTGCGCCGGCAGGGCCTCGTAGTTGTAATTGCTGCCGGCGGTCTGCGTGCGGGTCGGCAGCGGGTAGCGATTCAGCAGCCGCTGGCCGAGCGAATACAGCTCGCTCTGCGGGATCTGGTTGTTCGGATAGTTCTGTCCGGTGATCGGGCTCTTGATCGCGCCGATGAACGCGCCGTTCTGGTCGAGGCTCTGCGAGTAGTCGCCGTTGCGCTCGGCCTGGGTCGGGACCCGCAGACGCCACGGGTTGCCGTTGTTCTGCGGCGTGTTGCGCGGGCGGTACTCGTGACTGTAGAAGAAGAACAGCTTGTTGTCCCCGCCCGGCTTGCCGATCGGGCCGCCGATCGAGTAGCCCCAGTCGTTCTCGTCGTTGACTGGTTTGGGATCGCCGTTCCGCTTGTTGACCCAAGTGTTGGAGTTCCAGCTGCTGTCGCGCTCGACGTCGTAGAACGATCCGCGGAAGCGGTTGGTGCCGCTCTTGGTGACCGCAGTGACCTGCAGACCGGTGGACCGGCCGTACTCGGCCTGGTAGCCCTGGGTGAGGATCTTCACTTCGCCGATGGACTCGATGTTCATCGCCAGCATGGTGCCGTTGTTGCCGGTATCCATGGCCGAGATGCCGTCCATCATCAGGTTGTTCTGCGACTGGCCGCCCAGACGCACGAAGTCCGTGGACCCGCCCGAGATGACACCAGGTGCGAACTGAATGAGGCTGGTGAAGTTCTGGCGGTTGACCGGCAGGTTCTCGATCTGCACCGAGTCGACCGCGTATGAGCGCTCCGCGCTCTGGGACTGCACGAGCAGTGCTTCGGCCGTGACGTTCACGGTCTCGGCAACGCCACCCGCTTCGAGCGTGAGCGACGGGACGGCGATACGGTCGCCACCGGAGAGCCGGACACCGGCCCGCTTGACCGTCTTGAAGTTATCCATCGTCACTTCGACCGTGTAGACGTCCGGGGTGACGTTGGCAAACACGTAAGTCCCGGTCTCGTTCGTGACGCCCGGGGCTGACTTGGTATTCCGTGACTCGCTGATCAGCACGACGGTCGCGCCGGGGATCACACCTCCCTGGTTGTCGACGACCGTTCCGGTGATCGTGCCCGTCGTAATCTGCGCGGCGGCAGGCATCACCCCTGCACACACCGCGGCGATTGCGAGGGCGAGGACCCAAACCTTCCTCACCTGCATGCTTCCTCCTCCAGTCGCTTCCACGTCCTTGTCCGAGGGGCTTCGCCCCTCGGACTCCCCTACACCGTCGCTCGCGGGGCCCCAAAGCCCCGCTCCGCTCCGGTGGGGCGCGCCCGCGGCGCGCCTAACTGGTTATTCCGGGAGGCTTCGCCCCTCGGACTCCCCTGCACCGTCGCTCCCGCCTTTGCCAAGGCTCCCGCGGGCAAGCCCCGGATGCTGTCGTTCCGGCCTGTCCGCCCTAGCTTCAGCTATGGCGGCTTGTCCGCCGTAAGCTTCCGCGAAGGCGGAACCGCGTGCGCAAACGAACCATCGCCCCGCAAGAGCAGCGATGGCCTTTCGTGGGTGGTGTTACTCACCCATTCATTGAGTGGGTTGCCTGGTTCGGTCGAAGCGCAGCGAAGCCTAACCCAGATTGCATGCAGAGTCTAGCGTGCGAAACGCTTCCACTCCCGAAAAGCTGCACAACGACGGAGGGTTCTGTATGCAAACGCGCGCCCGAATTCGTGCGGGCCGTACCCTCGTTTTGAATCGCAATACAGCGTTTCGTCGAGTAATACGAGTGCGTAAGATTGTCCAGGCGCTTGTGGTACCGGTTCCGCAAATTTGCTGAAGCTTTGCGCGATTCCGCCTTTCAGGGCTTGCGACTCGAGCCCGAACGACCAGGAACCGCCGTTTCGGCAGTCGCTGTGTGACACCGGAACAAGGCCGCGGTTTTCTTCAACCGAATGGAGTTTCGGATCCGGAAACAAGGATAAAAGGAGCGGGGTGTCAGTTCAGGGGTTCAGGGGTTCAGAGGTTCAGGGGTTCAGAGGTTCAGGGGTTCAGGGTTCGAGGTTCAGGGTTCACGGTTCCAAGGTTCGGCGGGAACCGGGAACCGCGAACCGAACCATGAACTCCGAACCGAACCAGGAACCCGGAACCACGGAACCCGGAACCCCACGAAAATCACCCACCCAGCCCGAGCAGGCCGACCGCATTCTCCTTCAGGATCAGCGGCCTCACCTCGTCCTTGATTCCAATCGTCGCGAAGTCGGCAAGCCAGCGGTCCGGCGTGATCCAGGGGTAGTCCGATCCGAAAAGGACCTTCCGCTTCAACAGCGAATTCGCGTACTGCACGAGCACCGGCGGGAAATACTTCGGAGACCATCCCGAGAGATCGATGTAGACGGTCGGCTTGTGCAGGCAGATCGAAATCGCCTCGTCCTGCCACGGAAACGACGGATGCGCCATCACGATCGGGAGCTCCGGAAAATCCACGGCGACATCGTCGATGTGCATCGGATGCCCATATTTGAGCCGGATCCCTCCGCCGCCGGGTACGCCGGTGCCGATGCCGCTGTGACCGGTATGAAACAGCACCGGCAAACGCGCTTCGGCGAACAGTTCGTACAGCGGGTACGCGGCGCGGTCGTTGGCGAAGAACTGCTGCAACGGCGGATGCAGCTTGAGCCCGCGGACCTGTCCCGTGGCCAGCAACCGCTTCGCTTCGCGAAGGGCCTCGGGGCCCCGGGTCGGGTCCACGCTGATGAAAGGTATCGCCACGTCCGCGTGTTTCGCGGCGAATCTCAGCACGTCGTCGTTGGTCAGATGCCGCCGCCCTGACAGCCGCTCGTCGACCGTGAAAACGACGAAGGCCGTCCGCCGCGAGCGGTAGTACTCGGCGAGGCCGTCGGGATCCCGCGGCGCACCCGAATCCCCGAAGTAGTCGCGCGCCGCGGCGTCGCTCTCGGACGTCTCCTCCGCCTCGAGATGCACGTGGACATCGATGGCGGTGAGGGGTGCGGGATCGATCTTAATGGGCTGCATCATCAAGCTGGGGTCTCGTAGATTTCGGCGACACACACTGACTGTTCTTAACAGGAGGATAGGAGTTCAGGAGTTCAAGAAAGAAAGGGAAATTTTTCCTGACCTCTACCCTCTTGCAAAGAAAAAATCAGCGGCTGTCGTGGAGAACCTCACACCCTTTCTCCGACCTCGATGAGCGATTGGTCGAGGCGCTCGGCGAACAACTGCCCGACCACGGCCGCGCGGTTCCGCAGCACGGCTTTCTGATTGACCGATCCCTTTTCAGTGAGCTCCTGGGCATCGATCACCGGCGGGTCCTGGAGGATCGCGGCGCGACGGATCGCGGTGGAGGTGCCCGGGTGGGTTTCGGCGAACTCCGCGAGCATTGCGCCAACCACCTGTCGCAGGTCCGCGGCCAGCATACCCTGACACTCTGCGCGGTTCGGAAAGATTAGGGCCACCACATAATCCCGATCGTGCCCGCCGATGACGACGTCGAACACCAGGTCTCCGAGATGCGCCAGGAGCGCCGCGCGAAGCGGGCCGACGCGGACCCACGTGCCGGTGGACAGCTTGAAATCCTCGGACAGCCGTCCCTCGAACACGAATCCCTTCGACGCGTCGTCGGGATCAACGAAGCCAAGTGCGTCGCCGAGACAGTAGAACCCTTCCTCATCGAACGCGGCCCGGGTCAACTCCGGATCACGCCAGTAGCCCGGGGTGATGTTCGGTCCGCGCAACCGGCCTTCGTACTTACCGCCGGCCGGCGCCAGCTTCAGCTCGACGCCTGGCACCGGCACCCCGATGCGGCCGCCGGTGAACGCCGAATCGCCCGCGCAGAGGGCGAAGGGAGCGCTCTCGGTTGCGCCGAGCCCTGTAACGAACGGGATGCGTTCGCCCCGTGTCTCGAGCGCGGCGTGCTCGAGCGTGGCTGCGATCTCCTGCCGCAAGGCCGCCGCCGCACAGAACAGCATCTTCACGCGGCTGAAGAAGTGCGCCCGAAATCCGGCGTCGGCCCGCAGCTCGGGAACCAGGAGGTCGTAACCGCGTGGAACGTTGAAGTAAGCGGTCGTCGCAATCTCCCGGAGATTGGCGAGTGTCGTCTGAAATCCGTCCGGCGTCGGCTTGCCGTCGTCCATGTAGAGCGTGCCGCCGTTATAGAGGACGATGCCGAAGTTGTGGTTGCCGCCGAAGGTGTGATTCCAGGGAAGCCAGTCGCACAGGATTGGCGGCTCCTCGACGAGGAGTGGCAGCGCCGCGCGAATCATCTCCTGGTTGGCGCACAACATCCGCTGGGTGTTGATCACGCCCTTCGGCGTGCCAGTGGAACCCGAGGTGTACAGAATCTTGGCGATTGTGTCGGCCTCGACCGAGGCGTGCGCGGCGTCGAGCGCGCCGCCTGCTGCCACCTGCTCGAGCGCATCGAAACTCGTGGCGCGCTTCGTATCAGCTGGCAGACTCGACACGACCTCGACGTGAGGCGGACAGACGCCCTCCAGTGCCGGCCGGAAGCGTACGAAATCGTCGACAAAGACGAGACCGGGCCTCATGGCGTCGAAGATTTTCCCGAGTGTCGTGTACTGGCGCGCCAGCAGCGAGTACGAGGGAGCGATCGGCGCATACGGCACGCCGCAATACATCGCCGCCAGCGCCAGCAGGGCGTGCTCGATGCTGTTTCCCGACAGGATCACGATCGGACGATCGGCGGAGAGCCGCCTCTCGACGAGGGCGGCGGCGATCGACCTGACCCGGGGCAGCGTCGATCCATAAGTGAGCCGCACCCACGAGCCGCTCGCATCACGCCGGCAGAGAAACGCTCGATCGGGTGCATGTGCGGCCCAGTGTTCGAGCCGATCGGTCAATCGCGCCGCGTATGGCGGCAGCGCGTGTGGCGAACGGGCATAAAGCACGTCTCCACGCCACTCGACGACCGTGTCACACGGCAGGATCCTGGGCTGGGGCATGGGGATGATTAGAAGGTCACGGTGTCAAGGCAGAAGGCAGAAGGCTCTGCCTTTTGCCTTGCCGATGGCAGTTCTTTAGCACCCTGTCAGGCCCGTCCGCGATCCTGTTCCCTGAAAGTCTTGCCACTTCCCGCAAGTTCCGCCAGGAGGGGCGCCGGTGTCCAACGATCCCCGTAGTCGCGCTCGAACTGGCGGATGCGTTCGTACACCGCGGCGAGCCCGACCCGGTCGGCGTAGAACATGGGACCGCCCCGCCACGAGGGAAACCCATAGCCGTTCGCATAGATCACGTCGATATCGGACGCTCGCTGGGCCGATCCGTCGGCAACTATCCGAGCGCCTTCGTTGACCAGCGCGTAGAGGCAACGCTCGACAATCTCGCGGTCGTCGAACGTGCGCTGCGGAATGCCGGCGCCGGCCGCGGTGGATCTGATCAAATCGATCACTTCCGGATCTGGTGTGGCTTTTCGCTGCTCGTCGTAGCGGTACCAGCCACGGCCCGTCTTCTGACCGTAACGCCCCAGCTCACACAGCTTGTCGGCGACGAGCGGACGCCGCACGCCCGGCTCCTGGAAATGTCCGAGCTCCTGCCGGATGCGCCACGCGACGTCGATCCCGGCCATGTCGTCCACTGCAAAAATGCCCATCGCCATGCCGAAGTCGGTCAGAGCCCGATCCACCTGCTCCGGTGTCGCTCCCTCCTCGACCAGAAACTGCGCCTCGTACATGTAGGGGAACATCATCCGGTTACCGACGAAGCCGCGACAGTTCGCGACGACCACGGGCACTTTGCCGAGCCGCTTCGCCAGCGCCAGCGCCGTCGCCAGCACGTCGTTGGCAGTCTGGCCTCCCCGCACGACCTCGAGGAGCCGCATGATGTTGGCCGGGCTGAAGAAATGAAGGCCGACGACGTCCTGTGGACGGCTCGTGGCGGCAGCCAGGATATCGATGTCGAGGGTCGAGGTATTGGTCGCCAGGACGGCGCCAGGCTTCGCGACCGCGTCGAGCTCGCGGAAGATGTGCGACTTCAACTCGAGGTTCTCGAACACGGCTTCGATCACGAGATCGGCCGTGGCGACGCCGTCGTACCCGAGCATCGGCGTGATCCTCGCGATCCGCTCGGCCGCCGCGTCCGTAGTCAGGCGGCCCCGCTTCACCGAGGCGTCATAGTTGCGCCGAATCGCTGCGAACCCGGCGTCGAGCGCCTGCTGCGTCGTGTCCTTCACCGTCACCGTCAGGCCCGCATTCGCACAGGCCGTGGCGATTCCACCGCCCATGGTCCCGGCTCCGATCACGGCGACTCGCGTGATCGGCCGCGACGGCAGGTCTTTGGGAAGTCCCCGGATCTTCGTCACGGCGCGCTCCGCAAAAAAGATGTGGATCAGAGCCTTTGCCTGTTCACTCTCGACGCACTCGAAGAAGAGCTCGCGCTCGCGGCGGTGCCCTTCGTCGAACGGGAGCGTGGTAGCGGCCGCGATGGCGTCGATCACCTTGAGAGGCGCGATCTGGCGTCGCCGGGTCTTGCCGGCCAGTTCGCGAGCGGCAGCGAACAGGGGCGTGTTCTCGTCGGGAGTCCCGAGGTGCTCGTCGCGTTCGCGTGTCTTGCGGACCCGGACCGTCGTGCCCACGGTGCGCGCGAACCTCACCGCGCCCTCGGTGAGATTCCCTTCCATGACCCGGTCGATCAGACCGGCGTGATGCGCCTCCGCCGCTTTCAGGGGCTTTCCCGTCACGCACATGTCGAGCGCCTTCGCGACGCCGACCAGCCGGGGCAAGCGCTGCGTGCCTTCGGCGCCCGGGATGATGCCGAGGTTGACCTCCGGCTGGCCGAGCAGCGCATCGGGCGAGGCGACACGGAAATGCCCTGCCATCGCGATCTCGAGACCGCCGCCCAGCGCCGTTCCATGGATCGCCATGATCACCGGCTTGCTGCAGTCCTCGATTGTCGCGAGCAAGGGATGCAGATCGCAGGCGGCCTCACGGTCTCCCCAGGCGGCGCGGTCGAGCGTGTTGATGTCCGCGCCGGCGACGAAGGTCTTTCCGGCACCCATGAAGACGATTGCGGAAACCGAAGGATCGCGCCCGGCGTTCTCGATTGCTTCGGAGATTGCCACAGGGACACCGGGGCCAAGCGCATTGACTGGGGGATAGTCGACGGCGATGACGGCGACGCCGTCTTTGACGGTGGTGCTTACGGGTGTGGCCATGTCAAATCCCAAGCTCCTCAGCCGCAATCTGAAACCCCGTGTTGGCTGCCGGCACGCCGGCGTAGACCGCGACCTGGAGCAACACCTCTTTCAGGTCGCACGGCTCGAGCTCCGCGGCGAGGCCGGCGCGGACGTGGAGCCTGAATTCCTCCCAGCGGCCCAACGCGGCGGTGCTGGCGATGATCAGCATGCGGCGGGTGCGATGGTCGAGGCCGGGCCGGGCCCAGATCGTGCCCCAGGCGAACCGCGTGATGAGCTCCTGAAAATCCCGAGTGAAGTCGGTGGTGGCCTCGAGGCTGCGATCGACGTGGGCGTCGCCGAGCACGGCGCGGCGGATCGGCAGTCCCGTCTCGACCGATCCGTCCGCCTTCGGCAACAAGAAATCGGACACCGCAGCCGTGAACGATCGCGGGCGGCCGAGGTTCGAGATGTGCGCCGCGGGCAACCGCACGTACTGCGCTCCCGGAATCCCGCTCGAGAGCACCCTGCCGTGGCCGTCCCACGGCATCGATTCATCCTGGTCGCCGCTGATTACGAGCGTCGGCGTCCGAACGCTGCCGAGCAGATCGGTGTGATTGAGATCTCTGACTGCTGCGCAGCAGCCCGCGTACCCGATCGGATCGGTGGCGAGAAGCACGCGTCGCGCCTCGGTCACGGCGGGCGCTTCGGCGGCCACCATGGCGGCCGAGAAGAACCTGCCGATCGCCGGCTCGGTCACGGGCGCCATCCCCTGCTCCAGCACCGTGCGCCTCCGCGTCTCCATCAAAGACGGATCGGCCATACGCGAGGTCGTATTCGCGAGCACGAGGTGCGTCAGCCGGTCTGGCGCATTGAACGCGATCCACTGGCCGATCATTCCGCCGATCGACAAGCCGCAGAAGGCGAAGCGGCTCACGCCCAGAGCGTCGGCGATGCCGAGCGCATCGCGGCCAAGCTGCGGGATGGAATACTCGCCCGGCGGCGCGTCGCTCGCACCATGCCCTCGCAGGTCGTAGCGAAGGACCTGCAGATGTTGCTCGAGGTCGGCGGCCTGCGGATCCCACATCCCGTGGTCGAGACCGAGGGAGTGCGACAGCATCAGCACGGGACGTCCCGATCGTCCGGTGAGACGGTAATAGTGTCGGAGACCGTCAATCGTGACAAAGGGCATTGACGTTCACTCGTCCGACTGGCCGAGCAGCTGCTTGCGGAACCGCTCAGCAGACCCGAGATAGCGGGCGGGCTCATCGATGGCGTTCAGGACGCCAGACGGTATGACCTGCTCGGCGCCCGCCGCGTTCTTCAGCGCAGCGGCGAACGGCACATCGCGGCCGCGGCTCGCGGTAATGGCTTCGGCAACCAGTTGCTCGGCTCGATCCCGCCCGAGCGACGGCGCGAGCAACAGCACCGCGCGCTCGGCGAAAATCGTCCCACCGGTCGCCTCGAGGTTGGCGCGCATCCGGGCCGAGTCGACCGCGAGGCCTTCGATCACAGAGGCCAGCGCGGCAACCGCGGCCCCTGTTGACTGGACGGTCGCGCTCACGATCGGCCATTCCGCCTGGATGCCACCGAGACCGCGCTCGTGTTCCTGGGCCATCGCCGTCAGGTACGACGCGACCAGACCGGGTGTGCGCGCAGCTGCGGCCAGCACCAGCGCGCAACCCGAAGGATTCCGCTTCTGCGGCATCGAGGACGATCCGCCGCCCGGTTCGGCCGCCTCCTGAACTTCCGCCTGCATCAGCAGGGCCACGTCGCGCGCCGCCTTTCCGAGCGCCGCCACATACAACCCGCAGCCGGCGATCAGCGCGCCAGGTCGATCGCGATCCGTATGCCATGGCGGCGCCGCCCGCAGACCCAGGTCACGCGCTGCTGACTCCGCAATCTGCGGACCAGGGTCACCAAGCGCAGCGAGCGTACCGGCCGCACCGCCCAATTGAATGACCATCGCCCGAGTCCATGCGCGATCGAGCCGGCGCCAACTTCGCACGATCGGTGCGGTCCAGGCCGCCACTTTCAGGCCGAACGTCGTTGGTGCTGCCGGCTGCAACAGCGTCCGGCCAAGCATCACCGTACCAGCGTGATGTTCCGAGAGCGCCCGCAAGGTCCCCTCGAGCCGTTCGTGATCGGCAGCGATGATCCGTTGAGCACGGCGTAGCACCAGAACCAACGCCGTGTCGGTAACGTCCTGGCTGGTCGCGCCTGCATGGACGTACTCGGCGCTGGCGGGATCCATCTCGCGCACGCGCGCGCGCAGGGCCTTCACAAACGGGATTGCCGGCGTGGCCCCGCTGCGTGCGTCCGTCGCAATGTCGGGCGCGTTGAATCCGCGGCGCGCAGCCGCTTCGGTGATGACCGCAGCGGCGGCCGCAGGGACGACACCCGCCTGAGCCGACGCCCGCGCCAACGCCGCTTCGAACTCGAGCATCGCGCCGAGGACGCTCTCGTCGGAAAAGACTTCCGCGAGCGCATCAGTCGTCGCGAGGCAATCGATGAGACTCATGGCGCGGTTCGTCAACGGCTCACAGATCGAAGAAAACCGTCTCGTCCTCGCCCTGAAGATGGATGACGAAGTCCCAGGTGGCTGCCTCGGCCGGCGACGGTCGCGCCATCAGCGTGGCGCGGCGCTCGGGCGGAACGATGCCGAGGATCGGATCAGTCGTCAGGCCGGCATCGCCCTCGAAATAGATGCGCGTATAGATCTGCCGCAACAGGCCGCGCGAGAGGAAGCACACGTTCACATGTGGCGCCTGTTCGGCTGCCCCGCTGCGAACGGCTCCCGGCTTGATCGTGGCGAACGTGCACATGCCGTCGGCATTTGTTGCGAGCCGGCCAAAACCTGAGAATCCGTGCTTCCCCGCCCCCGCTTGCTGAGGGAAGTCCCCGTCAGCGTCGGCCTGATAGACCTCGATCAGCGCGTCGGGCACCGGCACACCTTCGCCGTCCAGCACACGAATCCGAAGCTGAATGTGAATGCCGGCGGCGTCTGGCGCCGCGATCCGTCCGAGCCCGGGATCGGCTGCGAGGCCGAAGTGAAAGAACGGGCCCACCGTCTGCGATGACGTCGCGATCCGGCGCGCGGTGTCGCTCATGCGCGCTCTTCGAACGGAGTGGAGTCCCGCCCGCGCAGGATGATGTCGAAGCGGTAGCCGAGCGCCCACAGCGGCTCGGTGAGGTCGAGATCGAACTGCGAGATCAGCCGCCGCCGCGCTCGTTCGTCGGGAATCGAGTTGAAGATCGGATCGTGCGGGAACAGCGGATCGTTGGGGAAGTACATCTGGGTCACGAGCCGCGAGAGGAACGACGTCCCGAACAGTGAGAAATGAATGTGTGCCGGCCGCCAGGCGTTGGGGTGGTTGCGCCACGGGTACGCGCCCGGCTTGATGGTCACGAACCGGTATCGACCCTCGGCGTCCGTCATTGTCCTGCCCGCCCCGGTGAAATGTGGATCGAGCGGCGCGGGGTGATCGTCCACGACGTGGCGATAGCGGCCAGCCGCGTTGCACTGCCACAACTCGACGAGCGTATTCGGTACCGGACGGCCGTCCTCATCCAGCACCCGTCCAGCCACGATGATTCGTTCGCCCTGTGGCTCGCCGGTGTGCTGCCGCGTCAGATCGTTGTCACCGGGACCGATCGGCAGGTCTCCAAAGAGCGGTGCCGCAAGATTCGTGAAATCGTGCGGCAGCTGGATCAGCGGCTTCGAAGGCGCCCGCAGAACCGTTGACTTGTACGGCGGATAAAGCAGCGGCGGTTGCGTGCCGGCCACTTCGCGCGGATCAATCATGGGGAGTCGATGATAGCGCGCGCCACGGCAACTCCCAAGCTACTCCCACACCGCGTGGGCGACCTCTCCCGTGAGCTCGAGCTTCTTGCGCTGATCGTCCGGCGAGAGCCGGTTGCCCTCGTGAGTCGAGGCAAACCCGCACTGCGGGCTGAGCGCCAACCGCTCGAGCGGCACGATCGCCGAGGCTTCCTTGATCCGTGCCTGCACATCCGCACGAGATTCGAGCCGTGGAACTTTCGAACTGATCAGTCCGAGCACCACGATCCGATCGCCCGGAACGTAACGCAACGGCTCGAATGTGCCCGACCGGTCGTCGTCATACTCGAGCAAGTAACGATCGAACCGGGTACGCCTGAACACCTGCGCCGCGATCCGATCGTAACCGCCGGACGCGTAAAACATGCTCTTGTGATTGCCGCGGCAGATGTGAATCCCGAAGGTCATGCCCGGGTGCCTGTCGATGATCGCGTTGTCCAGCTCGATGTTGGCGTCGAGCATCTTGTCCGGATCGCTTCCGCGCTGGCGGTAACCCTCGCGGATCTTGTCATCGAGCAGCGCAGCGTATTGCGGCGCGTCGATTTGAACGTACTCACACCCGAGGCGGCGTAGTTCCGCGATCTCCCGGCGGGTGAAATCTACGAGATCTGCGAGATATGCATCACGGGTTGGATAGGCCGCTTTCGAGCGCTCCGGATCGTAGTACGCCGCAGCCTGCTGCGCGCTGATCAGCGTCACCTTCGGTGTCGCCTTCGTACGGCCGCGCAGGTACGTGAACTCCTCGACCGCCATCTGCCGTCGCCATTTCAGCTTCTCGATGACGACCGGGCGTTTGAGGTTGGCTTCGTGTCCCTGGTCGTCCCGGAAGGTGATCGACCAGCCCGCGTACTTGTCGAAGCCCTCGAGCGCCTCCACCAGATGGCCGTAAAACGCATAGCGGCGCATCTCGCCGTCGGTGACCACATCGAGGCCCGCCGCCTCCTGCAGCGCGATCGCCTCGTCGACGGCACGGTCCTCGATGATTTTGAACGCCGCCGGCGTCAGCTCTCCCCGCTCCAGCTGGTCGCGCGCGTCGAGGAGGTACTTCGGACGCAGCAGGCTGCCGACGACGTCAGCGCGGGCGGTAGAGTTCGTGATGGTGGCCATATGGCTGGTGTCGGGACGGGGCTGGGAAGCTGGGGAGCTGGCGAGCTGGAGAGCTGGGGAGCTGATGCAACCGAGGCAAATCCAAGCGGCTCCTTACCCCTGAGTTCCCCAGCTCCCCAGCTCCCCAGCTCCCCAGCTCCCCAGCTACTTGAACAGCAGCGGTGCCACTTCCCGCAGGTGATGCCGCCACACGACCCACTCGTGTCGCCCTTCGGTCTCCCGATACGTGAACTTGATGCCGCCCTTGGTGAGCGACTCCTTGAGCGCGCTGTTGCCGGCCATCACCAGCTTGTCGTCCTTGCCGATGCCGACCCAGAGGAGCTTCAGCTTCTTGTTCGTTGCCGCGGCATCCTTGAAGAAACCGGGATAGTTCTCCTCGACGTTTTGCCCGCCGGCGCTCATCACCACGATGCTGTGGAACTTGTCCGGGTTGGCGAAGCCGATCGCCACCGTCTGACCGCCCCCCATCGAGAGACCGCCGATCGCCCGGTTGTCCGCGTCCTTGAGGGTGCGGAACTTCTGCTCGACGAACGGAATCACGTCGTCCAGCAGATCCTTGCCGAACATCCCGCCGCCGATGCCGGCCGCCGGTCCGGTCGGCGCGTTGGCCACCGGCCGCTCGGGCGCGAGATTCACACCCTGCCGGACGTAGCCGAGCGGATTGACGATGATCATCGGCTTCGTCTTTCCCTCGGCGATCAGGTTGTCCATGATGTAGTTGGCGCGGCCGGTGAGCATCCAGCTGTTGTCGGTGTTTCCCGATCCGTGCAGCAGGTAGAACACGGGATAGCGGGTGTTCCCCGTTTCATAGCCCGGCGGCGTATACACCCAGATGGTGCGCGGCACTCCCATCGTCTTCGAGTGGTAGGTTTCGATCCGGACCGCCCCGTGCGGAACGTTCTTCGCATCGTCGAACTCGTCGCCGGGAATCTCGAACAGGTTGGCCGGGGGAAATGCGCCGAATCCCAGCTTGACGGCCGGATTCACCGGGTCCATCGCAATCACACCGTCGACGTTGAACTGGTAGTTGTAGACGTCGGGCGCGAGCGGACCAATCGTGACCGACCAGATTCCGGCTTCGTCCTTCGTCATCGGATAGGTCTTGCCGTCCAACTCGCCGATCAGCGTGACCTGCTGTGCGTTGGGGGCGCGGAAACGGAAGGTCACCGTGTTGTCGACCCTTACTTCGGGCGACACGAGCGCCGGGCCGCCACGGCCGCCGCCGCGACCGGTCGGTGGCTGCGGAGCCGCGGTCGCAGGCGGCGTTGGGGCCTGACCATGGAGGACAGCGATCGCCAGGACACAACCGGCGATCGTCACCGCGGATCTACGGATCATGCGTACACCTCTCATGTGTCGAGACGATTCGATCAGCATTATTAGTTTGCGTGGGGCCCCACCCC
>Ga0114129_10007676_pt1 | contig 15350 bp, 20 predicted proteins | sample RhiMetdeltSRZDD1_FD_80071 | JGI IMG/M metagenome (GOLD analysis project Ga0114129, IMG submission 80071) | Populus rhizosphere microbial communities from Tennessee, USA - Rhizosphere MetaG P. deltoides SRZDD1 (version 2) (version 2) | ecosystem: Host-associated > Plants > Roots > Rhizosphere >...
ACGGGCTCTCGTCCTCGATCTTCACCCGCGATGTCAACCGCGCCTTCCGGGCCATGCGCGACCTCGAGGCCGGCATTACGTACATCAACGCGGGGACGATCGGCGCCGAGGTGCACCTGCCCTTCGGTGGCACGAAGGAGACGGGGAACGGGCACCGCGAGGCGGGGCAGGCAGCGCTCGACGTCTTCACGGAGTGGAAGTCGGTCTACGTCGACTACTCAGGGACGTTGCAGCGCGCGCAGATCGACAACGCCGAGTGAGCCGCCTCAAGCTCGTCTGGTTCGTGCCCGAGGAGGCGCTCCATGCGACGCGTGACGCCGTGTTCGCGGCGGGTGGCGGGCGGATCGGGGAGTACCAGCGCTGCTCTTGGTACGCGGCCGGTACGGGGACGTTCTACGGCGGTGAGGGAACGAGCCCGGCGCTCGGCGAGAGTGGGAGAGAGGAACGTGTGGCCGAGTTGCGGGTCGAGACGGTCGTGCCCGAAGGGCGCATTCGCGACGCGATCGTCGCGCTCCGCCTCGCGCACCCCTACGAAGAGCCCGCATACGACGTCTACCCGCTCGTCGACCAGTGAAGGCGAAGCTCTTCACCGACGGCGGCTCGCGAGGCAACCCCGGGCCGGCGGCGTATGCATTCGTCCTCGAGGCCGAGGACGGGACCGTGCTCGAGGCGCGAGGTGAGGCGATCGGTGTCGCGACGAACAACGTCGCCGAGTACTCCGCGCTCGTGGCCGGGCTCGAGCGCGCGGTCGAGGCGGGCGTCGACGACCTCGAGGTCGTCTCCGACTCGGAGCTCCTCGTGAAGCAGATGCGCGGCGAGTACCGTGTGAAGAACCGCGCGCTGCAGGACATGTTCCTCGACGCGTCGCGTCATGCGCGCGAGATCCGGCACGTGACGTACACCGCCGTGCGTCGTGAGCACAACACACTCGCCGACAGCCTCGTCAACGAGGCGCTCGACGCGGCCGCTCTGGGAGAATGAGCCCGATGGCCGACCGTCATCAGATCCGCATCGAGTACTGCGTTCCCTGAGGAGCGCTTCCGAACGCCGCCGGTCTGGCGGCGCGGATTCTCGAGGAGTGGGAGGAGAGCGTGAGCGCCGTCGAGGTCGTGACGGGCGCCGGTGGCATCTTCGACGTCCACGTCGACGGCGACCTCGTGTTCACGAAGTCGATGCTCGGCCGTTACCCCGACCCGGATGACGTCCTACCGCTCCTGCGCGAGAAGCTCGGCTCGTAGTCGGCGGCTATACTCCGCCCCCTCGCGGATGTAGCTCAGTTGGTAGAGCGTCTGCTTGCCATGCAGAAGGTCGACGGTTCGAGCCCGTTCATCCGCTCTAAGAAACCCCCGCAAACGCGGGGGTTTCTTGCGAGACGGAAGTAGACGCAGCGAAACCTGCAGGCGGAGCTGCAAGCATGAGGATGCCCGGCAAGGAGTTGTTCACCCGGCAGCGCAGTAGTGCGGCGATTAAGGGCAGACGCTCGGGCTCCGACGGGAGGTCGAGGAGGCGCCTGCAGAGCACGTCGCAGACGTCGACGCAGACGCGTGGGCTGACGCTCTGGCCGACGAGTGCACGATCCGGGTTCCCGTGCGTCGTCGGGCGGAGATGACGAGGGCGGCGCCGAAACAAGTCACCATCCGGTGGAACGACCCGGATCCGTATGGCTGGGGTCGAAGCCGCGCACGCAGCACGCCGGGCGTGCGGCACGTCGTCACCGTGCCGTTCGACGGCGAGGAGGACGTCTTCACGATCTCTCCCTCGACGTGCGAGTGGGGCGGGGTGCAGGGTCGTCTCGTCGGTGCCGACACGATCGTGTGGGAGCACGAAGTGAGCCCGTCATGACGGTCTCGCGGGCCGCAGATCACGACTTTGGCGTCGTAGGACGTCCCGAGATCTTCACCGACGGCCGGTAAGCCAACGGACTGAGCGTCGGGCGCAGCTCGTGGAGCCATTCGACTCCTGTCGGCGTCCGCCGTCAGTGTCGGCGGCCGGCGGGATTCTCCACGCCGGCCGCCGACTGGTTCGTCCTGCTCAGTGGCTGCTCGCGTCCATCAGCCGTGCGTCACCGGCCGCCCTGTGGCCGGCCGCGGGAGGCGGCTGCGGACATCGGCGGCGAGGCTGCGCAGATCGAACGCGAATCCGACGTGCATGACGCCGGTGACGATGAAGAACGCAGCGATCAGGGAGACGATGGCCACGGCGCCCGCGTCGGGCTCGATGAACATCACGGCCCCGAAGGCCCCGGCGACGAGCCCGTTGAGGGCGAGCAGCAGCCGCCGCCCACCGCTCAAGGGAAGCTCGAGCGCCACGATCAGCATCAGGATGCCGATGGCGATCGCCCAGCTCGCCACCACGTACAGCAGCGCCTTCGCCGAGACGTCGTTCCAGACGAGCAGCGCGACGCCGATCGCCGTCCCGATGACAGCTTCGAGCACGAGCCATACACGTTCGTTTCGCATGAGCGGCAGGGAGAACGCCGCGATGCCGGACAGGATGCCTCGCACCAGCGCGCACACCGCCACGACGGCGACGATCGTCGTCAGGCCTATGTCCGGCCACAGGACGAGCACGAAGCCGAACAGGATGGCCGCGAAGCCGGTCGCTGCGATCATCTTCCAGGCGCGGGCGAGCATGCGTTCGCCCTCGGTCACTGCCTCGTTGATCTTCTCGTTGACCTTCGACTGGAGGGTCTCAGTTGATGTCGTCTCAGTCGTCATAGCTCCTCCTCGTGGAATCTCGCGGACGCGTCACGAACCTGTCGCTCGAGGTCGTCGAGCGCGACCGTGATGCGGTCCCTTTGCTCTTGCCATGCGTGATGTGCGGACTCGCGCAGGGCGATCAGACGCTCGGCTGCCCGGTTCCGCGCCTGCCTGAGCTCGGCGATCTCGGCCTCGGCCTCCTCACGTGCGTTCTGCGCTTTGGTCGCTGCGCGCGTCTGCAGCCGCTCGATCGCGGCATCCCAGTCGTCCAGCTCCTCCTCCACCGCTTCCGCGAACGACATCGCGTCGTCGGCGAACTCCGCGGCGAGCCGGCTCTCGGCGATCGCGATGTCGATCTCGAGCTGCCGGAACTTCTCCTCGACCGCCTCGGCCTTCTCGCGGACGGCCGCCCAGGCCGACGCTTCCTCTCTCCGCAGGCTGTCGAGCCTGGCCTGCAGACGCTCACTCGTCTCGCGCGCACCGCTGTCGGCGCGTGCCTCCAACTCCTCGATGCGCCGGCGGATCTCCGCCAGCACCTCCTCGGTCGTCTTCGTCGCCATGTGGTCCTCCTGTCGTTGTCGGATCGACTCGACGACAAGACTCCTCCGGGTGGCTGCCAAGGCCCTGCCACGGACCACGCGCTCGCTGCCACTCGCGGCAGTGCGCGAAGATCACAGCCGGCGTGCGGGCTACGAGGTCACGGCGGTCTCTACGTCCGCCGACACGGCGGCCTCCCACTGAGGCAGCCCGAGCTCGTCGAGACCGGATCGCGCGGCAGCGCCAGGGTCGTCCGCGAGCGCGAGGAACAGGCTCTCGCGAGCTTCGTGCGGCCGCGGCGCGCTGAACCATTCGAGCACGTCGCGGTACAGCGACTCGGCTGTGTCGGCGTCGCCCGCGGCTGCCAGGACGCGGCCAAGCCTGACGCGCGCATGCGCGGCCGCCCACGCCGACCGTGCCGCCTCGGCGGCGACGAGCGCGCGGCGCTCGAGCTCCGCGGCCTTGGGGAGGTCTCCGCTCAGGAACGCGTTCCAGCCGAGCGCCGCGAGGGCGAACGAGGCGTGGTCGGCGAACCCTGCACGGCCCGCGACCGTGAATGCCCGTTCATACGTCTCCGCCGCGCCGACGCGGTCGCTCTGCTCCTCGGCGACCCAGCCTTGAAGCAGCAGCGCGGGGACCTGGAACGCGTCGAACCCGATCGCGTCGGCGTGGCGGTACGCCTGCGCAGCCATGGCCGCGACTGTTGGGATGTCTCCGGCCTGAGCGGCGACTTGGGCCCGTAGGAGGCAGGTCGTCGCGCTGCTCCAGTCGTTCCCGACCGCCTGGACCCGCTCGTATGCCTCCTCCGCCAGCGCGAGGGCTCGTGCGTCGTCACCGGCTGCCGAGAGGGCGAGCGACAGCGCAGCCTCGACGACGGCCGCCTCCGGCGATCGGGGCTTGGGCGCGGCGAGCGCGCGTTCGCCCGACTCGATCGCCGCGTCGAGGTCGAGCTCTTCCGTCGCGAGGTAGCAGCGAAATGCCTCCAGCTCCAGTCGAATGGCGAGCGGAGTGTCATCGGACGCGGAGGCGAGTGCGAGCTCGACGAAGCGGCGTCCTTCGGAGACGCGCTCGGCGAGCGTGAAGTACCAGGCGAGCGTTCCCAATCGGCCCGCAGTGCCCGCGTCGCGCGCCCCGTCCGCGTACGTGATCGCGGCCCAGAGGTTGTCGTGCTCGAGCTCGAGGCGCTCGACCCACGCTCGCCATTCGGGTCCACGAAGTGCACTGTGCGCCGCGTCCGCCAGTGTCGCGTAGTACTCGGCGTGCGCCTTCCGGGTCGCCGCGAGACCGTTCTGCTCGGCAAGGCGCTCGAGCGCATACTCGCGCACCGTGTGGAGCATGTCGTAGCGAGCTTCCGCGCTCGGGAACGCGGCCGTGACGATGGACTTGTCGACGAGTGTCCCGAGCAGCTGTACCACCGTCATCTCGTCGAGCCCGTGGTCGGCGGCCGCGGCGACGAGTGCGGGGAGAGGGGCACCGCCACGGTGCACGGCGACCTGGTGGAGGAGGGTCTTCTCGTCAGCATGCAGGAGGTCGTAGCTCCACCCGACGAGCGTCCCGAGCGCGGCACGCCCCGCATCCGGGGTCGGCCGCTCCTGGAGGAGCTCGAGGCGGCGCGTCACGAGTGCGAGCAGCTCGGCGAGCCCGAGCACGCTGACCCGTGCGGCGGCGAGCTCGATCGCCAGCGGCAGGCCGTCGACGAGACGGCTGATCTCGGCGGCGAGCCAGGCGTCCTCCTCCGACAGCTCGAAGCCTGGACGCGCGGCGCGCGCGCGCGCGGCGAAGAGCTCCACGGCGGGGGCGTCGACGGCGTCGCTCGCAGCGCGATCCGGGAGTCCGAGCGGGTCGACGATGACCCGCACCTCTCCCGCGACGCGGAGGACCTCCCGGCTCGTCGCGAGGACGCGTACACCCGGGCATTCGGCGATCACGGCCGAGACGACGCGCCCGGTCTCCTCGAGGACGTGCTCGCAGGCGTCGAAGACGAGGATCGCGTCGGTGTCACGAAGGCGCGTGAGCGTCCGCGCCAGCAGGTCGGCGCCGCGCACGTCGAGCGACTGGGCGACGAGGCGGACGACGTCGGCAGGATTCGCTGCGCGCGCGAGATCGACATGCCAAGCACCGTCGCGGAGCTCGCTCGCGACCGAACGCACCGCCTCGAGCGCGAGTCGGCTCTTACCGACGCCGGGCGGCCCGGTCAGCGTCACGACCCGGTGCTCGCGCAGGAGCTCGACCACGTTTGCAAGCTCCACCTCGCGGTCGACGAAGGAGGTGGCCCGAGCCGGCAGGTTGCCGCGTCGCCTTGGTGGGAGAGGAACGGGCGCGATCGCCGGGTCCTGCGCGAGGATCGCCTCCTGGAGGCGCCGCAGCTCGGGGCCTGGCTCGAGTGCCAGCTCCTCCAAGAGAATCCGCCTGGCCTCCTGGAAGACCTCGAGCGCGTCCGCTTGACGGCCGCTGCGGTACAGCGCCAGCATCAAGTGTCCCCACAGACGCTCGCGGAAGGGACTCTCCTCCAGGGCAGCGCGTACTAGGGGCACGACGTCGGCGTGCTCTCCCAGCGCGAGGGCCGCCTCGAACCGCTCCTCCAACGCATCCAGGCGAAGTGCATCCAGCCGCCGGGCCTCCGCCGTGGCCCACGCCGACTGAGGAAGACCGAGCAGAGCCGGCCCGCGCCAGAGATCGAGCGCGTCGGCGATCGTCTCCGCAGCACCGCGCGCGTCGCCGGCGCGGAGAGCGGTGCGGGCCGCGGTGAGCAGAGCCTCGAGCTCGATCGCATCCACCGCTGCGCCCTCGAGCGCGTACCCGTCGGGTCCCAGGCGGATCGCGTCCTCACCCAGCGCCGGGCGCAGCCGCGCGACATGGTGCTGCACGGCGTTTCGCGGCGCCGCGGGAAGTTCGCTCCCCCATAGCGCTTCGACCAACGTGTCCGTCGGAACGACGCGACCTGTGCGCAAAGCCAGGCAAGCAACGAGCGCCTGCCGCTTTGCGCCTGGCACCTCCACCGGCTCTCCGCCTACGACCACCTCGAACGGGCCCAGGAGCCGGACCTCGAGTTCTCCCATACGGCCTGCCCTCCAGCTCTCGCGAGCAGTGTGGCATGCCCAGCCGAACGGTGCGAGGCAGAGGTACGGGGCGGGGCGGCAGCTTCGTGGCAGCGAGGGCGTCCATCGTCCCGCTCGTGACGACGGCCATCTCATTCGGACGGAGCTACCACGGTGGTCCCGCTTTCCGACGGGGTGCCGGGCAGCCGCATGATCGGAGCCCGGCCTGTCCCACGGCGTTCGGCGTTCGGGCCGCTGTAGGCGTAGATCCGCCGTCGTGCTCCAGGTCATCCTCTATGTCGCGGTCACGTGCGGTGCCCTCGTCGTCGGCGCTGTGCTCGGCTGCTTGCGGACGCCTCCGAGGCAATTGACGGCGGGAGCGCTCGCCTTCGCCTCGGGTGCCCTGGTCGTGGCCGTCGCGTTCGAGCTCTTCCAGCCTGCACACCGACAGGCCGGCCTCGTCCTGGCGTCCGCTGCGCTGCTCGTCGGAGCCGCCACGTTCATCGCGGTCGACCTCCTGCTTCAGCGCCGCGCCGGCGCCCAAGCAGCCGGCCTCGCCCTCGTGGCGGCGGCGACGCTCGACGGCGTCCCCGAGAACCTCGCTCTGGGTGTCGGACTCGCCGACAGCGCCTCATATGCGTCCTCGTCTCGATCGCCGTCTCGAACCTTCCGGAGGGATTCGGCGGCGCCGCACGGATGCGGGAGGGAGGAGCATCTCGGGCGCGAGTCCTCGTCGTCTGGGGCCTCACGGCTGTGCTCCTCGCCATAGCGCTCGTGGCGGGGAGGCTCCTCGCCGACGTCGCATCCGAGCAGTGGCTCGGCATGCTGGCCGCCTTCGCAGCGGGCGCTGTGCTCGCAGCCCTCGCCGACTCGGTGATGCCCGAGGCGTATGTCGACGGCGGGCCCCTCGTCGCCTTCGCCACGAGCGGCGGCTTCCTCCTCGCGTACGCGCTCACGACGCTCGACTGAGGCAGCGGGTGACGCGCGGCGCGGCAGCCGTATGGCAGTCGCCCACTCGATGCTGGGAGCGACCCGACTAGGAAGGAGAAACGATGAGCACCACACTTATCGAACAAGCGCAGACACCGGCGACAGTCGAGCGGTGGACGGCCGATCCGAGCCGCACGACAGCCGAGTTCGAGGTCGAGCACATGTGGGGCCTGCACACCGTGCACGGCCGCTTCAGTCGGCTCGACGGCTCCTACGTCGACGGGCCGGAAGGCCCGGAGATCGAGCTGACTATCGACGCTGCGAGCATCGACACCGGAAACGCCAAGCGCGACGAGCATCTTCGGTCGTGGGACTTCTTCGACGTCGTCCCGAACCCGCAGGTGCGGTTCGCGTCGACGGATGTGACGGGGCTCGGAGATGGACTGATCCGCGTGAGCGGCGAACTGCACGCGGCGGGGATGTCCGTTCCTCTCGAGTTCGACGCATCGGTGCGAATGATCGGCGGCGAGCTCGAGATCGAGGCGACGACGACGGTCGATCAGCGGCGGTTCGGCATGAGCGACGGCCCACTCGGCAACGTCCGGGCGCCCGCGACGCTGCACGTGAGCGCACGCCTCGTCCGTGAGACGACCGCGTAGCCGGGCCGACCGAGGAGCGACCGTACGCGGCGGCGCGTATCTCGGCTGCACGCGGATCGTGCTTGCCCCGCGCCGCCGCCTCGGTCGACCCGCTTCGGGGGCACCGAGGCGCTCGCAGAGTGATGGCAGCGGCCGGGTGCGACGTGGCAGCGGCTTGGCAGCAGGGCGCGACAGAGTCCAGGCGACATCGAACGAAGGAGGAGCAAATGGCCATCGAGAACGTGGTCGTGATTGGTTTCAAGGAGTCGAGCAAGGCCTATGAGGCCTTGAGCGTGCTCAAGCAGTGTGACGCGGAGGGTCGCATCGAGCTGCACTCCGCGACCGTCGTCGAGCGCACGCCGACGGGCGAGCTCCGCACCCCCGAGGGCGCCGACAACGTCGGTCTCGTCGGGACGGTGAGCGGCTCGCTGATGGGCATGCTCATCGGCGTCCTGGGCGGCCCGGTCGGCGTCCTGGTCGGATGGGGTGCCGGAGCGCTGATGGGCGGAGTGCTCGACATCGCTCGCATCGAGAAGTCCGACGAGGCGCTCGTCGCTCTGGGTACGGCGATTCCATCGGAGTCGACCGCTGTGATCGCCGGTGTTGCGGAGCCGGCCATCGAGGTGATCGACGGCGAGATGGCCAAGCTCGGCGGCGAGGTGACGCGTCGCCCGCTCGCCGAAGTCCTGGACGAGCTCGATGCAGCCGAGGCGGCCGCCGAGGCCGCCGCGCGTGAAGCGCGGAAAGAGCTGCACCAACAGCGCAAGGCCGAGGTGTCGGAAGACCTCAACGAGCGCGTGCGAAAGCTGAAGGAAGCGCTCCACGTCTGACCACCGCACGCTGCCCGTCGCCGGCTCTCGCCGGCGGCGGGCAGCGGTGAGCCGCTCGACACAGAGAGGAGGCACGGCATGGAGATCGCTCCAAAGGAGACGCAGATCGCCACTGCGGCGTCCTCGTCGCGGGCGACGCAGACCCGACGAAGCGAGCTCGAAGTCTCGCTTTCGGTCAAGACGATCCTTCTGGTCGCCGGCGTCGTCGCGGTCGCGTGGGCGCTGACGTCCATCGCGAGCGTCCTTCTCGTCATCTTCGTCTCCACGTTCAGCGTCGCCGTGCTCTCGCCGGTGGTGACGGCGATGGAGCGTCGGCTGCACTGGAGCCGTCGCCTCTCGTCCGTTGTGCTCGTCGCGGCGATCGTGATCGCCATCGGCGGCCTCCTGCTCGTGGTCGTCGCGGCGATGGCAGACGCAGTGCGCGGGTTCAGCGACGACCTGCCGCGGATCATCGAGGAGGCCAGGCAGAGCGAGCTGGGCAGCGTCGTCAACAGCGGAAGCGACTCACTCGACACGTTGTCTCGGAACGCGGGGGAGATCACCAAAGGCGTGGCGAAGGTGTCGGGCGGCGTCGCAGACGTCGGCCTCTCGGCTTTCGGTGTGGTGACGCTCGGCCTCTCGATCCTGTTCCTGACCCTGTTCGGGCTGGTCGACGAATCGCGCTTCCGCGCTTGGATCGGCGGCTTGCTCTATCGGGGCGATCGCGACCGCTTCCTGCTGGTCGCCGACCGGATCGTCCAGACGACCTCACGCTACATGCTCGGCAACCTCGCCATCTCGGTCGTCTGCGGAGCCGTTTACGGACTGACCGCGGCGATCCTCGGCGTTCCCTACCCGCTCGCCCTCGCGGTGATCGCGGGAGTCCTCGATCTCATCCCGAGCATCGGGGCCACCATCGCCGGCATCGTCGTCTCCATCGTCGCACTGTCGGTCGGCCCTGGAGCGTTCGTCGTCTTCCTGATCGTGATGGTCGTCTACCAGCAGATCGAGAACTACGTGCTGCAGCCGACGATCATCGGGAAGGCGGCCCGGATCTCCGGCTTCACCGTGCTCGCGAGCGTCCTGGTGTTCGGAGCGCTCTTCGGGCTCATCGGAGCGATCATCGGCGTGCCCATCGCGGCCGCGGTGCAGATCGTCGTGGAGGAACTGACCTCCGCCAGGAGAGCTCGCATCGCCGCGGCGGACGGCTCCGCATAGGAGCGCCCTTCCGCGCTGACGTCACGGTGAGACGTCGTTCCCGAGCCCGCACGCGAGCGGCACGAACGCCGACACCACAGCAGGATCGAACTGCGTTCCGGCCCCTCGATCGATCTCGGCGACGGCGACTGCCATGGGCCGTGCCTTCCGGTACGGGCGGGAACGTGAACACCACGTTCTTCCGCCGCTCGACGCGGCGAGTGTCCGGAACGCTCCCCGCGAACCGCGCAGCGCTCCCAGCTTCCATGAACAGCGCGACCTCGAACGATGGGTTGGGCACGTCTTCAGCTCTCGGCACGCAGACAACGTCAACCGGCGACTGCGGGTCTGCTTTCGCGAAATCGGCTCGGACGACCAACGGCTCCCCAGCTCGCGCGAACGCCATGGTCACCGAGCTGCGGCTACCGAGGTCGCTGCGTGTCCGTTCCTCGACGGCGAGCCTCGCGAAGCGCGAGCAGACAGATGGCTGACCGGCCGAGTACAGCACCCAAGAACGAAAGAGCGGCCCGGTGGGGGCCGCTCTGGGTGGAACTGGGGAGGATCTGGGTAACACAGTCTTTCGGCGTTCCGGGCACCCTGCTCCACCCTCGTGGGAGGGACTCTGCACCGAGCGGCGCAAGTCTCGACCGAGCCGTGCGTCCTCAACTGCGGGGAGGGAGACCGGTCGATCGACAGGCTGCTCGCGAAGCTGGGTGTCCGTGCCAAGTGAGACGACGGGTGCCCGGAAGCAGTGATCGGATCTACCCCTCGCGGTCGGCCTCGAACAGCTCCGGGTCGAAGGGAAACGAGTCGTGTAGCTGTTCGGCGAGGCAGGCGGCGTGGATGAACATCGCTTGGCTCGCCTCGACCCGCGTCGACCCAACCTCCATCGCAAGTGTCCCGGGCGCTTCAGCCTTCACGCTGGCACCGCAGAAGGCGCGGGTCGCTTCGAGGTTGCCGGTATCGAGTTGCGCAAGCACGTGCTCGCGAAACGCCTCGACGTCGAACTCTCCTGTCATGCCCGGAGCATGACTTAGAAGTGGGGTAGCCCACGCCAGTTTTCAAGAGCGACTACCGGCGCGAAACCGTCAACTTTTCGCAGCCCCCCTAGATCCGGGTGCGGAAAAGCCGGCGATTCCTGCGGACCGCAGTGACCGGGAAGGATCGCGGCCGATGCCGTTCACCTTCGGGCGCGACATTCGAAAGGGTCAAGGTGGATCTCGCTGTCTGAACAGAACGCGGCCAGCGCCTGCCGAGGGTTGGGCAGACGCGGAAGTAGCCTCCTGGCATGAGTGTTGTGTCGCTTCGCGTGATCGGCGACGGCAATCGAGACGATGTTCTCGTGTTCCGTGTGACGCCGGTCCAAGCGCGATTCGTCAGTTCGGTCGCGGAGTCCCTCAGGGAGGCCGAGGAGACTCCTGAAGGCAAGCCTTGGTATCGGGCCGTCTACGCGGACGATCAGCCTGTCGGATTCGTGATGCTCAGTTGGAACGTCACTCCCGAGCCGCCGCGCATCATCGGGCCATGGTTTCTATGGAAGCTGTTGATCGACGCGCGGCATCAGCGTCGGGGCCACGGCCGCGATGCGGTGAGGCTCGTGGCCGACGTGGTGCGCGCGAATGGAGCCGCCGAGCTGCTGACGAGCTGCCTCCCAGGCGATGACGGGCCGGAGCTCTTCTACCGGCACATCGGCTTCAATCCCACCGGCGACCTCGACGAGAAGGGCGAGGTCATCCTCGCGCTGCGCCTCGGCACCTGACCCTCGGCCCTTTGGATCCAGGAAGACCACCAGCGCCCCGGCCATGAGGATCACGGCGATGACGAATGACCGACGCGACGCAGGCGAGTGCGCCTGCGACAAGCGCACGTGCGAGCAGGGTCCGGACCATGCTCTGAGCCTACGAAGGACATCGCGACCGTCCATCGATCAGAAAGAATTGGGTGTGAGAATCGAATGCGCGCCAACTGCGGTGATCACGGCGCCTTCGAGCGACTAAGAGGGAGCTGACCTCGAGTGGAAGAGCAGGCGATGACGACGCTGTATGAGTGGGCGGGCGGTGAGGACGCGATCCGGCGCTTGATGGACGCGTTCTACGACCGGGTCGAAGGCGACGAACTGCTATCGCCTTTCTTCCCAGGCGGCGTAAGTGAGGACCATCGGGCGCATGTCACCGTCTGGTGGTGCGAGGTCTTCGGCGGCCCGCCCCGCTACACCGAGGAACTGGGCGGATACGAAAACATGCTCACGCACCACCGTGGGCTTGGGATCACCCCAGAGCAGCGCTTCCGCTTCGCCTCGCTGCTCAGTCTCGCGGCAGACGACGCAGCGCTCCCCGACGACCCGGAGTTTCGCTCCGCATTCGTCGCATACGTGGAATGGGGGAGTCGGCTAGCGCTCCATAACTCGCAGCCCGGCGCGGAGGTCTTCGAGCATGCGCCCGTGCCGCGCTGGGGGTGGGGCGAAGCGCCACCGTTCCAAGGCTGAAGGGCCAAGGTCAAGGACAGGGTCCTTCGCGATGCCCGTCGGAGCCGGTGAGGGTCCGCCCTCCTGTGCGAATGCATGGGGCTCGTCGGACCCGGCGGCCTGGCGAAAAGTCGTCGCGCGCAGATCGAATGTGAAAGGGTGCCGGTACTGCGGCGGGCGGACCCATTCCCAGGAGGTTCCTCCCAAACTGAGACCGCCCGCCGTGGCTTCGTGGGGGCCGGTGATGGACGACGATCCATTTCAGACGTTGATCGAGCAGGTCCGGGACCTGCATCGGCGCACGGACGAGTTGAACCGCTCGAAGGCGCGGCGAGTCCACGACAACGTTCGAGCGCGACTGAGCTGGAACGCACCGCCGAGTCTTCCCGCCGACCAGAGGAACCTCGCGGACGAAGTCGTCACCGCTCTGAGCACGCCACGGCTCTCCTCCGCGCAGTCGCGCCGGCTCTGGCGCACGTACTTCGGCAAGTAGAGCGCTCCCAGAAACCGGGGCGACGGCGCCCAGCTCGAGGAGAGCGTTTCGAAGGGCACAAACCCGCTACTCTGGAGTGACCTAGAGCTCTTCCTCACGCCGTGCCCACCTGACACCGCGCCAGGTCGGGCGGAGAGAGAAGGCCAGTGGCGCCTGAAACCCTCACCATCCGCTTCCCGTCGGGCGCTTGGGAGTACGTGATGACGGACCGTGTGCCCGAGGTCGGAGACACCCTGCGACGCGAAGGGGAGACGTGGAGCGTTGCACTGGTAGCGGACTCGGTGGACGACCACCGAGTGGTCATCATGGAACCTCGCCCCGAGGTCGAGGAGCCGCCACCGCGCCTCCTGGCGAACAAGCGCTGGGTCGGCTAGCGCGCTCGACGCATCTCAACTGCTCTCAGCCCGCTGCCTGTCGCTTGCGCCTCCAGCCGCACAGGCTCTCGCTCGACGACATTCGGCCGCTTCGGCAGCCGTCCGTCTTGCTGGACTTCGATCCCGACGTGCCCGTCGAGGCCCAGAATCTCAAAGACGCGGGAGACTGCCTCGGTCGGATTGAGGAGGACGACTGGCCCGTTTCCGTTTGCCGATCTCGCCAGCGCGAGGATCGCGCGGATTCCGCAGCTGTCCACGAATGTGAGCTCCGCGAGATCGAGGGTGACGCGCGTGTTGGCCGGCGACAGGTCGAGCAGGGCCTTCGTCAGCTCCGGAGCTGTTGCCACATCGAGTTCCCCGGAGAGCTTGAGGCCCGTTCCATCGGGAATGCGCGAGATCTCCAACTCGAACATCGGACGCTCCCCCTTGAACCCGTTAGACTTGTGATGACTCATAAAGTACGAAATAAATATCCAGTATGTCAAGTCCTGAAACTAAGAGCTGGCACTTTCTCACGAGCCACGCCCAGGTGCTCCTCTGCATCGAGCGCGATCCCGACGCGCGGCTTCGCGACATTGCCGAGACTGTGGGGATAACAGAACGGGCGGCGCAGCGCATCGTCTCGGATCTCGTCGACGCGGGCTATGTCATGCGGGAACGCGAGGGCCGGCGGAACCGGTACGCACTTGACCGGAGCATGCGAATGCGGCATCCCTCACAGTTCAGTCACGAGATCGGCGAACTCCTCGACGTTCTTCGACTTGACGACGCGCCGGACGACTAGCCCGTCCCGGGCGCCTCGCCGATCGGTGTCCGACTAGCGCAGATTCTTGAAGGCACGTCCTAGCGCCTGGCCGCCCGCGAGCACGGGTTCGAACAGGTCGCCGTGCTTCTCGACCCGCTCGAGCGCCTCGCGCATCCCGAAGCGGCGCGGCGTGACGTGCTCGGTCAGTTCGTCCCAGCGAAGCGGCGTCGAGACCGGCGCGCCCGGCTTCGGCCGCACCGAGTAGACCGAGGCGATCGTCTTCCCACGCGCGTTCTGGCGATGATCGACGAGCACTCCCTCGCGCTTGCGCTTCAGCCATTCCGTCGTGACGAGCCCGGGGTGGCGCTCTTCGAGCCCGCGCGCCACGCGCTCTGCGAACGCATACGTCTGGTCGTAGGTGGCTCGGCGCGCAATGGGGACGAGCACGTGAATCCCGTCGGCGCCGCTCGTCTTGACGTAGGACTCGAGCTCGATCCTGTCGAGCTCCTCGCGGATCAGGTGAGCGACCTGGATCGCGAGCGCGAAGCCACCGTCGGGCGGGTCGAGGTCGAAGAGCACGAAGTCGGGGCGGTGCGGCTTGTCGACGCGGGAGTACCACGCGTTCATGTCGATGCAGTTCATCTGCACCATCCAGAGCACGGCCTCCGGCGAGTTGACGAGTGGGAAGTCGACGAGCCGTGACCCGCCTTCGCGCGGGTACGTGCGGAACGTGCGTGTCGGGATCCACGACGGCATTCCCTTCGGCGCCTGCTTCTGGAAGTAGACGTCCCCGCCAAGCCCGTAGGGCGAGCGCTTCATCGTGAACGGCCGGTTGCGGAGGTGCGGGACCAGCACCGGCGCGATCGCACGGTAGTACTCGAACACGTCCTCCTTCGTGATCCCCTCCTCGGGGAACAGGATGCGTTCCGGGCTCGTGAGGCGGACAGACCGCTGCGCCACGCAGCGGGTTGTACAGGACGAAGCCCGGCCGAATGGCCGGGCTTCGTCGTCTCTGCGACGTCCTCTAGCGGAAGCGCACGAGGAGATCGCGCTGAGCCTGGGTCGCCTGCTGTTGCTGCGCCAGCGCCTGAGCCGGGTTCGGGACGCCCGGGAACAGCGCGTCGCCGATCGTCGGGATGAACTGCGGCGGGACGCGGACCCGAGTCGCCTGCTCGAAGTCGAAGGCGTACCCGACGAGCTGAGGCTCGGCCCAGCGGCCGCCGACGAACGTGATCCCGATTGGCAGGCCCTCGTCGTGGCCGGCAGGCACCGTGATGTCGGCGTAGCCCGACTGCGCAGCCGCATTTGACGATCCGACGAAGTACTCGAAGTGGCCGTCGAGGTCCCCTTCGGCAGGGTTGTCGTTCGTCGGCCAGGCGGGACCGTTCGTCAGGGCGATGATCGCGTCGAGATCGTTGTCCGCCAT
>Ga0114129_10007678_pt1 | contig 15350 bp, 11 predicted proteins | sample RhiMetdeltSRZDD1_FD_80071 | JGI IMG/M metagenome (GOLD analysis project Ga0114129, IMG submission 80071) | Populus rhizosphere microbial communities from Tennessee, USA - Rhizosphere MetaG P. deltoides SRZDD1 (version 2) (version 2) | ecosystem: Host-associated > Plants > Roots > Rhizosphere >...
AGGGACGGCTGCCATCATGCCCTATTATGGCGTCCCGATGAATCAGACCGATGAAAATGTGGCGATGTCGTTTAACAAAACGATCATTACGGGATTGCTGCGTCAGCGATATCAATATGAGGGCGTGATCTGCACGGATTGGGGTTTGATTACAGATATCCAGATGCCTGATGCGCTCTGGCCTGCCCGGGCGTGGGGCGTTGAGCATTTGTCCGAACCTCAAAGGGTATGGAAGGCAATCGAAGCTGGCGTCGATCAGTTCGGAGGGGAGAGCTGCCCTCAGCATGTGATTGAACTTGTGAAAGCGGGAAAACTCTCCGAAGCCCGCATCGATGAATCGGTCCGACGGTTGCTGCGCCTGAAATTCCAGCTGGGTCTGTTCGACAATCCGTTCGTCGATGAAGCCCAGGTGCCAGAAGTATTTGGGCAACCTGATTCCGTCGCAAGGGGTCGAAGCTCTCAGCAGCGGGCGATGACGCTGCTCAAGAACGAAGATCAGGTTCTGCCACTTCGCAATCAGCCAAAACTATTTGTCAAAAACATCGATCCGGCGGTTGCGAGTCAGTTTGCTCAAGTCGTGGCAACGCCAGAGGAAGCGGACCTCGCTATTCTGCGACTGGAGACGCCCTGGATTCCCATCGAGACGAAGAATCCCTTTGCACGCAGCTTTCATCATGGCGACCTGGATTTCAAGGAGGAGGCAAAGGCGGAGATTTTGTCCCTCCTGCGATCCGTACCAACCATTGTCGTGATCTATCTGGATCGCCCGGCCGTCATCCCGGAAATTGCCGCGGCCGCGAAGGCTCTGGTGGGTGAGTACGGCGCGGATGACACAGCTGTGCTGAACGTCCTTTTTGGAAAGGCCAGGCCGGAGGGCAAGCTGCCCTTTGAACTGCCATCCTCCATGGAGGAGGTGAAGCGTCAAAAAGAAGACGTTCCGCATGATTCGGAGAATCCATTGTACCCATTTGGATTTGGGCTTACGTATTAGAACAAAGTCTGATTGTGCGAAGGGTCCCGTTGAAGAGTGATCCCGATTACTCTTCAACGGGCTTGGGGAAGTTTCGACACAAGAGAACGCCGAGGGGGATCGATCACAGCAGCCGCAGAACTTCAATCGACGCGTGGATGTGTGCCCCCAGGCCCCGCGCCTGGTATATACAAGTTCTCTTTAATAATTGCCTATTGACAAAAAACAACAAAATCGATAAGATGTATTTATCGCTTTCGACAAAATTCAACAAAATTCGACAAAGGATGGCTTGTGACAACACACGAACGGCGCCAATCTTTACTGGACATATTACGAAAACAGCCCGGTTTGCGAGTACCGGAACTGGCTGCGGCTTTGGATGTGTCTGAAGGCACCGTTCGAAACGATCTCAATGCCCTGGAGGATCAGGGGTTGCTGATGCGTGTCCATGGGGGCGCCGTCTTGAACCAGCAGGACCAGTTCCAGAATAATTCCTTTGTCCGGCGTTATCAACAAAATGCAGCTGCCAAACTTGCGATTGCGCGAGAGGCAGCTGTTTTGGTTAACGATGGCGACTCCATCCTGATGGATGCCAGCAGTACCGCCTATTACTTTGCCAGGGCGCTCTCCGAGCGCCGGCGCCTGCGCGTGATGACAAACGGTTTTGAAGTGGCGCGCGAGCTGGCACAGAATTCCTCCAATACAGTCATCTTGATCGGCGGGGTCGTCAACAACGAATCATCCTCCGTCACTGGCTTGTTGAGCGAACATATCATTGAAGAGCTCAACATCCAGAAAGCATTTCTTTCCTGCAGCGGATTCAGTCTCGCCCGCGGAATGACCGAGGTTCACCTGGCGGAAGCGCAGTTGAAACGCAAGGTGATCGAGTCGTCCCAGCAGTTATATGCCCTGGTGGATTCGACAAAGTTTGGCAAGGAGGATCTCACATCCTTTGCGCGCCCCGAGAAAATTAAGTGCCTGTTTACGGACAATCATTTATCCCAGGATTGGGAAGAACAGCTGAAACAGGCAGGAATTCAGGTCACGATCTGTAAAGAAGAGGTGGTTCCCATCAAATGAGTGAAAACATCCTGGAACTGAAGAAGATCAGCAAAAGCTTTTCGGGCGTGGAAGTGTTGCACGAGGTCGCGTTTGCCCTGCATCCGGGCGAAGTGCATGCACTGCTCGGCGAAAACGGTGCGGGAAAGTCGACCCTCGTAAAAATTATCACGGGTGTGCATCAGCCGGATGCGGGTGAAATCTACCTGAACGGTGAGCCTGTTCACTTCAGCGATGCGCGCGACTCACGCCAGGCGGGGATCGCTGCCATTTATCAGGAGCTGAGTCTCTTCCCGGATCTGGACGTTGCCGAGAATATTTTTGTGGGTCGTCAGCCTCTCACCTTTGGTGGCCGAGTCGACTGGCGCAGGTTATATGCTGAAGCGGGCAAGCTGCTGGATTCCCTGGGCGTGAAGCTTGATCTGAAACAAAAGGCACGTACATTGAGTATTGCCCAGCAGCAGATGGTGGAAATCGCGCGGGCGTTTTCGATCAACGCACAGATCCTAATCATGGATGAGCCTACCTCGTCTCTCACGCTGCACGAGGTGGACGACCTGTTCCGTCTGGTACGGCGTTTGCGCGAGGATGGGACCGCGATCATCTTCATTTCGCATCGTCTGGAAGAACTGTCTGCACTGGCGGATCGTGTTACGGTTCTTCGGGATGGTGCCTATGTGGACACCAAACCTATGAAAGAGGTGACACGCGACGACCTCATTCGCATGATGGTCGGGCGTACGATCACCAATTTGTTCCCAAAGCAGGACGTCCGCGTGGGGGACGTGGTCTTGAAAGTGGAAAATCTCACGCGTGCCGGATCGTTTTACGATGTGAGTTTTGAGCTGCGCCGCGGAGAAATCCTTGGGTTAGCCGGGCTGGTGGGGGCCGGACGCACGAATGTCGCACGCGCAATCTTTGGCGTGGAAACCCCCACCTCAGGAAGGATTCAGATCGAAGGTCGGCAGGTGGCGATCACGTCGCCGCAGCAGGCGATCGGGCTCGGGTTGGCGTATGTCCCCGAGGATCGGCAGCTGCACGGCCTCATTCCTGCCATGCCATTGACACCGAACATAAGTCTGCCCACGCTTCATGAGCATGCCCGCTCGGGCTGGCTGCAGGACAAATCCGAACGGAAGTCAGCATATGAGGCTGCCCTCCAGATGGAGGTGCGCGCACACAATATGTGGCAATTTGCCCGCGAGCTTTCGGGGGGCAACCAGCAGAAGGTGGTACTGGCGAAATGGCTTTCCACAAAGCCTCGCATCCTCATCCTGGATGAACCCACGCGCGGCATCGACGTGGGCACCAAGGCGGCCGTCCATGGCCTGATGAGCAAGCTGGCGGCGGAGGGAATGGCGATTCTGATGATCTCTTCTGAGCTGCCGGAAATTCTGGGGATGAGTGACCGGGTGATCGTGATGCGCGAAGGACATGTCACCGGACATTTCTCTCGTGCGGAAGCGACCCAGGAAAATATTATTTCGGCCGCGACTCAAGATGTGACGATAGGATCTGTACAGTGACCGTTCAAAACCCTCCTGCCATCCAAACCTCCGTTTCCCGCAATGGCCTGCTCTGGACTCTGATCCGTTTCCGCGAGGCGGGCATCAGTCTCTTCATTTTACTTTTAGTGGTCGCCGTCACTCTGCGAGCGCCTTCTTTTCTGACCGTAGATAATTTTCAGGATATTCTCTTAAACATCTCTATCCTGGCAATTGTCGCACTGGCGCAGACCATGGTCATTATCACGCATGGCATCGACCTTTCCGTCAGCTCGATGATCGGGCTTGTTGCGATGATGGTCGCATTTGTCGTGAAGCAATACCCGGAGATGCCCGTAATCCTCCCGGTCCTATTGGGAATGGCATTGGGCGCTGTGCTGGGATCCTTCAATGGATTGATCATAACGTTTGGCAAAGTCCCGCCGATTATTGCCACTCTGGGGACACTCAGCATCTACCGGGGCCTGGTGTTTTTCTACAGCCAGGGAACGTGGATCAACTCCTTTGAGCTTCCGGCGAGCTTCAAGCTGTTATCGAAGGGGACACCGCTTGGCTTGCCCAACATGGTGATCATTGCTCTCTTTGTTGCAGTGATTGTGTATTACTTTCTGAACTATACCCGCACAGGCCGCGACATTTTTGCTGTCGGCAGCAATCCGGATGCGGCACAGTTTGCCGGGATCCGTAAGCAACGAATTACCTTTCTGGTCTATTTGATCAGCGGTCTGCTCTCCGGGCTGGCTGCTGTGTTGTGGGTCTCGAGGTTTGAATCGGCGCAGACCAATACAGCCCTCGGTTTTGAGCTGCAAACCGTCGCGGCGTCTGTTGTGGGAGGTGTCAGCATTAGCGGCGGTGTAGGAACAGTGTCAGGCGTCTTGCTTGGCGCTTTGCTGCTGGGCATTATCCAGAATTCGTTGACCTTAATTCGTATCTCACCGTTCTGGCAGCTGGCAGCTCAGGGCTTGTTGATCCTGATCGCAGTGATCTCGGATAAGTGGATCTTAAGTCGTGTAGAGAGGACGAAGACATGAAAGCAGAAGCTGTGACCGAATCAAAACCCTCTGCACGAATTAGTGAATTCGCGCCGCGTCGTTCATTCTTAGCCAGCTTCCAGCGCTGGGAGTGGATGCTGGTTGGATTAATCCTTCTTGACATAGTAATCAACATTCGTCTTTCTCCCCATTTCCTCGATGCACGAAACCTCTCGCGCACCTCGTCTGACTTCATGGAGATCGGTCTGATGATGCTGCCGATGGTCTTTATCATCATCACGGGCAATATCGATCTGTCGGTCGCCTCGAATATGGGCATGAGCGCATCCTTCATGGGATTGTTGCACAACCTGGGAGTCAATATCTGGGTGGCGGCCGTGGCGGCGCTCCTGCTCGGTACGCTGGGCGGGATGCTCAATGGATACCTGGTTGCGCGTGTGAAGCTGCCGGCATTGGTGGTTACTCTGGGAACTTACGCTTTTTTTCGCGGCATTGCCTACGGCTTCCTTGGCGACCAGGCGGCACGCGGATATCCAAAGGCTTTTACGTATTTTGGTCAGGGAAAAGTATTTGATTCCCTCCTGCCATTTTCCGTGGCCTTGTTCATCGTCTTGGCTATTCTCTTTGGACTCGTATTGCATCGCACAACCTTCGGCCGCTACCTGTATGCGATTGGGAATAACGAAAACGCCACACTCTATTCCGGCGTTCCGGTTGCCCGAATCAAATTCATTATCTACACGTTATCAGGCTTCATGGCTGCCCTGGCAGGTTTGATCCTGGCGGCACGTTTCGGAAGCACGCGACCGGATATTGGCACGGGTCTGGAGCTTGCCGTTATCACCGCTGCGGTTCTTGGCGGTGTGGATATCAATGGTGGCAAGGGCACTATGCTCGGCGCTGTCCTTGCCCTGTTCCTCATTGGATTGATGCGTTTTGGGATGGGATTGCTGAACATCCAGGGCCAGGTCCAGGGGGTTGTGATTGGCTTGCTGCTCATCCTCTCGATTCTGATCCCGGGCATTGCGCAACAAGTTTCTTTGCGAAAGGGCATTCAGATCCATGGGCGATCTGCCTTAGCCGCCTTGGTTGTTGCAGCAGTTTTTCTTATATTCTTCCTTTTCTTCTTCTGGTCGCGCGCCGCCGTGATCGCGGGTGGTTGACCTCAACTCGCATGCTGGTTCCAGGCCGATGCCTGATACCGAATCTCTTTTTCCATTTTGAAAGGAGGCAGGACCAACCTATACACCCCGAATGACCAGCTCGTCTTTGTCGAAAGAAAATTCACAAATTAGAAGGAGATAGATAATGAAACACCGCTCGTTGTTATTGGTACTCACCTTCCTGATGGTCTTCAGCCTGCTGGTGAGTGCATGCGCCCCGGCGGCGACGGAAGCCCCTGCTGCAACAGAGGCGCCCGCGACCGAGGCTCCGGCTGCAACCGAAGCCCCGGCAACAGAAGCGCCAGCCGCCACGGAAGCTCCAGCAACAGAAGCAGCTGCCGCCTGTGAAGGCGACTATGTGCTGGTCCCGAAGAATCTTGGCAACCCTTACTTCGATACTGCAAATAACGGCGCGCAGGAAGCTGCCGGGGAACTGGGCATAACTGTATTGTATCAAGGTTCCGCCACCGCCGATGCCACCGAGCAGATCACCCTGCTCAATTCTCTGATCGCGCAGCAACCCTGCGGCCTTGCAATTTCTGCCAACGATGCTGATGCGCTCGTTCCCACTGGTCAGGCTGCCATGGACGCTGGTATTCCTGTTGTTACCTGGGATTCTGCGATTGCCGTTGATGGCCGCGATCTCCACATCAACCAGGCTGTGACACAGGATATCGGCGCGACCCAGATCCAGATGGCTTCTGAGCTCGCCGGACCCGACGGCGGACAGATCGCGATCCTGAGCGCCACCTCCACGGCTCCGAACCAGAATGCCTGGATCGAGGTCATGAAGGAAGAGCTCACCAAGCCCGAATACGCCAACCTGGAACTGGTCGAAGTAGTCTACGGCGATGACGATGACACCAAGAGTTACACGGAAGCGCAGTCCCTGTTCACCAAGTATCCTGACCTCAAAGTCATTATTGCACCCACTACGGTAGGGATCGCCGCGTCGGCTCGCGCCGTGACGGATGCGGACCTGATCGGCAAGGTGTTCGTGACGGGTTTGGGAACCCCCAACCAGATGCGTGAGTACGTGAAGAATGGCGCCGCACCGCAGTTTGCGCTGTGGAACCCCGGCGATCTTGGTTACCTGGCCGTCTACGCCATGCATGCCCTCGCCACCGGTGAGATCACCGCGGAAGCCGGGCAGACCTTCGAAGCTGGTAGACTCGGCGAATACACGATCGAAGACGACCCCGACCTCGGACTCAATGTGTTGCTGGGACCGCCGTTTGTCTACAATGCAGAGAACATCGACGACTTTAACTGGTAAGTCGTCTCATCGACACAAGTAAGATGTAAATCATGTCACTTCGGCAATTGGCGGATAATGGCTAGTTGTCGAAGTGACCCATCAGGAAGCGTAGAACCTATGAAGCGTGTAGGATTTCAGTTCAAGGTGCGGCAAGACAGGCTGGCAGAATACAAGGAACATCATAAGAACGTCTGGCCCGAAATGCTCGCTGCGCTGCGTGAAACGGGTTGGCATAATTACACGTTATTCACGCGCGAGGATGGATTGATCTTCGGCTATTTTGAAACCGAAGAGAGCCTCGCGACAGCTCAAGCGGGTATGTCCGCGAGGGAAGTCAACACGCGCTGGCAGGAATTTATGTCTTCCTTCATGGATGCTCAGGCCCGACCGGATGAAACCTTTCTCGAACTGGAAGAATATTTCCACCTGGATTAGAGATGAGCGAGACTCGCAATTACCTGGCAGTTGACCTCGGCGCGGAAAGCGGTCGGGCCATCGTCGGTAGTCTGTCTGACGACCGACTCGCCCTGACCGAAACCCATCGCTTTTCCAACGGACCTGTCCGTTTGCCCGATGGTTTGCACTGGGATGTTTTGCGTTTGTGGTCGGAGATTAAGGCGGGGATCGGGATTTCTTCCGCGCAGTTTAACAAGAACCTGGATAGCATCGGCCTGGATACCTGGGGCGTTGACTTTGCCTTGCTCGATTCTCAGGGCACGTTATTATCCAATCCTTTTCATTATCGTGATGAACGAACGGATGGCATGCTGGAGGAAGCATTCGGGAAAATGTCGCGGGCCGAGATCTTTGCCAATACCGGCATCCAGTTCATGCAGCTGAACACGCTTTATCAGCTGCTGGCGATGTCGGTGCAGAAGTCCCCATTGTTCGATGTAGCAAAGAGTTTTGTGACCATTCCCGATCTTTTCAATTATTGGTTAAGCGGCGAGATCACCAATGAGTTCACCAATGCGACGACCACCCAATGTTTCGACCCGCGCAAACGCGCTTGGGCGGCTCCCGTTCTGAATGCGATGCGCATCCCGGCGCACCTTTTCGGACCGGTCAGCGAGTCCGGAACGTCGATTGGGGCTCTCCTTCCGCAGCTCGTCGAGGAAACCGGTGCAGGGCCGGCCCGGATCGTCCTCCCTGCCTGTCACGACACCGGGTCGGCGGTGGTCGCAGTTCCCGCTCAGAATCAGGATTTCGCCTGGATCAGTTCCGGGACGTGGTCCATCCTGGGAGCTGAAGTGCGCGAACCTTGTGTGAACGAAAAAGCCCTGGCCTATAATGTTACCAATGAGGGCGGGGTCTTTGGCACATGGCGCTTATCGAAAAATATTATGGGCCTGTGGCTCGTGCAGGAATGTAAGCGCACCTGGGCGCATCAGGGGGAAGAGCGATCGTACGACGAGCTCACACAACTGGCTGCCGAGGCAAAACCATTCCTTGCAGTCATCGACCCTGACGACAGCGTTTTTTTTCACCCCGGCAATATGCCTGAGCGGATATCTGCCTATTGTGCCAACACGCATCAAACCGTGCCGCAGACAAAGGGCGAAATCATTCGCGTGGCCCTGGAGAGCATTGCGCTCAAGTATCGCTGTGTTTTGGAACGGCTGGAAGAACTGACGGGTAAGCGGCTCGATCCCATTCATATCATTGGCGGCGGGTCGAAGAACCGCTTGTTGAATCAATTTACGGCGGATGCTACAGGGCGTCCGGTAATTACCGGACCCGTGGAGGCGACAGCGATTGGCAATGTCCTGATGCAAGCCATTGGTTTGAAGCATGTGAGTTCCCTGGCAGAGGCGCGCAGTGTTGTGCGCGTTTCCTTTGTCCCTGAAGTCTATGAACCAAAACAGACCTCGGATTGGGAGGAAGCGAATTCTCGTCTACAGAAAGTGAGGAACAATGTTGCACGAACCCTATCCTGAATTGGACGATCTGCTTGAAATGATGGGGGAGGCTGGGCATCATCTGGCTGAAATCGAAGCCAGCGAAGGCGCAGCAGGAAATATTTCTGTCTGTATACGTTGGTCGATCGAACCCCGCACGCGGTTCCCGGTCATGACTGAGATGGACCTGCCTCAGCCTGTCCCGGAGCTGGCAGGCGCGACGTTTCTCGTGAGTGGCTCTGGCAGGCGTCTGCGAGAGCTCATTGGGGAACCGACAGCCAGTATTGCGTGTATTGTTGTCAATCACGGCGGGAAGAGCGGAAGGCTTTACACTTCGTATCAGCGCCGGTTTGAGCGCGTCACGAGTGAATTTAATTCACACCTCGCCGTCCATTACGATCAGATGTGTGCCAGTGGGACGAACTTCCACGCTGTGATCCATGCCCAGCCGCTTCATCTCACCTATCTGAGTCACATCCCGCGCTATCAGGATGAACAGTACCTGAACACGCACCTTCTGCGCTGGCAGCCCGAGACGATTATCAATTTGCCTGAAGGCATCGGGTTCATCCCATTTCGTATTCCCGGTTCCCCCGAATTGATGGCAGCGAATGTGCGGTCCCTGCGCAGCCACCGCGTGGTCATCTGGGCAAAGCATGGCGTCATGGCACGCTCCGACGTCTCGGTCAAACGCGCGGCAGATCGCGTGGAATATGCCGAGACCGCCGCAAAATACGAGTACCTGAACCTTTCAGCTGGAGAAATCGGCGATGGGCTGAGCGCGGACGAACTCCATGAGATTTGCAGGACATTCGATGTCGAACAAACAATTTTCCAGAGGCAGCCATGATCGATTCCGAAACTCACGTTCAACAGGCCTATAACCTTGCGAAAGAGCGCTACGCTGCATTGGGTGTGGACACAGGACAGGCACTCACTCGACTTCAAAATGTTTCCATCAGTCTGCATTGCTGGCAGGGAGATGATGTGGGCGGCTTCGAGGATCCCGGCGGTGATCTAACAGGGGGGATTGCTGCCACAGGAAATTATCCAGGCAAGGCGCGCACAGCCGATGAATTGCGCAGCGACCTCGAACTGGTCTATTCACTGCTGCCGGGGTCACACCGCTTAAATCTGCATGCGATCTACCTCGAAGCGGAGGGCAAGGTCGAGCGCAATGAGATCGAGCCGCGTCACTTTTCGGCATGGAAGGATTGGGCAAAGGCGAACGGTCATGGAGTTGACTTCAACCCGACCTGTTTTTCACATCCAAAATCAGCCGACGGGTTTACGCTTGCTCACCGGGATGAGGGCATCCGACAATATTGGATCGAGCATTGCATTGCAAGCCGTAAAGTTGGCGAATACTTTGGCAGAGCGCTGGGAACTCCTGCTGTAACAAATATCTGGGTTCCCGATGGCTACAAGGACAGCCCCGCGGACCGCCGGACTCCACGCGAGCTGCTATGCAAGTCGCTGGACGCGGTGCTCGCCGAAAAGATCGATCCACGTTACAACCTGGATGCGGTAGAGCCCAAGTTGTTCGGGATAGGCTCTGAAAGTTTTGTGGTCGGTTCGATGGAATTCTATACCGCTTATGCGCTCAGCCGGAAGACGTTGCTGACCCTGGATGCCGGTCATTTTCATCCCACGGAAACCATTGCCGATAAAATATCTGCGCTCCTACTCTATCTCGATCAGCTGCTGCTGCATGTGAGCCGCGGCGTACGCTGGGACAGCGACCATGTTGTAACGTTCAACGACGACCTACAGTCGATTGCCCAAGAAATTGTACGCAACGATGCCCTGGAGCGTATTCACGTGGGGTTGGATTACTTCGACGCGAGCATCAACCGGGTTGCCGCCTGGGCGATCGGCTCTCGCAACACTCTGCGCGCGCTGCTGATGGCTTTGCTGGAACCGCAAGATTTGCTCAGGCAATATGAGCTCGAGGGTGACTTTTCCAATCGGTTGGCATTGCAGGAGGAACTCAAATCGATGCCTTTTGGCGCAGTCTGGGATTACTACTGCTCTACTCAAAACGTTCCGATTGGAACAGGCTTTATGAGGGTGATCAAGGAGTATGAACAGAAAGAACTGGCAAATCGATAGAGGAAACTTTATCGAAGGAGACTGGACATGACTTTGAAGCAGCAGGATTTTGAACACGTAGATTACCTTTGGGAGGACCGTACAGCGGATCAACTCGATCCGGTCGAGCGGCTACGCTATCGAAGCAACATTCTGGGTGCAGATCAGCGGATCACGAACACGGGTGGGGGGAATACGTCCTCGAAAATCAAGTCGACAGACCCGCTCAGCGGAGAGGAAGCGGATGTGCTTTGGGTTAAAGGATCAGGCGGCGATTTGCGCACATCCACGCGCGCGAACTTTGCTTCGTTGTATATGGATAAGTTTCTATCCCTGAAGAATATTTACGACCAATCCGAAAGCAGAGGCGTGAAGACGCCAATCGAGGATGCCATGGTCGAGATGTACCGGCATACTACGTTTGGCTTGAACCCTGCTGCCAGCTCAATTGATACGCCGCTGCACGGGCTGATTCCCTTCCGCCATGTAGATCATATGCATCCGGTCTCGGTCATCGCGATCGCCGCCAGCAAGGATCAGGAACGCCTTACGCACGAGGTCTTTGAAGAGGAAGTCGGCTGGGTCCCCTGGCAGCGTCCCGGGTTCGATCTGGGTCTGGTGATGAAGGAAAAGTTGCAACAGGATCCGGACCTAAAGGGTTTGGTCATGGGGCAGCATGGACTCATCAACTGGGCAGATGATGATAAGGCTTGCTATGAGCTGACCCTCAGCCTGATAGAAAAGGCAGCGCGTTATATCGAAAAGCATGATAAGGGTGATAAGACTTTTGGCGGACAAAAATACGGATTCCTCGATGAGAAATCGCGGATGGAAATCCTCGTCAAGCTGCTTCCGAAGCTGCGGGGCATGGTATCGCAGAATAGCCGGTTCATCGGCACCGTGCATGTGACGGAAAAGGTCCTTCAATTTGTAAACAGCGTGGATGCGCCGCGTCTCGCAGAAATCGGCACATCCTGCCCGGATCACTTTCTGCGGACCAAGATCAAGCCGCTTTATGTAGATTGGAATCCACAAAACGAATTGTATGACACCCTGCTCGAGAAACTGGAAAAGGGTCTGGTTGATTATCGCGCCGACTATACTGCCTACTACGAATCTTGTAAGCACCCTGATTCTCCTGCAATGCGCGACCCGAACCCCACCGTGATCCTAATTCCCGGACTGGGAATCATCGCTTGGGGCAAGAACAAGAGTGAAAGTCGTGTGACGGCCGAGTTCTATTCGCTGGCCATCGAAGTGATGCGGTCTTCCGAGGCCATCAGCGAATATCAGGGGCTGCCGCGGCAGGAAGCCTTTGATATCGAGTACTGGCTGCTGGAAGAAGCAAAACTCAAGCGTATGCCTCCTGAAAAGGAGTTTGCCCGAAATGTAGTGGTCGTGATCGGCGCCGGGAGCGGGATTGGGAAAGCCGTGGCGCATCGCATTGCGAAGGAAGGCGCCCATGTGGTATGTGCTGACCTCTCCGAGGAAGCTGCGCGTGCGACGGCACAGGAGCTCATCGATATTTACGGTGTTGGCATTGGTGTGGCAGGCACTGGCATTTCGAATTGTGGTCCGGCGATCGGCCTGGGTGTGGATATCACAAAACGTGAAAGCATCCAGGCGATGTTCGAAAATATTGTCCTCGCGTATGGTGGGATCGATAATATCATCGTCACAGCAGGCATCTTTGTCTCGCCGGATAAACAGGGTGCGATTCCAGACGACAAGTGGGCATTGACGTATGCGATCAATGTCACTGGTCCGTTCCTGGTGGCCGATGTAGCCAAGAAGATCTGGCAGGCACAGGGATTCAAATCCAGCCTGGTAATTACGACCAGCGCCAACGCGGCAGTTGCCAAGCAAGGCTCATTTGCTTATGACACGAGCAAAGCCGCGGCCAATCATCTGGTGCGGGAGCTGGCGATTGAGTTATCCCCGCTGGTGCGCGTCAATGGACTGGCGCCTGCCACAGTGGTGGAGGGCAGCAGTATGTTCCCGCGTGAGCGTGTGATCAGTTCCTTGACAAAGTACAACATCCAGTTTGATGAAAGCGAATCGACCGAAGCTCTGCGCGATAAACTGGCACTCTATTATGCCCAGCGCACATTGACCAAATCGCCGATTACGCTGGCAGACCAGGCGGAGGTCGCCCTCCTCCTCAGCAGCAGCAAATTCAGCAAGACCACCGGTCAGATCATTAGTGTGGATGGTGGTCTGCACGAGGCCTTCTTGCGCTAATCAAAAATGCCAAAAGCCCAACTTTTTATCACCTGTCTCGGCGATCAATTCTATACCTCGACGCTTCAAAACATGACCCGCATCCTGGAGCGCCTCGGGGTGGACCTGGCCTTTCCTCCCGGACAAACCTGCTGCGGACAACCGCTCTTTAATAACGGGTTTGAAGAGAAGACGCGCCCGGTCGCCTGGAACTTCCTGCAGGCATTCGGCCAAAGCGAGGCATCCATCGTTGGTCCATCCGGCTCGTGTGTCAGCATGGTCAAGCATCACTATCCCTCTTTATTCAAGCCCGGCACAGCCGAGCATAACCTGGCGGTGGATATTGCATCACGCACATTTGAGTTCACAGAGTATCTGGTGAACATCCTCAAAGTGACGGATGTCGGGGCGGTGTACCCGCATAAAGTAACCTATCACGCCTCCTGTCATTATCTGCGTGAGATGGGACTCAAAACTGAGGCCAGGAGTTTGCTCAACCGCGTGAAGGAGTTGGAGCTGATCCCTCTTCAGGAAGAGGAAACCTGCTGCGGCTTTGGCGGTGCATTTACCGTGACCTTTCCGGAAGTCAGCCGCTCCATGATGGAAAACAAAGTCAGGGATATCCTCGCCAGCGGCGCAGATACAGTGGTGATGTGCGAGCCGGGATGCCTGATGAACATTGCCGGCGGCTTGCATAAAGCAGGCTCGAAGATTCGCGCACTTCACATTATTGATTTACTTGCAAACATGGACTCAACGTCTCCAGACGTTGGAGCTTAGCTGTTTCCCGAAAATCTGGAGATTTTCGACTCCACCCATTCTTATGACTGAAACTCCCACCTACATAGGGTTTGAAGAATATAGCGAACATGTGCCCGCCGGTATACCGCCGGCAGTGCAGCAGGCGACGAATCGCTTTATCAGTGGGCGCGCGGCCCGGGTAGCCGAGCTCCCGCAATGGGAGGAGCTGCGCCACATCGGCTCGGACATCCGTTTGCATACCATCGAAAACATGGATGTATACCTGTCGCGCCTGGAAGAAAAAGTAGTGGCGGCAGGCGGGAATGTCCACTGGGCGGAGACTGCCGAGGCTGCGAATCAGATCGTGCTGCAGATCGCCCGGGAACATCACGTCAAGACAGCCGTCAAATCCAAGTCGATGGCGACGGAGGAGACTGGCCTAAATCACGCGCTGGAGCAGGAGGGCATCCAGGCGATTGAGACGGATCTCGGCGAATACATCATCCAGCTAGCAGGCACAGGACCCTCTCACATCATTGTCCCGGCTGTGCATCTGAAAAAGGAAGATGTTGCCGAAATCTTTAGTGAGAAATTGGATCTCGATGCGCCCTCGGACCCTGTGGAGCTCGCGCGCATTGCCCGTGAGGTCTTGCGCGAGAAATTCCTCAATGCAGAAATGGGCATCTCCGGCGGCAACTTCCTGATCGCGGAAACGGGCACGCTGGTCCTGGTTACCAATGAAGGCAATGGACGCATGGTCTCAACCATGCCGGATGTGCACGTAGCGGTCGTCGGCATCGACAAGGTCATTCCCGATTGGGAGTCGCTGACCGTTTTCCTGAAGTTGCTTGCCCGCTCTGCCACTGGACAAAAACTTTCCACCTATACACAATTCATCACGGGTCCGCGCCGGGAAGAGGGTGAGTTCGGTCCAAAAGAATTTCACCTTGTCCTTCTCGACAACGGTCGCTCGAAGGTGCTTAAAGATCCTGTCGGGCGTGAGGTGTTCAAATGCATCCGCTGCGGCGCCTGCGCGAATGTCTGTCCGGTCTATAAGAACGTGGGTGGATTTGCCTATGGCTGGTTTATCTCCGGGCCGATCGGCGCGATCCTCTCGCCCCAGATGCTGGGCACCAGGACCGCGCGCGAGCTCCCGTATGCCTCCACCCTCTGCGGCGCCTGCGCGGACGTTTGCCCCGTCAAAATCCCGATCCCGACGATCCTTCGTCACCTCCGCCGCCGTGTGGCTGAGGGTGACGAATTTGCTACCGCGACTCTGCCAACGCTACCTCGTCTGAGCGCGGGATTTGCTTCGATCGCCCTTGCCAAAAACTGGATATACCGCCTGGGAACACTTTTTCTTCCGACAATTATGTCTATCTTCCGGCGCGGCAACTGGATCGCTAACGCGCCGTATCCCCTCAGCCGCTGGAAGAGGGGCCGCCCATTG
>Ga0114129_10007682_pt1 | contig 15344 bp, 9 predicted proteins | sample RhiMetdeltSRZDD1_FD_80071 | JGI IMG/M metagenome (GOLD analysis project Ga0114129, IMG submission 80071) | Populus rhizosphere microbial communities from Tennessee, USA - Rhizosphere MetaG P. deltoides SRZDD1 (version 2) (version 2) | ecosystem: Host-associated > Plants > Roots > Rhizosphere >...
CGTTCTATTTCTCTTTATGCCTGCCTGCACATTGCCATTTACAGTACATTCAACAAGTATAAATATGATAAAATTTTTCGTATAAAGGTCGGTTATTAAATTCAGGAATACATTACACAATTACCGAAAAGAGTTATATCATTCACACATTTCAGCCTCTCTATATCGAAGGAACCCCTTGGGCAACGAATCCGCTCATCTTCTGTACCGGTCCTGTACCAGCGCAACAGGTTGAACCGCTCATTCCCTGGCTGATGCAGGAAACGGGGGCGAAGAAATTCTACCTGCCGTCGGCTGACTATATTTGGCCACACACGATGAACAGGAAAGTACCATCACACAATACACCAATAACATGTATTTTTATCCCCTGGGCAATATAATCTGTGCCTTTCAGCTATATGGAAAAAAATATTTACAGGTTCCTGGTGTTATGGCTCACAATTTTTATTTCTTATACCCAAATCCGTGCGCAGGATTTTACAATAGTGAGCAGCACCCTGAAAACCTGTATCGTTTATGATGCTGCCGGCTCCCCGACCGACTCTTTTACGGCTCATTTGCTGGCAAAAGATATTGAACAGGTAACCGGCTATCTCCCCAAAATATATACTGATATTTCTCTTGCATCGGGCAACGCCATCATCATCGGAAATTATAAATCGGCTTTGATCGCATCAATATGCACCAATAAATATGCAAAACATAAAACGCTGGCCGGTCAATGGGAATGCTATTTGACAAAGGCGATCAGCAACCCGGTAAAAAACATCAGTAATGCCCTGCTTATTATTGGCAGCGATGCACGGGGCACCGCCTATGGCGTTTTTTCTGTTTCCGAAAAAATAGGTGTTTCGCCCTGGTATTGGTGGGCCGATGTGCCGGTAATTAAAAAACAGGAATTAACTGTCAATGGCAGCGAATTTATTTCATCGCCGCCTTCTGTTAAGTACAGAGGTATTTTTTTGAATGATGAAGACTGGGGGCTTCAACCCTGGGCTGCCAAAACTTTTGAACCCGAAACAGGCGATATCGGTCCTAAAACCTATGCACGCATCTTTGAACTGTTGCTTCGCCTTAAAGCCAACCTGATATGGCCGGCCATGCATCCCTGCACAAAAGCATTTTATTCCTATGAACAAAATAAAAAAGTAGCCGCTGATTATTCTATTATAGTAGGTTCCTCGCATGCCGAACCCATGTTGCGCAACAACGTAGGCGAATGGAACAGCAAAACCATGGGTGATTTTAATTATATCACCAATCAACAAACTGTTTACAAATATTGGGAAGACCGGATAAAAGAAAGCCGCATTAACGATGTTATTTATACGCTGGGTATGCGGGGTGTACACGACAGCGGCATTGAAGGTGTAAAAAATGCAAAGGAAGCCGTGCCTTTGGTATCGCGCATCATCGATGACCAAAGAAAATTACTATCAAAATATATTAACCCAAAAGTTAACAGCATTCCCCAGGCATTTACAGCTTATAAAGAAGTGCTTGAGGTTTACGACAATGGTTTAAAAATACCCGATGATGTTACCCTTGTTTGGCCCGACGACAATTACGGATACATTCAACGGCTGAATAACGAATCAGAAAAAAAACGAACAGGCGGCTCGGGCATTTATTATCATGCTTCGTATTGGGGCCGGCCTCATGATTATTTATGGTTAAGCTCAACCCACCCGGCCCTTATCAGGGAAGAAATGATGAAGGCATACGATAACCGGTCGAACAAATTATGGGTGTTGAATGTAGGCGACATTAAGCCGCTTGAATACAATACAACATTGTTCCTCGACATGGCTTATGATATAAAGACGTTTGCCGACAGCCGTTATTGCTACGAACATTGCAAAAACTGGCACGGCAATATTTTTGGTAAGTCATATGCCGATACAATAGGCAGCCTGATGTGGGAATATTACCAGCTTGCCTTTGAGCGCCGGCCCGAATTCATGGGCTGGAGCCAAACCGAACCTACCACCAGAACTACACTCACCGCTTACAATCACTTTTATTACGGCGATGAAGCGCAACAAAGAATTGACAAATACAACAATCTCGAAAAACAGGTTAAAGCACTGCAGGGTCAGATAGACAAAACTCACCAGGATGCATTTTATGAACTGGTTTATTACCCGGTTACAGGCGCCTCGTTAATGAACAAAAAATTCGTTTACCGCGACAAGGCATTTCTATATTCGCGCCAAAACAGGTTAAGCGCCAGGGATTATGCCGCATTGTCGAAAAAAGTATACGATTCAATCGTCGCCGAAACGGCTTATTTCAATAACACACTGGCAGGCGGAAAATGGAAAAACATGATGTCGATGAAACCGAGGAACCTGCCTGTATTTGATACCGCATTAATCATCACATCGCCCATTGACCGGTTGACCAAATGGAATATTGCACCGGAAGGGTATTTTCAAAAAGATTCAACAACAAAGGAACAAAACAAGGTATCGCTTCCGGTATTCAATTGTTATACCCATAAAAAATATTTTACAGATATTTTTCTATGCGACAGCATAACTATTAACTGGAAAGCCACGGTATCGGAACCGTGGATCAAACTATCAGTAACAGAAGGTACATTACTACCCGAATCAGGTAAAACCGATTTACGTATATGGGTTGATATCGATTGGTTAAAAGTTCCGCAAAAAGAAAAAATAACAGGACAAATCATATTTGAAGCAGCCGGTAAAAAAATGCCACTTGAAGTAACAGCCCTGAATTATACAAATTCATTAAACACCTATAATGGAGCCATAGAAGACAATGGTTATATTTCATTATATGCCACCAGCTTCACCCGCAAAAAAGACAAGTTGCCATCACAATGGATATTGTATCCCGGTTTAGGGCATACCGGCAATACGCTTCTTGCGCAACTGGATTTACCCATACCAATAACTGGTGCCTCGGCTATAAAAGAAGAAGCCGCCAGTGTTGAATACAATTTTTATACATTCACAGCCGGCGCTCCCGTGATCAATATATATTCTCTACCTACTCACCCACTGAATACCAATTTCAGTATGCGTTATGCCATTCAGTTAAATGATGGCCCGCTTCAGTTTCTGGATTTTAAAACAGTAGGAAGAAGTGAGGAGTGGAAACAAAATGTATTAAACAACCAGGTTGTAAAAACCGCTGTGCTGCCATTTATAAAACCAGGTATGCAAACGCTGAAAATATATGTGGTTGACCCCGGTGTGTTGCTCGACCGCATTACGATTAGCCTGGGCGGCCTTCAACCCGCATTTGGTGTAATTCCTGAAACTAAAATGATGAGATAAAATGAAAAAGGTGTGCCGGTTCACGACACACCTTCGTTAACTCATCAAACATACTGATCAGTATTCTGAAATTGATGTTCTGTTATCGGGTAAAATAAACTGATTTTTGTAAGGTCCGTCTTCCCACTTATTATTTTTCCAAAGCATTCCGGTTGCTTTATAGTCCGGAATGGTTTGGCTTGTGTTGTGATACACCGCATTTGTATAATCCTTATCCTCTGCATCGGTCGACCACTTCCAGAGATTACCCGTAACAACCATATTGGTAACAGGTACGGCCAGCGGTGCATGCAAAGCAATGCCATAGCCATGTAAAATAAAATAATTATCACTTACCGTACAATGATCATAGCCGGAGAAACCATCCTGATCACCATCTGAATACATAGCAACCATTCCCGAAAAGCCACCATCTGCACTATAAGGACCATTAAACTCTATTCGATTGCGCGAGAAATTAAGGTAATACTGTCCGCCCCAGGTTTGTATGGCATCTATATGATCGCCTGAACCCGCAGCGGCCGGATCGGGTGTTATCCAGTTTTCTGTAACAGTGATATTATCTGAATAAACATTTTCAAGACCAGAATGAGGAAAATAGCAACGATAAACAATACCCGCTGCCGGTTGCCGGCCCCATTTTCGACCTACGGAATTGAAAGCTGTGAGTTCACAAAAAAGCGCAGCGCCGCCGCCACCATTACCGGTTGGGTGATTCAATAACATGCTGCCTTTGCAACCACGCAGTACCAGCCAGCCTGAGTTAACAGTGATCTCTGAGCCGATGTTGGCGCCCTGCAATACTACAGTACCTGCAGGAAATGAAAACCCATCGATCGTTTCTCCACCTGCTCCTACAGTGCGTGCCAAACTACCCCAACCACTCAACGCCGTACCGTTAAAACTTCCTCCGGGTACGGTAGTGAATGAGGTGATCGAAATGCCGGCTGGTCCAACTATTGAAGTGGTAAGCTGTGAACCATGGGTGATGCTGCCTGTATTAAGCGTGGTAACATCAACTGTATTGCTGGCTGCAGAACTATTGCCAAAAGCATCTTTTGCTTTTACATAAAAACTATAGGCAGTACCCCCACTTAAACCAGTAACCGAAAGGGATGTGGTTGTAACAGTATTAACCAATGTTCCATTGCGAAAAACTTCATAACCGGTAACACCTATATTATCTGTTGAAGCAGACCAGTTGAGTGTAGCGCTGTTGCCGGTGATATTGGAGGCTGTGAGACTTGCAGGAGCCGATGGTGGCGAAGGATCATCATTTGCCGGTACAAATTCAATATCCCTGAAGTAATTTGTATTTTCATACGACTGTGTGGGAAAGCTTCCGGGCGAATAAACGTAAACGCCATTGTTTCCGGCGATACTGCTGAGGGGGCCATTCGTGATCGCCACAGCAAATGCATTGTTGGTAGCCGCATATTTGCTCACCGAATTAACAGAAACAACATACACAACATTCGAATCAATATGAAAAGGTGTATCCAGAGTTACGGTTTGCCAACCAGTGTCGGTTTCGGAAGAAAAAACCGCAGACTTCAATAGGGTGCCACCTGCAGACCATAAACGTCCGGTATGCGTACCCGTTTCTCCTGCAACTTTGTAGTACCTGAACTTTGTAATGTTACCGGGTAAAATGGATTTGAATTTCATACCCAGTTCCAGCGGATTTTCGGTGTCAATCCTTGCCGGCAGTTGCGTGGTTAATACAGAATAGGTTCCGGTGCTGATTTGTTGACTTTTTTCGAGCGTATCAGGATCAATTTCTCTTTTACAGGCCATTAGCGACAACACGATGAAGGATATAACTATCGCTAACCGGCCAATAGGATAACATTTTTTTTTCATGAGTAAGATTATTGTAGCGTTAACACGCAACAATTATACCTTTCTTAAGCATTGTGAAGAAAATTAAACTGTTTTCAAAAAACAATTAAATACATTAATCATTTCCGTTATATAATAAAAAAAACTCTGCAATATTTTGCGGAGTATTTGTTTATGATTGCAGCTAAAAAAAGCAGGCAGTCATTGGTAGGCCTCCCCGAAAGAGCGACCCCCGCTTCACTGCATATGCTTAATTTTTCTTTTCTACCAATGCTTTACCACATTTGGGACAAACACCATCTTTGGTAAGCGCTACCTGCGGATGCATGGGACATGTATACACCTTGCCAACTTCGGCTTTCATTTGTTCTTTGGGAGATAAATTCAATTTCTTACCGCATTTGGGACATTTGCCGGGATCGTGACTAAACACATCAACATGCACCGGACAAACATAGTTTTTTGCTGTATTGGATTTAATCTGTTCTTTAGTTGAAATGGTCAGCGCCATGCCGCATTTCGGACATTTACCCGGTTCATGCTTTACAATATCAGAATGCATGGGGCAGGTATAATAAGTTGCCTTTTTGGTGGTATCAACTTTACCAGCCTTTGATTGCGCCAACACACCGTTTACAACAAACAGCATTGTTACCGATAGAATAAGTAATGCTTTCATGATTTTAAATGTTAATGATTGATTGCTCTAAATTACGGTAACAGAATGGCGAAGGACCTGAGATTCGTCATAACGCCTGTTGATAGAAATCAACCCCGGCAATCGTAACAGGCGAAAGAGCTATGCATGTGCTATATTAAACCGGCAATAAAAATAACTGCCTTTACCAATTTCGGATACTACGCCAATTTCTCCGCCCATGGCTTCGGCAAACTCTTTACTGATAGCAAGCCCCAAACCCGTGCCCTTTTTTTCACGAATGCCAGGTACGCGGTAAAACCGGTCGAATATTTTATGCTGCAGAGTTGTTTCAATGCCTATACCAAAATCCTGCACCCCTATTTCAATATGCCGTTCATCGGGCACAGCTGATTTAATAACCACATGATCATTTTCAGCAGAATACCGTATGGCGTTGGTTAAAAAGTTGTTGATGATCCAAACCGCTTTTTCAGGATCGGCCTGAATGGAAGGTAATTTGTCTGCTATTTGTTGTTTAATAAGGATGTTCTTTTCTTTTGCGGCATTTTGCACCGAAGCCAGCGCCATGGATATAATTTCATTTACCTGCGCCGGCTGCATGTTCAGTTGTATTTTACCACTTTCAACCTGCGACATATCGAGCAATTCGCTTAAAATGCGCAACAGCCGATGGTTATCGTCTTTCAAACTTTTCACAAGCTCTTTTTGCTCGGTGGTTAACGTACCTATTCGTTCATCTTCAAGCAAGCGCAAACTAAAATCTGACGACGCCAGTGGTGTTTTTAACTCATGTGATATGGTGGCTATGAAATTGGTCTTTGCCACATCCAGTTCTTTATACGGCGTTATATTTTTTAAAACGATCACATGCCCTACCTTCTCATTCTCCTGGCTTATTTCGATATACTCTTTTGCAAAATAATTCTCTTTATCGTTCACTACTATTTTAAACGGCATGCCATTTTCTTCGTTAGTTAAAAAACGGAACAGGTCGTTTCGTTTTTGAATATCTTCCTGGCGTTGCCCCACCATATCGGCCTCTTTTAAATTCAGCAATTGCAATGCCTGCTGGTTGGCAAACAGTATTATTCCGTTAGTATCAATTCCAATACTGGCGTCTTTCATGGAATTGATCACCGTTTCGGCCCTTTTCTTTTCGAACATAATCTTTGCCAGGTTGCTGTGCTCATATTCATTCAGCTGTTCGGCCATATCGTTAAACGCTTTGGCCAGTTCGCCAAACTCATCCTTACGCTCAAGGTGAATGCGCTGACTATAATTTTTATTGGCAATAGCCTGAATACCTTCTGTAAGCTTTGTAATGGGATTGGCAATTAATCCGGGGAAATTAACAATGAAGGTAAAACCGATCAGCAAACAAAGCGTAATGATCATGGTGATAATCACCTTTGCATTTTCAACCGCCTGTTGTGCAGCTGCATTTTTTTCATCAATGGCCTGCAGATTGATATGTATAATCCGGCTGATGCTCTTCTGCAGCGCCATTTGCAAAGGCATTGAATCGTCGTGCTTCAGAAACTGGTTGTAATCGTTATGCAATGTGCTGGTAACAGCCGTCTCACCTTTTTCAGTGATATTTTGTTCCTGTGCCGTTAGGTTTTCTTCAAATAATTTCCGGGCCGAATCGCGTTGTTTTTCCCAGGTGGTAAGCGCATCGAGCATCTTACGGCCGTATTCAACACTTTTATAATTGTCTTTCAAAACGTCCTGCGAATCGGTGCTGATCTTGTTAAAATAATAAAACCCTATGCCGCCAACCAGCAGCAGCAATACAAACAGAAAAACAACGCCCAGGGCTACTTTCGATTTAAGCTTTAATGCCATTACGATAAAATAATAATATCAATATCTTTTTCAGACAGGGTTCTTAACAGCTGATTAAACAAATTGGTCCTCAATATAACCTGAAATAGGTTCAGATGCGGCTTGCCAATACAAATAGTGGTGATCTTTTTTTCGATAGCCGTTTGAATGATTTCCTGTGAAATGCTTTTGCTTTTCACCTGCAATACTTCGGCGCCCAATTCGGTAGCCAACTTCAAATTGTTGATAAGATGGCGTTGTGCAGCCAGTGGGATTTTATCCAGCTCTTCATTGGGGGTTTGCACATACAGCACATACCAGTCGGCATTATAATACGATGCCAGCCGCCCCGTTTTTCGAATAATTCGCTGAGCGGCTTCGTGCGACGACGAAATGCAGGCAAGGAACCGTTCGTGCTGCCAGGTTTTGTTTTTGGTAACCGTGTAATCAACTTTTCGCTCAACCTGACCAGCTACTTCTTTTAAAGCCAGCTCGCGCAACTGCAAAATTTTCTCGGGTTGAAAAAAGTTAGTCAGCGCCTGTTGTACTTTATTGTGGTCGTATATTTTTCCTTCCTGCAGGCGGGTAATAAGCTCCTTTGCAGTAAGGTCGATATTCACCACTTCATCGGCCATTTGCAACAACTTGTCGGGCACCCTTTCTTTTACTTCTACACCGGTAATTTGTTTTACATCTTCATTAATGCTTTCAATATGTTGAATATTTACGGCAGTGATCACATCAATACCTGCATCGAGAATGTCCACCACATCCTGCCATCGTTTTTCATTCTTACTGCCAGGGATGTTACTGTGCGCCAGTTCATCTACAATAACAACTTCAGGATGCAATAATAAAATCGCCTGTACATCCAGTTCATCCAACTGCTTGCCTTTATAAAACACCTGGCGACGCGGGATCAGCGGCAATCCTTCAATAAGAGCATGTGTTTCCTTCCGGTTATGGGTTTCAACATATCCTACTTTTATATTTATCCCTTTGCGAAGCAGGTCGTGCGCTTCCTGCAACATGCGGTATGTTTTTCCAACACCGGCGCTCATGCCAATGTATATCTTCAGCTTTCCGCGAACCGACTTATTAGCCAGGTCAAGGAAATGCTGCACCTGTTCATCTTTATCGTTGGGCGTGCTCATATGTTAAAAACTCACTGCTGCCGAAAAGGTAACAGCGGCATTATTGGCGGTAAGATTTTCATTATTCTTTATAAAAATATCGTCTTTGCTGTTCAGCATTCTTCCTTCGAGGCGTAATGCGATGTTCTTTACCGGCAGGTAATCAACGTTGGCAGAAAAGCCTGAAGTTTTAAAACCATTTTCAGTTCCGGTGCTGATAATTACCCCATGTTCATCGCTGTAATATTCGCCTCTGAGTGCAATGGCCCAATGATCGGCCGGCGTATACCGCAACATAGCCACGGGTGAATACCAAACGTTATAGTCGCTGCTGCCTTTATGTTTCTGCTCCTGTCCGATATCAAAACCAAGGGTCAGCCCAAACCGGTCGGTCAACTGAAGTATTCCATATAAGTTATGAAAATATCTCCAAAGTCTTGCTGTATCTGGTTTATCAGTGCCTAAAAAGGTGCTGTAATTCAACGAAACTTTATCTGATGGCTTAAACTGAATTTGCGTGCCCCAGCTCATTAATGAATTACCGGCAACCCGCTGAATGCGCTGCCAGCCATTTAAAGCCATGGCGCTGAAAACCCATTTATTGTTATCAGTTGCATAAGTTAGTTTGGCGCCGCTTTCAAAGTAAGGCGAATTATCTGCCAGTATGCTTCTGGTCACCGTCCAGCAATCTTTGCTGATAGCGCTTTCAAAACCTATATGCGAAGGCATAATACCCATGTCGAGCCATATATTTTTTTTGCTGCTTAATTTATAGCCAACGTTTGCTTCAAACACATTTTTCAACACACCGGGTTCGGCCGCATAATTTGCATTCATATACGTTCCTGCAGCCAATGCTATATTGGCCCTTACCCGCTCTGCCGTGTAACTGCCCTTTACATAAGCAAGGTTAACATTGAACTCATTGCTGCGGTTATGACTGTACAAAAACCCGGGTCGGTTATTATCTGCAGGCTTGCCAAAGTCATAACTGTAATATGCTTCTGCATATCCGCTAATGCTTAATTGTCCTTTAACTTTCTGTTGTGTTGTTGTATCCTGTGCCATACAGGTAGCTGTAAATAACACAGCTATGCCTGTTACATTTTTTTTCATCGTTGTTACTTATGTTCGATGTTATCAGAATAAATTACTTCCAGTAGCGGTGGCACAGTTTTGAACTGTACCACCGCTACTGCTACTTCAAAGCATCGAGGGCCACATTCAGTTTCAATACATTTATTTTTGAAGGGCCTAAGATGCCCAGCAAAGGTTTATCAATATGTTCATCTACCAGCGATTTCACTTTTTCTTCCGTTAATCCACGTACGGCGGCAACACGTTTCACCTGTATGTAAGCCGATGCCGGTGATATATCAGGATCTAAGCCACTACCCGAAGCGGTAACCAGTTCTGCCGGTATCTGTTCTTTTTTAATACCCGGATTATGTACCAGAAAGGTATCGATTCTATCCTGAACTGTTTTCAGGTAATCAGGATTGGAAGGCCCTTTATTGGAACCTGCCGAACCGGCTGCATTGTAATCCACCGCTGAAGGACGGCTCCAAAAATATTTGTCATCGGTAAATTTTTGTCCAACGTTGGCATAACCCACCACTTTACCGTTTACCGAAATAGTTTCGCCTTTTCCGCCACCTGGCGCCAGTTTGCCAGCCAGGGCAATGAATAAGGGGAATATACCGGCACAGATGACCAGCAATAAGAAGGTAAGCTTCAGCGATATAGAAAAATTCTTCATCTTAAAATCATTTAATACAGTTACATAAATAATGCTAACAGCATATCGATCAGTTTTATACCAATAAATGGTACAACAACACCCCCTCCTCCATATATCAACAGGTTTCTTCTCAGCAGGGCGCTGGCGCCAATTGGTTTATACGCTACGCCTTTCAATGCAAGCGGAATCAACATGGGAATAATGATGGCATTGAATATGATCGCCGACAGAATAGCCGATTCAGGGCTTTTCAATCCCATGATATTCAAATGCTGCAAAGCAGGTATAGAAGTAATGAACAGGGCCGGAACAATAGCAAAATATTTTGCCACATCGTTGGCAATTGAAAATGTTGTTAATGTTCCGCGGGTGATCAGCAACTGCTTGCCAATTTCCACTACTTCGATCAGTTTGGTGGGGTCGTTGTCCAGATCCACCATGTTGCCGGCTTCTTTGGCAGCCTGTGTTCCACTGTTCATAGCCACGCCCACATCGGCCTGTGCAAGGGCGGGCGCATCATTGGTACCATCACCCATCATGGCAACCAGTTTACCGGTAGCCTGTTCTTTACGGATGTAGTTCATTTTATCTTCGGGCCTTGCTTCGGCAATAAAATCATCTACACCAGCCTTATTGGCAATATATTTTGCGGTAAGCGGGTTATCACCGGTAACCATAACCGTTTTTACGCCCATTTTACGAAGGCGCTCAAAACGTTCCTGTATACCGGGTTTGATAATATCCTGTAATTCGATCACCCCTTTTATTTCATTATTTATTGCTACAACCAATGGCGTACCGCCATCACTGGAAATTAATTTTACCCGTTCTGCGGTTTCGGCAGGAACTTTATTTCCGGCTTTTGTTGCCATATCGCGAATAGCATCGAAGGCGCCTTTACGGATCTTTGTGCCATCAGCGAGGTTCACGCCGCTGCTTCTTGTTTCGGCAGTGAATTTCACAAAGGTGACGCCGCTTCCAGAACGCAGGTTTGGAATGGTAGCCCCTTTTGTTTGCGACAGTTCAATAATTGATTTTCCTTCGGGGGTATCATCAGCCAGAGAACCATATACTACCAGGTCGATAAATTCTTTTTCATGCACGCCATTCGCAGGATAAAAATTGGTGGCCTTGCGGTTACCAATGGTAATGGTACCGGTTTTATCGAGCAACAGCACATCTACATCACCGGCGGTTTCTACGGCCTTACCGCTTTTTGAAATTACATTGGCGCGTAATGCTCTGTCCATACCCGCAATACCAATGGCCGATAACAAACCGCCGATTGTAGTAGGGATCAAACATACAAACAGCGATATAAATGCCGCAATGGTGATAGGCGTATTGGCATAATCGGCAAAAGGCTTCAGCGTTACACACACAATAATAAATATGAGTGTAAAAGCGGCCAGCAGAATGGTAAGCGCAATTTCATTCGGCGTTTTTTGCCGGCTGGCGCCTTCAACCAGCGCGATCATTTTATCTAAAAACGTTTCACCGGGTTGGGTGGTTACCTGTACCACAATGCGGTCGCTCAATACTTTTGTACCACCTGTTACCGAAGATTTATCACCACCGGCCTCACGAATCACCGGCGCCGATTCGCCGGTGATTGCCGATTCATCGATAGTGGCAATACCTTCTACTATTTCGCCATCCATTGGTATTACATCCCCTGGCTCGCATACAAAGTGATCGCCTAAACGCAGTTGCGAAGAGGGAACTACCTTGATTTCCTTAGTAAAAATTTCACCCGGAGTCATTACTTTTTTCGCGGGTGTTTCTTCCCTGGTCTTGCGCAAACTTTCGGCCTGCGCCTTGCCTCTTGCTTCGGCCAGTGCTTCGGCAAAGTTGGCAAACAGTACGGTTATCAGCAGAATGGCAAATACTACTATATTATACCATAATGCACCCTGGGTGTTGTCGTGTGTTATGATCTGATACAATACCACGGCCAGCATTACAAAGGTGCCGATCTCTACGGTAAACATCACCGGGTTCTTTACCATTAACCGGGGACTTAGTTTTATAAAGGATTGTTTGATGGCGGTATTTACCAAAGCCGGATCAAACAATTTTATTTCGCGTTTTCTTTTTGACATATAATTACTTTTTTTCGTGACCATTAACCACTCACCATTGACTAAAATATTCCGCCAGTGGACCTAATGTCAGTGCCGGGAAATACGATAAGGCATTTACGATAATAATTACCGCCAGCGTCATTCCTCCGAATGTGAGCGAATCGGTGCGTAACGTACCGGCCGATTCGGGAATGTATTTTTTATTGGCCAGTAAACCGGCAATTGCAATGGGACCGATTATTGGTATAAACCTTCCAAAAATCAGTACAATACCTGTAGTTACATTCCAGAAGATATTATTATCACCCAGCCCTTCAAACCCGCTGCCATTATTGGCATTGGCCGAAGTGAATTCATACAGCATTTCTGAAAAACCATGATACGAGGGATTGTTTAACCAGCCCGATGGCTTTACAGACCATGCAAGATCGGGATGGTGTGCTACAAAATAAGCTGCGAGGGCGGTACCGCTTTTTATTAGGAAAGCCGATAACAACGTAATCAATGCTGCAATTTTTACTTCACGCGCTTCTACCTTATGCCCCATAAATTCGGGTGTACGGCCTACCATCAAACCACTGATGAAAACAGCAATGATGATGAATATATAATAGTTCAACAAACCAACCCCTACACCGCCATACAGCGCATTGATCATCATATCCAGCAAAATCACACCTCCCGAAAGGGGCATCAGGCTGTCGTGCATACCATTTACCGAACCGTTCGAGGTAGAAGTGGTAGCAATACTCCAGTAAGCAGTAGCCGCAGATCCCAGGCGCACTTCCTTACCTTCCATACTTCCGATCTGTTGCGCAATACCCATGTGATCTATGGCCGGATTGCCCTTTGTTTCAAAATACAGGTTGATGCTTACAAAAGTTATAAACAAAAAGGTCATAACACCAAAGATCACATACGCCAGCTTTTTACGGTTGATGTAAAATCCAAGTGTAAATATTAATGCTATCGGAATAAGGATAATGGCAATGGATTCGATGATATTTGTAAAGTAATTGGGATTCTCAAGCGGATGGGCCGAGTTGGCGCCAAACCATCCGCCTCCGTTTGTTCCTAACTGTTTGATGGCGATCATACCGGCAGCCGGACCACGCGATACCTGAACCGTATCGCCCTGCAGTGTGGTAATGGTGTCTTTACCATCAAAGCTGGCAGGAGAGCCATTAAAAGCCAGTACAATACCCATCACTATTGATAACGGCAATAAAATACGTGTAATTGATTTTACCAGGATGCTCCAGAAATTGCCGAGGTTGCTGGTTGTTTTTTCTTTTAAACCATTGAGCAAGGCAACCAATGCAGCAATACCGGTAGCAGCACTTACAAATTGTAAAAAGGTAACAACAAACAACTGGGTGAAATAGGTTAAGCCCGATTCACCGGAATAGTGCTGCAAATTACAGTTCACCAAAAAGCTGATGGCCGTATTAAAAGCCAGGTCGGGTGTTTGACCTGCATTGCCATCGGGGTTCAAAGGTAATTTATCCTGAAATACCAGTGCAATAAAAGCATAAACGAACCACAGCAGGTTAATGCTGAGTATGGCTTTTAAAAACTGTTTCCAGTTCATGCTTTCATTTGGGTTGATACCGCTAATACGGAAAATCAACCGCTCAAGGGGATTCATAAAATCGGTGATGGTGCGTTCACCCTTAAAAACTTTGGCTATGTATTTGCCCAGCGGAAAAGCTAATAATACCGTAAGCAGAAACATAACCAGTACGCCAAATAATTCTGTATTCATGTGAGTAATGTTGCCGGTTAAAATTTTTCGGGTTTAATTAATACGTATAACAGGTATCCAAAAACCCCTACCGATAAAATGAATAATGCGTTGATCATGCTTTATATATTTTCAAAAAAGTCAATAGATTTAAAGAACAGGTAAAAACAAACAAGTCCGGATACGAAGAGAATCAGCGTTAGCATTGTTGTATGTTTTGTTTTAAGGAATAATTGTTGCCTGAAAATTGCCAACAGTATGCCGGTAAACAAGGCGGACTATAACAAAGGAGCAAGTTGTTAATTAACACAGAGTTGTGACTTAGCAGCGGATACATGCCAGGTGACTGAAAAAATAAAACCTTTCCAAAATGAAAGGGTCGTTTATCAAAATGGAAGGGTTAGGTGTTTGTTGACAGAATATATTTTGAAGCCTGATTGTAATTAATTACCTGAAAAATCAACTAATGAAAAGCCTGGCAAAATGAAATTAATAGCACATATATTAATGAAAGGGATAATTTAGCATCTTAAATAACAGGCACAGCTTAATACTTTTTGTTGTTATAAAAAAAGGATCAAATGAGTTCATCGTCACCGGCTTTGTTTCACAAACGAATTACAGCCGCAGGAATTTTAATCGCTACCGGTATTGTATTTGGCGACATTGGAACCTCTCCATTATATACGCTCAATGCGGTTTTTCATGGCAGAGTGATCACTGAGGATGTGGCATTAGGCGCCTTGTCGGCCATCTTCTGGACATTGTTTTTTCAAACCACGCTTAAATATGTGATCATCACCCTGCAGGCCGATAACAAAGGCGAAGGGGGCATATTTTCTTTATACGCATTAATAAGAAGATTCTGGGGCCCCTGGTTGCTGATACCAGCCATGGCTGGTGGCGCTTTTTTAATGGCTGATGGAATTATTACGCCTCCCATTTCGGTGGCATCTGCTATTGAAGGACTGGAAAAAGTTGCGCCGCATATCAATACGGTC
>Ga0114129_10007684_pt1 | contig 15343 bp, 11 predicted proteins | sample RhiMetdeltSRZDD1_FD_80071 | JGI IMG/M metagenome (GOLD analysis project Ga0114129, IMG submission 80071) | Populus rhizosphere microbial communities from Tennessee, USA - Rhizosphere MetaG P. deltoides SRZDD1 (version 2) (version 2) | ecosystem: Host-associated > Plants > Roots > Rhizosphere >...
CCCATGGCCGCCCAGAAATTTCCGGAGCGAAGGGCCGTCATCCAAGGTAGGCCGTGATGCGCCCCGGCTGATGGCCCCGGAATTTCTTTCAAGTCCGCCTCGCTGGCGCCGGGCTTTTCGGCGGGAGTATCGCGAAACCACCAGTACCAGAGTCCGCTCCACAACACCCCCAAGACCCCGAACAGATAGAAGGATGCGCGCCAGCCATAACGGACCTGGATCGGCACCACCAGTAAAGGAGCGATGGCGCCTCCAAACTGGCTTGCCATTAACGAGAATCCAAAGGCACGGCCTCGCTCATGAAGCGGAAACCATCGCCCGATGGCAATGGAGGCATTCGGAAACGCACCGGCTTCGCCCACTCCAAATAAAAAGCGTGTCAACAGCAGCGGATAGTAACTGTTCACAAGGCCTGTAATCGTCGTGAAAGCGGACCACCACAACACTATCCGCGTGAGCACGCGCCGAGGCCCGATACGATCGCCCAGCGCTCCGGTGGGAATTTCGAATACGGCATACGCGATCGTGAAGACGCCCATCACCCAACCCCACCCCACGGGACCAATATGAAGCGCTTCCTGTATGCGTGGTCCAGCTACGGAAATACACACACGGTCCAGATAAGTAATAACCATGAGCAGACACAATAGGCCTAGAACGCGTGTGCGATATCTCGACATGCCGCAGTATTGTTGCAGTCATTCGAGAGACTTCCAAGAAAGTCGTTGAGCTTTTATTTAGACAATTACAACGGCTTGGCGCTCAATCCCGCGGACTTTCTGCAAAACGCACTCAGCCCCTGATTAAACGTTGACGCATCATCCCAGAAAGCGGCATGCCCAGCGTTGGCGATAATCTGAATTTGTGCTTGAGGTAAGTCCGCTTTGTGCCGGTCGGCTGCGGCCAGCTTGACAACCGCATCAGCGGCACCGTGGGTAATCAGTACGGGCTTGCGGATTTTCGGCAGAAGGTCATCGTTGTTCAGGGAACGGGAGAACAGCGCCTGACGAACGTAAGGAGGCACGGACAGGCTGTAGCCCAGCATTCGATACAGGTCTTCGCTTGAAGGCTCTTGAGCAAAGCACAGTCGCAACAACGATTGCAGACTGCGTACGCTTTCCGTTACATCGCTCGAAAAGAAACCGGGCACCAGACTGAGAAACTCAGACGTGATGAGGGATGTCGCCTCCTCGCTTCCAAGTTTTGTAATTCCACCGACGATGTTGATACCGCCGATAGCATCTTCGCCGTAATGCCGGATGTAATCGAGAATCACGAGCGGTCCGTATGACCAACCGGACAAAATCGGATGATCAAGATTCAGAGTCTTTATGATCGCGTCGACGTCATCAGCCCAGAGCCGCGTGTCCAAATAGAGGTCCTCAGGCTTATCCGAAAGACCATGCCCCCGCAGGTCCATAGCGACCAGCCGGTTGTCATTGGCCAGATCTGAATTCAGCTGTCGGCTCCAGGTGAGCCAGCACTGCGAAAAACCATGGAGGAACAGAATTGGACGACCGTTGGAGTTCCCAGTCTCAACGACATGAAGCTGTGTACCTTTACCGCCGACGATTTTATGAGTCTTCATCATTTTTCTCCCGTCCTTCTCTTACGTACTCGATAGAGAGTGGCGCAAACAGAAGGTAACTAATCAACACCACTTTTAAAATCCTAAGCGCATTTGGAAATTCCATTACGTCACACTTTCCTGTGGTCCAATGCAAACTTGATGCTCAAATTTCCATGAAAGAAAGGAAAAGTAAATGAGCTACTTCGGACACCGCTGGAACGGACGCTTTGCCTGGCAGTTACAACTAGCGCGATCACTTTGTGCGGCAGGGGTCATAGTCGTGCTTGCGGCGGGCGGCTCCTCGGCACAAAGGCCGTCGCCTACGCAAGAAATCGATAACCGGCCGGCTGTCAGTCAAGCGACCGGCGTGGCTGCAGGCGTTCCCACCATCTATGACGCGCAGCGTCTCGTCGGGGAATACATCCGTGATGGTCGCTACGATGAAGATGTGGCCAAAGTGGTTGGCCAAGCGCGAGCCTGGCTTGAGGAGCGAGCAAAAACTGCTATGAAGCCGGCGATCGTTCTTGATATCGACGAGACATCGCTTTCCAACTGCCCGGCATATCGAGTCAATGGCTGGGTTCGTATCGTCAATGGCGCGTGCGATCTTCAGCAGGGCCCGTGTGGTCTGAGAGCATGGCAAGCACTCGGCCAATCGAAGGCGATCGCACCAACGCTGTCGCTGGCGCAACGTGCTCGGGAGCTAAGCGTGGCGGTAATCTTCATCACCGGCAGGCCCTCAAGCCTCCGTGAAGCTACGGAACGCAATCTCAGGGATCAGGGATACGAGTGGACTGGGGTCATACTCCAGCCCGAAGGCGCTCAGTTTGCGAGTGCCGCAGATTTCAAGGCTCCCGAACGACGGAAGCTCACAGATCAGGGGTATACGATCGTTCTCAGCCTCGGCGACCAGGATAGCGATTTGATCGGCGGCTATGCGGAAAAGACCTTCAAGCTACCCAACCCCGTTTACTATCTGCCTTGAACATGGGACTTGGAATAACCCAGATGGAATATGAGTAGGTTTGGCCTAAGTTCGGCGATTTACGTGCGCGCTTTATAAGCAGAACACTATCGCCATTGTCGATTGTTTGAGGAGACGCAATGGGCAGACAAGAGCGGCACGTTCCGATAAAGCATCTCGTCGGATTCATGTTTGGTCTGGAAGAACTAAACGAATACGAAACAGATCACTTACGTTGGTGCAAAGACTGTTTCGACCGCATGTTGGAGGAAACCGCCAAACACTTGCGGAAACAAGATTCGGAAGAGGACAAGCAACGAGCTGCATGAACTTTAGCAACACGGCCGCGGGGAAGACCGCTAAAAGCGCTAAAGACGGAGATACTTGTCCGAGAACAAGTTACCGGGTACCGAGTAGATCTTGTCCGGCAGCGCGATCAATTTATCCCTTCATATCTTTCGGCTTCATCTTAGGCGAGGCGCAACTGCATCAATGATGCAACCGCTTGTCCGGCCGCAATGTCTGGCTGAATAACAAGTTCGAGCACTTTCACATTCGAAAGCTGCACGCGGTAGTCCTCGACCTCTCGTACCGTCCCGGGCGGGCTAAAATTCCACTGCTGTCGAGCGATTTCGCGATAAGCGTCACCGCTCCCAGAAGTCCAACGCAATACAAATTCATGTGTTCGGACAATTTCGATTTCCTCAAAGACCACGAAAATGCGCGCCAACTTCTGCGGCTGATCAAAGACGATGCGGATCCTTTGCTTACCGGCGCCGGCCGCACGCCAACCTCGGTTCGCACCCGGTAAGATTGCGGACTCGATAGGGAATGAATCATTTTCGGAAGTAACCTCGACCTCTGCGAGCTTCGCAATATCGAGCCATTCTTCCTTTCTCCAGTCAGTTACTTCGTCAAAACCAATGATGCGCTTTCTCATATCATTCGATTACGCCACCTGCGGAGTTCATGTCAACGTCTACTTCGACGCGTGTGAGGCATTGAAAGCCGGTTTGCAACCCGCGGTTTAAGGGCTGTCGTTAAATCCGCGGTTTCGATTTCATGATCCTGAATTCAGTGGAAAGCGGTGGGGATTGAATGCCTTATCCGGATCGCTGTTTGGGTACTCGTCGAAGTTTTGCAGGTCGCCCGAATCATTTGGACTGTAAAGTCGAACGGTGGGAGTCAAAAGCAACGCTGCTTGGAAGGCGAAACTCCACTTCTGTACCGTCCTCAACGCGGCTCAAGACCTTGAGCCTGCCGCCGATCCGTTCGGCGGCTTCCCTCATTCCTGTTAGGCCCCAGTGCCCGTCGCGGCCTGACTTCAGCACGTTGGGGGAAATCCCGCAACCATCGTCTCGAACAAGAATTCGTAAGTGATTGGCAGTATATTCCAGGTGTAAATCGATATGATCTGCCCTGGAATGACGGAAGGCATTCACGAGCGCTTCCCGTCCGATGCGGTAAACGTCATCGCGAATGGCGGAACGTAGTGGCCGAGGTGTACCTTCGACGACGAGGCGGAAACCCACTCCTTGGGTGCCTACTTCCTGAGGGATTCGAGAAAAAGAGCTTGCCAAGTCCTTCGCGGAATCGATCGATGAGCGCAAGCCTCGAATGGTGTTTCGGCCTTCTTCGATGACCAGCCCCATCATTTTCAGAATGTGCTCCAGAACCGGGCGGGATGGTGAGCCTTCCGGCAATCCATCGACAGCAACGTGCAGCTGCATCGACGCACTGAGGACACCTTGTAACAAAGTGTCGTGTAATTCCTGAGCCACCCGCACACGTTCCGCCAGCCGTTCCTCAAAGAGCAGATTCAGCTTTGCGCTCATTTGGCGAAGGCGCATTCGATGGACGCCGTAGATAACGACGGCCGCGCTAATCACGCACAACGGATAAAACCACCATCTTTGCGTGAAAGGCAAACCGCCTTTTGTGACGGCGGACGCCAACACGCCATCGGTCGGCAGCGTATCGGTAGTGGGCGGCGGATGAAAGTCGGGCTCCACGAGCAGGGCAGCATACTCAGAGCCTGGGTGGGTCCAGTTGCTCCATTTCGATTTATCCTGAATTTCTGTGAAGGGGCGGTCTGTTAACGGCTGGACCCACCACGTTGTTTGACCTCTCGCATACAGGACGATCTTCTGCCCCGGGCGCGCCCCGATGACCCGACCCTGTATGAGGCTTACCTTCTCCGGATTATCCGCCCCGGCAAGAGCAACACTGGTAAATGTGATTCGCGGAGCAGCGGCTCCGATGTCCGCTTCATGTGATGGAGTGCAACCTGACAGAGTCGCTGTAATTAAGCGTAGGGTTGCGCCAAGGAACCACGTTCTAGCTGTGACCGGCCATCGAAATCCGCGCCTCCGCCGCGAACCGTGTCGTCGTTTGGTTCGGATCTGCCAAATTGCCTCAACAATATGAATACCACTCTCCATCAAAAGCTTAGACGCGCACCGAATTGGCCCACTCGAGGTCCCGGAAGACCATTCAGATTTTCCGGAAGCACCTTACCGAAATCCGTCGTTCCGATCTGCGTGTTCGGTTCTTTGAAGCCATGGCGGTTGAAGACGTTGAACATCTGGAAGGACACGCGGAGTTGGTAGCGTTCCCCTCCGAACCGGTGGGACTTGCTCACCCCAAAATCTTCGGAGGCATAACCAGGGCCCCGCAATTCAGCCAGATAGCCCGGCGCGTTGCCGAATTCTCCGCTGATTGGATTCGTGAAACAGTCCGGATTGAAATAAGTTCCGCCCACCTTTCCGTTCCAATGTGCACTGATGTCGCATCCGGAAACGATGTTCGCATAAACGTTGTTGATTCCCGGATAGTAGACGTTGGCGGGGATCCGCAATGGAAATCCCATATTGTACCGAAAGCCGGCGCTGACGGACCACCCGCCTACGACTGCATTCAAAACAGTCCCCGAACCAGAAAGAAACGTTCTCCCCGGGCCAAAGGGCAGTTCGTACAACACATAGCCTTTCACAACGTGCTTCTGATCAAAGGAAGAAATTGTGTGACGTTCCTGCTCCAGGTTATACACGTCTTGGAGTGGGCCCGCCCAATAAAGGTCCTGAAAGGCATCATCGACATTGCCATGGGAAGATGAGAGGTTGTAGCTCGTCAGTATTGACAAACCATGCGTGGACTGCTTCCTTATCGTGACCTGTAGAGACCGGTAGTCGCTGTTGCCGAGCGGTGAGCTTACAAAGAACAGAGGCCCGAATGTCATAGCGACATTAGGGAACGGCGCAACGGAGGCCCAGCCCAAACCGGAGAAACCCGGTGTTGTTACCCAGGCCCACTGCTGGCCGGACTGCACAAGCGCTGTGTAATCGGACAGCTTTGGCTGGTTCGCGGCCACGTACCCGCTCTCGAGATGATAGCCATGATTTTGGATAAAATTGGCCTCAACGACCAGGCCGCGGCTTATTTCACGCTGAACTCCGACCGACCACGCCTGGACATTTCCGAGCTGTAGCGAATGAGGGTCGATCGACACCATGCCCCATCGCGTGAAATTGGGATTTTTATCGATGTCTGCACCACGCCCTGGATAGCCGCTGTCCCAATTGAACGGTGTCAGTACCTGGTTGTTCAAAACGAACCCCGGGTTGAAACCATACGGAATGCCACTCCACGTATTCAGGTTTAGGGGCACGTAAGACACGCCAAAAGATGCTCGCGCAACCGTCTTCGGCGTTAGTTGGTAGGCTCCGCCGACAAATCCCGAGAAATTGTGGAAGTACTGGCTTTTCTCGAATGAGTCCCCACCGCTGTTAGCAAACTCCAGTGCCCCTGGCAGACCTGTGACAGGGTTGATGGCGGACGTGTTGAAATTAGACCAATGGCCGTATTTCTCGTGATAGCGGCCATTGAAGTCCCAGCGTAAATCCAGATTCAGAGTTAGCCGAGGTGTGAGCTTGATGTCGTCCTGTGCGTACAGCCAGACTGACTTTCGGCGGCCGTACGTATTATTCGGCTCGCTAACCGATGCCTGGTTCACGCGGCCCAACAAGAAGCTCGCAAATCCAAATCCAGCGTCCGTACCGAAAGTGCCGGCGGTTTGTGCCGGATCAAATGTGAATGTCGGCACTCCGAAGTCACCATGCGAGTTGAACTGCTGGACCCGCAACTCAGTGCCGAATCGGTAGGTGTGTCGTCCCCGAACCCAGGACAAATTGTCGCTGTAAATAAAGGTGTTCGCAGCGTAATCGTCGTTAAACTGGCTGCCAAGGCCACTCTCGTCGATAGGCTTACCCGCCACATACCGATGCTGGTCGCTGTTGACGCCCTGAAACTTGATGACCGGAAAATTGCCTGCGCCAAAATCGCCGAGACCCAGAGTGCTAGACCAGTCCCCGATTCGTGACCGCGCGATGCTTGGGTTATAAAAGCGATTGAACGCGACGCTGAACACATTCAGCAGATTTCCGGACAGCGTCCAGGAATCCCGCAGGCGTATCGATGGTGCAGTCGTGTTGTGGTCATAGGCGTTGGCCATAGGTCCGCCGTCTTCGGATCCTGGTGACCAAATGCCACCTTGGTCGGACAACAGCCTCGGAATATTCGAATATATAAAGGATCCGCTCAGGCGATGGCTTCGCGAGGCATTGTAATCAAGCTTAATGCTGAATTGATTGTTTTCGTACGAAGTCGCAGGCGTGCTGAGTGGCAGCGCATTGTTGTTCGTGAGAGTTGGTGCCAGTGGTTGATAGTACTTTTTGTACAGGTCAAGGATTTTCCTGGAGGCGTTGCTGACGCGGTTCATGGGAATAATGTTTCCCGGGAACGCATCGCCGGTCTCAGGGTCCAGAATGGCGCCGCGATACACAGTTTGACCCACGCCATCCGTGCCGAGCACAACGGACTTGTCCAGAAGCGCGCTGAAATCACCGTTCAGAAAGGATGTGGTTGGGACTGTTGAGGTCAATCCTCCGATGCCATGGTTGGCGAAAGTATATCTTTCCAACGACGAATAGAAGAACAGCTTGTCGCTCCGGATTGGTCCACCGCCGCTCGCGCCATACGTGTACAAGCGATCATCGGGTTTGCCAAATACGCGTTGACAGTTGGCGAGCCGGGCAGAGTCTTCGCTCGCGACACCCATGCAGAGTCCCTCGTTGTATTTATTTCCCCAGGAGCGGGCATTGAGTGCCTCGTTGTGCATGTAGTAGACACCGCTGCCATGCCACGTATTGCTGCCCGACTTCATCTCGTAGCGGAACACCCCGCCACCACTGCGCCCCTCGTCAACACCCGTTGCCGCACTGGTTACCTGGAATTCCTCGACAGCTTCCATCGGTGGACTGGACTCACTGAGATATCCCCCGATCTGAGATACGGCCGACGCACCATCTATCATTACTTCTTTAGTCTTGCTAAGACTGCCGTTGATATGTGAATTGGAATCTTTATCCGGCGAGTTAGGACCCTTCCCTTCCACGCCAGGAACATAGGCAAACATAAAAGCCGAAAGATTGCGGCCGCCCTGCACGTTCAAAGGCAGCTCAGTCACGGCAGCATTGCTAAGGTTGGTCGAAATCGAGGACGTCATCGTCTGAAGCTGTGGTCGGTCCCGGAAGACCGTGACGTTCTCATTTCTCGAGCCAACGGTCAGCACAACATTAATCTCGACAGTTTCTCTGATGGCGAGATTAAGGCCTGGGTGCTCATATTTGTCGAACCCTTCTCTCACACAGACGAACGTGTAATGGCCAATTGGCAAGTTCAACAAGGTAAACCAGCCCCCCGTGTCCGTCGCGGTTGTGAACTGGACATAATTGTTCATGTTCGTGACGATGACTTGCGCACCAGCAATGGCAGCGCCGCTTGCATCCCGTACGGTGCCCCGGACCGTCGCACGATCCGATTGGGCAGACATTTCCAACGTGAGGGATAACAAACCCAGAAAAAAAAACGATGCAAACTTCATGCTCCCCCGCAATACCCACCCCCGTAGCACGGGTCTGAACTTTCACTCAGTTCCGCGAATAGACACGAACGTAGTCCACCATCATGCGGCGCGGAAAGACCGTGGACTCGTCTGGATTGCCCGGCAGGTCTCCGCCGACCGCCAAGTTCAAAATGATGAAAAAAGGATGATCAAATACCCAGCGTTGGCCGGGGGGTAAGTCGCCCGGGGTCTTTGTTGCGTACAGCTTGCCGTCGACATAAAAACGGAGCTCCTGAGACTCCCACTCTACGGCGAAAATGTGGAACTCGTTGGTAAACTCTCCCTTCGGAAGGGCGTACGCCTTTGTTAAGGGGTTCGTACCAGAGTATCCGGGACCGTGCACGCTACCGCGGATTATCGCTGGCTCCGAACCGATAATCTCCATGATGTCGATCTCTCCACACGCCGGCCAGCCTGCAGTCCGGAAGTCGTCACCTAGCATCCAGAACGCCGGCCAAACGCCCTTGCCCGTGGGAACTTGGATGCGGGCCTCGAACCTCCCATAACGCTGGCTGAATCGCCCGTCTGTCTTAAGGCGCGCCGACGTGTAGTTGCGCTTTACTCCATCGGGTCCCCTGAATTGTTCGCTAATCGCTTCAATGACGAGATTGCCATTCTCCTGGCGAACGTTTTGCGGACGGTGTGTGTAATATTGGAGTTCACGATTGCCCCACCCATTTCCACCACTCTCACTAACCCATTTGCTCCAGTCCGGCTCTGAGCCATTGGGACCGGTGAACTCGTCGCTCCACTTCAGAATCCACTCAATATTGGATTTCGGTTCGGTCGAAGCCCTGCCGACCACCTGTCCCAACGCACAGGCTACCGCGAGGACGGTAACGACGATGAAAACAGCCAGTGTTAAAGGTAACTGCATCTGTCCTGCTCAAAGCGACGCTGGCGCTTCGGTCGTTGCGGATGTTATTTGAAAGTGACGGCGTGCGAATCCCCTGGCTGAGGTGTTTTTGAGTAATACTTTCGGGTTACACGCGTTCGGGACCCCGAGTGAGCCGAAGGGAACCGGCCCTAACTGCCGCCCGATCTTGAGCTTGCCGTCGGAGCGGCTGACAAGTGCGAGAAAGAAAAGCACGAACCCGTGGAGTTCAAGACTATGGTCGCGACGAGAATTGAATCGCTATTCGACCTGTGGTGAGCTGCTGGTTCCTACCTCAGTACCCCCAATTGTGCAGCCGGTCGCTGACACTCGCCAAGCGATGTCGCCTATGAGTCCCGAAAGCGAATCAAAAAGAAATTTCTTTTTCTCCATGAGAACCTCATTGATCGCAGAAATTCACGACGCTTTTCAGCTCTCGCGTCACGAAACAAACATGGGGGAGTAACAATTTATAAACCGAAATGTGTCAGAAACACAGGATACGCGAACACGTTGCAGAGGGGAGCCCATGAAAAGAGTGCGCTGTACCTTATCACTAGTGCGCCCGGCTAGCATTGAGGACCCCTGCATCTCCTATAGAAACCAGATGTAGTGCTGGACTGGTCATATCAACTCGCGCAAAGAAATGAATCCATTTTTATGAATTCGGAAACGCTGAAATTGTGAATTTTGTGTTTCATGCGAGCTAAAAAGTAAATGCAAGCTGGCCGAGATACCTGTAAGTGGTATTTGCGCCCCGCTGGACTGGAACGAAAAATTGCTCAGCTGGATTGTTGGGACGACGTGCATTTTGGATGAAGAATAGGTTCTGCCATTGCAGTGCCCGCGTAAGGCCGAGATCAAAACGTACGGCATGGACGGCGATATTCGTAGTGGAGCCGGTTCCCAAGTCATCATCCGTGAACTGGGCAATAATAGAATTCGCGTCCTTGATCGCGTATTGATACAGGAAGCGCACATCGCCGAACTGATGCACGGCTCCAATATTAAATGACGCCATCATCGCATCCCGAAGCTGATCCGTTCCGACATTACGAACTGCCTGGAAATCGAAATAGTACGGCATTTCGCGCCCGGCCAGCTTGATTCCGCGATTCGACAGACGGTAGGCGAGTCGAGCGACCTGATAGTGTCCAGCGGTATACATGGCTCCCCCTGGAGTGGTTGTCGCGTTGCCGACTGCGGTCACCGGACCCGATAATGACAATCCCAGGGAGTTATTGATGACGACAGGGAATCCTCCGGCAGTCGCGGCCAGCACGATTTGGTTCTGATTGCGATACAGCTGAATGTCCGCGACGGCCTGATGCGTCCAACGCTCGCCCAGATCACCTGTAATAACCACACCAGGATGGAATAGGTTCGCGGTGCCCACTCTCTTGCCATTTTCGTATCCTGCCATGTTGAAAGGCGAAGACCCTCCACCGGCGGGAGGCTGCAGAATTGGGACATTCGGGTTGCTCAAGATGTACTCGGCTGAGCGGAGTTCAATCGCCTTGAAAGATTTTGACCGCAATGGAATCGTAGCGATCTGATGAAAACCATTGAACCGAACATCGTCGTCCCATAGTAAGCGCGTATTGTCTGCAAAGATTTCTTCCATCCGGCCGGCTCGAAATGACACTCGTTGCGTCGGATGGTAATCCACGTAGGCTTCCGCAACGGAGAATGCGTGTTTGACGGCCATTGCCGCGAAATCCTGATCATTTGTTGTTTGGTTGTTGTAGGGACCTGTTGAGAGCTGGGCGTGGAACCGGAATTTTGAATCGATGTCTTTGTCGACATTCAAACGCAAACGGTAGCGTGCCCGGATATTTTGGATGGGGCCGGCAATTGCATTCCCGGATCGTGCCTGAACGTCCGCACGGAGCCGAAAGTCACCGCTAAACCGGAACCCTCCAAGGTTGGTGGATAGGGTTTCCACTTTTTTTTCGAGATCGCTCGCTTGGACTGTGCTCGCCTGAGGTTGAAATCCCACTGGTTGTAGTACGGCTGTTTCCGCGGCCGCAGTTTCGGTGACGGCTCCCGGTTGGGTATTTGACCGTTGAAGTGCGTTCTGCAACTCGGCGATCTGCTGCTGCTGTCCTTCGACCAGCGACCTGAGCGCAGTGATTTCTTCCATAATGGCTTCCATCGAGACCGGCTTTTCTTCGCGGGCTTGCACCACTCCCGGCATAAGCGATACTGCGCAGATAAAAAAAAATGCCCTACCTCTGATCATCAATTTCATGTCTGGTCCTCCGAAACCAAGGATTGTCACAATTTGCTACTTGAACAATCAAAAGAATGTCAATTTTCGGAGACTGCAGAGGTGAAGGTTACCGGAATGGGGTTCACAATCTGCGGATTCCATGCCTGTGTTTTTTGTAATCCGCGCACGCTATGCTCGCGCGTGTTCAGCGATTCACACAGGTTTCACCGGAGCTTCATTACTCGTTCACGATTCTGCCCCAGCTTGAGAAGTCGCAGGGACGCAATTCGAACCCTGTGTCATCAACCAACTTATCCGATAACGACTGAAGTTTTGTTTTACGTATAACGAGAGCTGCCCAGCAGCATGCCTCGTTTCCGGTGACTGCCATTGGCCGGCCGCCACTGGAATTGTGCGAAGAGCCATTACCAGGAGTTTATGTCGAACAAAATTTGGATACAGATTGCTCGATTTGGCTCGGTACTCACACTAACCGTTCTGCTGAACATTTCAGCGCACTCCCAAACCGAACAAGCGGGAATCACGGGAACGATACGGGATAGTCAGGGAGCAGCGATCGCTGACGCCGTGGTCGAAATCCGTCAGGAGGAGACAGTCCTTACACGAAGCACGCACTCGAATGAGTCCGGTACGTATTTTATAGGGTCGTTGCCGATCGGGACTTTCTCGGTAGAAATCAAACATCCCGGCTTCGCTTCCGCGCTGTCCAGAAATGTCCGATTGTTCGTCGGCGAAGTCCGCACACTCGATGTAACGCTCGAAGTTTCAGGTATCACTGAACAGATTTCCGTCGCGGCAAGAGCCAGCGAGTTGGATCAGACGTCCGCCGCTATTGGCGGGCGTGTTGAGCAACGACAGCTGCTGGATCTGCCAAATAACGGACGAAACTGGGCGAGCATGATGCCGCTGATACCAGGGGCTGTGGATACCGGCGTCTCCGATCAGCGAAGCGTGCGATTTGCCGGCCATGGACGTGATGACAACAACTTCACACTCGATGGAGTAGATGCGGGCGGCATATCGAACCAACCGCAGAAGTCAGGAATACGAATCGCCATTCCTACTTCGACCATCATGGAGTTCAAAGTGGATTCCTCTTTGTTCACCGCCGAATCCGGCAACGGCTCAGGCGGCCAAGTCACGATGGCATCCGTCTCAGGTACGAACGCCTTTCATGGAACCTTGTTCGACTTCCTCAGGAACGACATTTTCGATGCGCGCAATCCCTTCTCGCAAAGCAAGCAGCCTTTCCGTCTGAACCAGTTCGGCGGCACATTAGGCGGACCTGTAGTGCGTGAAAAAACATTCGTGTTTATCGCAGTCGAAGGCTTACGCCAACGGCTGGACCAAACGCTGCGGGGTTTCGTTCCCAGTGCAGCGTACCGGGCGCAGGCTGCGACCAATCCGGCCCTCCAGCCGCTCATCGACGCGTATCCGACTGCGGGAACACAAAGGCAGGAGAACGACCCCACAACCGACCTCTTTGTTGGTCTGAGTCCACAGAGCGTGGACGAAACTTCGGGAATGGGCCGAATCGATCATCGATTCAACAGCAGAACGACGGCCTTCCTCAGGTTCAACGTGGACCACGCAATCAACGATGTTCCGCTTGGAAATCTCGAACACCGTCAGGTCACGGATAGCCGGCTCATGAATGGCGTCTTCAATCTGACGCACATTCTTTCGGGTACGGCGTTGAACGAAACAAGACTCGGCTTCAACCAGGTTCTGTCGCGAACCAGCAATCAAACAGGGCTCACCTATGCACTGGCGGTCTCGGGCTTCACTACGCTCAGCAGCAGTCGCACGCGTGAAGAAGACGATACGTCATACTCGCTCGTCGATCAGCTAACGGTCGTTCGTGGACGACAGGCAGTGAAAATTGGAGTCGAAGTACGGCGCATTCATATGGACCCTGGGAGTTCGACCGATGGAACGTTGACATACACAAACCGAAGCACCTTTCTGAACAATCAGCTCGACACCGCTTCCGTTACCGCCGCGCTCCCTTTAAAGAGGCTTCGTAAGACACAGGTGTTCTCGTTTATTCAGGATGACTTTAAAGTGACGCCTTCGTTTACGCTGAACCTCGGCCTTCGCTACCAATTCTTCAATGTGTTCCATGAAGTAGACGGCAGGGCCGTGCCGTTTGACTTTGCGACCTGCGGCGGGTTTTGTCCGGCAGGATCTGAGTTTTCCGAACCACGAACGACGGACCTGGATCCTCGAGTCGGCTTCGCATGGGCGCCGGAAATGTTCCATCGACGAACGGTGATCCGTTCCGGCTTCGGCATCTATCACGGAGATGGACAGCTTGAAGATCAGAATCTACCGGCATCGAACGACGTGCCCCGTTACGCGTTGAACTCGCGAGATATACCCGGCCTTGGATATCCGATTGACAGTTATCTCGCAACCGCCCCGGGCATTCTGTCGCCACGAGCTCAAAACCGTCGCCGTAAAGACGCATACAGTTCCCAATGGAGTCTTTCCATTCAGCAGGAACTTCCTGCACATCTGATTGGCACGATTTCGTACACCGGCAACAAAGGTACGAATCTTCAAACGATCACATATCAGAACATCGCGGATTCCATTACTGGACTGCGACCATATCCGCAATACGGACAGGTGGAGTACCGTACGAACGACAGCAACAGCACATTTCATGCGTTGCAGCTTTCCGCGTTACGCAGCCTGAGATCGGGTTGGCTTTTATCCGCAAGCTATATGTGGTCTCATGCCATCAATGACGGTTCACTTGGAGGAGGCGAGGCAGACGCGATTGCCCCTCAGGATACTTTCTGCCGAGCCTGTGAGCGTGCATCGAGCGCACAGGATGTGCGTCACTTCTTCTCGGCAAGTTCCGTTTATGAGCTCCCCTTTGGGGAACGTAAACGCTATCTGAATGATCCCGGCATCATGCGTGCAATCTTTGGCGGCTGGTCCTTGAGTGGAATCGCCACCGCAAGGAGCGGCCGACCTGTGAACGTCACGATTAAACGTTCCGCCTCGGACGTACCTGGCGGCTACACGGTTTCCCAGAGACCGGACATAGTCCCGGGTGTCTCTCTTATTCCTCCGGGTGGGCAAACGACATCACACTGGCTCAATCCTGATGCCTTTCGAGTCCCCGCACCCGGAACTCGAGGCGATGCGGGACGCAATATCGCGAGAGGCCCCGCGTTTTCTCAGCTCGACCTGAGTCTCGGAAAGCACTTCCCGATTAACGAACGATGGGCCGTTGAATTCCGCACTGAGGTCTTCAACGTGTTCAACCGCGCTCAGCTCGCCGATCCGTCCGGAGATGTGACCGTACCCTCGCAGTTTGGGATCATCCAGTCCACGGTAAACACGACGCAGATCGGCACGGGTACCCCCCGACAGATTCAGTTCATGTTGCGCGTCTCGTTCTGAGCATTGCTGGTAGGTCAAGGGTACGCGATTACTCGTCCATTTGAAGTTCATCGCTTCCCTTGTTTTTGTTCCTAAAATCGCCGCGCTTGAATACTAGACGGCTACGTCACGCTCGACGTTTTCCACTAGCGCGGCAATCTGCACAAACTCGACGCTAGGGCGCACACCGTAGAGACCGGTTACTCGCTCGAGAAGCTCTTCGGTAAAGAGGGCTTTGGCTGCATCCTCTGAGTCCCACACGTAGAAGTTCGTGGCCTCACGTTTTGCGGAATTGAGAGTGAAAGCCTTCGAGCGTAGCCCCGCCATTCCTTCAAACTTTGCGC